>OGLM01001337.1_pt1 | contig 25839 bp, 25 predicted proteins | sample 1572531 | NCBI WGS metagenome assembly OGLM01 (sample SAMEA2581909, study PRJEB24529) | metagenome | biome: Human gut stool | place: China | collected 2011 | reverse complement strand
TTAATGTAAGGTGACACTGGATTTATCCGTGACACTGATATCTGCTCTTGGATGTCCGGGATTGACAGACAGACTGCTTCACGGAAAGATGGGAAAGTGAATATTGTGATATTTGCTTTGAAAAAACATGCTATGTTTACATCAGCTTCTTTGAGATTTACGGAGATGAGATCGGAATAAGATTCGGTATCTGGATTAGCTGAATTGAATTTTGAGATCAGAATGAAAGAAAATATTTGGATAATTGAGATACTGAATGCAATGTTTGTCTATATTTGTGTATTAATATAATTAAATCTCTATGGACACAATTATTCCTTTTGCACTTTTGTGCTTCACGTCATTCTTCACTTTGACGAATCCGTTGGGTACAATGCCCGTATTCCTGACTATGACTAAAGGTTTGGATGAATCAGAACGGCAGCATATCATAAAACGTGCTACCATTATTTCATTTATTATTTTGATCTCTTTTACTTTCTGTGGACAGTTCTTATTTAAATTCTTTGGAATTTCAACTAATGGTTTTCGTATCGCAGCAGGTATCATTATATTAAAAATTGGATATGATATGCTTCAGGCACGTTATACGAATACGAAATTGAAGGATGAAGAAATCAAGACCTATGCTAATGATATTTCCATCACCCCATTGTCAATACCGATGTTGTGTGGTCCCGGAGCAATAGCTAATGGAATTATCTTGATGGATGATGCTCATACCTGGGAATTAAAGATAACCTTGGTAGTGGTTATTGCAATAGTCTATTTGCTGACCTATATAATTTTACGCCTGTCTACCCGTTTGGTTTCTGTCATAGGTGAAACTGGTAACAATGTGATGATGCGTCTGATGGGACTTATCCTGATGGTTATTGCGGTTGAATGCTTTGTTGGGGGAGTGAAGCCTATCTTGATTGATATAATTCAGAGCAGCCATTTGGTTCCATAGATGTATCTCTAATAGATTTGTTTAGTAATTCCCGGAATAGCAAGATATATGATACGAAGGAAGGCTGTACAATAACCCTGGTTATTTGTTACAGCCTTCCTTATTATTAGAATGTCTTAAAATAAAAATCAGAGAATTGATGTGCGTTTGACATAATCAATGATCTCATCGATGTAGCCGAAAGCCATTCCTACTACCGTGTCTGCAGCACCATAATATACAGCAACACGTTTCCCGTCTTGTAGTGCGGCACAAGGGAATACCACGTTCGGTACATCTCCCTGCAATTCATAAGGTGCAGCCGGTGCTAACAGATAGTCACGGGTACGGTATAGAACCTTTTCTGGATTCTCTTTGTCCAGAATTGCTGCCCCCATGGAGTAACGGAAACCGTTGCAGGTTGTAATCACTCCATGATAAAACATTAACCATCCAGCTTCTGTCAGGAAAGGAACAGAACCAGCTCCGATCTTTGTACATTGCCATGCACTTTCCGGGAAAGGCGTTACTTTCATTACACAACGATGCTCTCCCCAATATTTCATATCCGGGCTGTAGCTGATGTAGATATCTCCAAACGGAGTATGTCCGTTGTCACTTGGGCGACTTAACATGGCATATTTTCCGTTGATTTTCTGAGGAAATAAAACTCCGTTCCGGTTGAAAGGCAGGAATGCGTTTTCGCATTGGAAGAATTCCTTGAAGTCGAAGGTATAGCCGATACCAATGGTAGGTCCATGATAACCATTACACCAGGTGATCCAGTAACGGTCTTCTATCCAGGTTACACGCGGATCATATTTATATTCAGATTCAATCATATCCGTATTGCCGGCTTTAAACTGAATCGGCTCATGATTGATTTCCCAGTGAATACCGTCTTTGCTGAATCCGGCAAAGATATTCATCTGTACCGCTTTATTATCACAACGGAATACACCGGCAAAACCATCTTTGAAAGGAACGACAGCACTGTTGAAAATACTGTTGGAAGAAGGAATATGATAACGTCCGATTACCGGATTCTGAGAGTATCGCCACATCACATCCGTACATCCTGCCGGACGTTCTTCCCAAGGCATGTTTATTTTTTCAGTCATATCATAAAGTTTTTTAGTGATTAATAAAATCTTCTTTAAGTGATTATTCCTTTTCTCCTTCTATTAAAGTACCGTCCTGATTATACTTGAATGGGACAAAGTAAGTGATTAAGAAGGCAGGTATCGTAGCAATCAGTACAAAGATAAAGAACGGTTCATAGCCGCTGGGCTTATTAAACCATTCCTCAAACAATTCGCATACCCATCCGCTGAGCATTCCCGGAATCATCACTCCCAGGTTCATGATGCCAGAAGCAAAGGCGTAGTGCGCCATCTGATGTTTTCCAGGGGCAATTTGTTGCATCATAAATAAGGTAAGTCCGACAAATCCGAAACCATATCCGAAATATTCAAAGATGATACCGCTGCAGATAAGCAAACCATTGGTCGGTTGGAAGATGGCAAATAAAGTATAGACCAGAAATGGCAGATTGAAGATGCCGCATAATGTGAAAAGCGTTTTTTTCAATCCCCGGGATGAAATATAATATCCGGCCAGTAAAGAACCTAACACAAAAGCTGCCGCACCATAGCTGCCATAATATAGCCCGATCTCTTTTTCGCTTAGTCCCAGACCTCCCATTTCCCGTTCGGTCTTGAGGAACAGCGGAACGATTTTCATGACAAAACCTTCAGCAAAGCGGTAGAGAATGATAAAGCAGATGTAATAGACAATATGTCTTTTCCGGAAAAAGTCGATTAAAACTTCTCCCAGTTCTACCATGACCTGCTTTCCCGTCCGATGCACCTCAGCTGCGGCCCGTTTTCCTCCTGACGGAAGCATAAAGATATGATAAATACCTAATAAAACCATTACAGCACTCAGAATTGCCATAATGATCATCCAGGCATGTTGGTTTGCATCATATAGACTGTCTCCCTGACTTGTGGATTTCTCGATCAGGATTCCTGCCAGGTAGACCAGTCCTCCTGTTGCAACAATTTTGGCAATGTTATAGAAAGCTCCCTGCCAGCCGATATATTTAGACTGGTCGGCATTGGACAGTTCCCCCATGTATACGCCATCGCATGCGATATCATGGGTAGCACCGCTGAATGCGACAATGGCCAGTAGGGCAATGGTAATGCTGAAAAAGTGAGGAAGATTTAATGCAAAGGCTACAAGTCCAAAAGTGATGCCTGTAATCAGCTGAGTAGCTATGACAAAGAATTTTTTAGTTTTGAACAGCTCCAGGAACGGGCTCCATAGAGGCTTCAGAGTCCAGGGAAGAAGAATCAGAGAAGTCCAGAAAGTAATCAGTTTGTCTTCTACTTCTAACCCCTTAAACATAAGTACTGTCACCATATTTAATACGACAAATGGAAGCCCCATAGCAAAATAGGCTGTAGGAACCCAGGTGATCGGACTCCTTTTCTGAGTTTGATGAGTTGATTGTGAGTTATTCATGGTATTAATTTCTTATGCGCCAAAGGTACATATTTAATTGTGAAACTCGGATACTTCCCTGCTAATTATTTCAGAATACCTAGATTTAGGTATTGACTGCTTTTCCTCTAGCCCGTATCTTTGCATTGTAATAATTACAAATTTAAAACAAGATATTAATTTAAAAAGTAGTTTATATGACATCAATTATTAATTCAAGAATTCCCGAGTTTAAAGTACAGGCGTTTCACAATGGCAAGTTTGTTACAGTGTCTAATGAAGATCTGAAAGGCAAGTGGGCTGTGTTCTTCTTTTATCCGGCCGATTTTACATTTGTCTGTCCGACCGAATTAGTTGATATGGCTGAAAAGTACGAGCAGTTCAAGGCAATGGGAGTAGAAGTATATTCTGTCAGTACAGACTCTCATTTTGTGCATAAAGCCTGGCATGATGCTTCCGAAAGTATTCGTAAGATCCAGTATCCGATGCTGGCAGATCCCACCGGGGCTTTGTCACGTGCCTTTGGAGTAATGATCGAAGAAGACGGAATGGCGTATCGGGGAACCTTTGTGGTTAATCCGGAAGGTTTGATTAAACTGGTAGAAATTCAGGATAACAGTATCGGCCGTAATGCAGATGAGCTTTTGCGCAAGGTGGAAGCTGCTCAGTTTGTAGCGGCTCATGATGGTGAGGTATGTCCGGCCAAATGGAAGAAAGGGGCTGAGACTTTGAAACCAAGTATTGATCTGGTCGGAAAAATCTGATTGGAAAGGAGGAAATATGCTGGACGTATCTTTGAAAGAACAGTTGCGAAGCCTGCTGGGACAGCTGGATGCGGATTATGTTTTCGATATTTCTGTCCGTCAGGATCATGAGTCGTATGCAGAGCTGATCGAACTTCTGGAAGAGACAGCCTCTTGCTCTTCCCGCCTTTCCTGTCGTGTAAGGGAAGGCAGCGGACTGGAGTTCCGTTTGCTGAAGAATGGTGCGGATACGGGTATCTGCTTCCGGGCAGTTCCGAATGGGCATGAATTCAGTTCTTTGCTGCTGGCTGTTCTGAATGCAGACGGAAAAGGAAAGAATCTTCCGGATGCGGCAGTTACCCGTCGTATTGAGGCTTTGCAGGGACCACTCGAAATAACAACTTACATGTCACTGACGTGTACCAATTGTCCGGATGTTGTGCAGGCTTTGAATGTCATGACACTGTTCAATCCGCAGATCACCCATGTGGCTGTAGACGGAGCTTTGTTTCAGGAAGAGACTCAGCGCTTCAAGATTCAAGCGGTTCCGGCAGTCTTTGTTGGTGGAGAACTGTTGCACGTCGGACGCAGTACGCTGGGAGAATTGCTGGACAAGCTGGAAGCCAAGGCTGGAACGCGTGCCCAGGAAGTAACTCCGAGTGAACATCATTTTGATATTCTGGTTGCCGGAGGCGGACCGGCCGGAACTGCTGCAGCTGTTTATTCGGCCCGTAAAGGATTGAAGGTGGCGATAGTGGCAGGAAGAATCGGCGGACAGGTCAATGAAACTGTTGGTATTGAAAATCTGATCTCTGTTCCTTATACCACAGGACAAGCCCTGGCCGGTGATTTGAGAAAGCATTTGGATGCTTATCAGATTGCTGTTTTTGACAACCGGCAGATTGAATCATTCATGTTGGAAGGTCAGGAAAAGGTCTTGCGGGTGAAGGGAGGCGAAATATTCCGTGCGCCGGCTTTGATTGTTGCAACCGGTGCATCCTGGCGTAAACTGGGCATACCCGGTGAAGCCGAGTATACCGGTCGTGGTGTTGCTTTCTGTCCACATTGTGACGGACCTTTCTATAAAGGAAAACATGTGGCCGTCATTGGCGGAGGCAATTCCGGTGTAGAAGCCGCCATTGATCTGGCAGGAATCTGTTCGAAGGTTACTGTGCTGGAGTTTCTCGATACACTGAAGGCAGATACCGTTCTTCAGGAAAAACTCCGTTCTTTGAGTAATGTGGAGGTATTCACCAGCCGTCAGAGCCTGGAAGTGATGGGTGACGGAGAAAAGGTGACAGCCTTGCGAGTGAAAGACCGGGAAAGCGGAGCTGAAGAAGAGCTTTCACTGGATGGGATTTTTGTGCAGATTGGCCTGACTCCAAACAGTCATCTGTTTAAAGAAGTGCTGGAAACAAACCGTCCGGGAGAAATCGTGACCGACAAGAATGGCCGTACTTCTGTTCCGGGTATTTATGCGGCAGGAGATGTTTCCGATGTGGCTTACAAACAGATTATTATCTCCATGGGAGAAGGTGCCAAGGCAGCCTTGTCTGCATTCGAAGACCGTATGCGCGGTGTTCTTTAGCCTGAAACAATACTTTCCTTTTTGGCAGGAGCATGTGAATCGTCGTTCAGAAAGATCCATGCTCCTGTTTGCTGATATCTCTTTTTTTGATTCTTAATGGTTGTTAAATTTTGAAATACCTCTTGTTATTTCAAAAACAATACTTACATTTGCGGTGTACTATTAAACTAATACACTAAATAACTATAAACAGTCACAACATGAACACGTCAATGATAAAGATCGAAGGGTTAACCTTCAAGTATGGAAAGAGAGCTTCCGTCTTCCAGGACTTCTCCCTGGAGATGGAAGCCGGAAAGGTAATCGGCCTTTTGGGCAAGAACGGTACAGGAAAATCTACCCTGTTGTATCTGCTGAGCGGACTGTTACGCCCTCAGGCCGGACACCTTTATTTCAGAGGGGTAGATGTACAGAAACGCTTACCCCAGTCTCTGGCCGATATGTATCTGGTGCCGGAAGAATTCACACTGCCTAATCTCAGTCTGAATCAGTTTGTCAGGTTGAACGCTTCCTTTTATCCTCGCTTCAGCCGGGAGATTCTGCGGAACTGTCTGGAAGATTTCGGTCTGAATGAAGACATTCATCTGGGAGAGTTGTCCATGGGGCAGAAGAAAAAAGCCTATATGTGTTTTGCACTGGCAGCCAACACTTCGCTGCTGCTGATGGATGAGCCGACCAACGGACTGGATATTCCGTCCAAGAGCCAGTTCCGGAAAGTTCTGGCATCGGGAATGAGTGAAGAAAAGTCTGTCGTGATTTCTACCCATCAGGTAAGAGACATTGACCGTCTGCTGGACCATGTGATCGTGATCGACGGCAGTCAGGTATTGCTTGACGAGTCTGTGGTCCGTATTACCGACAAGCTGTTTTTTGCCGAACAGGGAATGAGTGATCCGACGGACGATGCTCTTTATGTGCAGCCTTCAGTTCACGGAAACAGCGTCATCCTGCCGAATCATTATGGAGAAGAGAGCCCGTTGAACCTGGAACTGTTGTTTAACGCCCTGCTGACAGAGAGTGAGAAAATACAAAAGATATTTACTGAATAAAAACACGCAAGATAATGACTACGAATTTTAATTTCACACGCTTCACGAATCTGTTGAAGCTCGATATAGCTGAAAACTGGAAAAACTCCCTTTTTGGTTTGTTGGGTATTTATGCCGCTTTCCTCATCCCTATGCTGGGATGGTTGTGGAATCCTTCCGCATACAGCTTTCATCAGTTCTGCAACAATATGCTGGGAGTCGTTTTTCTGGTAACCAGTTTTTTCTTCATATTTTATGCTTCCCGCATCATGATCTGCATGAACAGCAAGGAGAAGCGTATCTCATACCTGCTACTTCCGGCCACGATGTTTGAAAAATTTCTTTCCCGCTTCGTGATTGTTACAGTATTTCTTTCGATTCAGGTATTTGTTGCCCTGCTGGCACTGGAATTGTCACGCTATCTGTTGCAGCCGCTCTTCCGGCTTCCTGCCGAGTTCAGTCAATCGATGCTGGCAGAAATGGCCGAGATGATGTCTCGCACGGGACGCGCTCCTGTTAATATGGATGGCGAATATGCTTATAGCAAAGTCCTGATGCAGTTATTGGGATTCATTTTCCTCTTGTGGAATCATTCCCTGTTCATTCTTGGCGGAAGCCGCTGGTACAAGCATCCGTTCCTGAAGACTCTGGGAGTAATCATTGCATTCAATCTGATAGGCGGAGTTATATTTGCCAGACTGGTTGAAACGGGAATGATGGAACGCTTTTTCCAGTGGATGAGTGAAAACTTCGAAGAAACTCCGGCAACGACCAACGGACTGATGACAGCAGGCTGTCTGATTTTCGCTTCACTGACAATTTTCAACTGGTGGCTGTCTTACTGGCTTTTCACCCGTTCACAGGTTATACGACGTAAATGGTTGGGAGTATGAAGTTCAAGGAAAGCAAATCTATTTATTTACAGATAGCCGACCGGATCATGGATGAGATACTCCGGATGGTATATCCCGAAGAAGGGCGTGTCCCTTCTGTTCGGGAATATGCCGCAATGGTAGAGGTCAATGCCAATACGGTTGTCCGTTCCTATGATTATCTGCAGGGACAGGAAATCATTTACAACAAGCGTGGAATCGGTTATTTTGTGAGCCCGGGAGCCCGTGAGCGGATCATTCAGCTCCGTCGTCAGTCTTTCCTGCAGGACGAACTGCCCGACATGTTCCGGCAGATTCATCTGCTGGGTATTCCGCTGGAGGAGATTGCAGCCATGTATGAAACCTATCTGAGCGAAAACGGAGAGAACTCTTGATGTAGGTCAATCCTTTCACCGCCGGAAAAGCAGTAACTTTGCAGCCGGAAATGAGGAAAGGATCGTGGAACAGGCTATTCAACAAACCAATATTCGCAAGGGACTGACCGGACTGGTGATTCCCATCTTTATCGAAACATTATTGATCATGATGCTGGGGGCGGTAGATACCGTCATGCTGAGCCAGTATTCAGACGAAAGCGTTGCTGCCGTAGGGGTAGTGAACCAGATTGTGATGTTCGCATTCCTGGTGTTCGAGGTCATTAATATCGGAACTTCGGTTCTGTGTTCCCAGTATCTGGGAGCCGGCCTGCGTCAGAAGATGGTTCAGGTAGTCGGTGTTTCCCTTTGCCTGAATCTGGCGGTCGGTCTGCTGGTCAGTGCCATTCTGCATTTCGGTGCGGAAACTTTGCTTGGCTGGATGGGATTGCGTCCCGAACTGTTGAAATACGGAGTCGGCTATATGCAGATTGTGGGAGCCTTTGCCTTTTTCCAGGCACTTTCACTGACAGTTTCCGCTTCCCTGCGGAGCGCCAACAAGGCTATTTATCCGATGCTGGTCACGGTGTTGGTCAATGTGATGAACATCATCGGCAATTACACCCTGATTTTCGGTAAGTTCGGTTTGCCTGCCCTCGGTGCGGAAGGAGCGGCGATTTCTACTTCCATTGCACGCGGAGTCAGTATGGTAGTGCTCTTTGTGATTCTTTTCCGCAAGCACATCCCCAGTTTCCCGGTACGTTATTTCCGGCCTTTCCCGTGGAAGGAACTGAAGAATCTGCTGAAAGTGGGACTTCCTTCAGCGGGCGAGAACATGTCGTACAGCTTCTCGCAGGTGGTGATTACTTATCTGATCAATATGCTTGGCAACAATGCGCTTGCCACACGCACCTATACAGTGAATATCGTGATGTTCGTTTATTTGTTCGCCATAGCCATGGCACAGGGAGGCGCCATCACTATCGGCCATCTGGTAGGCCAGCGTAAAGTACGTGCTGCCTATCTGCTCGGCAAATATGTGATGCGCCTTTCCATTCTGGTTTCACTGATTCTTTCATGTATATGGGCCGCCTTAGGGCATACCATCTTCAGTCTGCTGACCGATAATCCGGAAATTATCCGCATGGGTGTTACCGTGATGATTGTCGATGTTGTGGTCGAGATCGGACGGGCCGTCAACATTTATGCGACCAATGCCCTGCGTTCAGCCGGGGATGTAAACTATCCGTTCTATGTCGGTCTGGTAGTACAGTGGACCGTATCAGTCGGTTTCAGTTATCTGTTCGGCATCCACTGGGGATGGGGACTGGTCGGCATGTGGTGTGCCTTCCTGCTTGATGAGAACATCCGTGCGTTCATCTTCGTCAAACGCTGGGGCAGCATGAAGTGGGCCAGGAAAGCTTTCTGCTGAGCCGTACTTATACACTGGCTTTGAGTGCCCGGATAACGGCAGCACTGAATCCGGCCATCTCCAGTTCGTTTACTCCCTTGATCGTAATACCTCCCGGAGTCGTCACTTTTTCAATTTCCAGTGCCGGATGCGTCTGTTCGTTGGAAAGCAGCAGCTGGGCGGCTCCTTCGAGAGTCTGAGCCAGCATCTTCATGGCATCCTGAGGCTTGATACCCATTTCCACTCCAGCCTGCATGGCTGCCTGTACATATTTCAATACATAAGCAATGCCGCAGGAAGTCAGTGAGGTGGCCGCTGCAAATAATTTTTCTTCGATAAGCATCGAACGTCCCATTTCGTTGAACAGGTTCATGATTGAACTGACTTGTGCTTCCGATGCGTTGCGGGCGGCTACCAGAGTCATGCTGGCCCGTTCAGAAATAGCTGTATTGGGAATGATGCGGAAGATGGTCATTTCCGGGTCCACGAAGTGAGCCAGATCTTCGAACGTCAGTCCGGCAGCAACTGAAACCAGGATCTGCGGCTGTCGGAGGCGCAAAGGCTTCAGCACCTCTTCCACTTTCCAGGGTTTTACGGCAATGATGACAATATCTGCATCCGCTGCAGCTTCCTTGTTGCTCTGTGTAGTATGAATGCCGGGATATTCAGCTTTCAGTCTCTCCAGCTTTTCTGTTCCGGGATTGGATACAAAGATATCTTCTGTATTCACCTGATGTCCATGTGCCAGGCCACGGGCAATGGCACCACCCATGTTACCTGCTCCGATAATTGCAACTTTCATGTTTTCTTGTTGATTTAGAGTTTATACGCAAACATAAGTAAAATTTTCCGGTTTCTGAAGAGGAGCCGGCGCCTGTTTTATGAATTTTGTGATGGCCGGGGCTGAAAAAAAACGTTTCGGCGTATTCATTCAAACAATGAGACGTTTTGATGAATACGCCGAAACGTTTTTTAAAAAGCCCGAAGCCTTTTTTCAGGTGCTCCGGCAATATACCTTCGATGCCCTTGCAACGTGCGGTCGTTGGGGCTCAAACGTGCGGTCGTTGGAGCCCGATCGTGCGGTCAATTTTTTTGTATTGTACGCATGATTTATACGAGGCGGTGCAGGCGTTCCAGGAAGTCTGAAACTTCGTCCATGCTCAGGCAGAGCGGCGGAAGCAGACGGATGACATTGGTTCCGCTGACCCCTGTAAATACTTTCTGTTCGAAAAGCAGTTTGCTGCGGAGTTCCTTGATCGGTTCTTCAAATTCCAGACCGATCATCAGACCTTCTCCACGGACTTCCTTGATTCCCTTGAATCCTTTCAGTTCATTAAGCAGGAAACTTCCCACGCGGGCTGCATTTTCCACCAGATGTTCTTCCTTCATAACGTCGAGAACGGCGATGGCAGCGGCACAGGCCAGATGGTTTCCGCCGAAGGTTGTTCCCAGTTGTCCGTAGACCGGAGCAAACTTCGGACTGATCAGGACACCTGCCATCGGGAATCCGTTGCCGATACCTTTGGCTACAGTGATGAGATCAGGACGGATGCCGCAGTGCTGGTGGGCGAAGAATTTTCCGCTTCGGCCGTAACCGGACTGGATTTCGTCAAGAATCAGGACGGTTCCTGTTTCGTCGCATGCCTGGCGAAGTGCCTGCATGAATGCCGGAGTGGGAACCTGAATGCCGCCTACTCCCTGGATGCCTTCGATGATGACGGCACATACGTCGCCTTTGGCCAGTTCGGCCTTCATGGCTTCCGTGTCGTTCAGCGGAAGGTAAGTGACATGTCCGTTGTTATTGATCGGTGCAATGATTTTCGGATTGTTGGTCACTTCCACTGCCAGTGAAGTACGTCCGTGGAAAGCCTTGGCAAAGGAGATTACGCGCGTACGTCCGTTGTGGAAAGAAGCCAGCTTCAGTGCATTTTCGTTGGCTTCAGCTCCTGAGTTGATGAGGAACAGCTGGTAGTCGTCATAACCTGAAAGAGCTCCCAGACGGTCGGCTACTTCCTGCTGCAGCTTGTTGATGACAGAATTGGAATAAAATCCCAGGGTAGCTACCTGCTTGCTGATGGCTTCTACATAATGCGGATGAGCATGTCCGATGGAGATCACGGCATGACCGCCGTAGAGATCCAGATATTCCTGTCCCTTGTCGTCCCATACGTGACAGCCTTTTCCTTTGACAATGTTGATGTCGAAAAGGGGATATACGTCGAATAGTTTCATAATCGTTCTTGATTTAGAATGCGCTGGGCTTCAGCTTCAGTCCCACGGTTTCTTCGAGGTTGAACATCAGGTTCATGTTGTGAACCGCCTGACCGCTTGCTCCTTTCAGCAGGTTGTCGATGCAGGAAATGATGAGCAGCTTGTCACCGTGCTTTTCCAGATGAATCAGACACTTGTTGGTGTTGACTACCTGTTTCAGGTCGATGTTCTTTTCTACGATGTGAGTGAAGGAATCCTCTGCGTAATAGTCCTTATATATTTTTACGAGTTCATCCAGTTCCACTTTAGTCTTGACAACGAGAGTTGCAAAGATACCTCTTGCGAAGTCGCCGCGGTAGGGGATGAAATCAATTTCCGCGTCGAAGCTGTTCTGCAACTGGCGGAGTGACTGCTTGATTTCAGGTACGTGCTGATGTTCAAAAGCCTTGTAGACACTCATGTTGTTGTTACGCCAGCTGAAGTGACTGGTGGCTCCCGGCTTTACGCCTGCGCCGGTACTTCCCGTAATGGCATTCACCATCACGTCATCGTTCAGCATCAGGTGCTTGGCCAGCGGAAGCAGGCCGAGCTGAATACAGGTTGCGAAACATCCCGGGTTGGCCACGTGTTTGCTGTGGCAGATCGTCCGGCGGTTCAGTTCGGGCAAGCCGTATACGAAGTCATGGCTGTCGTCCTTGATGCGGTAGTCCATCGAAAGGTCGATGATCTTCAGGTCCTCAGGAACGTTGTGACTTTCCATGAACTTGCGGGTATCGCCGTGTGCCGTACAGAAGAACAGCACGTCAATCGTGTCCAGCGGAAGTTCGTCGGTGAAGACGAGATCCGTTTCTCCATACAGGCCTTCGTGTACGTCAGTAATCTTGTTTCCGGCGTTGCTGGAGCTGTTGATGAACTTGATTTCTACATCGGGATGATTGATGAGCAGGCGAATCAGTTCGCCTGCCGTATATCCTGCGCCTCCTATAATACCTGCTTTGATCATACGTTCTCCTCGTCTTTGTGGTTTGCGTAATAAGCGCGGAGCGGAGTAGAGAGAACCTTGATGAAGCCTTTGGCATCTTCGGCTGTCCATCCTTTCTGCATTTCACCGTATTCACCGAACTTGTTCTTGACCAGATCGTCCTTGGATTCAACTCCTACTGTTGAGAAGCAGTACGGACGCAGTTCGAGGATTGCAGTTCCGTTGACGTTGCGCTGTGATTCCTGCAGCATGGCTTCGATATCGCGCATGACGGGTTCCAGATACTGGCTTTCGTGGAGGAACATGCCGTACCAGTTGGCCACCTGGTCTTTCCAGTACTGCTGCCATTTGCTCAGGGTATATTTTTCGAGGAACTTGTGTGCTCCGATGATCAGCATGGGAGCAGCTGCTTCGAAACCGACACGGCCTTTGATACCGATGATGGTGTCGCCCACGTGCATGTCACGTCCGATACCGTATGCAGCTCCGATTTCCTCTACTTTCTGAATAGCCTTGATCTTGTCGTCGAACACTTCGCCGTTGACTGCATACAGTTCACCTTTCTTGAACTCCAGTTTCAGCTGTTCGCTGCCTGTCTTGGTTACCTGTTTCAGATAAGCACTTTCAGGCAATCCCTGTGCAGAATCCAGGATTTCACCTCCACAGATGGAAGTACCCCAGATACCTACGTTATAAGAATATTTCAGTTTGGTGAAGTCGGCTTCGAATCCGTGTTCCTTCAGGTAATTGATTTCATAGTCACGGCTCAGTGCCATGTCGCGGGTAAGTGTGATGATTTCCACTCCGGGAGCCATAACCAGGAAAGTCATGTCGAAACGCACCTGGTCATTTCCTGCACCGGTTGAACCGTGTGCAATGGCGTGAGCGCCGATTTCATTGGCGTAACGTGCAATGGCGAGTGCCTGGAAGATACGTTCTGAGCTGACGGAAATAGGATAGGTTCCGTTGCGCAGTACGTTACCGAAAATCATGTATTTCAAGCTCTTGGCATAGTATTCCTGTGTTACGTCGAGGGTAACATACTTCACTGCACCCAGCTTGTATGCGTTTTCCTCGTTTTGTTTCAGCTGTTCGGGGCTGAAACCGCCTGTGTTGGCACAGGCTGCATATACTTCATAACCTTTTTCTTTAGCCAGATACATGACGGTGAACGATGTATCCAGTCCGCCGCTGAATGCGACGACTACTTTTTTCTTTTCTTCCATAAGGCTTTATTTTATTTCAGTTATTTTTCATGAAGGGGATTAAAAATTAGTAACCTTGTCGTCTGTGTGCAGAGCCGGATCATAAAGCATGGCGGTGCAGATACAGAATTTGCGTTTCTTGGCCATCAGGATTTCGTGGTTGATACAGCCTTCGCATCCTTTCCAGAACGATTCATCATCGGTCAGTTCGTTGAAAGTCACGGGGACATATCCCAGTTCCGTATTCATTTTCATCACGGCAGCTCCTGAAGTAAGACTGAAGATCTTAGCTTTCGGCCAGCGCAGGCGTGCCAGGGTGAACGAAGCATGTTTGATGCGCTTTGCCAGTCCCTGTCCCTGATACTTGGGATGGACAATCAGTCCCGAGGTGGCTACATACTCTTTGTTTCCCCATGATTCGATGTAAGTGAATCCGGCGAATTCGTCTCCGCACAGGGCGATGATAGCCTTTCCTTCTTTCATTTTTGTGGCCACATATTCGTGTGTACGTTCGGCAATACCGGTTCCGCGTTTCTTGGCGGCTTCTCTGATGGTGTCCAGAATCGTGTCAACATAAACCTCGTGTGAGGCGTCGGCTACCATGACCTCTATTTGTTTAGTAGTATCCATTTTTTTTCTGTATCTATGTATTATTATATTAATGGTTGATATTCGGAATGACATGCTCCAGCGCATGTTTGACACTGGTGCGCGAACATCCTTCGCGGAGCACCAGCATGATGGTGTCGTCTCCGGCTATCGTCCCGATGATCTCGTGAAAGTTGCTGCTGTCGATGTCGTAGGCCAGGCTGCTTGCGTATCCGGGGCGCGTCTTGATGACGGCAATGTTGGCGGAGAATTCGATAGAGAGGAATCCATTGTGACGAAGCATCTCGGTTGCACTTTGCGGATCGGTCATGCGCTTGTACATCGTATTGTTGGGAAGCACGTATACATAGTTGCCGTTCATACTGGCGGCTTTGGCTACCTTCAGTTGCTTCAGGTCACGTGAAAGCGTAGCCTGTGTCAGTTGAAAACCTTCCCGGGCCAGTTCCTGCAGAAGCTCTTCCTGGCTTCCGATCTCTTTGCTTGAGATGATCATTTTGATGGAATCAAGTCTGCTATTCTTATTCTTCATTGTATAATTATTCTTGTTTGGCTGCAAAAGTACGCAATATTTTGGAATATAGATACAGAAATCGGGAAAATTTTATGCATATATGCAAGTTTTTTCATCCTGCTGCATATCTTTTCGTATCTTTGCACGCAACAGACAATCAGGAAACAAGAAATATAGAATAATGGATATAACTTTATTGACGGAAGACAAGGATCCGATGGGATCGGCTGTTTATGATTATTTCAAGCAGGGGAAGGCTGCACGTCTGCGTGTGTTTTCTTCTCAGTTCGAGGAAGATGAGATTCCGGTGAAAGACCTGTTTCGCTCTTATGAAGAGATGCCTTTGCTGGAGCAGAAGGCTTTGCAGCTGGCAGAAGGAAAAATTCTGGATGTGGGAGCGGGAAGCGGTTGCCATACGCTGGCTCTCCGGAAGATGGGCAAGGAGGCACTGGCGATTGACATTTCGCCCTGGTCGGTGAAGGTGATGGAAGCCCGTGGGCTGACAGCCCGTCAGGTAAACCTGTTTGATGAGCGTTTTACGGAGCGTTTTGATACGATCCTGATGCTGATGAATGGTTCTGGAATTATCGGACGCCTGGAACGTATGGGAGATTTCTTCCGCCGTATCCGGCAGCTGCTCAATCCGGGCGGGCAGATTCTGATGGATTCAAGTGATCTGCGTTACCTGTTCGAGGATGAGGACGGCAGTTATCTGGTTAATCTGGCAGGCAACTATTACGGAGAAATAGACTTCCGTATGCAGTATAAACAGGTGAAAGGGGACAGTTTTGACTGGCTTTATGTAGATTTCGATACCTTGTCAGCCTATGCTGCCCAGTGCGGTTTCCGGGCAGAATGTATTCAGGAAGGCAGTCATTACGATTATCTGGCCCGTCTGACCGTAACCAATGAGGCTCTTTAACTCTTGTATGGTGAAATCAGGGTTTCAGGAATAATTGGAAAGTTTTTTGCCTGTTTTTCGCTCAATTGAAGAAACTTTGTTAATTTTGAAGCAACTAAATGATAAAACTATGGATGAACAGATCAAACAAATAGCAGAACGCGTGCGAGGGTTGCGCGATGCATTGGGCCTGGGTATAGATGAAATGGCAGAAAGCTGCGGACTGGCTTCTGCACAATATGCTGCCATTGAGTCGGGAGAATGTGACCTGTCAGTCAGTTCCCTGCAAAAGATAGCCCGCCATTTTGATGTCCCTCTGGATGTGCTGATGTTCGGTGAAGAACCGAAGATGAATGCCTACTTTCTGACTCGTCGGGGAGCAGGTGTATCCGTGGAACGTACCAAAGCCTATAAATATGAATCGCTGGCTTCCGGTTTCCGCAACCGGATTGCAGATCCGTTTATTGTGACCGTAGAACCGAAGCCGGAAGAAACTCCTGTCTATTTCAATACACATGCAGGGCAGGAATTTAATCTGGTGATTGAAGGACGTCTGCTGCTGAACATCAACGGAAAGGAACTGATCCTGAATCCGGGTGACAGCCTGTACTTCAATTCGGCACTTCCTCACGGAATGAAAGCACTCGATGGGAAGACAGTGCGCTTCCTGGCTGTAGTAATGCAATAATTTAGAAGTTGAGTATGTTAGAAAGATTTATTGAACAGACACATTTTACCTCTCAGGAGGATTTTATAAAGAATCTCCGGATTAAAGTTCCCGAGAACTTCAATTTCGGATATGATGTAGTGGATGCATGGGCTGCGGAAGAGCCGGAACGGAAAGCTTTATTATGGACGAACGACAAGGGAGAGCATATCCAGTTTACTTTTGCCGATCTGAAGAAATATACGGACATGACCGCTTCCTGGTTCCAGAGTCTGGGAATCGGACGGGGCGACAAGGTCATGCTGATCCTGAAGCGCCGCTATGAATTCTGGTTTTCCATCATTGCCCTTCATAAGTTGGGGGCCGTTGTAATTCCTGCTACTCACCTGCTGACCAAGAAGGATATCGTTTATCGCTGCAATGCGGCTACCATCAAGATGATTGTTGCTGCGGGTGAAGAAGTGATTACCCGTCACATCATTGATGCCATGCCGGAATCTCCCAGCGTTGAGAAACTGGTAAGCGTGGGCCCTGAACATCCGGAAGGATTTGAAGATTTCCATCAGGGAATTGAGCAGGCTGCTCCGTTTGTGCGTCCGCAGCAGGTCAATACGAATGACGATATCTCGCTGATGTACTTCACTTCGGGTACGACCGGTGAACCTAAGATGGTGGCTCATGACTTTACATATCCGCTGGGACATATCGTGACCGGCAGTTTCTGGCATAATCTGCATCCCAACAGTCTGCACCTTACCATTGCAGATACCGGCTGGGGTAAGGCTGTATGGGGAAAACTGTACGGACAGATGATTGCCGGAGCCAATATATTTGTTTATGATCACGAGAAGTTTACACCGGCAGACATTCTTCAGAAGATACATGACTATCATATTACCTCACTTTGTGCTCCTCCTACCATTTATCGTTTCCTGATCCGTGAGGACCTGACAAAATATGATCTGTCATCACTGGAATATTGTACGACGGCCGGTGAAGCCTTGAACTATTCAGTCTATGAGACTTTCAAGCGGATTACCGGTATCCGGCTGATGGAAGGATTCGGACAGACTGAAACAACCCTGACTCTGGCTACTTTCCCCTGGATGGAACCGAAACCGGGAAGTATGGGTGTTCCCAATCCGCAGTATGATATTGATCTGCTGACTCCGGACGGACGTTCTGCAGAAGATGGAGAACAGGGACAGATTGTGATCCATACAGACAAGGGAAAACCGCTTGGTCTGTTCAAGGAATATTATCGCGCTCCCGAACTGACCCGTGAGGCCTGGCACGACGGAATCTATTATACCGGTGATGTGGCCTGGCGTGATGAGGATGGTTACTACTGGTTTGTGGGACGTGCAGATGATGTGATCAAGAGTTCTGGTTACCGCATCGGTCCGTTTGAGGTGGAAAGTGCACTGATGACTCATCCGGCTGTAGTGGAATGTGCCATTACAGGTGTACCTGACGAAATTCGTGGTCAGGTAGTCAAGGCAACCATTGTGCTGGCTAAGGATTATCGGGCCAAGGCCGGACCCGAGCTGATCAAGGAGTTGCAGGATCACGTGAAGCGTGTAACTGCTCCTTATAAGTATCCTCGTGTGATTGAATTTGTGGATGAATTGCCGAAAACAATCAGTGGAAAGATCCGTCGGGTAGAGATCCGTCAAAAGGATAGAGGCTGAGATTTTTCGGATTCGGATATAAACTTGCTGCGGCCAGATACGGGCAAGTGAGAAGAACCGGTGGTGCAAAAAAACTTGCATCACCGGTTCTTTTATATGTCTATCCAGCTGAAACTGCCGGAAGCGGGCATAAAAAAAGGCTGTCCCGAAAGACAGCCTTTCTATTGAGTTTAAGATTGTGCGGATGATTATTTTTCAGCAGCCCATTCTTTTGCACCCTGTTCTTTCAGCTTGGCAGTAGCTTCTTTAGCTGCTTTTTCTGCTTCTGCTTCATCTTCAGGACTTGCGAAAGCGTGCTTGAATCCTTTAACGTCGTTCCAGTGACCGCGAGTAAAGTCGGGGAACTGAACAGCTGCACAGTTGTTGTCCATAGACAAAGCACCCAGTTCAGCCAGACAGCACCATTCAGCGAGGTCATAAACGTCCATATCCAAAGGCAGACCGTTCTGCAGACAGTAAACCAGACGGCTGTCCATGATGAAGTCCATACCACCGTGACCACCTACTTCTTTTGCCATTTCACCATATTTCTTCAAGATCGGGTGCTGGTATTTCTCAACCAGAGCTTTCATTTCAGCGTCAGGCATGAAACCGTGTGAGCTAAGGTTGTCTACTTTAGGCTGAACGCCTGAAGCCTTCATCTGAGCAGCATCAACTGCATATCCTTCTACCGGATACTTGTTGGCAAAACCTTTGGTACCAGTCAGCTGATACAGACGGTTGTAAGGCTGCGGGTTCATAACGTTGTGCTGGATTTCAATTACTTTACCGTTAGCAGTGCGGATCAGAGTTGTTGTATGATCACCATTCAGGAAGTTTTCGCATTTTTCACCACTTGCTTTTTCTACCAGTTCTTTACCGTGAACAGATTTGGTATCCATAGCAACCAATGTAGTCATGCGGTCACCACGGTGAATGTCCAGAGCCTGTGCAACAGGGCCAAGGCCGTGAGTAGCGTAAACGTCACCACGATGTTCCATGTTGTAGCGCAGACGCCATCCCAGTTTGTCTTCTTTACCGTTCTTCCAGTAGTAAGGCCAGAAGTCATCCAGGTTGTGGATGTAAGCACCCTGAGCGCGGAGAACTTCACCGAATACTCCGTTCTGAGCCATGTTCAGTGTGTTCATTTCAAACCAGTCATAGCAGCAGTTTTCCAGAATCATACAGTGTTTACGAGTCTTTTCAGACAGGTCGATCAGTTCCCAGCACTGTTTCAGATCCATTGCTGACGGAACTTCGATAGCTGCATGCTTACCGTTTTCCAAAGCACATTTGGCAACAGGGAAGTGGTGATCCCAGTCAGTTGCGATATATACCAGGTCAATGTCTTCACGCTGGCAAAGTTCTTTGTAACCTTCAGCTCCTGAGTAGATAGCAGCTTTCGGCAGGCTAGCAGCCTTCAGATATTTCTGGCAATTTTCAGCACGTTCCTGTTCGTAGTCGCAAAGAGCAACGATCTGTACGCCCGGAATGTGAGTGAAGCGTTCCACGGCACCCGGACCACGCATTCCCAGACCTACAAAACCTACACGTACAACTTTCAGTTTCGGTGCAGTCAGACCGATGGCAGATTCCTGTCCAGCCGGACGTTCCGGAGTGTCAACTACGATAGTTCCCTGTTCCCAGTGGTAGGGAGTTCCGTAAGCGGATACTAATTGTTCTTGCTTGGGTTGGGGGCTACATGCTAAAGCTAACAAAGTGCAAGCTCCCAGGATCAATTGATTGAGTTTTCTCATAGGTGTTGTTTTTTAATTTAGATTATTTTCTGCAAAGGTATAAATTTAAATTGATTCAATCAGTCTTATTAAAAAGATAATTCAAGAAATGTTGTAATATTGATTTATTCTTAATTTCTGAGGCCTTCAGAAAGGAATGGTGAGTGTAGGAGATCTCTTACCTTATATATAGGATATATAGAGGAACATGAATGAGAAAAGCCGGTTGAAACAGATGAAAGATATGGCCTTTGAGGGGAGAAAACAGGTGTTATGAGGAGAAAAAGCAGAAAAAAGTGATTTTTTTTTGAAAAAAAACGGGAAAACATTTGTCAGGTTAAAAACTTTGCGTACCTTTGCAACCGCAAACGAGGAACAACGGTTGCAAAAACAAGTTGGTGCCATAGCTCAGTTGGTAGAGCAAAGGACTGAAAATCCTTGTGTCCCCGGTTCGATTCCTGGTGGCACCACAAAAGACCGCTAATTCTCAATGGGTTAGCGGTCTTTTATTCATCCACACCCCTCCGGGTCACCACAAAAGTCACCACGCCATCGCTAATGCGCTGTAATATTGTGCGTTAGGTGTGTTGCAACAGTCGCATATCTTTTCTTGTGGTTATTTAATGCGCTGATAATCAGTATGTAAATCATCTCCATTCAAAATCATTCAGCATCATTCACCCCCACATCACCGCCTCATAGCCCCAAACTTTAACAGTCTTTAACTATAATCAGGCAGTAAAATGTGGTGACCTCAGCCAAAATTCCGCCGGGTCACCACGCATAACCGTTAAAATCTCATAATAATTTCGTAATTTTGCACTATGGAATCAGAATACAGGATTGGAATCTATTTAAAGAGTTATGCCGTCGATAAACCATACAATTGGGAACGACGTGAATTGCGGTCAATTGATAGACTTTCAGCTTATCGCATAGAATATGTTGTGTCCTTATTCCTTACAGTTGATGAAAATAAGTATAAACTTGTCTATAATATTCAACCTTATGAATTTCGACTTATTGACATTGTAAAAAGTTATAATAGAGGCCTTTACTTATTAAAGGTCAATAAAGATAATAATGCAGTTAATAAATTCGTACCATTAGATAGACTAATTCTAGGTGGACGCGATGAACTTGATTTTGATAATATAAAGTTGCTTAAAGTTAAAGCAGCGGATGATTACTTCAGTTTTAAGCGTTCACTATATCAAAGGAACATCGAATTATTTATTTTGAGCGGAGGAAATAAAACACGCTTTTCTTTAAAAGAGCAATATTGGGTTGAGTATGTCTATGAAACGGCTATGTATGAGGTATTTGCTCAACATATCCGAGAAAAGTTTCATAATTATGTAAAAATGTATTTAGAGACATACTCAAACATAAAAGATTTAGATTTATCCCAAATCTTAGAGGGCCTTCAAGTAGAAGTGGATGAAATATTCAAAAATAAAGTAGGAGGTGACGATAGTTATTATGTTGATGAAACTCGAACAATATCTTATCCCATTGAAGAGCTTGATGATTATCTTAAAGATTATATAAAAATTGGACGCAGAAATATTTACAAGGATTCCGGGTATACATCTGCTTGTAGTATGGCAATTAAAGGTCTAAAAACTGGGATACTATCAAATGAAGAAGTTAAGGATATACGCGACAAACTAATTTCTGAATACTCCCCTGAGAATCATATATTTGCTCTTATTGACAGAGCTTTAGTACAATATGAAAAACGTCTTGCCATACCGCGTTTGCATAGAAATGACTCTGGACTTGACTCTTATTTGATGTCCATATCTTTTATTACATCCTTAGAGAAAATTATAGGAGGTGGTGCATATGTCGTAGAATGGGATAATATTGAATCACTTATAGAAAGAGCAAATTATCACATAAGAAAATTGACGTGGTGGGAAGACTAAGTCGTTATTCTTATACGCATAATGACAGAACTGAGGGTATTAAATTGGCACGAGAATTTTTGACTTAAGGAGCCTGAATAAAACACATAATTTGTTGTAAATTTGCAGTATGATGAACAACAGCTATAATATCGTTGAGTTGCCAATTATCAATAGTATTGGACATAGTTCTATTTTATTTGGGAAATGGACTTTGGATGGAGTAAACCTACGGTTTGAAGGAATAACGATAGAAAATGGTTTAGTAAATAATGATATACGAGATGTTATCAATCATACATTATCTCCTAACACTTTAACTATTGGGAATACCCTTGAAATAAATAAGCGAACCTATGATGTAGTAGTATCTTGGTTTCAGCAATTATTACAGGATATAAATAGATGTATCAACGAAATTCCAGAGATTGACGATAGAGAGCAAGCGTTAGTAATACGTACAGATAAAAATATAATAATATCACCATTCGGAAAAGAATTATCGGATGATAACTTCGTAAGAAGTATTATTGATGACAATATTCCGGAAATTGAAATATTACGATCATCTACACATTCGGATTTTCCTAGCCTCACAAGGTATTACGGTTACAGAAACCTTGACCATTATTGGGATGCAATGAAAATAGGAACAACAAGGTATATTTCTAATACAATGTGCGATATGCTGATTTGTACCATAACTCAAAAACTAAATTCTATAATTCAACAAATCAAGTATATACATGCTAATAAGGCACTTTATAAATAGTTGGCAGAATAAGAGACTTCCTCCCGGAAAATCCCTTGAGTGGAGAGAGTCTCTGGGTTTTAGATACGATAGGACTCATGGATATTCCTTTACTACTTAACTCGGTGTAGCATATTTATTGTATATGTTATTTTGCCACCGAGGGAGGAATAGTTTCTCTCGGTGGCGTTTTGTGTTAGTGCAGTTTCGGACCTTTTTGGCGTAGCTTGGCTTTCTGTTCGTCACGGAAACGGTGCAGGGCTTCCTCTATACTCATGCCGGGGTGCATTTCAAGGAAATGTTTGAAGTCGTCCTGCACTCCACCACCGCAGGCAAAGCCTTGTTCTTCGGGAATATTTCCACCGAGAGAAGTCAATGAGAATCGGATTCCGGCACCCTGCGATGACGATGCGGGAGATTGCTTTGCCGCCAACTGTCGCTGGAAGGCTTCGGGGATTTTATGGTCGGAGGGATATGCCCGGCTTATGACAGGTTCCCGTTTGTCGAAATCGTACCATATCCAATGGGTAAGAGGCACAACGCCTCCGGGTTCACATATTCCGATGCTGATGAACTTACCCTCCTGATATGCTTGTTGTCTGAGTTGGTCAATCTTTACCCTACATACAACATCCGGCAATGGCGGTATCACAATCGGCTTGGACTGCTTTGGCTTGGGCTGTGACTGTCGTTGCGGTTGAGGCTGTGGCGATGTCGGTGATTGCCCCCGTACCTCCTGCTGCTTTTCCCGACGAGCTTTGAATTTCAATTCAAGATTCTCGCGGCTGAAAAAGGGGTCAAGTTTCTTGTACCAGAATTCCTGCTTGCCAATCCCATAATAAAGGTTGACACGCCCTGATTTTCCGATTTTCTCCCGCACTGTTATACCATTTCTGCATAATAGTTCAACGTATGATTTCCAATCGGTGACAGATGGAGTGAGATAGACTCTTGCAATGTCGCGGACAAGCTGATAGCGGACTTTCTCTTTTCCTCGCAGTTTTGACACGTCGGTGTTGAGTTTGCTCTTGCCCTGTTTTCAGATTGAGAGCCTTGCATACACGCTCATTCTTCTTGAAGTTGGTGGTTTGCGTCAGAATCTTGCCGTCATAGTCAACCCGGCTGAAAACGATATGACAATGAGGATGCGCCTTGTCATAGTGGCGCACCACTATGTAAGGGGTATTGATCAGTCCCATTTTCTTCATATAGTCCTGTGCAACTTCAGTCATAAGCTCGTCCGTCATCTTAGGTGTATCGTCGGGATGAAAGTCGAGAGAAATATGCCCGACCGGGTCTGTAATTGGCTTACGCTGCCGTGACGGTCGGGCGATATCGTCAGCCATAGCCTTGCGGCCTTCATATATCCGTATATCGCCGGAGGATGATATGAGCTTCCAGTCTTTGGAAAGATGGTCGATTATATCCTCGCCTTTGTTGCTCTCATATTTTCGCTCATCGGTTTTCTGTCCTTTTGATTGCTCCTTATAGAGCTTTTCTTCGAGCTTGCGGCGGGTGACATAATCGACACATCCGCCAAACCCGGAGCCGCCTATTATATACGCTATCATAGGAATTTAAGAGCTTAATTTGGAGAACAGTTCGCGGAACTGATTGAGGTAAAACCGCACATCGCGGGTCATGGAATCAAGTTCGCGCTGATGACAGAGCCGCAGGAGCTGATTGAAATTGTTGCTCATGCCGGAGAGATTCTGGGCGACTCTCATTTCGGATTCATTGAGCCGTGGAACAATGTGCGGAGTGAGCGTTACCGAGCGGATATATTCGCTGACATTCTTCATTCCCGACCGCTTGACATTGGCAAGCAGCAGGGCGTTTGTTCTTCTTCGGGCAGAGCGGGACGACCGTTGCGGCGTCCTGCTCCAAGATTTGATTTGCGGGTTGGGGATTTGGGCTTCATTGGCTGGGGGATTGAGGGTTGAGAAACAGAGGAGCATAACGGATCCGATACATCGGTGTACCGCTCCACCCGGTGTAATGGAGGGTGGCGAGGGGAGCGACATGGTTGCGACGATTTTTGTGTCACAAAAATCTAACTTGGAGCTGATACGCGATTTCTTTGACTGTTCCACGCTGTCAGGTTCTTCTTGAACATCCATCCTAAGTGTAACAGAAGGGGGAACCGTGTCGGAATTTTGTCCGTCGGGGACAGCGGTCTCAGATGACGACGGCACTAATACCTTCATTATTTCCAGCTCAGGAGTTACGGATGGTATAACAGTAGCACCAGTAAACTGAGATTGCGGTTGCAGCGCATTGTCCGATGTTTCGATTACCGTTGATTTGGTTGATTTTGCCATATCAATTGTGGATTGTGGTCGATGAGAGAAAAAGTCCCAGCGACCGGGTGAGGTATTGAATTTGATAAACTGATGAAAAGAGAGATTGATGAATGACCGATGAAAAGAAAAAGCACTGAGAATCATTCTTATATCTCTCTTTTCATCAGTTTATCAAAATTCAACGAGAAAAATTATAAACTCTCTAACATCTGCCGTGTAACGGTGTAAAACCGTCCGACTTTGCGTGTTTCGACGTATGCCGGTTCGCTGACCGATACCCCAATCTGATAGGTGGTGTATGACAGCGAATTTGGTGCTGGTCTGAGTTTCCAACAGTCCTGCACGACTTTTCTCAGTGCCGTGCGGTCGGTCTTGACGCGCTGGTAGTCGAACAGATTGAGGATGTCGTTGAAGCAGAAGTAAACGGTATCCACGTGCATACTCGCCATGATGTCGAGCAACAGTTCGGCGAGTTCCAGCTCCACACGGTTGCGGTTGGCGCGGATGATTTTCTGTAACGCATCGGTGTCAATCAATCCGGGGTCGAACCACATCCGGCTTTCTTCGGCGGTTGACAGCTGCCGATAGGTCAGAGCGTGGAGAAATGCCGGTATCTCGTAGCGGATTTTCTCCAGAAATGTAGTGTCGTCGGTGGTGAGCTTCGGAATCTTCCGTACCCAGTAGCGGATCTCGCCGGGGTCGATGACTACGGGGAGATACTCGTTATTGGAACACAACACTAACTTGGCGAAGAAACTCACCTCCTCGCGGTCGCGTCCTTTGGCTTCCATCTTGTAGTTGCGGGTGGTGCTGAGATTCTTCAGACGCTTGGAATCCTCGCGCTTGTTAAGGAGCACCTCGTCAACTACGATTACGAGCTTACCGTTCCAGTCGTCGTTGAACTGACTGCGGACTGTTCGTGCCAGTG
>OGLM01001332.1_pt1 | contig 25931 bp, 11 predicted proteins | sample 1572531 | NCBI WGS metagenome assembly OGLM01 (sample SAMEA2581909, study PRJEB24529) | metagenome | biome: Human gut stool | place: China | collected 2011 | reverse complement strand
CGTCCAACATGAAGGTCTGGCCGTGTTCGCCCATCACAAGTTCCGCACCGTTGATAGTCCCCTTGGTGCCCGGGTCGTCTTCTGCCTCTCCATTGAACTCCCAAGCCTCGAACAGACCGGTCTTCTCGTCATCCGAAGGAACATAGCTCGACAAGGCATCCTCAATCTGGAACAAATAAGGCTGCATGCCTTCGTAATCCGTATCCGGGAATTCATCCACCGTCTTCAACTCATAACCGGACTTATAATAATAGTACGAACCGCATTGCATATCGAACAGTCCGAAACCGTCGCGGTCGGCAAAGGTAAAGGAAGCCGCATCGCTTGCACCGTTCACCAAAAGCAAAGTCCCGTCCGTGCATTGTACCACTACGCCATCCTTGCCTTTCAGGTTATATGTGACCAAACCGTTGTCTTCGCCCACGGGCACAAAAGTTAAAGGCATGGCACTTTCGTTAGCACCCAATGCCAAAGGACGGCCCGTGTAACTGTCTTTCGTCACTTCATCAGACAAGGCATACAAAGAAACGGAACCGTCAGAAGTTCGGATATAATTATATACCAAGTCCTCTGCCGGATTGACGTATGAATAGAACTCGGCCACGGCGGCATTCACCTCTTCGATAGCGGACAAATACTCTTCCGTCGTGGCATCGGCCTTGTTGTACACACCGTCCGCCTTCGCATGTACTTCCTTCAAAGCCGCATACGCCTCGTCAGCATCCCCCATGTAGTTTTGGAAACCCTTGATGATTTTCTCAGCCTCGTACAAGGCTGTGTTCAGCACATCCTTTTGCGGGTCAGCCTTTTCACCGTCACCCCAGTTGTTCTCTGCTGTCAGGCTCTTTACCACCGCATCCATGGACGGGAAGGTCTTCAGCCATTTCACTTCCATGTACGGCAACTCGTCACGCGTCTTGGCACGGGAGAAAATCGTATCACCGTTCTCATCCGTCTCCACGTACATGGTATCGGAACGCGATATGCAGTTCACCGTAAACTCCGAAAGGCGGATTGGCACGCGGTCTATCAGGCGGCGCGACGGCAAAGCCACGCTCGATGAATCCAAGATGGACGCAAAGTTAATGGCCACCAGAATTTCACAACGCTCCTGGTCTTCCGTCACAGGCAAACGTTTCATATACCATACCGTATCGCCCTTTTGGGGTGTGGGAGACGTTCCCTTGTCATTGATACGGATGGACAATGTGGAGTCTTCTCGCGCCGCATTATATAAATAGATGGAATCGCGCCCCAAGGCATCTTTGCTCCATGGGCAATGGGATTTCACCACATCCAACTTCTCCTTAAATCCCCAGAATCCACCGCCTCCGTCATTCGGCATCGGGTCGTTCACCTTACCTGTATAAGGATTATTCCACCGGAAACTTATCCAAGTATTGCTGTTACCCGGCTGTGCGGCCTCCGACTGCCGAGGTATGGACATCTTACACACAAACACCGGATATTCCGGACGCATTGTCATAAATCCCGCACCGCTTACTTGCTCATTAAACTTAATTCCGGAACGGAATTGGAAGCCCCCCTTGGCCGGTTCCAACGCCGTGTTATTCACCCCGAGAATCCACCGGAGATAATCTCCTTCGAATCCAAAACTCGGATTCCATTGTGCCCATTTCTTTCCGTTGTTGTCCAAAGAAATGTTGACACCAGACTGCATCTGGGCTGTTGTCCAGTTGTAATACCCGTTCACCCCGTGAACGTCACGTGCCCCGGACATGCCGGCATAGCACAGCAAAGACGCGCCAAGTAAATGTCTTAGTCTCATAAAAACAAAATTTAAAGTTAAACCTTAATTTTATAACCTCTCCTATTTCCTACTACGATTGGGAACGAGAAAATACCTACGGCCTCATCACATTTACCCACAAACCAATGTGGAAAGGGAGAGGGGCGGCAGCTCGAATTCCAACCGTTGGCCGCCTATTTGCAGGTTACGCTTTTCTGGTTGCGGTCCGGAATTGTATGTCACAACCACCGTCTTGCCCTCATGGTTACGGAAAGCCAACATGTTCCCAGGGGCAGACACTTTCAACCGCCGACTCCCGGGCTGCACAAAATGCGACAGGTGTTTCATCAAATAAAACTCATCGGTATAGACCACCTCACGTGTCTGGCGGTTCACCCTCACCAAGGAGTTTTGAGCCCAATCCCAACCGCTTTTGCCCGTCTCATCCAACACCATGTTCCAATACATATAGGAACTCACGCCATGGTTGAAACAATGCACCACGGCTTTCCAACTTTGTTCAAGCGAAGTCCAGTCATTTTCCCCGTCACCGCATTCGTTTTCCGTCTGCATGTAACGGTAACGGGGGTATTCGCGCTGAATAACCGGTAGCGCTTGCTTTCCCGTCCATTGTACTCCGATACCATCGATGGCCGCAGCTGCATCCTTATCTTTCAAGAACGCACGCACATAATCGGGATTCGGATAGTTCACCGTACCTAGCCAAATCTCAGTATCGATACTGTCTTTCTTAAATTGCGGGGCCAGGAACTTACCGACGAAAATGGCCAGATCCTCGGGACGCCATGTACAAGACGGCCAAGCCGGTTGCCAAGCGATTTCGTTCTGCGGCATCACCATGCTGATGTTCACCCCATTTTTCCGGTATTCCTGAATGTATTTGGAAAAATAAAGTGCGTATGCCTCCAAGTAGCCGACCTGCATGTTGAAGCCGGTCGTATGGATGAATGTGGCCCGACGGGGATCAAGACGGTTGTGTCCCGTCCCTAACTTATCCACCCCATGGCTTTTCAGAGAATAATGCTCATTGATTTTCATCCAGATGGGGGGTGTCCACGGACTGGCCCACAATTTCAAGTCTGGCCTCAACTTCAAGGCTTCCTTAATGTAGGGTATCAAAGTATAACGGTCACGCCCGACATTGAAATTACGCATCTCATAATCGTCTTTCACGTCATCATAAGAGTAATAGGCAAAAGCATAATCGCTACAAGCTATCGGTGTACGCCCGTAAGCGAAGTTTATGCCTTCTTTAGCAAACAAGGCTTCCATGACTTTTCCACGTTCTTCTGCATCCAAACACTGCAAAGCATCCCAACCCAGTTCGTTGAAAGTCCCGCCAAACCCGTCTACCTCTTGCATCAGGCTGTCCGTATAAACATACACATCAGCCTTTTGCCCGTCATTTTTCAACACTTTGACCTTCTGCCCCTTCCAACGTTCCGTAGCTGTAGTCGTAACCATCTCAATCTGTTGAGCTGCCACCGAAAGATATGTGCATCCCAACCCAATCCATAATAATACGTTTCTTTTCATATTTATTGGTTTACAAATAATTTAAAAAATCAACATTTCATTTCACCGTCATCGTGCGTACCACATCTGTTTCCGGACGGAACGGACGGCCGTTCACCGTCACATTCTCCAACGTGTACCCTCCTACGCTCCTCTGTTTGTCGTAGTCTATGATCAGGCTAGGATTGATATTCCCCTCCGGGGCCGTCACCGAAATATTGCGGAAACGGACATTTTCGACACGGTTGCCCGGCGCACGGTTATACTTTTCACTGTAATCCACGCGCATCTCGAACAAGCGGGCTTTCGGCACGTCTTCTATGCGAATGGAATCATACGTCACATCGCGGATGGTATTCTTGTCACCGCAACCGATGGTAAGCATGCCGTCGCCTGCATGGAAAAGGATGTCGCAATCATGTATGCGCACGTTTTCCAATGTCTCGCCGGTCTCGCTACGGTCGTCGCCATGCGTCCCGATATTGACCGGATGCGCCCAGTCGCACCACAGAGTGGCCCTCGAAATGTCAAAGTCACTACTTCCTCCCCAATACCACCAACGGTGGTTGTAAAGGGCAATGCAGTCGTCCGAATTACGCAGGAACACGTTGTGGATTTTCACATGCCGGCAACACATCAGGTCTATGCCGTCGCTCCAAGGACGGGCAGAAAAAGACTTGAGGTTACGGATGGTGATGTTTTCCGACTGTCCGCCATATACCGTATAATGCTGTGGGTTCAATACGGTCACACCGTCCACCAATACGTCCTTGGAATAGGTGATTTCGATGCCGCGCAACGGATGGGCAATGATGCCCCGCCCGATGATGCGCACATCCTCGGCACGGTCTACAATAAGCCGTGCGCGGACCACCGCGCCCGGTGCCAGATAAACGGTCGTATGGCTCGGTATCTTGATTTCCCCGCTAGGCAAATCCTTGGGCTTATGCACGCCCGGTCCGAAATAAATCAGCCGTGCGTCCTGCATGAATATGTCCTGCGCGTTTGGAGCCGTCCAGTTGATAGTGCCCGGTTCATCGCCTGTATAGGTTTCCGTGAGCATGGCATTGGCAAAGACATGCAGGTTCTGTTTCCGCTCACCGTTGAATTCCACACTCAGGAATTCCGGACGCTGCAAGGCGAACTCCACCGTACGTTCGTCCACCTGACGGGCCACAATGCCCCGTGAAGCCGGTTTCACCTTCACTGCCATCCGGCCGTTTGCGCCCAAAGCATCGGCACGGCAGTTCCTGACCTTCACCATCACCGGCCCGCCCATCTCGAATTCGGCAAAAGAAGCGTGACGGACCTTCCGCACATCCACTTCGCAATCCAGATTCGGAACTTGCCTCCACTCACTGTCACTGCCTGCAAGAGGCTTTACGTACACCTCGTAATTCGGATTCCGTTTCAGCCCTTCTTTTCCTTCGGGCCATTCACTCACCCGTATTTGTGCCTGCACCGTCCAAGCCATCAGGCACAACAAGACGGCCATTTTACATTTTCCCATTCCTTTCATGTTTTTAGCGTTTTACATCATGTTTCAGGTAAAGTTTCTTTTTCAGCCTTAATGCGCAATATCGTATAAGAGAACGGACGGAACTCATAGGTAAACTTCCGTCCGAAGTCCCCATACGCGGAAACCACAGGCGTAATCTTACGTGGCTCTTCGAAAGAGTTCTCTGCCAAAGCACTGTCTGCCGCCAAGGTAATGACTTGCCCGTCGGGTACCACGTCGCCGGCACCTTTGAGACGGAACGTGACGGGATAAGGGGTTTCTGTAGCATTGACCACCTTCAAGACCAATTCCCCACGCGGTTCGTCATAACCGGAAGCCACGAACTGCAACGGCACGGGGGCGGGTTCGTGCGATAACATACGCACCCCATTCACATAGAGTTCGCTCTTATGGGGACTGACAATCAATTTTAAATCGTACCAAAGGCCCGTTTCCAATCCTTCGTAAGGACGTTCAGCCAATACTTTTCCCCGGTTGCTGTTCGCAATCTGTTGCAACATCACCTTGCTGTTGCCCCATCCCCCGATATTGTACATATATCCGTCCTGCCCGTTGCCCGTCATGCCGAAATATAGCAGGAAGCCTTCCGAACCTCCCATCCTCCGTGCCTTACACTCCAACACGAAATCCTGACTGTCCACACCATTCAGGATGTACTGCGTACCGGCCTCGTTGGAAACCTGAGACAATACCTTGCCTTCATACTTCCATGCGCCGTTCCGGCGTGAGAAGTCCTCCAAGGACAACGGCACGGGCTTACCACCCGATATCAGCTTGATATCCTTGAATTCTACTTGGGTCATCCACGAACCGAAGCCCACATGCCCTGAAGGATACGCCGCCGTACCGGCCCCTTTCAGTACCTTGTCGTTCGGCACGGTGTACGTAGGCTTGTTTTCCGCAGCCATCTGTTGCACGTAATATGAAGCCCGGCCTACGACTTGTTCGGAATCGAACCAAATCAGATTGGTCGGCCATTTCCGGTTGTCCCGGTTTTCCAACAATGGGGCATACGAAGCCATCCGGACCAAATCGCCGTTCTTCTCCATGCCGCCAATAAAGGCTGCTTCGGACAAAGCCGCCAACATGTTGCCTCCGCCCACTCCCCGGTTGCAGGCATATTCACCCACATATACCGTGTGCTTGCCTCGCTCGTAATCATCGAACAGATCCGTATTGCGGAAAAAGAATTCGGGAGCCACGTAATAATGCGGATCGACCATGTCGGTCTTCGTAATCCGCATCGGGCCGTTGCGTTCGGGCATCTCATTGTATATTAATGTAAGCTGCGGATACTTCTTTTTGACAGCCTGATAAAACAAGTCGAAACGCCGGTCATATTCCGGCCCCCAATTTTCGTTCCCGACTTCCACATACTGCAAGGGGAAAGGCGCGGGATGGCCATCGGCAGCCCGGCGTGCCCCCCACTGGGTAGACGTATCGCCCAAAGCGTATTCTATCGCGTCCAGACAATCTTGTATATAATAAGGTATGTCGCCCTCGGAAGAAGCATCTCCCATACGGAACTGGCAACCTAACCCTACATTGCATACGAACATGGCCTTGGCTCCGACATCCTCGCAGAACTGCAACATTTCATAATAACCGAAACCGTACGAACAACGGTAGCCCCACGTGCTGTATTCTCCGGGACGTGCCGCCGGATCACCCAATGTTTTTTTCCATTCAAAACGGTTGTCCAAGGTGATGCCTTCCACCACGCAACCACCGGGCCAACGGAAAAAAGCGGGACGGAGTCCGGCCAACATTTCCGCCACATCCTTACGTAAGCCGTTCGGACGTTGCTTGAACGTCTGTTCCGGAAACAAAGACACATAGTCCAACCAAGCCTTACCAGGTGCATTGAATTCCAAAGCCAACGAAGCCTTGCCGTCCGTTGCGGAAGGCGTGAGTACCAGTTTCACATCATGCCACTCGCCGTCAGCCGGACAAGCCACGGGTGCCAAGGCCAAAACGTCCCCCGATGCAGAAAGCATTTTGGCGACGACCGTGCCCCGGTAACCGGGGGCCAGACGAAGAATCGTGCGCAAATGATAACGTTCGCCCTTTTTAAGTCCCATTCCCCAATACCCCTCGTTGATGACTTGTACCGGACTTTGCGAACCACGCACCGTGACTTCCAGGTTATTCGGTGCCGTGGCAAACTTTGGGCGGTCTTGGGTCAGCCGCATGGATGCTGCCGACGGGTCTCCGGCTTTCAGGCTCCAAGCCCTGACCTTCCCGCCATGCCATTCAAAAGAACGGTCGCGTACTTCACCCGTCAAATGATATTTCCGCGCCACCGGCCGCAACTTCAGACCGTCCACCCGGTAACCTTTGGGTATCACGTCCTCCTCAAAACTACGGTTCTGCACCAACTCGGCATACAAACCTCCATCCCCGGCATGGTTGATTTCCTCAAAAAACAGGCCGTACATCGCAGGGGATATTTCCACCCCACGTCGGCTTAAGTCCACCACTACTTCTTCTGTCGCGACGGATGTGTCTTGGCATCCTGCCGCCACCACACTCATCAATGCTCCGCAAAGCCATTGTCTCACACGCATAAAGTTCTTTTTGAATTTATTTTATTATAATATGATTTTACGCACACCCGTATGTTCTCCGTCGGATACCTTCAACAGATATACACCGGAAGACAGGTGACCGACCGACATACCACATTCCAAACCTCCGGAAACCCCGACCGTGCCGACCAATGTACCGGACAGCGAATACAGGCCGACAACCGTATTACGGGCAGGAACTGACGAGAAGCGGACCGTAAGCCTGCCGCCGGAAACCTCCGCACACCATTCAGCTCCGGCCTGCGCCGCACTTTCCACACCGCTTCCCTCAGACACGACCTGCGTCCGGACTACGGGAAGCGCGGAGGCATAAAGCAGATTGCCCGTTTGCAACGCCGTGATTTCGGAACGGCCCGCCGACAAAGGTAAAAGACCGTGGCCGTTCACCACTTCAACTACGGAAGGAGCTGAACTCTTTAAAGCCACGGAAAGACCGGAAGTGGAAGATACCGGAGGCGTGAAAGCCTCATCGCCTACCTTGCATTCTGCCAACTCCCCAAAAGTGATGGCCTGCGTGGCGGCTCCATATAAAGCCGAAACCTGACCGGCATCCAAGGCACAATCGTACACGCGAACGTCGTCCACCCAACCGAAAAGAGAAGGGTCGGAAGCGTAAGCCGAACGCCCGATGAAGTTTTGCGTGGTCGCGCCCAAGGAAGACGGCGACAAGGTCAGGCTCTCATTCCGGCCCACCTCCACCCCATTGGCATAGAGGATTCCCGTGCTACCCTTTTGCGTCAACACGATGTGCGTCCACGCTCCGGCTTTCATTTTAAAATTCGTGTTGATTTGCTGCTCGCCCGATATGCCTCCCTGAGTGATGGCATAACGCAAAAAACCCGTCTGAGCGGCTTGGACCGTCAAAAAGAAATTATTGTCCGTGCCCCGGTTGCAGTCCACAATACGTGCCCAATTCTCCACACGCTCGGGTCTCACCCAAAGCGACAGGCTGAAATCCTTCCAACCCGATGCCCAACCGGAAGGAAAGGACAGGTAGCCGCCATTCAGGCGCACAGCGGAATGGAACTTGCCGCCTTCGTACCCAACATTACCCGCCAACTGCGCCACACCGCCGTTCCACACGTCCGTGGCCTCCGTTCCGGAGCCTTCGTCCAACGGCCAGTACTGGCAACGGCCCACCTGGGGATAGGCTTTTGCCTCGTCGGAAGCTTTGCCCTCGCCTACGGCATTCACGGCCGACACCACATAATAATACATCTGGCCGTTGTCCACTTTGTGGTCCGTAAAACGGCAGTCCATCGCACGCCCCATCAAAATATAGGGTCCTCCAAAGGAAGTACCGCGCCGCACTTGGTAATAGGCCGTACGCTCGCCAGTAGCCTCCCACGACAGTCCCACGAAACCGTTACCCGCAAAAGCCTCTACTCCTGAAGGAGCGGAAGGCAAAGACAAGGCGGATGTGGAAGCGGAACCTTCTGCACACCCATTACTCTCACCGGCAGCATTGGAAGACCATACCTTATAATAATAGGTGGTGGCAGGCTCCAGACCGTCGTCCACATACGAAGGTTCGGACAAATTGGTGGCCAACGTGACAAACGGCCCGTCAGGCGATGTGGCGCGGCACAGTTTATAAGCCGACACATGGCCTTGGGTGCTCCAAGACAGTTTCAAGGCCGTGCTGCCCGATGTTTCCACTTTCAAATTCTCCGGCATGGGCGGCAAGGCCGTACCGGCAGCCGTCAAGGACACATGGTCGAAACTTACGGTATAGCCCTCCGGGCGGCCGCCACCGCCGCAGACCCATATTCCGGCCAAACAATCCGTCGGGAACGGGATGTCCGCCGCCCCAATCTGGTGCCAGACCGTTCCGTAATCGGAAACGTATGCTTCAAACTTATCGCCCTTGCGCACCAGTTTGAACCAAAACGGCATCCATGTGTGGTCGCTTCCGTCTATCCATCCGCCACCGTCGGACGTACCTCGCCAAATGAAATGGGTTTGCCGCGTTCCGGCATCGCCTACCCACAACATGACTTTTTGGGAAGATGTCGTAGTGTTCTCCCGTACCACAAGCCCGAATTTCTCTTTGTTTCCGAACTGTTCGCCCGAAAACATCCTGGCCACTAATTCAAAATCACCGCTAACCGCCGAGTATGTAAAATTGCCTTCCGGATGGTCCGGCCTGTATATATCCCGTCCGGAACCCGTTACCACGAAAGTGTTACCGTTTACCGGAGCATACTTTGTCACCCCGTCTATCATCCAGTCTTCCTTGTCAATATCCCTCTGCGTCCATCCGGCCGGAAATAATGTGGTAGTTCCTTGTTCCGCCGTAGCACTCACGGGAGCCGTCCAACCGCTCTCACCAGACTGGTTCTTGGCCCGCACCCGGTAATAATAAGTCTTTCCCGGAACGATGGCTGTATCGGCATACTCCGAAGTGGCATTGCCCGACCAACTTCCTATGGTTTCAAAACCACCGTCCGGCGACATGGAACGTTGTATGTCGTAACCATTTGCCACATCTCCACCTGCCGGCTTCCAATCCAAAGCAATCCGGTGCAACCCTCCCTGTGCTTCCAGTCCTTCCGGCACGGGAGGTACGGGATAAGGCACATACGCCGTGGTCGTATCGGAACAAGTGTACATCAAACCGTACAGCACGTCCACGTTTTTCAGTTTCATCATCGTGCGCAACCAAGGGGCATCAAGCCCTTTCCGGTCTACATAATGGTGATATACCAGTTCATTTGCCAATATGCGGTTGTTCGGCATGGAACCGGGATTCCCGCTGGACGGCGCAGGATAGTAAAATTTATGCCCTTGGTATACGATAGGTTTCCAATCTACGGGATGTTCGAGATTGAACTTGGCATAATATTCAAAACCTTTCAGCAACAGGTTGTCCTGATAGGAAAACATATCCACTCCCTGATTCCACAACGTCTGGCAGAGGTCTGCATAAAAATCAAGTCCAATCACTGCATGGGGCTGGTCACGTCCCATTTCCGTAGGTTGGCCGTCAAAGACAATACCTTGGTTGATACTTCCTCCGCTTGCCCCGTTTTTATAATAGTCGATGGCACTGTTCACCATTTCGGCATCATCAAGATACACTCCGATGTAAAGGCAGCACGTGTTGGCCGGGCCGTCCCATCCCGGCCAAGATCCCGGCGTGCCCAAGAAATCCCGGCAAGCCGGATAGAAATAATCACGGGCCATTTTTTCAAAACGTTCCCGATCTTCCTGCTCCCATCCGGGATACAACCGGACGAGGTCGGCAGCTTTCATGAAAGCCGCTACCGGCAACATGAACAATTCGCCCGTCACCACGCTTTTTATGCTGTTCGACCAATCGTTCAATATGTCCACGGCACAACGGGCATGCGACTCATCTCCGGTCACATACCAACGCAACATGTTGTAATAGGCCGCCTTCGCATCGCGTTCGGCCCTTTGCCGCGTACCGTCAGACCCTCCTAAAGTAGGTTTCGGACTGGCTTTGAAATCTGCACGGGAATCCCGGAAATTGCACAAGGAATCCCACCCCTCAATCCAAGGGTGCTCCTTGGCCAGAACCTTCTCTTTCATCCGGTCCAAATCGGCACGGGAATGGTTCAACCCCGGATGTACGAAAGGGGCTTGCAAAGTCTGCGCCACCCCCGGAATACATGCCGCGACGCACACGGCCCATACTATCAACTTTTTCATTTCACGTTCTTTTTAAGGTTATGACAATAAAAGGAAAACCGCAGGAAATATCATCAATCCCCGGCATCCTCCAAGTAAATCACTCTGCTTGAATAAGCGTTTTTACGGTTGCGTTCCACCTGATGCACGTATGGCAACTCCAAGCCGTTGGCCATCAGGAAAGCCCCGCTCACGACCTTACCCTCGTAAGGCAAGGATTGGTTGTCGATACGGTTCAACTCGCGAATACGGTAGTTCTTCCCGGCATCCAGCCCGGACATCTTGACACGTGGCAGGTGCTGGTTCATGAAATGTTCCGTTTTCCACCAATAGAAGACAGCTTCCGCCTTATCCGGCGAGACGTACATCAAGGAAGCGGCTCCCAATCCCTCATAAGGAGACAACAGGCGATAAAGGTCTCCTTTCTGCACGACCGGACGGATGGTCTTATAATCCGCGATGGCTCTGCGGCACATCTCTTTCTCTTCTACCGTCATGTCCTTCGGTTGTATCTCCATACCGAGACGGCCACTCATAGCCACGTCGATACGGAACTTCAAAGGTACCGTACGGAATGTCTGGTGATTGGGTGCCGCACTGATATGACTGGCCATTGCCATGGCCGGAAAGAAATACGATGTCCCCCACTGCATATAAATACGTTGCAAGGCATCGGTGTTGTCGCTCACCCAAAACTCGTCGAAGTAGGGCAACACACCGTAATTGGCCCGTCCTCCGCCTTGTGCGCAAGCTTGCAGGGTCAGGTCGGGATATTTCTCCCTGATACGGCGGCACACAGCCTCAAATCCGCGATGGTAGGCTATATACAGATGGCTTTGCCGGTTACCTTCAAGATAATGCGAGCCGTGATTCTGTATGCCCATATTGGCATCCCACTTGATATAATCTATACCGGGATACTTCGTCATCAGGCCGTCTACCACACCGAACACGTAATCCTGCACATCGGGATTGGACAAATCCAACACCAACTGTGTCCCACCGCGGCCGGTCACCGGCTCGCGCCCGGGAGCCTGTACAATCCAATCGGGGTGCTTCTCATACAGTTCGCTCCGGGTATTCGTCATTTCAGGTTCTATCCAAATACCGAATTTGATGCCGCGCTTCTCTGCCTCACGGAGCAACTTGCCCACCCCTCCGGGCAGTTTCCGGCGGTCGGTCACCCAGTCGCCCAAAGATGTCTTGTCACTGTTGCGCGGATATTTTCCGCCAAACCACCCGTCGTCCATCACGAAAAGCTCTCCGCCCATGGCCGCGATGTCGGACATCATGGCTTCCATGCCTTCTTCGTTGACCTTATGGTACACGCCTTCCCAACTGTTCAACAGAATCTTGCGTTCACGGTCGCCATGCGCCAACTTGTACTTACGCCCCCAACGGTGGAAGTTCCGGCTGGCCTGTCCCAAACCTTCACTGCTGAACGTCAAGGCCAACGGCGGCGTGGTGAAATCTTCCCCCCGGCCCAGATGCCAGGACGAACGGTCTTCGTTGATGCCGGCAAAGAAATGGTGGTATTCGCTTTCATCGGTATTGACACGCAACTTGTAGTTACCGCCATAGCACAAAGCCGCCCCGATGACCCTCCCGTTGTCTTCCTGCGGACGGCCATCCAAGGAAAACATCACTTCCGCATGGGCGGTGTGGGAATTGCGCACGCCATCCTTGTTTTGGATGACCTCCATGCCGGGACGCAAAGGCTCTTGTACCAAACGCGCTTCATTGGCCCACGCCCCGTAAAGGCGGGACAACCATACGTCGCCCCGACGCACGGGCAAATAAGCTGAAGCAAACTGCCCGAGCACCACCTCGCCTTTCTCTTCGTTGCGGAAAGAGGACCATGCCTCGATAATGTCCACATCCCGATAAGCCTTGTAATACAACGTCACATAGAAATCATATACCTTGTCTTTCATTCGGATGGAAAGCGTACGGGCCTCACCGGTATCCTTTTCTTCCATCGCGCACACCTCCAACTGCGTGGACAAGTTCCCGTCACTATGCCGGACGGCAAATGCCGCCTCGTGCGGGCAGTCCAACCCATAAGCCGGATAAGCCGGTTGGTCACAGTTCCTGACGTAGCCGATGTTTTCCACATCCAACGGTGAAAGGATGCGCCCATAATATACATACTTCGGTTCTTCACCCTGTTCCACATCCAACACGAGCGAAGTGTTCGGTGTGGAAAGACAAACGTTACGTGCTTCACTTCCCACAGGCAAGCAAACGGCAAGGCACAATATTCCCCATGCCCGTGCCGCCTTCCTCTGCCACGGGTTCCTGTCATTCAACTCCATTCTTTTATTTTATTAGATTGATCATTCCACTATCAGTACCGTTGTCGAACGTGGCTGTACTGTCAAGACCTTATCCCTTACGACTTCTTTTCCGGGGAAGGTATGTACCCGTCCCTCCGTCGGGACCGCCACCTCGAATGTCCGGTCACGGGTACAGTTCATGGCTATCAGATATTTACCGTAACGCAAGGTATAGAAATCCCCCTTTCCGGCATAGACGCTTTCCTGTCCGGGCTTAAACTCCACACCATCGGGTATCCTCGCTATCGGAAGCTGCTCGCCGGTATGAGCCGACTTTACCTCGGGATAGAAATTCCGCGCGGGAGAGAAAAAGAGATTGTTCCGTTCGGGACGGGTGTAGGTATATCCGCTCGGTGTATACCGGATGTCTTCGAACACGGTGGCCACACGGTCGCATTCAGGAGTGATGTAGTGTACACGCGCCAAGAAGTTCACCGCGAAATTGGCCCGCCAATACAAAGATGTGTATAGGATTTCATCCCCGTTCTTCAACGCCACCACGCCTACTTCTTCGTCCGAAAACAGCACGTCCGGCATGCCTTCCGACATGGGCAGACGTCCTTCACGGCGCGGCTGTTTCATAATCAGCTCATATTCGCCCGGCAAACGCAAGAGCGTATAGGTGGAATTCAATCCTCGGTCTTTCATCTTCTCCTTGACCACGGCAAAGAACTGGTTGTCCTCCATCATTTGTTGGGCGTATGCCACCGCTTCAGGATCCAACGTGGCGGCCGCAGCCATGATGGGCGTACCCTCGCGATGGTAGCCGCGCTCACCGTAAGTGATGCCTGCCGGATAATAGCCATGGTCACGCCAACCGATGACCGATTCGCCACGCATGGCGGCATATCCCTCATTATCTGGCGTGGGATAACGGAAATGGCTCCGCGCATGCAGGATTTTCAACATCTGGGCACGAACCAAGGGGTCACGAGTGTCCGTCAGGCCGCGTTCACCCGTAGCCTCATAAAGATGCACCATCCAGTTCAGTATTTCACCATAGCCGCCCACGTAGCCTAATTCCTTGCTCAGTCCGTCCGGTGAGAACTGGTAATACGCCTTCCCCAACGGCCACGTAGGCTGCCCATCGGCCGACAAGCTGCCCGACCATGGGGCTATGCCCATGGATTCATAAATGAACGCCAGGGCTTGCCAGACAGGCAGAGCCTTTTCCGGTGCAAAAACAGCCAACATACGGTTCACGTTATACAGATGTAAATCCACAATCATGCTTTGGTTGGTGTACGAACGGCGGTGTGTCTTGGCATAGTCCACACACGCGGCAAACATGTCCGTCCAGTTTTCCCTCCGCGTACGCCCGTTGGCCATTTTCCCGTCCCACACTTCACGAATCTCCGGCAAGAATACATTCAAAGCCTCGCACAGGGGACCAACTGTCAGCCATGAACCGTCGTAAACCGATTTGGGTTCACGGGCAAAACGTTCATAATATTGGTCGGCCGTACGGATGACCAGCTCCGCCACGGCTTTGTTCCGGTAAGCCACCGTCCAAGGTTCGTGGTAAGCGTATGCCAAAAGGGCTGCAGTTTCCTGATCGATTTCCGTTTTCTTCATATAGCCGGATATCTGGCGGTTCACAAATTGCCTGACTTCCTCCATGACTTCTTCACCCGGTGCCGTACGCACCCGGCGCTCTCCCTGCTCGAATTCCCGAATTTCTTTCTTGGAAGGCCGGAAACAGGCCTCTGTATGGGTATACCCTTTATAAATGGCCTTCGACGGTTTCTCCATTACTTTCTGGTACGCGTCGAAAGAATTTCCGTAACGTGCGATACGTCCGGTGGAGCGGATGCTCAATTCTATTTTCTTCTTCCCTTTCGTCATGCTGAGCGGCAAGGGCACGGTGGTATAAGTGAAATGTCCCGGACGCGGCAAATCCTCATTGGCGATATCCAACACGTCGTAGTCGCCCAAATGGCGGTAACCCACCTGCTTTCCCTCGCAAAACAATATCAACAGATTGCTGTTCCCACTGTCGGAACCCCAAAAACGGGCGGTGAAGTAATTTTGCCGATCCGGATCCACTTCCATCGTGAAGGTCATATTACCACCCTCCACTCGTTCGCCGGGCACAGGCAACAACACACGGGCCGATTCTTCCATCCCTCCTCTGACAATCTCGGTTGCCTTGTCGGAAAAACCATGTCTACGCTCGGAAGACGGCTGTCCGAAGACAATCTCGTCCCAAACTCCGGCCACACGTGCTCCCCATATATTCACTGTTCCTATCACCCACACGGCACACCAACAAAATCTCAATATATCCATGGCTCTTTTCTTTTTTAAGGTAAAAATACAAAAACATACTCAGGATTCAATATTCCCCGACAGCTTTAAGATAAGCCCTAACCAACATACGGCCTTTCTGTATTTGCGCCTGTACCGTGCGGCGGCTGACATGGAGTTGCTGTGCAATCTCCTCGGCCGACTTCTCCCTGAAACGGTTCAGGTAATACACGTTCCGGCAAGCCAATGGCAATGCCTTCATCCGTACATGTTCGTTCTCCACCAGACTTTGGGCATGTATTTTCTGCTCCATCTCGTCCGAGGCTTCCGACCGGAAGTCATACATATACGAATAGGCCTCAGCTTTTCTCACCCGTCCCCTCAGCCGGTCGACCAAAATGTTCTGGACGACCGTAAACGCAAGATTACGGATGGTAGCGGCACACACCATGTCCCCCATATTCAGGATTCGGATGAATGCGTCCTGCACGGCATCTTCGGCATCCTCCACGTCATGGATACGTTTATAAGCATAAGCCACTAGCTTTTCGCGATAAAGGGCATAAGCTTCTGCCACCAACTGTTTTTTAGGAATTTCGTTCAGCTCTTTCATGATATTATGTGTTTTAATATTTATTCGCCTTTTGGACATCGCAAAATTATGGATTGGAAAATCAAAAAACAACCCCTTGTCCTTTTCATGGCGTTTATTGAGATTTCATCAGACTAATAACTATATAATATACTGAAACACAAATATTTACCCCCCCAATCAGCAGTCTGTAAAAATTGGACGGACTTGCAGATATGAGCTTCCATGCGGGGAACACCACTTTTTCAAGCCTTTTCCACCTAATTTGCAAGGCCAAAACTTGCAATCCTGCGCCTAAAAATATAAATTTGCAGGCGTTAACGAAATAAATCGATTCATGAAAGTTTTCCGAACCTATCTATTGATATTTGTTTTTGCCACCATCCTCCCGTATCATAAGTGTATTCCATTAATGGCGAATATCCCCCATCACATACATTATATGACGGATTTAGATGGTTTGCCCAATTATACGGTATACAAAATATTTAAAGACAGCCAAGGAATGATGTGGTTCGGTACGTTCAACGGCATCTGTCGGTTCGACGGCCGTTCGTTTACACATTTTCATATAGACTGCCCAAAACCGTTCAATGCCGTGACAGACATTGTGGAAACTGAAAAGGGAGAAATCCTGTTCGGTACACGCAAAGGACTTTATCTCGTCAACCAACCATTGCAAACCTGTGAACATATCTGTCCTCAAATCAATTATGTCAACGGATTCGGAAAAGTGGGGCACACACTTCTCATCGGAGCAAGAAACGGCTTGTGGCAATACGAAAATCCAGAAAAAGCAGAAACCATCAAAATCGGAAACAACATCATTTCCAAAGGAAATAGCATCAATGACATCACAGACGACGGCAAAGGAGGAGCATGGCTTTGCAGTAACGAGCGCCTGATTCACCTGAACCTACGGCAAAAGACCCTGAAAACGTTTGAAGCAGACCCCAAACTATTCACTGGATACCTTCGTAATATCTGCCGCGTGGGTGAACGCCTATTCATAGGAACAAACAACAACGGTTTGTTTGCCTTCGACCCGGCTACAGCTTCATTCCGTCCCTATATCAATATGGACTGCCCGGTCATTTACGACCTCTATTCCGATGGCAAAAGCCAGCTCTATGTCTCTACCGATGGCAACGGAGCCTATATCATAGACACCCATACGAACCAAATCGTACGGACTTTCCGTACAGACACTCCAGACTACCCTCTTCCGGCCAATGCCGTCTATACTTTCTGGCACGATGCGGAACTCGGTATCAACTGGTTCGGCTTTGCCCAAGACGGTGCATGCTACAACTATTACCGACAACCGGTTTTCCAGATTTACCGGTACAAGAACTTCGACACCGGAAAGCTTACCGTACGAAGTTTTTGCATACACGACGGAGACAAAGCCATAGGCACAAGAGAAGGACTGTGGTTTATCTCGGAATCACGGGACATCGTCCACTATTTCACTCCCGAACAACTCGGCGGACGCATCGTGACCAATATCCAATACTTCGGCGGACATTTCGTCATCGCCACCTATGAAAAAGGATTATGTACCCTCAATCCGAAAACTTTGGAACTGCACCATTTGGATCAGGACGAAAAACTGAGAAGCGGTAATTTCAGTCGCATCGAGCCTTTACAAAACCGGTTACTCTTCGCATGCAGCAATATGGGAATTTTTGTGCTCGACACGGATTTCAACATCGTCAAGCACTTCCATAGCCGCAACTCGGAACTACCGGACGGATACATCTGCGACATACAGTTCGACCTTACCGGCAAAGGTTGGATAGGCTGCATAGACAAACTGGCTATTTATGACCCGCTTACACAAACTATCCAAGCCAGAGATTTTCCTAAAAACTATTTTAATAACGAAGCTAACCTGACTTTCAACCTTTGCCGCAACGGTGACATATTGGCCATGTCGGAGACTTCCGTTTTCCGCACCAAATCGGACCTGAGCGAATATACCACGTTGGACCTTTACGACCGCATACAGGTCGGCAACATCTTCTTCGTCACGGAAAACCGGCAGGGAAAATATTGGATTGGTACCGACCGAGGCCTCTTCCTGTTTGAAAAGGATTTGAAACACTACCGCCAGTTCAACGAGACCGATAACCTCCCTTCACTGAAATTCAATCGGAATGAATTCCAAGAAACCCCAGACGGCACATTCTGGTTTGGCTGTACCGAAGGGCTTATCTACATTCCCCGAAAAGACCAGACATTGCTCACACGCCCGACCAGAGGAAAAGTGATACTAAACGAAGCCACGGTAGACGGCTTGCCGTTGTCGCCGTCAGATTTCCACCTACAATCCACACAGTATAAAATCAGATTAGGTTGGAATTTCCGCAGCCAAACATTGGCTATCGTCCCCCTCTTGCTCAACTACGGGCATCCGCAAGGCCGGTATTATGAATATTCGATAGACGGAAGCGATTTCCGTTCTTATGCGGAAGGGGAAAACATCTTGTTCAACAGACTATCCTTAGGCAACCATGACTTGAAAATCAGGTTAGCCGGACACGAGGAGACCGCTACGACATGGCAAATCTCCGTGCGTCCCTCCATTCTGTTCTATCTGGAAACCTTGCTGTTCATCTTGCTGCTCCTCGCGACATGGCAGTTCCACGTCCTCAAAACCAAACGCATGAGGATCAAACAGGCCTTTTCCCGCAAACATCAAATGGACATGGCCATCGCAGCCTCCCGGGCAATCAGGATGCAAAAGGAACGGGACGAACAGAAGAAAAAGGAGTACGAAGAAGCACGGGCACAGGCTTTGTACCAAAAATCCAAAATGAACCACAATGAACACAAAACCATCTATAAAAAAATCAAGGAATGCATGGAGCAGGAAAGGCCGTATACCAACCCCAACCTGCGCCTCACGGAACTGGCCTCTATGGCAGATACGACTCCGGCCAAACTGTCACAAATGCTCAACCAACATTTGAAACAGACTTTCTTCGACTTCATCAACCTTTACCGAGTGGAGGAATTCAAACGCCGCGTGACAGACGAGAAGAACAGCCAGTACACAGTGTCGGCCATCGCTGAAGCCTGTGGCTTCAAACGTTCCACTTTTTTTGCCACCTTCAAGAAGTTCGAACATTGCACGCCCACAGAGTGGCTGCAAAAGAAAGAAGCTGAACGCCCGTCTAAAAACAAAGCGAAAGCGTCAAAAGACAAGCAAACCGGAATGGACTGACAATATGTCAAAAAGTAAATCCTTGCCTCACGAGAATCCGTGATTTCCACTTTTCCGTAAGACGAACCGGAAATAACGGATTCTCGTGAAGATTGAAAAAGTCAAGAAGAAAGCAAAATTTGCCCTTTACGTTCCTTATGGACTTGTTTACCGGCCCATGCAATACGGTTCACAAGAAACTTCCGCAGACAAGATGCAACGGAAGTACATTTTGGCACTTCGTCTATCCACGTTTTTACGAACCAAATAGAGTTTTTCCACCTCAAAAAGCCATACTTTCGGGCGTTTTCAGCCTCCCCAAACACCAAAAGGCAAAGGCACACCCGTCATTCTGCGCCGAATGATTTTCCACCTTGCTCCAAACGATTTTTCATTCGCCTGAAAGAAATTCGCATTTTTCCGGAATAAAAGGCGTTTTCCTGCATATATTTCGTATAATTATTCACGAAACACAATTTTCAGAGAAATTATTTCTATTTCCCGGCTTCCTGAAATCTTCATTTCACTTACATTTTGATTCAAAAACATACAATCGTATGACACATAGGCAAATACAACGAGTCCATAGCCCTTGCCCCCCTTAACCCGTCAACGGCGGAGGACATAAAAGCTGCGCTCCACAGGTTCGGCCGTCTGTACCTGCCCGGGCAAGCCGTATTGCCAGGCCACCACCGTCACCTTCACCGGGAACTTGGCACGGGGCGGGATACGGGTCAGGCGCAAAGCCGAACCTTCCACCTCGGCAGGTCCCTCCTTTACATAATAAGATACAGGAAGACCGCAATCCGAAACTGCCTTGAGCGACACCACATCCGTCCCCTCCCCGACATCTTCCAGACCGGGAAAGAGCAAACATTGCCGTTTACCCTCTTTAAGGGGATAAGGAATGCGGATGGTGAGTTCCTGTACCACAACTCTTATGGCGGTCGTCCCCATCGTAACAAGCCACAAGACACATCTCTGCCGTACGCTTCACATTGCCTGTGCCCATGCGGTAGAAATCCACCTTGAATGTCGTATCGTCCACCACTTTCACCGGGCCGCAAATACGTTCGACATAAGGATGCCCCTTCACGTCCGGATGCACCACCTTGCGACGGAGGCTGTCGGTGAAAACAGGCCGCAAGCGGAACGTCAACCCGTCTGCTTCCGGTATGAAACGCGGATTGGCCTTGACATGCCGCTCTGCGTCATATCCCACCAAACGCCCCTGCTGCTCCACACCCAAATATAACAGTTCCTTCCCACGTTCTTCGGCATAACGGGCTTCCGTAAGTTCTGCCATCTCACGGTCGAAATACCAGAACGCATCATGCACGTCGCCCCTGTATTCCGCAAAAGGGGCAGCCTTGGCCCGACGCGGCTGCACGGGATGCCAACGTTCCGCCAGCCAACCGTCCTCGGGACGCACTTTCTTCAACTCCTGAACATGGCCTTCCGAAGCATCCTCCGGCAGACGCGCCTGCATGGCCTTCTTCACAAACAAAGCGATATATTCCGCCGTACGGTCCGACACATCGAAATGGCCGCGACCCGCATCGCACAAAAACGAAATGCAACTTTCGGGATATATCATGCGGAATGCCAAGGCCGGATTGACACGGGCCTCCCACCATTCATACTCTCCCTCTACCATCAGGCCGGGGATGCCGTCGATATTCCTCGTACGTCCCCACTCTATGTTGTCGCGTCCGTAGCCAGTCAGGTTCGTGCGTGGGGCATCGCCGTGGTAAGACACCACGGCCAACGTACGCTCCGGATGCCAGGCGGCAAAGTTCCAAGGGAAAGTAGCCATGGCGGAATGGCCGAACGGCACGACGGGCGCATACGCCAGTTCCGCATATCCGCTGACCTCCGCCAAATCTTCCAACATACGCCAATACGCTTCCGGTGTACCCTTATCCGCATTCCACACTTGGTCCCATCCGGGCGTGACCCAAACCAAAGCCAGTCCCATACCCCGGATGGCGCGGCGGAAAGACACATTCTCAAACAACGTCTCTTCACACATGTTGTGGTTGCCCACCATGACGGCTTTCACCCGATGGCAATCGTCCGGGATGTAAAGGAATGCCCTCGGATGCCCACCGGTCTCATCAGAAACAATGCCGGGTATGGGCACCGACCATTGCCATTCGGCCGCCCACCCCCGGCATACCATCAAAACTAATCCTAATAATAAAATTTGTCTTTTCATTGTTCCCACGCATTTTTTCCTGAAGAAACAACCTTCTTACCCCACGCAAAACCAATCCTCAAACCAACTGTTAACCTAATTTCGATGAATAAGTGCATGAAAAAACCAACTCATCTTTATCTTAAATACGTTCGAGAACCACAAAAGACTTATTCCAACCAGTTAAATAATACTAAACAGACTGATAGACTCCCACGCCCTGCCACCGTAAGCCGGTTGCTCAGCCCCGGAATGGCCTCCGGACAGACATTTCCAATCCGGATTGAGGTTCAGCACTTCACGGGAAGCACGGGCCGCGCCCAATAACAGACACCAACTTCAAAGAAACAGGGCACACAAATATTCCGGTAATACGTTCATGATATCGTTTGATTCGTTAATACCTTAAAATGTCACGCCGCGTCTCCTGCCCGTCGGTATAAAACACGACCGTCAATGTGGACAATTCTTTTGCCGTAGGAGTAAATGCCGTTTTCATCCGCAGTTCCTGCACACCATAAGGCAACAGTTTCTCGACTTCGCCTTCAGCCAACGTACGTCCATCAGCCAGCACCGCCACACGGGACGGACGGGAAGCCGACAAGCCATAGTTCTTCACTTCCAGAATCAAAGCCTGCCGTTCTTTGTCATACATGGGATAAGCCGCCGAAAGCATGGCCGGACGGTAATCCACGTAAGGCAAGGAAGCATAGCCGTAAAGCAAACCGCCCTTCTTGCCGCGTCCTAACAATTTGGGCGCGAACTCATCCGGGCCGATGCCGCTCCCCGCCCCATCGAACACCGCAATCAAATCCTTCCCTTCCTTACGGGTACGGACCACCTTGCTGCCCCGGCCGAAATTGACTTCGGTAAACGACCCGAAACGCAAGGACCTCACGTCTATGTCTTTTTGCGGGTTGAATCCCTGTTCCGCCCGTATCCTCACCTCTATGGCCTTCGTGCCTGCCGTAATAGGTTCCTTGTTAAGCACTTCCAAGCGCAATCCCGGATTCAACGGAATGCAAATATTCTTGGAACTATGGTTATCGTTCGGTTGGTCTTCCCATTTTATGGTGTCGATTACCGCAAAGTTCATCTGCACGGCACGCCCCGACTCGTCCTGAAACACCTTGGGACGCTCGTACTTGAACCAATGCTCCACCCGTCCGTCCGGATGCACGGACACGCCTGGCACGTAGGCTTCGCCTTGTTCCGTCACCCAATGCAACCCGTCCTTGGAACGTTGGTAATAGGCGATGCGTCCCAACCAATCGTTGACAATCAGATGATATTGCAGGGAATCGCGCCATACCACCGGGTCTTCAAACCGTCCCTCTACCGGAGGATATACGCTACGGTCTGACAACTGTTCGTAAGGAGCAAGGCCATCGCGGCTAATCCACACGCCACCGCCCCGGCACACCATCAGGTAAGAGCCGTCCGGCCTGCGCGCAAAAGTCAGGTTGGACAAGCCTTCCACGATGTTGCGGTTACGCGTATTGAAAGTGAATCTTCGGTACTGCCACGGCCCTTTCACGGAAGGGGCAATATAATACCCGTCAATGACATAGACCACCACGCGGCCATCCGCCAGCCGGAACGCTTCGGGATTGTGTCCTTTGCCTATCGTGTCGCGCACGGTATACGGGCCCTCCAAACGTTCGCCCACGGCATGGTATACCGTAGAGTTAGGCCAGAACATGTGGCCTTTAGGTGAGTTTTCCGGCCATCCGCAAACAAACAGATGGTATTTCCCGTCAGGCTCCCGCAAGATGTTTCCACCCCAAAAAGACGTTCCGGCCAATTCAATCCCATTATCCACCAGACGGGGACGGACACTGTCCGCTCCCCATACGTCGGCCGACAGGACTTCGCCTTTCATCGGTTGCAAACGGTCCATAAAACGGGCACCTTCCACTAAGTATTTCCAATCGGACGGACGCTCCCGTTCCGTCACTTGTGCACGGGCTCCCCAACCGAACGCAACGGCCAAAGAGAGCATAAAGAGTCTTTTCATTCGTACCTTAGTTTTTTATTCTACGGCAAAGATACCGCATTTGCGTCTTATCATGATAGGACAATCCCCAACAAGAATAGGACAAAAAAGCATTTTTCTCCCCACACAACCGGCATCCCTATAATCATATATACGAATATACGATACGAACGACCAACCTTTATCTTATTTTTCTAATATGATTAACACCGGATCCAGGCTAAAAAGAGCGAGAAAATAAAATATCCTGAAAACAACCTTCCACCTCAGACAAACCTAATACCCTGAAACCACATTAACCTAATTTCAATATTAACCAACTGCTTATATTACCTTATACGTTTGGGAACGGCAAACTACTTAACCGTCCTCCCATTTTTTTTCGAAATTTCTTCAGAAACCATGTTTGCTATCACCGGACTGCCGTAGAAAGAGGAAAAACCGTCGGACTTGCTACTGCTGCCCGTCACATGGGCAATGAAGAAACCATAGACACCCTCGCGCAAGTTAATCCAAGGGTAAGCTCCGGCCCATCCCGGCGAACTGATACGATAGGCCTCTCCGGTCTCCTCGTCCACCATTTCACGCCATTCGCCCAGTCCGTAAATGCCCTGATGATGCCGCCCGAGCGCACGCTCCACATATTCTCCAGAAGCGACTTTAGCTGTTCCCACTTGGTCTGCCTGCATTTCTTTCACGGTGGCTTCCCCAAGAATACGCTGTCCCTCAAAAACGCCACCATGTATAATCATGTCTAAAAAGTTCATATAATCATTCAACGTCGTACACAGCCCGCCGCCCAACATGGGTGCGTGTCCTCCGTCCGTATTGACAGGAGTGAAATGGGAACAAGTCATGCGTAAAGGCCCGGCCAAAAGCTCCTGAAACAAGGTTTCAAATTCCTTCCCCGCAGCCGCCTCGGCCATGCGCCCGGCCACCTGCATGGCCAGACCGCCATACTCGAACCGCGCTCCGGGCGTGAATACTGTATCTAAAGGCAAGATTTCCGCTACGGCCGAATCCAAATGGTTGTAATTATCGACCCGAGGTTCGGGCAAATAAGGCCGGATACCCGATGTATGAGACAACAACCGGCGTAAGGGAATCACGCCTTTCGGGTCTCCCTTGAACTCCGGCAGCCATTTCTCCACAGGGTCGTCCCATGACAGTTCCGTCCGGTCTACCACGGCGGCCACCACCGCAGCGGCCACCCACTTTCCGGCAGAGGCCACATAAACGGGAGTGTCCGGCGATACGGCACCGTATGACTTGCGGAACAAAACCGCCGTATCCTGTTTTACACAAATGGACGCACCGGGATAATATCCCTTGTCCACCCAACCTTGAATCAACGAGTCAAGCCCCGTAAAGTCCGGCTTCTCCCCGTGCGTTCCGTTCCCGCCGCCGCAAGCGGCCACCATGCCCCCTAACAGGCATCCCCATATCCAAACTTCGATTTTCTTCATGCCTTTCATGTTTATTTATTACACCTTACTGATAAACTCCCTTAAAGCCTTGTTGAACTCCTCCGGACGCTCCATGTTCATTATGTGTCCGCAATCCTCCAGCACCAACATCCTGCCATTGGGCAAGTAATCCAAGATTTCCGGATGTTCCGGAAACTTATTCCCCGGAGATTTTCCCTCCACAATCAAGACCGGCACATCGGGCCTACGGGCTTTCAACTGCCGAAAAGCATCCTTCCCTGCCACGACACGGACTTCCTTGTGTAAAGGTTGCCAGGCATCCCAATCCTGAATCATCTGCCAAAGCGGCTTGCGCATCCGTTCGCGCCGACTACCTCCGGATTTCATTAGCCCCTCGAACCATTCCCGTTTCATCACGTCCACGCCTTTCCGCTTCAATTCCGCAATTTCACGATCGCGCCGGGCTGCCTCCTCCGCGTCCATCGGTTCGCTGGGACCCGGAGACATGCGTACATTTCCGCTGGCTAAGAAAGCCGACAACATCCGTTCCGGAAACCACCCCAACATGTCGGCACCGATATAGCCTCCTAACGACAAGCCCACGACGTGCGCCTTTTCGATATGCAACGAATCCATCAACGCCACTAAGTCTTCTACATGGGTGAACTGGAAATCCTCCGTTTGCGGAGATGAAAGTCCGTAGCCTCGCAAATCATAACGGATAACACGGTAATCCCGTGCCAAATCTGCAAATTGTCCGTCCCACATACGATGGTCTAACGAATGACCGTGTATCAGAATGACCGGTTGCCCTTCACCACATTCTTCATAGTACAACGTGCCGTGGTCTACTCCGACATAAGCCGACCGGATCTCACCGG
>OGLM01001301.1_pt1 | contig 26494 bp, 20 predicted proteins | sample 1572531 | NCBI WGS metagenome assembly OGLM01 (sample SAMEA2581909, study PRJEB24529) | metagenome | biome: Human gut stool | place: China | collected 2011 | reverse complement strand
TTTTGAGGCTTGGAAATATGGTCCAGTCATGGTTCAGATTCGCCAGTATTATAAACCTGAATTGATGGATAAAGAGCAGGTTGTACAATATGAGCCAGTGTTTGATATGGTGTTTAAAACTTATGCTCCACAGAAGTCTTGGAGTTTGAGTACTTTGACGCATGGAGAGTATTCTTGGAAACATGCAAGAGAAGGCTATGATGAACTGGATTCATGTGAGGTGGAGATGAAAACAGAGGACATTATGGTTGATGCTAACAGGGTTCGTGAAAGACGAGCAGTTTTGCGTCAATTAAATCTTTATACTGCATAAACCATGAGAATAACTGAGGAACAAATGGCTTTGATACATTCTCTTCGTTGTGAACGGCTGGCTTCTAATGAAGAGAATTTGCGATTGATCGATTCTTTCTATAGCACTCGAAACAACAATGTTGCGGATGCTTTGCTGAATGAGGCCTATCAAGAAGATGAGTCTGGTGTTGTTGCCTATTATGTGGTGAAAGATAGCGATGCTAATGTGTTGTTCTTCTTTTCTTTGAAGTGTGGATTGTTGTTTGATGAATTCATAGAAGGAGAAAAATTGACTAGGCTCAAGGAACTTTGTTCTACTTTGTCTGAAAAGCTGAATGGGGGAAACGTGCCAGAAGAAGATAGGGATGGATTGAAAGCCATTTTGGAATCTGTTAGGGCAAAAAAAGGATTGAAGAAAGATGAAGTGGCTCGTATCCTTCATACTACAACAGATTCTCAGGAAATCAATTCTATTTTCGACAAAAACATCAAGAATGTGGGCAAAACCTTTGCTGGTGTGGAGATTGTGCATTTCTGTGCCAATGATGATTGTCGTGAAGTTTGGGATAAATATAATCTTGACCAAAGTCTGGGAGCAATCGTCTTTTGGCATTTTATCGTTCCTTTGATTTTTGAGTTGAGAAAGATTGTTGGTTGTGAATATCTTTTCTTATTTGCTGCTGATTGTGACCCTGATGAGCATCTTGTGAACTATTATAGCCAAAAGTTGAAATTTAAGAAAGCAGACGAGCATAGTGCTGCAATGCCGATTTATGATTTTACATGTAAGTTCATGTATCAAGAAATTGCGGAATTAGAAAAGAAGCGAATGAAGTTCTATGAGAACTTTAATCATGATGAAGATGCTGTCTAATCTTTTCTGACTGCATCAGGTCATAAAGAACTGGGGCAAAATCATATTGTTTTTAAACCAGATCACTGCTGTCCCGTTTAGAAATCATCGGGTTAAATAGGCTAGGATACCATATGAGTGCAAAGGTACAAAATCAAATCGAATACACAACTTCTAGAGCATAAAATATTGGATATTAATAACTTATATAATAATCGTCCAAACTAAACGGGACACTAGTGCAGATTTGAGTGAAGCTAAGAATCAAGAAATCCACAGCTGGCTTGAGTGCCTGCTGTGGATTCTCTGTTTTATATTAAAGTGTAAGATTCTATAATACTGTCTTACTGATCAATCGTAATGGCATCGCCTTGTAGCGGCCGGTGTTATTTCCATTACTACCACTCACGAAACGTACGTTTGATATACCTTTCTTCGAGTTGTATATATCGAAATAGTTATACCAGAAACCATATTCCGGACTTTTTCCACTGAATCCTTGTGTTCCAGAGACTAGTGTTTTGGTCCAAAAGACCACGTGCATTGGATATTTATGGCTTTCACCTTCCAGATATCCTCCGTATGGCAGATAGATGGTTTTCAACTCAGAGCTTGTTGTATTCATAAATGTACAATAGTACGATTCTCCAAGAGCAGTATGGCGTACCTCTGTTTTAAGTGTATCATTCGCAATCAAGTCCTCAAAGACAGATTTATCTGGTATTTCAAAGCCTTCAGGAGATAGAGTAGAGGATAGATTTCCCTGCTTGACATCTGATGTATTCTTGTTCTCTGAAATCTTGAAGTATCCACCGATGGCACCTTTGTTTTTTTGGAACTCATTGATGTCTGGTACATAAGGACTATTATCGGTAGCACCCAGATTACGGTCAAGCATAATGTAGGTATGGGCTTTTCCCTTTACCTTCACTACACCATAATAGAACATACCTTTTACCTTTAGCTCGTCATCACCACCCTCTGCTAATTCATAATTGCTTGCCATATCATCTGTTATCTTATGGAAGATACCAGTATGATAAACAGTGTAGGTGATGTTGATATCATCTGCGTTTTTTATCGTAAAGGTGCCTTTCCAAAGATCATAATTATTATCGCGATCATCATTCAACGTCACTTTCCAGTAACCTCCTCCGTCATCGCTAACAGTGAAAAGGCTCTGGCTATTATCGTTATATGTCCGAACATCCCCTTCCTGTTTAGGAATCTTATAACTGTAGGCATTCTTACCTACAGTAAAATGAAGACCATCATTTCTTTTTACATTTTGCATTTGATCTGGTCTGATTCCTTTAACGACATTATCCAACCAGGCAAAATAGTCCGATTGATACGGACTGTCATCTATTAACATGATTACTTTTCGCTTAGGGTCGTCTCTCATGAAATCGAAGCCCGCCTGAGTTATCTTCACATCAAGCTTGAGATCACCAGAAGATATCGTAACCGTTCCTGTTCTTGGGGTTTCATGAATGTTTCGATCCAGCGTAAACTTCAGAACATATTTCTTTCCAGAAGAAGACGTTTTTGTTTCTGGAATTTCTGATTCTGATGTCTGTGGATTACTCTTAATCCAGCTATCTTCAGAATTGATTTCTATTCCATAGAGCTTGCCGTCAGCACTTGTTGCAGAAGAGAGTGTGGTGACTAAAGTGATTGTTGCTTTTACATCTTCAGTTGCTATAGCAGCTGTCGCGTTTACTGATTGATCATCACATACGCCAAGTTCATAATCCTTGCAGGCGATCATCCTGGTGATGGCAGGATTGTCATCAACGATTTCTGCCTCTATTCTGTTTTCTGGTTGAGCCTTGATGGCTTCGTCCAATTTCTTAAAACCATAATCATTCACCTTGGTTACAGTGATGGTATAGTTATGGTTTCGCAAGAGAGCGTACTCGGAATCCTTTTTGTCATCCTTATAGAGTGCTACTTTATAGAAACCATCTTTGAAACCATCTTTACCTTTATATTTAGCCTTGATAATAACGTTCGCTACACCTACTGAAGTCTCGTTAACAGCTACAACGCTGCTTGAACCATAGCCAACATTTTCGCTAAAATCTGTAGTTACAGCCAATCCGTCATCTTTTGGCTCTTGATAGCCAGCAGGTGCAATAGCTGTTTTCTTAGCTGTATTGTTGATGATAAGCCCTGCGCTTTCTTCAGGAAAGATACTCTTAATGTCATCGGCAACTTTGAGGGTAATCTTGGCATTAGAGCGTAGAAGCGAAATCTTGGCAGTCTCAGGAGTTAGCAAATCGCTAACCTTTTTGCTACCCCAACAAACTGGCTCAGTAAGGCTTGGAGTGCGATCTGCTGCTTTACCGATATCCTGTAAGTCGCTTGCCTCTTCGCCTGAAACATCTGCATTGGCAACTACTTGTATGTAGCTTGCTTCTTTCGGAGTGTTTACTCTGATGTTATAGCTGCCATTGCTTTGCTTGTTGGTCTCTGTTAATTGATTGGTGCAATCTTCTTTGCTCAGATACTTGCTGCTACTGTCGTAATAAAGCAAAGTGAGCTTTTTGATAGATTCTGTTTCCGTAGCATCAGCTCTCGTGCCCAGTTGCTTTTCAGAAAAATTGGGCAAATTAATGTTCAAGACTACCCCCTCGGCAGGGATTTCATCCCCGCCGAGTCCGATAGTCTCCATTGCATCCTTGCAAGAAACAAGGCTTAGGAGCAATCCCATCCATATCATTAAATGCTTTATCTTCTTCATATTTCCAATATTATTTATTCATTTACACCAACAGGCGTACCTTGATGCCATTTGTCTCCTTGGTAATAACCAGTGTCGCCATACTTCTCGTAGCTATTGCCATCGAAGAGCAGAATATTAGTGTCTTTTAAATAGATTCTGATATCTTTGTTATGCTCTCCTTTAATAGCTTTCAGTTTGATGACTGTTTTCCACCAATCTTTATTTACTTGCTTGCAAGTCCATGAATTGCCTTTGTCTGAACCTTTGTCAGAAGGATCTTTTATTCTGAATTGGTTCGAACCATCAGCAATACCATAATCCTTATACCATCCCCAAGTTTGCTCTTGGGTATATACCTTGATCTCTATGTTCTCAATTTCAGGCATGTTATCATATACATGCCATATAGGGTCGGATGTAGGATCATAGACAATCCAGCCTTCACGGTCTTCATAATCGAAGAGAGGAATACCTGGCTCTAGATGATGAGGACAACGGTGTAAACTGTATCCTTGACCTTGATGTGTATTATTACTGAACATAATCAATGTCTCACCTGGCGTAATAGTTCTTGTACCTACTGAGCTATTTGTATTTAATACAGACTGCATATTTTCAGGGAAGTTTTTGTAATACCATCCGGTGTTAGTCTCGTCGGCCACCATTTCTTCTCCAGGCCATCCATTTCTATTGTTTTCCAACGGTCCATACGTAAAAAGCCAACCTTTTCCTGTAACGGCATCTTCTGTTTCACCTATCTGGGTATAAACATAGATGCGGTGGTTGTCTGGTTTGGCACTTGTATCATTTGCATCCTCATTCCATCCATCGCTCCAGTTGTTTGTACCTCCTTCTGATAAGATTCCCTGGAAATTATCGGAACTGTTACCTCCCTTATATTTACTTCGGTCATTGATAGCTCTGAAATAGATACGATAGTCACCGATAGGAGGACGCACAATTACACGAACAGTTTTATATTTGACATCCGTAGTCACATTTTGGGGTATTACATTAAATTCATAAATGGTGGTCGTTACAGGATCAGTTGTTGCTCTTACTGTGAAGACACCTGTGGCTTTGGCTTCATCCGATGGATTTAAATCCATTTCGATGGTGGATTTACCTTTTGTAAGTTTGGTCGCTTCCAACTTGATACCCCCAAGATTAGTATCCCATTCTATGCTTCTGCTATTCTGAGAATCATCTTTTTTATTATAATAGATGACAAGTTCTTTAGTTACATCCAGATAAGGTGTAACATCATAATTTACATCTATATATTTCTTGAGATTATTTGCCTTGATCCAAAACTTTGCAGTGCCTTTTCGCTGCTCTTCTGCATAATCACTGATTGGGATATTTGGATTCACGCGAAACTCGATACTGTCATTGCCATTAGCGTCTTTACCACGTTTGGTGCCAATGATGATGTCTTTTGAGTTTATTTTAGTATCGCATCCAAACCCTACTGTGCCTGCATTCGAATTATATGTGATATAATCATTTTTCATTGAAGTTACATTAGCCTTCGTCTTGCTTACCCACAAAGTAGTATGGTTGAAGTCGGCATCTATTTTTACGGATTCCCATGGCTTGATGCTTACATTACAGTCGAGAGTCATGTTTCCCAGACTCTTGATCTTGCCGGTAATCTCATAGTAGGTACCACGAGGGAATGTTGGAACTTCTGAATTACTGGTTTCATCCTTCTTATGCCCCAAATCGATGCGATAATCGTTGTCGATAGAATTAGCCACCTTGCCTTTGATGGTTAGGTAGCTGCGGTCGGCTGCAGACGAAATGTAACGCTCTGGGAGATAATACGTACTCTGGAAGAGCCACTTGCCAGCAGGATTTACAAGATTACTAGTTGCGTCTCCTTTACCTACAATATCATTCTTATTGTTTGTTTCTGCTTCTAAAGTATGGTCTTCCCAGTCTGTATAATATACAGCTGGAGCACCAGAAGCCTGAGAATCATATAGATTACTTGGAATTCCTAACTTATATTCGCCATCAGCCAAAGATTCTTTTACGAATTTACCGCCCCAATAGAGTTTGGTAAATGGAGAGAGTTTATTGGCTACGATGTTATCGATTATAATCGGCTTGCCTCCGAAATTGGCTTTTACTTCTTCCTGGGTTGGGTCGAAAATCAGATTCAACTTTACCTTGACACAGGTAAACTTCATATTGGCAATAACCTCTGTATATTTATTGCCTGCTGGAGTAATCTTGGTTTCTACAAGCTCACCAGTAGTAGCATCCTTCTCAGGCTCATAAATCATCGGGATGTTCGTGCAAACAGGCATACCTGGCTTTGTTCCACCACCATAATGCAGCACGATATTTTTGAGCTTTTCTTCCGAATCAATATCCGGGTCTTTCAATACATCACTCATATTGGCAACTACATAGATATGGTAAGTTCCTGGCTGAATATTCAGCTGATAGCTAGCTACATTTTCTTTCAGCATCATGCTTGCCAGTGGGGCAGGGAGCGTCTCTTTCAGGAGCTTGCCTTCATTTCCTGTAGGGAAAGCATAGAGGGTCAGGTCGTTGATCTGGCATTCATCTACCGTAGCATTATAGGTAGGAAGGCCGGAAGCATCGTCGGCACGGGTGCCGCGGCTGCTGAGCACGGTTGGCACGAGTACATGCAAGTTGCTTTCTGACGAAATGGGAGCGCGCTCGCCTCCAAGTTCGTCAGAGCAACTTACTGTAACCAACAATATAAACCAACTAACTAAACTTAAAATGAAATCTCGTATTTTCATTGTTTCTAATTTTTAAAGTCAAATACTCTTATGAGCTAAATGCCCGGAAGGGGCTCTGACACCTGAAACGGTTAGAAATCGACACGCTGGATGCGCTTGCTCCAATCCAGGATGGAAATGCTGAGCTGCATATACTTCCACTGGTTGCCCTGGAGGAAGAAGTCGAGCTTGTAGTCGTACTCTCGGTCCAGGAATTCCTGCTCTGAATATTGGCGGGCTTCGAAGGCACCACGGCCTTGAGCCAGACAGTCAGCAAGATTGATGCGTGCCACCTCTTCGCCTGTAGTCTTGTTCGTGATGGTGAGGATGGCGTTCTTGTCGTTTTCTGCTGCCGGATGCCAGATGAGTCGGGAGAACATGAGGGCGGCATGAGCGGTGCGCTCCTTTACATTGCCCTCGGAATCCTTAAACTCAGTGGTCCAGGTATAGTATGGGGTATATGTCAACTCCTCGTCGGGGAGGAGAGAGTTGTCGTAACTGATATCGCCGTTGGCATTGGTTATCTGATAACTGAAGTCATCGGCATTGATGTTGGCAGGCTCGTCGGTCTGATGCAGGCTGATGGTGAGCTGCTTGGTATCACGAACCAGACCGATGGTATGGCGTGTAACCTGCAGGTCTTTTACTTCAACCAGTTCGTTGCTGAGTCCTTGCCAGAGAGTATCGAGCGGTTGGCTCTGGTTGTTCACCTTGCCCTGTTCGCGGTCGAGTCGTGCATGGAGGGCGGTGATGTTGTCACCCTGCTGTGGCAGAGCTATCTGGAATTTGGCACCTGGCTGCGCAAGTGCATCTTCGTATTTCTTTTGGAAGGCGAAGGTTGCGAATCTGTATTTGCCCGGTTCCAGATTGATTCGCATGGCATAGTTAGGGTCCTTGAGTGGCTGTGATACCGCATCGTTATAGGCATCATGGCGAGCAATGAAGTTGCCCTGCTCGTCGTATACGAATACGCTGAGTCCGCCCACATGATCATTGAACATGTCGGCACGCTGCACGTTGTAGTCGTACTTGAACTGCAAGTCAACACCCATGTCACAAGGAGGCAGGTCGTCGTGCATCAAGTCGTTGCAGCTGCTGAGCATACTGCCCGCCATGATGAATCCCCATCCCATGCATATATTCTTGATCCAACTGTTAAACTTCTTGTTTGCCATGATGCTTATCTGTTTTATGAAAAAGTAAAGTGTATAAATTGATTCTTATTCTTCCGATATAGCCAGCCGCTCCTTAGCGCTGGAGCGGCTGAGCTATATATAATAATGTAAAATGGATTACAAAGTGACGTTCTGTGAACGCTTAGCCCAAGAAAGGACATTAATCTTAACAGCGATGTAAGACTTCAACTCATCGTCAGTGTTAGGTGTTACCTTAGGAACTACAGCAGATCCCAATCCCTTAACACCTTCTACAGCAATATCATACCAGTTGTTACGGAGAACACCATAACGACCAAGATAATTTTCTGCCTGATGATCTGCTGGATATATACTTGTAGTTGAAGGCTTTGTTGTTTCATCCGTATTCCAAGGTGTCATATCATCACCAAAGTGCTTGATACGAACAAAGTAATAAGATTCACCATTCTTATATTCCTGAATGCTACCAATTCTCTTCAAAACCTCATCATAGTTAGTTGGTACTGTAGCTGAAGAAGAAACAGTAACTCCAGATTTAAAGGAAATACTAGTAATTGATACCTTACCAGCAGCATCCGAAATCGCTACATCAAGATCATCGCCATTAACCTCTGACTTACCTGTAGCAGGTGTTACATTAGCCTTAATCCATGCCTCATTCTCAATCAAGTAATACTTCTTGATTTCGTTTTTAACTTTATCGATAGGATAGATGGTATTCTGATCACCATTAAATACATAGAATGTTTCACCGCTATTCAATTTAGCCTTAATCAAGACACGAGTTGTATATCGGTCATTCTGGCACGCAGCATCAAATGTATTCTCAAAACAGTATTGAGGATTATCATTTCCAAACTTATCTACGAAAGTAGGATTAGGGTTTGTTACCAAATCACCAGCAGTTAATGCGGCACTATTACCCGTTTGATCGAAATTTGCGTCTTTTGCAAAATAAGTACGATATAAATTAGCCGCTACTGCATTTGAACCTACAAAACGATACTTATTAGCTGCAAGTAATGAAGTTGAGTTAGAAGCCAAACTTGTCCAATCGTCAAAACCGTCTGTAGAACGAACCAAATAAGTTTTCTTATTAGTATTATCCAAGACCCATGATGTGATTTCAAAATCAACGGTACTAGTTCCATCAGACTTTTTAGAACCATCTACTTTAGCAGGCGTCGATGTATTCTGCATAGTAACCTTAGCTACACCACGCTCTACATAAATCTGAGCAGGTGCACTTTTTGCATCAGATTCTTTTTCCTTAATTTTATCATCAAGAGTTGCCAATGTATTAATTTCAGCACCTGTTGGGTCTGTTGCACCACCAGCTTTACTTGCCAATGGAGCATTAGCCATATAGAAACCTTTTTTTGTTAGGTTTTCTGCAGACAAAGACTCTGCGAAAGTCTTATAAGTTCCAGAGAATGTTGCTGTTGCACCCTTTAAAGTTATTGTCTTAGCTGTTTCGTCAACAGTAAATACATCGTTTTTATTCAAAACAACAAGTGCATAACAATGGTCTGAAGATGCAGGAGTATCAATTTGCTTAACAATGGTTGCTGAAGTGGTTGTTATATTATCAGTTTGACCATTGTCTTTCCAAGGAGCTGTATTCAGAGTATATGCACCTTTAAATAGCGCAGTAGATTCTGAACTTCCCTCAAAAATCAAGAGTGTAGCATCTTTCACATCATACTCATTAGGAGTACCAGCATCAAACTGGTCATTCTCTGAACTAGCACGAGAGCTAGAACCTGACTGAGTAGGCAAATTGATGTTGAATGCTACATAGCCTACACCTGCTTCATTAGTACCAGTACCAGAACCTGCAGTTCCCAGGTCCTCATTGCTTGAACAGCTTGCTGTCATAGCTGCGATGACAGCCAAGCCAAATAAATGTTTAATCTTCATAATCTTTGAAAGTTAAGCTTGTATATAATCGTTATTCTCTAATTTTCTGTTATTCCAATTCCTTTATCTGCTTGAAGACATCTCTTACACGCTCTGCCTCTTTCGAGTTGCCTGCCTTGGCAAGATGCTTTTCGGCAGAAGTAAGATCACCTTTCTGCAAATCGGTGCAGGCGGCATTGAGATTCGCTGTCTCATCATCTGGGAAGAGGCGAACAGCAATGTCGAATACCTCGTTAAACTCTGGCGAACCCGGCTCGTAAGTCTGTGCCACCAGGAACATCTCCTGCAGAGAAAGCTGCTGTGGTTTGGTCTTCAATATCTCCTTGGCCTCTTCGATGCTGAACGGACGAACCGTGTAGGTTACCGTATAGTCGCTATGACGGAGACGAGGATAGATATGATCCAGGATGTAGCGGTAACTAGCCGGATGGAGCTTTCTGATCTTCAGGTCCTTATCGTCGGGAGCCAGCGAGGAGTTAGCTATCTCGAGAATTGCTTCCTTATCAGCCAGATGACTAGCCTGAATCTTCTTCTTGAATCCTTCCCAGTCTTCCGGTGTAGCCTGATAGGTAAAGAGCTTGCTGTTTAAGGTGTAGAGGCTGCTCACATATTTGCGGAGGGCAGCTGCACGCTCGTTGGCAAGGCGCTTGTTGTTGGCATACGAACCATCAGGCGAAGCAAAACCGTGGATATCAATATCGGTGATTTCAACGTTCTTATCGTTCTTCACCAGGTCGATGGTGGAAGTAATCTTCTTCAGCTCAGTAGCATTCTCACGGAAGTCGGCAAGAATATTACTCTTGTTGAGCTTGAAGCTCAGGTAAGCTTCACCCTTTTCGGCTCTCACTTTCTTGGCTTCCGCCTTCGGCTGCACGAAGAAATCCTTCGTAATCTTCGGTGTACGGTCGATATCCGCAATCGGCGTATTGTCCTGTTCTATCAGGTTGCCGCATCCGCAGAGATCTTCCTTCACCGAGAGTTTGAACTTCTTCATCCATTTCTGATAAGGAACAGACTGAGCGAAGTAAACCTGCTGACTGGTCTTGTTCTTGCGGGTAAGAACCTGTGCCTGCGGATTCTTCTTGCTGTCGGCAAGTCGGCGGTATCTTACAGCCTGGTTTCTACCCTGGATGATGATAGGGTTGAGAGCGATAGAATCAGTTCCTACCATTACCGGTGTGAAAACAATCTGCTGCTCTGATTTCATCTTCAAATCGTTCAGGTTCATACGGAAGGCAACGTCCATCTGGTTGCCGTTCTTGCGTGCCAAGACGCTGTCTACCTGAATCTTACCCCCTGCCAGCTGTTGAGCCTGAGCAGGCATGATGCCCTGAGAAAAGAGTATGCAGAGGGGCGAAATGACCGCATAAAGCTTCATTTTATCCATATTATGATTTCCCTAAATTTTTTGTATTCTGTCTAGTTATTACGTGTTTATATTGTCAGTTTAAAACTACTGTTAAGTTATATTCTTAGAACACGTATATGAGAGATAGTGCGGCTTTTGTAGGGCCCACATAGTTGCGATGGTCTTTGTCGAGACATTTTTCGCATCGTCCGTAAAGTTTGTAAGGACTGTAGGCATATCCCAAACCGATAGACCCTTCGAAATTGAGGTGCTTATTGAGTAACCACTGATAGCCGTAGGTAAGGCCTCCACCTACATACCAGCCTTCATAGTGCCTGCCCTCCAGAGTTTTCGGCAGGATGCCGAAGGGCATGTCAATGTTTTTAATGTTGTATTCACCGCCTAGGGCATGGATTCCGAAGAAATGGCCTCCAAACTTCTGGCAGGTGTACCATCTGTATTCTGGCATAACATTCCAGAATCTCATCTTCTTGTCGCCCGAGAACTTCCAGGGGTTCAGGGTGCCGAAGAGTTGGAAGGTTGTTTTCTTGCCCGTGCCGATTTCGATGCCGGCGTTGGCAGATGTAGAAGCCCATCCCAGTAAGTTGGTCTTCAGAGCGACCTCCTGCGCTCGCGTCGTTGCCGTTGAAAGGATCAGCAGCAGCAACATAGCTGATTTAATGAATGTTTGCTTCATCATATCTTTACTTTTATATTTGGTTCCGTTTATATTAAACTTAGCCTTCGTTCGCTAGTTGGTATCTTTTTTCGGCTGCAAATATATGAGGAATTTCTATAGTAAGCAAGAAAATTTCTCAAAAAGGCCATAATTATTTGTGCAAACGTTTGCACGTTCATGCAATCTGTTTGCGCACACACATCATAAAGCACATGATTATAAGTGTAATTTGCACAAATATGCGTAAGGGCAATAGTTTTTTCTAAAATCACCCCGTCCCTCTTTACCATTAAAGAGGGCTCCACCTCTCATCTCGGTCTTCTCCCCTCAGGGAAGAAGAGGGAAACCGCTCCTCCTCGTCGCTCGGAACCGCTACGCTCTAAGGTTGGCGGGGCATCAAAGCCCTCGCCATATTTTGCGGGATGGGACCGCCTTATTATAGCTTGCTGAGGTAGGGAATAGCAGTTTATAGTTTACAGTTAATAGTTTATAGTTTACGATTGATTTCGTGGTTATTTGATGATAAGTTGCAGATTTCTTGTGATTTTCTTGGTGGTTTCGAAGAATATGTGTAATTTTGGTGGCTGGATGTTGAACTAGAATAAATAGGAGGAAGAATATTAGGATACTACAAAGTTAACAAGAGAAGAGGCTACGCCGTTGGAATGCTTCTAAGGTGCTGCCCCTCAAAAAGTAGACACAGAAAGGTGGAAAACTGATGGAAAATGATTACCTTTGCAAGCAGATAGAGTTGTGTGCCCTGTAGAGAGGGCGTAGCCCGAACGTAAGGGCACACAACTTGCCGAAGCACGGTTATCTTATCGTCAAGTATTCACCAGAAAGGAAACTTTTTATGGCAAAGCATTTAAATCCATTGGAAAAGGAGTTCTTGATTCGTAAGTTCAAGGGAAACTCCAAAGTTAAGCTCAGTGATTTCTGCAGGGCAAACAATGTCTCGGAAACTTCTTTTAAGAAGTGGCTGAAGCAATATGAAGAAGCAGGCATAGAGGGGTTGGCTCGTGCTGATGCTGAGATTGGGAACATACTTCCTGAGGGCATTGACAAAACCAAGGAGGGGTATAAGCGAGAAATCCTACGCTTGCGTATTGAGAATGAACGGCTCAAAAAAAAATATCTGGTGAGGCAGAACGAGGATGGGCAAACGGAGTATGTTCGTTTAAAAATGAAGAGTTCAAAATAGTGGACATGCTATCGCACGAGTATCCTGTCAAGGATATCTGCAAGATGATGGGAGTAAGTCGGTCGGGGTATTACAAGTGGCTTAGAAGAGAGCCTTCATCCCGTGAGATCAATCGTGAGTTCATGGTGGGTGTGGTTGAGGACATACACTCGGAACACCCTACACATGGCTACAGGTGGGTGGCGGCGTACATAAGAATCAATTTACAGTTGAGTATCAGCGACAATTTCTCTTATAAATGCTTCCAATATCTTGGTATTCAGTCACAAACGAGACACAAGATACATTACAAACCACGTAAGGTAAAGGATAAGTACCCCAACCTCATTTATTCCACGTGGGACACGGTAGACAGACCTCGACAAGTTATCGTCTCTGACATGACAGTCATCAAATACTCTTGGTTCTTCTTTGAGTTGACCATGTATTTCGATGTCTTTACGAAAGAAATCCTAACGTGGCATGTGGCTGAGAGACGTGGACATAGAGACCAGTACATTGATGGGCTAAATGATGTCATCAACCTGTTGAAGGGCACAGATGAGCCAACTGTTCTTCATACGGACCAAGGTAGCGTGTATGCTTCGCTCGCCTATAATGAGCTGATAAAGGACACCTTGATTGTGAGGTCTATGTCCAGGGCAGGAAAGCCTACAGACAACCCTGTGAACGAATCCCTCAACGGATGGATAAAAGAGGAATTGTTCATAGACTTCAAGATTGAGACATGTAATTCAAGAAAGGAGTTCGAGGAGGCCTTGGACGCATACGTGGATTATTACAATGAGAAAAGACCATGTTATGCTATCGGCTATGATACGCCAAATAATTACAGGAAGAGGTTTTATAAAGGGGAGCTTCCAAGAAAGGACACTTTTGGGAAGCGAGAGGCTAATGCAACACCGAAGTTCGTCACAGAACGGAAGAAAATGGCTGGAAATGAGAAAAATAAAGAATAATGTTCACTTTTATAAAGAAAAACTTGCAAATATGGATGAGATTGTCTACTTTTGCAAATGAAAAGGAACGAAATTTGATAGATATGTGTACTTTTAAAAATATAAATAATTAATAATCATTTTTTGTGTCCACTTTGGGGAACTGCTACAGGGAAACTGTTAAAATTTGGAAAAACGGACAAAAAGATGCGTAAATACCTTGGAAAAACGGACAAATTATCGTATATTTGCCATGGAAAAGCGGACAAAATACGTCCGTTTAATATTAGAAAAGGGGACAAGGTTTCATTGGTCAATAATTCAGGTATTCCAATTTACCTGTTGTTCAAATCTGGTTGCTTTTAAGTTTCAGGTTAACAAGAAGACTCAAAACCACATTTCTGTTTACCTTCAGGAATGTGGCTTTGAGTCTTTTTGTATTTTACTATTTGAGCAGCAGTACAGATATATGAATGTACATTTACTGATACATATATTACCTATTTTTAGGTATTGTGAACAATTTAATTTTGTCGTATCTTTGCACCCAAAAAAATAAGTTAAAAGATTAGTATGAAACATATCCTGTTGCTTATGATGCTTTTTGAGGTGAGTCTGATGGGAAAGGCGCAATCTATGTCTGGCAAAGTTGTGGACAAAGATTCTCATGAAGCGATTATCGGTGCTGTCGTGTATGTGGGTAGTTCTCAGAAAGTGGCAGCTATCACTGATATTAACGGGCGATTTTCTATAGATGCAGCCAATGCAGGTAAATCTCTTAAGATTACTTATATAGGATACAAAAACTATTTAGGTAAGTTAAACCAGGCTCTCTATGAAATGGAACCGGAAATCAAGTCTGTGGGTGAAGTAGTGGTTACAGCTCAGGAGTCAAAGAGTCTGGCTTCTGCTTCTGTTATCGAGAAGCATGCCATGGAGCACCTGCAGCCTTCAAGTTTTACGGACATTCTCGAACTGTTGCCTGGTGGACGTTCCAAAGATCCTGATTTGAGTAGCCCTAATACGATTCGTATTCGGGAAGCCGGAAGTCCTTCAGGATATACTACCACTTCCCTCGGAACGAGTTTTGTAGTAGATGGAGCTCCCATCAGTACCAATGCCAATATGCAATATGTGGCTGGGGCTTGGGATGCAGCAACAACATCCAGAGAAAATATGAATGCCGGAGTGGATATGCGTAGCATCTCTACCGATGATATCGAGAAAGTAGAGGTGGTACGTGGCATTCCATCGGTAGAATATGGCGATTTGACAAGTGGTCTGGTGAAAATAGAACGTAGGAGAGGTGGAAATGACTGGAATGCCCGTCTGAAAGCAGATATGGGTAGCAAACTCTTTTATCTTGCAAAGGGATTGGAATGGACTCCCCAGCAGATGACCCTCAATCTCAGTGTTGATTACCTCGATGCGAAGGCGGATCCAAGAAACCGGCTTGAAAATTACAGGAGACTGACGTTTTCTGCCCGGTTCGGAAAAACTTGGTTGACAGATTTTTACCGTTGGAAGATTTCGTCCAATCTCGATTATACCGGTTCTTTTGATAATGATAAAGTTGACCCGGATCTCAATAATCAGGCGGAAGATTCTTATAAATCGCAATATAATAAATATGCATTTAATTCACATGTAAGTCTGTCTCCCAAGAAACGCATTTGGTTTAAGTCGCTGGATCTGACTTTGTCAGCCTCTTATGAGTATGACCTTATCAAGCGAACCAAACTGGTACAGCTGACCCGCCAGACAGTGGCAGCTACAGCAACTACACAAGGGGTTCATGATGGTGTTATCCTTCCCTATAAATATGTGGCTTGTCATGATGTAGAAGGAAAGCCGCTCAATCTTTATGCTAAGGTCAATGGTAAATTCCAGGTTCCTTCTCTTGTGGTTTCCAATACCTTGCTGTTAGGCACCGATTGGAATTACGACAAAAATAAAGGACGGGGGCAGATTTATGATGTAACCCGCCCTCTTTATGCAGGTTCCATGTCATGCCGTCCCCGAAATCTTTCTTCAATACCTTCCAACCAACAGTGGGGAATTTATGCTGAGGAACAGTTGACATTGCCTTTTGCTGGTCATTCTCTTGAACTGGTAGCCGGTATAAGAGGTACGCAGATGTTGAATCTGCCCAATAATTATGAGATGCATGGTAAGTTTTTCTGGGATCCCCGTATCAATCTCGGCTTGACTTTTCCGAAATTCAATATTGGCAAGCTACCATCCTTTATCCGAATAGCAGGTGGAATAGGTGAACATACCAAAATGCCTACTTTGGAACAGCTTTACCCTGATCCTGTATATCTGGACTTAACCCAGCTGAATTATTATCATACGAATCCAGCGTATCGCCGTATCAACCTGATGACGTATGTGATAGATGCAACCAATCAGAATCTGCAGCCAGCACGTAATTTCAAATGGGAGGTGAGTACTGACATCAATATAGGAGGCAATCGATTGTCTGTCACACTCTTTAGGGAGAATATGACTTCAGGCTTCCGTTTGCAGACGGCTTATGCTCCCTATATATATAGGTGGTATGATGCATCGGGAATTGATGCCGATGCACTGTCGGCTCCACCTTCTTTGGAAGGATTACCCTTTGAGGAACGTAAGGAACTGAGGGGCTACAGTTATTACACCAATGGCAGTCAGACTCTCAAACGGGGAGTGGAATACACCTTTGCTACCCGAAGAATAGAAAAACTGTTCACCAGACTCACCATCAACGGAGCATGGTTCCGCACGGTTTATCGTAATTCTGTGGTAGAGACTTATCGCCCAAGTGCTGTTATCGGCAGTAAGCAGATACAGTATGTGGGGTATTATGAACATGATGGAGGCAATATGAATGAAATGCTCAATACCAATTTCACGTTAGATACGGATGTCCCCAAGTTGAAGTTGGGCTTCTCAATATCCGCCCAATGCCTGTGGTATACGCTGAAACAGAGTAAAGAGGTGAGTAATTATCCTACCAGCTATATGGATAATGACGGTGTGATGCATGAGTGGAAAGCAGGTGATGAAAATGATGCTTATCTCAGGTATCTGATCAGGGATTATAACGACAGCTATTATCTCAAATACAGAGTACCTTTTGCCATGAATGTCAATTTCAAGGTAACAAAGAAACTCTTTGATGAGAAACTGAATGTAGCTCTGTTCTGCAACAAACTGTTGGATTATACTCCCGAATATGAAAACAATGGAGTAACGATCCGCCGTCATGTAACTCCCTATTTTGGATTAGAAATGAATGTAAAGATATGAAGAGATTGTTGATTATATGTATGATGACCTGTGGTTTTATCATTTCCTCCTGTCATCAGGATGAAGATTCCCTGTTTACCGAAGCTTCCATCGTGTTGCAGGAAGAAACGGATATCGTTCTCGACAGGGTCCAGGGTACGGTAAGTCTTACCAATCTGAATACCACCCAGGTTTTCACCGTATCATCATTTGAAGGGAATATAGCCAGAGCCAGTATTCTTCGGGGGTCTTATGCTATCCTGGTAGAGGGTACTGCCCAATATCATGACGCTTCAGGTAAAACCTACATCAGGATGTTCAGGGCAAGTACCGATTATGTGGGATTGGAAAAGGAAGGACATAATGAAGCGATGTTGAACATAATTTGGATGTAAATCATGAAGAAGAGATATTTCATATTATTTCTGTGCTGTGTGTCTTGGTTTACTGGAAGGTCTGCAGTAACAGATTCTGCCAGGATAGAGCATCATGCTACGTGGAAAAACTGGCAGAAGGAGACAGCATGGCAAAATCCCGCCATTCATGGGCTTAGCCTCACGCTGCCTTATTCTGAAGTGTATGCCCAGATGGATTACCTGCATCAATCTGCTCCCTTTGTACTGCAGAAGGGAACAGGGCATTTCCTCTCTGAGGCCAAGGCTGAAACCTTCCTTCGCTTGAGCAACCACTCTTCTGCTTGGGGGGCAGCATCTTACATGACGGGAAAGCAATATCAGGTCAGCTGGAATTCTTCTTCTGATTATGATTTACTGAATCCTTATATTCTGGCGGATACTCTAGGAGGTGACACACATTGTGAACGGTATGGTTTTCAGGGCGGATATGCTGTTAGCAAGGGGAAATTCCAACTCGGTATTGAAGCGATTTTCAGAGCAGAACATGAATATCGGAATGTGGACCCGAGAATGCGAGGTATTGTCACAGATCTGACTCTACGCCTTGGTACTGCCTATGATTTCGGTAAATACCAGTGGGCTGCCGGTCTAGAAGGGAATGTATACAAGCAGACCAATGATGTGGATTTCTATCGGGAACTGGGTGTTATACCTGAGTTTCAAATGACAGGATTGGGAACAGAATACAGTCGTTTCTCCGGAGATAAACGCACCTTATATTATAAAGGTGGAGGATATGGAATAAATCTGGATGCCAATCCGTTGAACGAAACTGGTTTTTATGGTCATGCCAAGCTTTGGAGACGGCAATATAAACGTATGCTTGCCGATTTGAATTCCGTACCCTTAACCCAGTTGTTTTATCATTCTGCAGAAGTCTCCTTGGGATGGAAGCACATGGGAGGGAGCCGTCAGGTAGCCTTAGATGGAAACCTTGTTTTTGTCAGACGTAGTGGTGATGAAAACATCATTGGCAAGTCCTCTGCCCAATATTATCCTATTATCGGTAAACTTACGATGTATAAGAATTATCTTATAGATACCTATCTCAGAGGACTTTACGGATGGGGGAGTGGCTCTGGTACATGGTGCTTGAATGGAAAGATCGGATATTGGAGCAATCGTGAGCGATATGTCTATCCTGAACGCAAAATGGAGGCTGCTAAGATCTATGGAAGATTGGGTGGACAGTGGATGCGCAGTCTCTCCCGAACAGTGGCCCTTACTGTGGACATGGCGGCAGCCTATTATGGTAATGTCAGTTCTGGTATCGTCATGCCTTATGCCAATATGAAGGCTTCGTTCCAGGACATGATCAATCATCAGTACCAGTTTGAAAAAGCAGGCTATGGAATGCTCTCTGCTAAGATACGTAGTGATTATCGACTATCAGGCTCACAGATCGGCTTGTTTGCCGAATTAGGTGGAGATTGGATAACTTGTTCTGAAAACGAACACCAGCACCATCTGCATTTGGCTCTTGGTATCACATTCTAAAGTATAATTTCTAAAGTATAATATAGTATTAATGTAACTAAAAGTAGAAAAATGAAAAAGTTAATTTTAAAGAGTATGATGTTGCTTTCGGTGTTGGCATTGACTTTCACCTCTTGTAGCGACAATGATGACAAAGTAGTTACCACTCCTGTGTCATTGAGTATTGAAATGCCATTGGGACTGGAGAATATAGTTCTCTCCAATGCCAAAGCGGTTTTTACCAATGTAACTACCAATGAAACGTTTATCCAGGAGCAGTTCCAGGAAAAAAATGGTAGCTTTATGGCATCTCTTGCCGATGTGCCTGAAGGAACATACAATGTTGCCATCAGCGGTGACCTGAGTTTTACTAAGGATGGTATTGCCGGTAGCAGTAAAATCAATCAGAAGAGCGAGAATGTGAGTGTAAAATCCGGCAATGCCCAAGTCAAGTTGGCTGTGAACACATTCAATGCTAAGGGAGGTTTCGTTATCTCAGAGATTTTCTTCACGGGTACGCTTACTCCAGAAGGAAAGCAGTATTCTGATGACCAGTATTTCATTCTTTCCAATAATTCTGATGTTACACTCTATGCAGACAGTATAGCGGTTCTGGAATCTAAGTTCCTCACAGTAACAAAATATGATTATAATCCGGATATCATGAACGAAGCAATGACGGTAGATGCTATCTATATGATTCCAGGAAAGGGTACGGAAGTTGCAGTAGAACCAGGCAAATCTCTTGTCTTGGCATTGAATGCCAAGAATCATACAGAAGCAAACTCAGCTTCATTTGATTTAAGTAAGGCTGATTACGAATTCTATGATGAGAGTTCAAATCCAAGCTTCACAGACGATGACAATGCCAGTGTTCCTAATCTGGATAAATGGTATTGCAGTTCGCTTACCTATTTCTCTTTGCATAACCGTGGTTTCAAGACTTATGCCATTGCCCGTATGCATGGCGATAAGGAGAAGTATCTCGAAGAGAATACTTACGATGCCAGCTATGTGATGAAAGTGAAGGGTAATGCTTATCCGATGACAGCCAAGAACTGTATCAAGGTTCCTAATTCCTGGATACTGGATGCGGTTAATCTTTCTATTGCATCTATGTGGCAATGGAATCTGGTATCTGCAAACCTTGATGCAGGATGGGCTCATTGTGGTCAGGTAGACAAAGATGAAAACCGCTACGGCAAGTCAGTAATCCGTAAGAAGGATGCTGATGGCAAATGGGTTGATACCAATAACTCTACCTATGATTTCGAATCAGATGCAACAGTCTCTTTCCTGAAGAAATAGGCATTCTTGTATAATTTTAAAAAAGAAAAATTTATGAAGAATCAGTTTTGGGGATTATTCCTTCTCTCTTTGTTTCCAGCTTCATTGTTCGCTCAGACTGTGGAGCAGGACACTTCCGTGCGACAGGGCAAGTTGAAGAATGGACTGACTTACTATATACGACATAACAATAAAGAGGCAGGCCTTGCCGATTTCTATATTGCCCAGCGCGTAGGTTCCATCCTTGAGGAACCCCGTCAGCGTGGACTGGCTCATTTTCTGGAGCACATGGCTTTTAATGGTACCAAGCATTTCCCTGGCAAGGGGAAGAAGTTGGGAATCGTGCCTTGGTGTGAAACCATAGGTGTTAAGTTTGGGGCCAACCTGAATGCCTATACATCTGTAGATCAGACAGTCTATCACATCGGGTCTGCCCCTGTCAAGCGTGAGGGCATTATCGATTCTTGTCTTCTGGTACTCAACGACTGGAGCCAGTATATCAATCTCGAACCTAAGGAGATAGACAAGGAACGTGGTGTTATTCATGAAGAGTGGAGAAACCGGCGTACCGGTATGGCCATGCAGCGCATGATGGAGAATGTGATGCCAAAAATCTACAAGAGAAGCAAATATGAAGATTGTATGCCTATCGGCAGTATGGATGTTGTTGATAACTTTCCTTACAGAGATTTGCGCGACTATTATCAGAAGTGGTACAGGCCTGATCTTCAGGCCATCGTGGTTGTGGGCGACTTCGATGTGGATATGATGGAGAAGAAAATCCAGAAACTTTTCGGTAAGATCAAAGCCCATAAGAATCCTGCAGAGCGTGTCTATTATCCCGTAAATAACAACGACAAGATGATAGTTGCCATTGAGAAGGACAAGGAGCAGCCTATTATCATCGGCCATCTCTACATGAAAACCGATGCCACTCCTGACAGCGAAAAGAGCCAGGTAAAGTATCAGCGTGATGACTATGTAAGCGGACTCATCACTTACATGCTCAATGGCCGTCTCTCAGAAAAGAAACAGGTGGCAAATCCTCCATTCATGAGTGCTACCGTAAGGAATGGTGCTTTTTTTGTTTCCCGTACCAAGGATGCCTTCAGTATGAGCATCAGCTGCAAGCAGGATCACGTACTCGGTGGTATCTACGAGGCTGTGGGTGAAGTTGAGCGTGCCCGCCAGCATGGTTTTACAGAGAGTGAACTGGAACGTGCCAAGAAACTCTATCTCAATGCAGCAGAACGAAAACTGAAGATGGAGAAGGATTATCGCAACGCCCATTACGTAAGCCAGTGTGTGGATCATTTCCTTGAAGGAGAGCCTATCCTTACTCCAGCCTATAATCTGCAACTGGTAAAGCAATTTGATGGTGAAGTAACCCTGGCTGAGGTTAATCAGTCTATAGGTAACATCATTACGGATAAAAACCAGGTATTTGTGATGTATGGCCCTGATAAGGAAGGATTTGTTATTCCTTCAGAATCAGAAATAGAAGCTACGGTACTTGCTGCCCAGAAAAAGCAATATGAACCGTATCAGGAGGAAAAGATTCCTTCTACGTTGATGTCTGTCTTGCCAAAACCGGGCAAGATTGTGTCTGAAAAACCATACGGCAAGTTTGGCATGACAGAGATTACGCTTAGTAATGGTATGAAGGTTTACGTAAAACCTACCGACTATCAGGCAGACCAGGTAATGATGAGCATGCGCGCTGAAGGTGGAACCTCACTTTACGGAAATGGGGATATTCCTAATTTCTCTCTCTTGACAAGTGCCATCACAGAAGCGGGTGTAGGCGACTTTTCAGCTACTGCTTTGCGTAAGGCTTTGGCAGGAAAGTCAATCAGGCTGACTCCATCCATCAGTAGTGAAGGCCAGCGTATAGCAGGCTCATCTTCTGTAAAGGATATGGAAAACATGCTCCAGCTGGCACACCTTTATTTCATGGCACCCCGTAAAGACAGTGTGGCATTTGAGGGTTTGAAGAATCGAACTCTGTCATTTCTGAAAAACCGTAATGCAAGTTCCAAGGTGGTTTACAATGACTCCCTTTCTGCCGTTCTCTATGACCATAACCTGCGTATGGCTCCTGTCACCGGTGAGGTTCTTGCCAAGGCTGATTACGGGCGCATTATGGAAATCTATCGTGAACGCTTCAGCGATGCTAGCAATTTCAAAACCGTTTTCATCGGAAAGATAGACATGGCAGAACTTCGTCCTTTACTCTGTCAGTATCTGGCTACCTTGCCTTCGACCTATAAGAAGGAGGAGACAGACAAGAAAAACGTTCCGCAGATTGTCATGAAGAACGAAACGGTGAAGTTTGTTCATCAGCAGGAAACACCGCTTGCCAACGTGAGCGTGTTCTATACGGGCAACGTACCGTTCTCACCAAAGAACGATCTGGTGCTGGATGTCCTGACCCGTGTATTGCAGATAGCCTATACAGATTCTGTAAGAGAGGAGAAGGGAGGTACCTATGGAGTAGGAGTCAGTTTCAACCTTGAGAAGGATGCCCTTCCAAATGCCTTACTTCGCATTACCTACAAGAGTGATCCGAAACGTTATGAAGAACTGAATCCTATTATCTACCAGCAACTTCTGAACATCGCAGATAAGGGACCTTTAGCCAGCAGTATGGATAAGGTGAAGAAATATCTGAAAAAACAATACCAGCAGATGATTATCACCAACGACTACTGGAGTTATGTTATCTGGCATGAGTTGGATGATGATGCCGATTTTGATAAAGATTACTATAAGATGGTGGATTCTCTTACTTCTGAAGAGGTGCAGCAGATGGCACAGACTCTGCTCAAACAGAATCATCGGATAGAGGTAACAATGCTGTCTGAGTAATAATCAGAATATTTCATTAAAAATAAGACCCGGCAAGAGAATAGCTGCAAGCTATCTCATGCCGGGATTTTTCATTTTACGATAGAAGTTTGAGCGAACTTTAGCAAAGTTCCCATTGGACATACAAAACGACAGTAGGGACGTGTGATTATAAAGGATATTGCGATGAAAAGAAGCGCAATCACAATCACTATCCATGAGGCAGAATGGAAGATAAATGCCGAGAATGGTTCAAAATCAGTCCATTCGCTCCAAACTCCTCCCCATATACATATCATCAATAATGCCCATATCATCTTGCGAAGCTTATCAAGCCGTTTTATAGTAACGGGGCTCATTTTTAACTTGTATTTCACGCATCTGCCAGCTATCTGTTGCAGGGAGCCATACGGACATACATGGGTACAGTAATGCGACTTCTTTCCAAAAAGCGGATAGATAAAGGCTGTTACCAGCATGACTATCGCTATGATGCTGACCGATATTTCCATGCCATGGGCTGCAAAGCCCAGCAGGAAGGTATAAGAAAGGCAGGTACCACACCAGAAGCCGAGCACAATGACATTCAGTATCAGTTGACAGAAATGGTATCTTCTGTTCTTGATAAACAATGGCAGAATGGCTGCCATCAGGACAACAGCTATCCCTATGATGTTTCTGAGAGAGAACAGGGAAGAGCTGTTGTTTTCGGAAGGACTTAAACTGCTGCTACCATTTTCTGAATCTTCAGTCGCTAAATGCGCTTTAGCATACAGAAGTCCCTGATGCATGTTTCCGATGATAGCTTTGGATGAGAAAGTAGCACCTGTGACAGCATCCACCTTCATATCCATAGCTTTGTCTATCGTTTTACCTTTCCATTTTTCAAACAGAGTAGAGGCATTGTCAAAGAATTCCTTGGTCTCATCATTCTTTAATGCAATGATGTTTTCTACAACGCCATTCCTGATTACTATTTTGAGTGGAACCTTTCCTCCATATCCCATGATGTTGGATGCTAGAACAGAAGTATTAATCTCTGCTCTTCCGTTTCCAAACATGCGTAGCGTGTCGTTGCTTGCAGTTTCTGCCTTCTGTTCAGATTTGAGAGAGTATCCAAACAGTTCATGATGCTTTGTGATGGCAAGTGATGAAACAACTATCAGACAAATGAAAAGATTTACAACCTGTTTTATCCGGAAAAATGATTTCATATTACACTAAATCCTTTCTTTCCTGTTTTCTCTTATTTATGTTTCAGGTAATAAGCAATACCGCGTTTTACGTTTTCTTTCACAGCTTTGCTTGAGAAAGTGGCTCCAGTAACGCCATCTACTTGGACTGAAGCGGCCTTGCTGACTTTCATGCCGTTCCATTTATTGAGCAACCCCTGTTTTACCTTATTGAAGAATTTGGGCGTTTCCTGGTTGGCAAGCGGTTTGATATCTATAATCTTTCCTTTCTTGATGTGGATGGAGAGAGGGGTATTGCCACGAAATCCCCTTACATCTTTACCCAAAGTAGTGGTGTTGATAATGTAACTGCCATCTGCTTCTTTCGTCATAATCTCTGAATGAGAACTTTTGGTCGTTGCAGTCATGTTACCAATCAATCCTGTGCTCAGTAAGGCTGCTAAAATGAATATTCTTTTCTTCATAATTGTATTGATATTTCTATAATAGAATGCAAAATTACACAATTATTCTGTAATATACAAGACCCTATAGAAAAATCATCATTTTTAGGTATAGCCCTTCCAATGATGAGAATGAACCTTCCATTGCTATGGTAGGCAGAATCTGTCTTCCTAAATCTCATCCAAATATCAAAAAAGCCAGAAAATACCTTGTTGTTTTCATTTTTTAATAGTATCTTTGAGTCCACTTGAAAAGTCTTCTCGTTAAAAGTTTAACATACATTCGTTCTTTGACATTTTGTAATCTGGAGATTTTTTGTACCCTTGGGGTCTCAAACAATAATTCAAGTTATGTTCAAGAAGAGTCCAAAGACAAAGCAATTCGATATGTTCAGTTCTCCATCTGGACTGTTGTGTGAGCGTGATGGACGTCTATACGATGACCCATCAGCTTGGCACAACACGTTCTACAGAGACGTGACCTCTAATGGTAAGCGTCTTTTGCTCTTGGGTATAGTCATAGACTACATTCTCACCCATTTCGTATCAGGGATCAAATCCCTATTGGAACGAGTGTTAATGATTTCTTCGAAGAAACGAAAATTAGAAAAAAGATGAAAGAGGTTGTTATATTATACAATCAGTATGCATCTAATGTCGAATATAATCTATATAAAAATGAAAATTATTAGTTTTTTATTGGGGTTCATCATTTCGTTGATTATTATCTTGTCTTTCAATAGTAAAAGACAGGATAAATCTCCATTATACAAAATATTACCCTTAAAGGAATATCAAGAATTGGTAGGGTATCGTCTGGATTATCACGAATCAGAAAATGCTATTTATGGACGTGAGAAAATATATTCCAAAGATGTTGCCTCTGCAGAAAAGACTGCTATTTTTGTAGCAAATATTTTGTATAAACATACAGGAAAGGAAAATAGCAATATAAAAAGGTATTACATAACTTCTACAGGCAAAAAGGTTTGGAAAATCAGTGTTGTCGGGCAAGATTCATTAGTAGTCTATATTCAAAAACATGATGGTCGAATTCTAAGATTGGAAAGATATGGTAAAAGTAACATGTAAAATAGGATTTTATTTCTTATTAGGTGCAATAGCTGGTACTGTTATCGGATTATATATAAATATGAGACGCAATCCAGCAGAAAAGAGTATTCCTAAAATTGAACATTTAAAAGGAAGAGAAGAAAAAATGTGCTTTAGTATGGAGAAAGATTCTCTTTTCTGTTCAGACTCTTCATTAAGAAGATTCGGAAAAGAGCTTATTAACACATCTGAGGTAGCAGCCCAAATAGGCATTTGCTACCTAAATGACATTTATGGCAAAGATGTCATAAAGGAGGAAATTCCTTTCAAAATTATAGAGTTTCAACATAGCTGGCTGATGGAGGGAAGCTTACCACCAGATAGTTACGGTGATGCCGCCTCTATTTATATAGCTAAAAAAGATGGAATGGTTATACACTATATGCATGGGGAGTGAGAAATAAAAAAAGCTCAAGGCTATCAGCCCTGAGCTTTTTTAATATCATGATTTCTGTATCATTACTTCTGGCATTCCTTGCAAGGAGTCCAAGGCTTCAACTGCTTGAAGAAGTCGTTGCCCTTATCATCTACGAGGATGAATGCAGGGAAGTCCTCTACGGTAATCTTCC
>OGLM01001290.1_pt1 | contig 26623 bp, 21 predicted proteins | sample 1572531 | NCBI WGS metagenome assembly OGLM01 (sample SAMEA2581909, study PRJEB24529) | metagenome | biome: Human gut stool | place: China | collected 2011 | reverse complement strand
TGGATAAAAATACATATGAAATTCGATTCTGCGAATGAATCAGTGCTTCCTTAACATTCCCCGGAAACCTGTTTTTCCAGCACAAAAAACTTCCCAAAATCCCGAGGCCCACGGGCAAAGGACCAAGGAGCTTCATGAGCCTGCTCCTTATGGGATTTCAGGAAGTTTTTGATTTTTTGTTCAGCCGGCTGATGAGGGACGAATCATATCAGAAACCCTGTGCCTCCCTGTCTTCCATGGATGCGCGCCGACAGGGTTTGACGGCAGAGGTTTTTGGTCTTTCGTTTCCTCTGTTCATATAGTCACCATGATAGGAAGAAATTTCACTTTCCCTTCCCGCCGCTCACCGTCCTATCCCCCATTTGACACCTCCGGTCTCCTATGCTATAGTTAGACGTAATTACAGACATGCAATGAAGAGAAGAGTAAGCAGATGATAGGGCCAAAGAGAGCTCCCGGTGGTGAGAAGGGAGTGCCGAAGAGCTGCTGAAGATGGACTCCGAGCAGGGAAGGCCGAATGATGAGGCATCCCGGGTGCGCCCGATACAGCGCTCAAGTATCAAGGCCTTCGGGCCGGCGTACCTATAGAGGTTCATGCAGCAATGTATGGATGAAATTGGGTGGTAACACGAGTCTTTCGTCCCTTTCAGGGATGGAAGACTTTTTTGTTTAAAGGAGGTTTTATGCCTTTCTATAATGGAACTTTATTTGAGATAGACCGGAAGGAAATGCTCCGCTATGCAGGCATGAATCCCAAAGGGAAGAATTTCCCGGAGGAGGCAGTACAGAGTGCCATCGAGGAAGCACTGGCGCTGGCAGAGCCAAAGGGCATCTGGCAGGTGATTCCCTACGCTCCTTTAGAAGGGCGGATCGAAGGGAATCCGCCGCTGGTGCTTTCCGGAAACAGCATCCGCCGCCATCTTTCCAATTCCTGGTCCGTAGCCATTCTGGCAGTGACGGTGGGCGATGAAATCGAAAAGGCATCGGACGCAGCCTTCAAGTCGGGGGACTATGTGCAGGGCCTTCTTCTGGACGCAGCGGCCACCACCGCCACGGAGCACCTGGCAGACCAGGTGGACCGGCTCATCCAGAAAGAAGCGGAGAGGGACGGGCAGAAAACGGTGTGGCGCTTTTCTCCAGGCTATGGGGACTGGCCCATTACCCAGCAGAAAGATTTCTGCCGCCTCATAGGAGCGGATAAAATAGGCATCCATGTCACGGACCACTCCATGCTTTTCCCCAGGAAATCGGTTTCCGCCATCATCGGCATTTCCCAGTGCAGCCAGCGCCCGGCGCCGGCCAAATGCCGCACCTGTTCCCTCCTCTCCTGTCCCTTTAGGCATTGAGGGGGAAAATACAGACGATAGACGATAGATATCAGACGACAGATTTCAGGTGTCTATCTTCTATCGTCTACCTTCTATCGTCTAAATAACAATATTTCACAGCAAAGGAGAACCTTATGATACTTTTTGACGGCGGCATGGGCACCATGCTGCAGAGATTCGGTCTTGAGGCAGGAAGCTGCCCCGATTACTACAATATTTCCCATCCCGATGTGGTGCAGCAGATTCACAAAGCCTACATGGAAGCAGGCAGTCAGTTCATCACCACCAATACCTTCGGTTCCTCTCCCATCAAACTTTCCGACTACGACCTGTCGGACAAGGTGGAGGAAATCGCACAGGCAGCGGTCCGGAATGTACGGGCCGCCTGCGGCGATAAGGTCAGGGTGGCCGGCGACATGGGCCCCACCGGAAAGTTCATCAAACCCATCGGCGATTTGTCCTTTGATGAAACCTGTGAAAATTACTACCGCCTGGCCAAGGCGCTTTCTGATGCCGGAGCGGACTGCCTCATTATTGAAACCATCATCGACATCCAGGAAATGAAGGCCGCCCTTATAGCAGCCAAGGAAGCGTCCAGCCTTCCCGTCATCTGCCAGATGACCTATGCCGAAGACGGCAGGACTATTCCCGGCACGGACCCCATTACCGCCACCATTCTCCTGGATGCCATGGGCGCCGACGTGATTGGCGCCAACTGCTCCGTAGGCCCCGACAAGCTGCTTGACGCAGCCCGCCAGATGGTTTCCGTCACCAATAAGCCCGTCATCATCCAGCCCAATGCAGGCATGCCTGTTTTGGAAAACGGAGAAACCCGCTTCCCCCTGGGGCCGGAAGAATTTGCCTCCTATGCGCCGGAATTTGCTAAGATCGGCGTTTCCTACCTGGGCGGATGCTGCGGTACCACCCCGGACCACATCCGGGCCCTTGGACAGGCACTGGAAAATGTACCGGTCACACCAGCGCCGAAGGTAAAGCCCTTCACCGCCCTCACTTCCCGTACAAAGACCGTATTCATCGGTGACGATTACGCCCCAGTCAAAATCGGGGAGCGCATCAACCCCACGGGCCGGAAGAAAATGAGAGAGGACATCCAGAAAGGCAGCTTCGTTTCCATAAAGAAGGAAGGGCTGGCTGAAGTAGCCGCCGGTGCAGACGTACTGGACGTCAATATGGGCGTTCCCGGCATTGACCAGCGGGAAGCCATGGAAACCGCCATTTCCCAGCTTTCCATGCTCTGCCCGGTACCCCTTTCCATTGACAGCACGGACCCGGAAGTGCTGGAAAGAGCGCTGAAAATGTACCCCGGCCGCCCCCTTATCAACTCCGTCAACGGCGCCGATGATAAAATTCTGAAAAAGGTGCTGAAGCTGGCAAAGACCTACGGCGCCGCGGTGCTCTGCCTGCCTCTGGAAAAGGGAAATCTGCCTAAAACCGCCGATGAACGTGTCCGCATTGCCGGCGCCATCATCGAAAAGGCGCTGTCCGCCGGACTTCGGAAAGAAGACCTCCTGCTGGACCCCCTGGTGCTTACCATCGGTTCCTCCGATGTCGGCGCCAGAGAAACGCTGAAAACCATTTCCTTATATAAGAAGGAATTCGCTCTCCCCTGCGTCATGGGCACCAGCAACGTTTCCTTCGGTCTCCCTGCCCGCCCCCGGATTAATGCGGCCTTCCTCACCATGGCCTTTGCCTGCGGCATGAATGCCCCCATTATCAACCCCCTGGACAAGGGCATCCAGGACGCCTTCGTCAATGCCAAACTTCTTCTGGGCTTTGACCCCGGCGCCCAGAATTTCATCAAGGCCGCTGCCATTTCCGAAGAGCCGAAAGAGGACAAAGCGGTGGCCAAAGACCTGCCGCCGCTGGAACAAATCAAAGCAGCCGTAAAGAACGGGGAGAAGGAAGAATCGGCATCCCTCATCAAGGTGCTCCTTGACAGCGGTATTTCCTCGGAAACCATTATCAAGGAAGGCCTCACCGCTGCCATGACGGAAATCGGCGACGGCTACGGCGCCGGAAAGGTGTACCTGCCCCAGGTCATGATGGCGGCGGAAGCCATGCAGGCCGCTTTCAAGGAACTGAAGAAAATTCTTCCGGAAATGACCTCCGCCGTCAAGGGCACCCTGGTCATCGGCACCGTGAAAGGCGATATCCATGATCTTGGCAAAAACATTGTGGCCGCCCTCATGGAAAACAGCGGCTACCGGGTCATCGACCTGGGCAAGGATGTGGAGCCGGAAGCCTTCGTAGCGGCGGTAAAAGACCATCATGCAGACCTGGCAGGCCTCTGCTCCCTTATGACCACCACCCTGCCGGAAATGGAGCATACCGTGAAAGCATTAAAAGAAGAAACCCCCGGCGTCCATATCCTGGTAGGCGGCGCCGTAGTCACCCAGGACTATGCCAGCCGCATCGGTGCACCGGATTATTGTAAAGACGGCATTGCTGCCGTAAAGATTGCAGACAAACTGACGGGAAAAGAGGAATGATTCATGAGCACATTAAAAGAAAAGCATAACCAGCATACATTTACCATCACCACCGAACTGGATCCCCCAAAAAGCGCCTCCCCTGCCGTAACAGAAGCACAGGTGGTCAAAGTGGCTCCCTATGTGGATGCCGTGAACATCGCGGACTGCCCCATGGCCAAAATGCGCATGAGCCCCATCGCCCTGTCCTCCATTATCCAGAGCCGCTATGGTGTGGAATCCATTTTCCACCTCACCTGCCGGGACAGGAACGTCATCGGCCTGCAGGCGGAACTTCTGGGCGCCTACGCCCTGGGCGTTCACAACATCCTCACCCTCACCGGAGACCCGCCATCCATCGGCGACCATCCCGACGCCAAAGGGGTCTTTGAAGTGGACTCCACCGGCCTTATCGAAATCGCCAAAGCCCTGAACGAAGGCCACGACATCACCGGCCATGCCCTGGGCGAAGCGGCGGACTTCTACATCGGCACCACCGCCAACCCCGGCGCCGATGATTTGGACAAGGAAATCCGCCGTCTGGAAGGAAAGAAAAAAGCCGGCGCCCAGTTCATCCAGACCCAGCCTATTTACGACATCAGGCAGGCAGAAGATTTCCTCGCCGCCGCCAAGGACCTCTCCCTCCCCATTCTCTTTGGCATCGTCCCCCTGAAGAGCTTCAAAATGGCCAATTACCTGAACAACAACGTGCCAGGCATCTTCATCCCGCCGGCGGTGATGAAGGCCATGGAAAAGGGAGGCAGGGAAACGGGCATTGCCCTTTCCAGAGAACTGGTACAGGCCCTGCGGGACATCCACGCCGACGGCGCCCACCTCATGCCGGTAAACGATGTGGATGCGGTGGCGGAAATCTGCAGCACCGGTAAATAAAAAAAGCTGAGAAAAAATGAATCAACATTTTTTCTCAGCTTTTTTGTATGAGGTTCCTGTCCGGCTTGAAATTATAGCGTTTCATTTCTACAGGAAACTTTTTGCGTATGGTTTCCCATTCGGCATGATACCATCGCACTTCATCTCAATAAGAAACCTTTCTCCTATAGTTTCCTATCCGGCTTGGCACCGATATGTTTCATTTCAATAGGAAACCTTTCGCCCATAGTTTCCTATCCGGCTTGGCACCATCGTGCTTCATCTCAACAGGAAACCTTTCGCCTATAGTTTCTCATTCGTCATAGCACCATTGCTGCTCATCTCAACAGGAAACTGTTCGCCTATAGTTTCCCATTCGACATGGCGCCATTGCTGTTCATCACGACAGGAAACCTTTCGCCTATAGTTTCTCATTCGACATGGCACCATTGCTACTCATCACGACAGGAAACTGTCCGCAAATAGTTTCCCATCCGGCATGGCGCCATCGCACTTCGTCTCACTTGGCACTCTTCTTTTTCTTTCTGTTGTAATACCATATGCCTCCGTAAACAAGGGTGACTATGATGATGAGGATGGTGAGTCGGAAGGCGTGTTCTTCCATATTCACCACATCGTGTCCCAGCACCACTTCCAGCGCCGTGGAGGGCAGCTTGCCGATGAGGCAGCCCAAAGCATAGGGGCGGAAGTGCATGCTGGACAGGGCAGATATGGCGGTAACCAGGCCGTTTGGCATGTAGGGAATGGCCCGGGCTGCGGCAATGGCCTGCCAGGAATCGTAGGAATCCAGTTTCTTCAATGTCCTGCTCTTATTGATGATATTCATGGCCATGCCGCGGAAAAGGGTACGCATGACGTAGAAGGAAATCAAAACCCCAACCGTTTCCGCCAGCCAGGAAATGATGGTGCCCCAGAAAAGGCCGAATATAAGGCCGTTGGCTGTGGAAATAAAGATGGACGGAAGAAATCCGACAATATTGATGACCACATCAATAAAAAAGCTCATGAAAGCAGCATAAATACCAAAACTGTGGAGGTACGCAATGGTACCTCGAAGGTCTCCGTCCTTTGACAAATGGTAAATGGTGGGATAAAAGGTGGGGTCAAAGAAATGGATGGACGCCAGCACCAATATCATCAGTGCAAGTACGGAGAGACGGAATTTACGCTCCCCCTTTTCATTCCAATTTCGATATCGCATAAAAAGCCTCTATTATTATATGCACAGGATACTCAAAAGGCAGGCGAATCCACGCCGCCGATAAAGCTGAAATTCAACTTTTGAAATCTTTCCCCAAAAGAATATAAGCAGTGTTACTTCTTATATATATTAGCTGTTATTCCATAAATATATAATACCATTGTTTTAAATAATTTTAAATCCATAAAGCTTGATTTTATCGAACTTTCCAACGATTATAAAACTTTTGAAATGAAAATACCCCACTAAATACCCCGATTAGCTTTTTCATAGGGTATTTTCTTTATCCTGCCATCACCGGCGGCCATGCCTTAAATTGACTGTTAGAGAAATCAAGATTATACTATAGATGGTAACTTGATTATTCTATTAGTTGAATCAAGAGAGGCGGTATATATGGCAAAGAGAAATAGCGGCGGCGTGATGGTGAAGAATGACGGCGAGCCTGCCAGGGGTTGGGGTGGCAAGAGAATAGGAAGTGGACGCAAAAAACAGTTTGTTCCATTCTGTGAAGAAAAAGGGCCCCATTCTTTATACTGTACTGCCGGAGAGCTGGAATATTTAAGGGCCATTCTCACAAGATTGAGAGAGTTTAGGGCGCTGCTGGCCGTTGAGCCGATACCGGGCCATGATGAAGCATATCCAGGCAGCTATGAAGAATGGGAAAAGGAATATAACCGGGCCAGGGCCATAGATCTGCAGGAAGTGGCCGACCATATCCAGGTATGATAAAAAAGAGGTTATCCCCAAAGGATAGCCCCTTTTTTATTGGCCCTGTACGGCGTTTTCTCTGCCCTGCCCATGTAATTTATCATTCAGTTTCTGCCGGGCCCTGTAAAACGAATACGGCTATTTCCAATTATCCATCTTTTCTAACAACTCATGTTCATAATTACTTTCATAATCATCATACCTATGGGCCGTTTTTTCTGACATAGGAGCGGCCTCGGGCGTTTCATCTACTATCCAATTATCAAGAAAATCAGTAATAATCATTTTCTTTATTTTTAGGAAAGTAACAGTAATACCAATAGCGGTAGAACTACCCAGTTTATCATGACTATCCCGAAGGCTGCTATTCATGGTTTGTAGGTTTGCAATGAGAGAAAGAAAAATTTCTAATTGCCAGGCCATGAAATTGTATTTCTTGGGCCTGTCCTTTTCGTCAAAAATTGTACCAGCTTGATTGAATGGGAGCGGGCTCCCCATCGGGGCCCTTTCATCGAATACAATCTTCACGCCGCCGCCTTCGTTCTTCTCTACTTTTGAGCCGGTAATTTCAATGAGATAAAGGAGAAGGCGGGCATATTTCCTAATTGTGAGTTCTTCCCCTGGGGCCTGCTGCTGGCCGCCTTTCCCGTTGCCATAAACAAGGGTGTTCATAGAAACGTGGGCGACCCTTGCTATATTCATCAAGTCATCTAGTGTGATTGACTTCCCGTGCCTTTCCATGCGGCTGATTTTATTAGTATCATTTTTCGTTGATTCTTTTTTCCAGGGGGCGATTTTTTGAACAAACTGCGCCTGCGTCATTCCCATATTTTCCCTTATTTTTTTGATATTCTCCCCTATTTTCTTTTTCCATTCTTCATTTTCAACCGGATTTTTCATGATAATATACCGCCTTTTCTCTAAAACCATGAAAAAATAATGGATAAATGGCTATATTCACTCTTTAAACAAATAGGATTGAATAAACCACACAATGATTATACCATACTGTTAGCACGTGCATACGTATATTTACTATCGTTCGTCCATGGGAAAGGGGCGCAAAAGGTTATGAATACTAGAAATATGTTTGATGGGAAAAGACTGTTAAATAAATCGGAGTTCTGTAACTATATCGGCCTAGGGCATACCAGAGCCGAAGAATGGGCCGTAAAAAATGGTGTAGTTCGTCATATTGGCCGCCGGGTACTGTATGACCGGGTATTGATTGATAAAGTGCTTGATTCTCTCCCCTGTGAGAAAGAATAGCCAGGAAGGGGCGGTTATTGTGTATGAACCATTAGAACCAGGCCAGGCACTGAAAATAGGGGCTACCATTAACCTGCAGGACCAGGCTGAACAGAATAAACTTTTAAAGGAACTGGCTCCCCTGCCCCGCTGGGTATGCTGGAAGGGAAAACCCATAAAAGATAAAAACGGAAAAGAAAGAATCAATAAAATTCCTTTTTACATGGATAATGATGGTAGCTATGCAATGGCAAAAACCAATAATCCCGAGACATGGGGAACCTTTAACCAAGCTAAAAGATGGGAGAGCGGCCTGCAGGAATCTCACAAGGGTGTGGGATTTGTACTGGGCCTTGACCTGCCCCATATCTGTATTGACCTTGACCATTGTATTGATAGTGATACCAGGCAGTTTAAAGATAATGAAGCCGGAAAGGCGGCCCGCCGTGTGATGGACATTCTCACAAGGAACGGGGAAGAAACCTATATAGAGTTCAGTCCTTCCGGGAAAGGTTTGCATATATGGGGCAGGGCCGTGCTGCCTAAAGTGAAGGAGAAGGGCACCAGGGGAAAGTATATTGAAATGTACCGGGCTGGCCGATATATGACCATTACCGGCCGCCCCTTTCTTTCTTTCTCTGTGAGTACGATTCAAAAATCAGTTGATGAGATTATCAATGAATTTCACTTACTGGACAAATCACCGGCGGCGATGAAGGACGGCGGCCCTGCGGCGGCAATCCGGAGCGGCACCCCTGCGCCATCTGATAATGAATTAATAGAAAAGATTATGAAGAGCCAGGACGGGCCTAAGTTTTCCGCACTCTATGACCGGGGAGATATGAGCGCCTATGACAATGACCAAAGCAGGGCAGACCAGGACCTTTTATCTATACTTTCCTTTTGGACGGGCAGCAATGCCGAGCAGATGAAAAGGATTTTTCTATCTTCACGGCTGGCCGAGTCCCTTGACAGGAAAGAACACCATGAAGATGATTATTTGAACCGTTCAATCAAAAGGGCCATTGAGACAACTCCCGGCCATTATAACCCTAAAACCTATGCGGCCATGAAGCGGGCCGAGGAAATGAAAAAAGATTATATTCAAAGCAGCGCCGATTATGCCAGGGCCACCAGTCCGAAGGAAGCGCCGCTGGAAAAGCCTGTTTCCTTCAGCGACCGTATCATGCATTTCAAAAGGAATGATTCTGAAAATGCTGACCGGCTGGCCGCCCTGTGCGCCGGGAAATTTCTGTATTGTACCGATTTGAAAACATGGTTAAAATATGACGGCAGAAAATGGGACAGGGTGGAACCTGTAGAACTGCAGGAACCGGCACGACTGGCAATAAAAAAAGAACTGTCCGATATGGCGGCGGCCTATGCTGCCTATACGCAAGAGGGCGGCGAGCTGGATAAAAACCTGCAGGGGGCCTATAACTCCATACTTTCCTATCTGAACGGCGCCGCACAAAACAGGGTATATATAGACAACTCTATCAAACTGGCCGCCGGTAAACCTGCCATCATGTGCAAATCAATAGATTTCGACAATGCCCCCTATCTTCTGAACTGTGCTAATGGCGTGTTAAATCTCAAGACGTTTGAATTTTTAGACCATGACCCTTCGCAGCGTTTCATGAAATGTACCAGGGCAGCATATAGGCCGAGGGAACATTCTTCCTTATGGCGTGATACCATGCGTCAAATCGTGCCGGACAATGACACCTATGATTATGTGCAGCGTATGGCCGGGTATTGTCTTACGGGTAGAGCCAATGAAGAAAAATTATTCTTTCTATCCGGGCCAGGCGGCACCGGTAAAGGTACATTCATTGAGACGTTAGGCCATGCCCTGGGTGATTATTCTACAAGCGTACCGGTTGAAATCCTGCTTTCCAGTAAGGGGAACAAGGAAGGAAACACCCCCACCCCCTACAAAGCAATGCTAAAGGGTGTGCGGCTGGCCCTGTCCAGTGAAAGCGGCATAGGGAACTATTTTGATGATGGTACTTTGAAACTGCTGACCGGACGGGACAAAATAACAGGCCGTTTCCTGCATAGCAATCCGGTGACGTTTACCCCGTCTCATAAATTGGTGGTGAGTTCTAACTATATGCCTGCTATCCGTGATGTAAGTGATGAAGGAATTAGGCGCCGCCTTGTGATTATCCCATTCAATGCAAATATCCAGGAACGGGATACAACCTTAAAGGATAGGTTATTTACTCCGGAAAATCTTTCTGACTGCCTTTTGTGGGCCGTGGAAGGCTGCCGGAAATGGCAGGCCACCGGACTGCAGGGAGGAACATTCTCACAAGAGATGAAAAAGGCCATAGACGGGTATTATCTTGAAAATGATACCCTAGGCGAATTTATTGATACCTATTGTGATATTGGCCCTAAAGAATCCTACTGGGTGACTGGCTCCCGTCTTTATGATGAATATCTACGTTTCACGCAAAAGGGGGAAGCCTATTGTATGACCCGCAGACAGTTTACCGCCGCACTATGTAACCGGCTCGGGGGACAGATAGAGCGCACCAGGACACATAGTGATGGAAGAATTTTTAGAGGAATCGGACTTAAACCGTTAAGTTCATAACAGGCCGTGACACATCGTGACGCAAAAAGCCGTTTTCTATATTTTTTCTATAGAGAAATCTCTACTAGGGGGTTATTTAGAAAAGGCGAAAATGCGTCACCATGCGTCACGCTATTCAATATTGGAAGTGAAATTATGAAAAAGAAAGATTCAAATAATATAGCAGGAATGGGAACCTTTCAAGAAATACCTGCAGATTCACTCAATGGAATCGATTTTTTGCGGTATTTCCCCTGGGGGCCCCGGTACACTGTTGAATTAGATGTACAAAAGGGCGATAGGTGGAACCCGTGCAGGGTATCATTTAGGCGTACTATTCTTAATGCTGATAATGACGATACTAAAATAATCGGCCTTGTATCCATCGGGCCGGATATTTTAGAAAATAGTAAATTTCATGAAGAAATAGCAGCGGCCTTAAAACGAATCAAGAAAGCTCCCTGCGGGGCAGATGAATTTTCTTGTACCTGCTACCATTCCAGGGCGCAGGATAAAGATATTATCTTTTACTATAGGCGCCCGGCTAAAACTATTTTTATTGTGTATCTAAGTGAGATGGATGACATACTTTCAAATTTGAGTATCCCTTTCAGTATTTCAATAGACAGTATGTGAAATCCCCCTTTCCTTGTGAGTATGCCAGGAATGAAGGTATCTATAGTAAATTACCGGGTGAGGTGGAAGCATGGCAGATACAAGTATTTTCCTGCAGGTGCAGAAAGAGCGGGCGGCCTTCGACTTATTGAAGCATGAGTATGAAACGGCCAAAGAGGACATGAGCTATATACACGGCCTGCGATATGACAGGCCCCACGTCACCGGCGGGCAGCATGGGGACGTATCTTCTACCCTTGAACAAATAGAGCGCCTGCAGGCAAGCTATGAAGAACGGCTTAATAGTTCGCTATCCCGGTATGTTAAAGACCGGGAAGCGGCATTAGAAATTTTAGACAGGCTGACAGATCCCATAGAAAAAGCAGTCATAGAGCGCCGGTATCTTTCTAATGATTCATGGAAGGAAATAGCCGCCGCCCTTGGGTATGCCGTCCCCAGTATATACAAGATACACCGCCGGGCCATGAATCACCTGCAGAAACTATAACAATATAAAACCGGTGTGCTGCCTATCCATGAGAAGTGAAGCAGCGCACCGGTTAGGGCGGTTAAACTGGCTAGAGATTAACCATTTTCATTATACCACCAGGAAGCAGGGGGGGCGGGGTAAAAAAGTATTTCATTCATCACCGGCGACCGCTCCCCGGCCTTTTCTTACGGCGGAAATCCCATTATTAGAACTTTTCTAATATTCATATAAACAATAGCCCATACTATGATACTACTTGAATACTCTAATAGATGAATCAAGATAGGCCGCAGTACCTGCTATAGACAGGTAATAGTTTTTAAACAAGAAATTTTCTATAGCAAAAATCCCATATTTCATTAGTACCAGGTACTAATTTTTTCAAAAGTCAATTTTTAAAAATGGGCCTTTATGGGGCTGCTGGCCGCCGGAAAAGCAGGAAAAAGGCCGTTTGATTTATGACCTGCTCCCATTGTGAGTATTTTCCCTATCCCCTACTATGAGATATATCCGATACACATTTATTCAAAAGAAAGGAAGTAACCATTATGCGTGAATCAAAAGAAGCCAGGGAAGCAAGGATTAAGGAAGAAAGAAGAAAGTGCCGTGTAAAATCAGTAGAGGCTATGCGGGAAATTGTAAAGAAAAATATGAATAATATCCCCTCCGATTATTTTTTAGGGTTCAACCTTGCCGAGGACTGCTATAAGGACATCGCCTTTCATGTATATATGCATGGGTGTGACCGAGTAGATTATGTGGGACTTTTATACATTTTTATATATGGGTTTGTCATGGGAAACCGGGCCACGCTGGCAGACAAGTTTAAGGAAGAGGAATGAAACCAATGAGACGGAAAAGAGGAACCCCAGGCAGGCCACGGAAACCGGAGCGGCTGAAACTGAAAAGCTATGGAATCCGGTTATCCAGGGCAGAACTGGAACGGCTGGACAGGTACTGCAGGGCGTATGGCCGTACACGCTCGGCGGCTATTCGTCATTTTATAGATACTATTACCAGGGATTAAGAAGGAAGGGCGGTTATTATGGCTAGAAAACAAGTCCCCGCCGGAGCCAGGAAGCGGCCCGGCGGCGGCTGGGAGTGGCGTTTTACTTATAAAGGCATACGCTGCTCCGTTGGTGCCGGTAATCTAGACAAATTGCAGGAAAAGCACGATGAGAAGAAAAGAGAGATTGACGCCGGATTATATACGGCCAATAGAAATATCACTGTAGGCCAGTATTTCGATGAGTGGATAGACCGGAAAAAGTCTGTACTTAAAGGATCCAGTTTATTTTCATACAAAACCCACTTTGAAACCCATATCCGGCCGGAAATCGGAAATATTAAACTGAAAGCACTGGAGCGGCGTCAGTTATTGGCCCTGCAGAAAAAAGTGAGCATACAGAAAAAGTCTAGCAAGGGCAGGCGCCAGGGTAGACCTATCACCGGCGGCCCTGTCGTTGCCAATCGTGTGATTTTTCTCATGAAGTCGCTTTTAAAATCGGCAATGGACGATGAAATTATAATCCGCAATGTGGCGGCCACGATACCACCTATTAAAGTAGAGAAACGCCCGGCCCGTGAAACCTGTCATAGGGAATTATCTGATGAAGAATTGAGAATCTTCTTTAAGTATGCCGACCGGAGTATCTATGGAAATGCATTTAGGTTTATGCTTTATACTGGAGTACGGGCGGGAGAGTGCGGCGGCCTTGAGTGGCAGGACGTGGACTGGAAAGGAAAAGTTATTCACGTGCGCCGTACCATGACCGTGACTGAAAACGGTAAATTCGTTGTAGGAAGCAGCACCAAGACACGGAAAAGCACACGTGATATTTTCATGAATGAAGATATTTTCTCCCTTGTAATGAAGCAGTATGAAATCTATAGCGGCTTGCATGGAAAGGTTATGAACTTATATGACCCCATTTTCCCAACTAGCCGAAGCCATCACCCTTCGGGAACTAGTTTTTATAGTGTTATTAAATTCTTATTAAAACAAGCGCATAAAAACGGAGAAAAAATAGATAATTTTGGTACTCATGCGTTTCGTGACACCTTCGCCAGCAAAGCAATAAGGGCAGGTATGCCGCCCAACGTCTTAAAAGAAATCCTGGGGCATACGTCCTATAAAATGACAATGGATTTATACGTTCATACAAATGAAGATGACAAGCGGCAGGCCATGCAGTCACTCAAGATGGTGAATATCTGATTATACATACTTTTTCATTCCTTGTGAGCATGAACCATACGGCCCCTTGCAGGCTTTTCTAGAAATCTTTTGATAAATCATTCATCAGAAGAACACCAGGGCCTGCAAGGGGCTTTTTTATGCCCTAGTATATGCTGGCCGCCGGAAATATGAAAAGCGCTAGATTTTATCGATGTTATAGGGATTTTTTAAATACCCCACCCAATACCCCGATTAATACCCCCATTGGCTCCATTCAATCATGGGTGAAGGTAACACGTGGCAGAACGTAATAGAAGCAATATATTATATATTATTCGATAAAATCGAGTTTTTTCAGTTCTATAGAGCGCCTATTATTGCGTAAATGGGAGAGCCGCCGCAGAACATTGTTTTAAATAATTTTAAATCCATAAATCCGTCATGCCCCATACTCCATGCAGCGGAATCATGTAAAAAAGAAAGCGGACTGTCCGAAACCCGCTTTCTTTTTGATTTTATTAGCAATCCATTATTTATTGCAGTCCTGTGAACGTACTCCCGCCTATAGAGGCGGGAGCTTCCTGCTTCAACGAGAACAGCACCACGGACTCCAAAGAGTTGCGGCGGCTTACACACTCTCCACAGGCGTAGATTTCCGTGCGCCCCACGGTATTTTATGGATTACGTCAGGCAAATATCCGCCTGGCTTCTTCTCGGATATTTATGGCGGCATTCTTATCGCGGTCATGATGACTGCCACATTTAGGGCAATCCCATTCTCGTACAGATAAGTCCCTGGTTTCGTGGTTCTGATATCCGCAAACATGGCACAGCTGGCTGCTTGGATACCACTTGTCTATCTTGATAAGCTGTTTGCCTTGCCAAGCCAACTTATATTTCAACATGTTCGTGAACATATTCCAACTATTATCAGCTACGGATTTGCCAAAGCTGAACTTGCCACCCTTTTTCCGCCTTGCCATCGCTTTGACGCTAATATCCTCAATACCAATGACATCATAGCGATCTGCAAGGCAGCGAGCCTTCTTATGCAGGAAATCCCGCCGTTGATTGGCCACTTTCTCATGGAGAATAGCTACACGCAGTCTTTGTTTTTCTCTGTTGTGACTTCCTTTCTGCTTTTGGGATAACTTCCGCTGTGCCTTAGCCAATCTCTTCTCTGCCTTTCGCAGGAAATCGGGATACTCAGCATTCTCCTCATCGGAAGCCACATACAAACCGTGCATCGCAAAATCCAGCCCCAGGAAAGTCTTCGGTATGACAGGGAGTACTTGGTTTTCATACTCCACCAGCATACTGATATAGTACTTTCCTGATGGCGTCTTGCTGATGGTTACGGTCTTTATGATACTGTTCTCCGGCAAGGGACGATGCTGGCATAATTTCACCCAGCCAACTTTCGGCAGTTTCACCTTATGGCCCTCGATTCGGACAGAGCCTTTCTGGTTGTTCGTGGAATACGAAGCACGACTATTTTTCTTTGACTTGAAGCGCGGCTTGCTGAAATGCTGGCTGTCCTTCCAAAAGTGGCTGTAGGCCTTATTCAGGTTCATTTGGGCATTGGCAAGGGCTAGACTATCTACTTCCTTTAGCCAAGGGAATTCTTCCTTGTACTGCGCAGGCATGTTATTCAGCTTTTGACCGGTTTCCTTATAATAGTCAATGCGGTCACTCAGCATCTTGTTGTAGATGAATCGGACACACCCAAAGGTCTTGGCAAACATCATTTTCTGTGCCGTTGTCGGATAGATTCTGTATCGGTATGCCTTATTCACTATCATCACCTGCCTTGACTTTCCAAATCCGTTCACCCTTACTACTGATTATACTGCCAATCAACTTTTGAAGCCATTGTTTTTCTGATGGCATCGAGCCCTCAGAAAAACCTGCAATTCATCTCACCGCCTAAAGAGGCGGGAGACTTCTTGCAGAATCAGGTTAAAATTTCTTCCGCATAGCTGCGAATGGTGTCGGCCATGTCCTTCCGGTCCACGGTTTCCGTAAATCGTTTCGGCCGCTTTTCCAGTTCACCCAGCTGTTTAGGAACAGGAATGCCCGTTTTTTCCGCAATTTCACGCAGCGTATCGTAGGGACTTTCCATTTCCTTAAGTCCCAGGGCCTTGGCTACGACGCCGGGGAATTTATAGGGATGGGCGGTGCTGATAATGACGGTGTGGGAATGGCGGGGAACCTTTCCTTTCCGGCGGAGATGGTCATACACGGCATAAGCCACGGCGGTGTGGGGATCCATGAGGTAGTCATAGTTTTCATACACTTCGCTCATGGCCCGGGCCATATCCTCCGGAGAAGCCCAGCCGCCCATCATTTCCATGCCAGCCTTCGCAAAGGCTTCTTTGGAAACCTCATATTTTCCTTCTTCTTTCAGCTTATCCATGCTTTCCTTCACCTTTTCCGCCGAACCGGTGAGGTAGTAAAGGAACCGTTCAAAGTTGGAGGAAATGAGAATATCCATGGACGGTGCTTCGGTCATGTAGAAGGGACGGTTAATATCATACACACCGGTTTCAAAGAAATCGGCCAGCACCTTGTTTTCATTGGATGCGCAGATAAGCTCTCCGATGGGAGCTCCCATCTGTTTAGCCAGCCAGGCAGCCAGGATATTTCCAAAGTTGCCGGTAGGAACTACCACGTTGAACGTGTCGTCTTTACCGATGGAACCGTTTTTCAAAAGTTTCAGCCAGATCCACACATAGTACACCACCTGTGGCAGAAGACGGCCGATGTTGATGGAATTGGCACTGGAGAAAAGGACCCCCTTCTCCGCTTCTTCCTTCCGAAGGCTGCTGCCAAATACCTGCTTCAGTGTTCCCTGGGCATCATCGAAGTTGCCTTCAATGCCCACCACCTTCACATTGCTTCCCAGCTGCTTCTGCATCTGGTCCTTCTGCAGCGGGCTCACGCCGTGGGAGGGATAGAAAACCATGATGTGGACGCCCGGCACATCCCGGAATCCTTCCAGCGCTGCTTTGCCCGTATCGCCGGAAGTGGCGGTAAGGATGAGGATTTCCTTTCCATCCTTCTCCTCCTTCTTTGCATACACCAGAAGATAGGGGAAAAGGGAGAGCGCCAGATCTTTGAAAGCACAGGTCCTGCCATGGAACATTTCCGCCATGGAAAAGGCCTGGGAAATGGTCTTCACCGGCACGATTTCCTCGGTCTCAAAGGTTCCGGTATAGGCGCTGTGGGTGAGCTTCTTCAACTCTTCTTCCGGAATATCGGTGAGGAAATGGGACAGCACAAAGGCAGCCAGTTCCTCATAGGTCATATCTTTCAGTTCATCAGCATGAAGAAAGGGCGCCGGCAGCACTGCCGGCACGTACAGGCCGCCGTCATCAGCCAGCCCCTTCACCAGCGCTTCTATGGCCGTCACCGTTTCATTACTTCTGGTACTTCTGTATTTCATAGGACACCTCCGCAAAATGATTCCCGTTTTGCATTATTTTATCATAAATAGCAGGGCGATTCTATGGGGCCGAAGGATTGCCAGCGCCTGTGCCTGCGGTATGAGGGTGCTAAAGAGATTTGAGATTTGAGATTTGAGGATTTAGGCGTCAGACTTCAAAGGGATCCTTCGGACCGTGAAGTTTATATGCTGCCCTTAGCAGCTGACCTTTTCCTGCCTTACTTCTAAGCTTGAGGTGCACTGATAAACCTGTATGATACAACAAAAAATCCCACGAAAGTTCGTGGGATGTGAGTTCTGGTGGACCATCAGGGGTTCGAACCCCGGACACCCTGATTAAGAGTCAGGTGCTCTGCCAGCTGAGCTAATGGTCCGTTCAACGAAAATGATTATATCATTTTCTTCGTCGTCTGTCAAATCTTTTTTTATTTTATCTGGAAGATTTTTCAGATGACTGCCTTCATCGGGCAACAAAGATACTATACCATATGGCCCGTTATTTTTCAAATTAGATATTGATGAGAATCGTGGAATTCCAGCCATGCACCATTTCAATAATGAATGCCATATTTCCTTTTCAGCTCGTCAATGTCATTCCTCATGTCCCGGTCGCATTCCTCCAGGGCAGTTTTCAGGTTCGGGATCTTCTGCCGGGCCATGAATGCTTTCTTGGCGCTGGCCATCTTATAAATATGGGCCAGTTCTTTCTTATAGGATGCCATGAACTCCTGCAGTTCTTCCTCCGTCAGCTCTTTCTCCTCCGGAGCGTCAATCATTTCGTCCTTATCCATAGGTCCTCCTTATCAAAAAATCCTTATGCCGGATGAAAGGCATAAGGATTCATTATTTCTGGTGCGTCTAGAGGGATTCGAACTCTCGACACCTGGTTCCGGAGACCAGTGCTCTATCCACTGAGCTATAGACGCCTAACAAGGAGTATTATAGCATAAAGGGCGGATAAAGGAAAGAGGTTTTTATTTTTCAACGAAAACCCGGGGAATTCTCTTCAGGTCGCAGGTGATTTCGTGGGGAATAGTGCCGGCGGTCTTGGCCACTTCGTCCAGGGTGATTTCTCCGTCTCCCTGTTTACCCATGAGGATCACTTCATCTCCCGGTTTCACGGAATCATCGACGGCCACCATGAACTGGTCCATGCAGATGCGTCCGATAATGGGGAAGCGTTTACCGCCGATGAGGACTTCGCCCTTGTTGGAGAGGCAGCGGGGATAGCCGTCGGCGTAGCCGATGGGGACGGTGGCGGTCTTCATGTCCTTTTCTGCCACATAGGTGCCGCCGTAGCCGATGGCTTCGCCTTTATGAAGGGTCTGTACATGGGTGATATGGCTCACGATGCGCATGACGTACTGGAGGTCCAGTTTATTTTCCATTTCATCGGAAGGCTGGGGTCCGTAGATGATGATGCCCGGACGGGCCAGGTTGTGCCAGCTTTTCGGAATATCGATGACGCCGGCGCTGTTGGCAGAGGAAATGACGAAATCGTCGGTAACGGGCATCTGGGCAATGGCTTCATCGAAGCGGTCCAGCTGTTTCAGGGCAGCGGATTTGTCCTTGCAGTCGGCAGTGGCCATGTGGGTCCAGGTGCCATGGAGGTGAAGGTGCGGGTAAAGGGAGAGCTTCTTCAGGAAGGGCTTCACATCTTCCGGATGGGTGCCGATACGGTTCATGCCTGTATCGATAGGCATCATCACTTCCACCGTCTTTCCAGCGCCCTTGGCAATATCTTCAAAAGCATCCAGGTCCACCGTGTCATCCACCGGAAGGGTGAGGTCATATTTCACGCCCATGAGCATGTCTTCCGGCAGGGGAAGGCCCAGCACATAAATGGGGCAGGTGAATCCGGCGCGGCGGAGCTCTGCGCCCTCTTCTACCCTGGCCACCGCAGCGGCGGTAAAGCCTTCTTCCAGGGCAATGCGGAGCGTTTCTACGGCGCCATGGCCGTAGGCATTGGCTTTAACCACAGCCAGTACGTTCACCTCTTTAGGCAGGTGCTGACGGATAGTTCTCAGATTGTGACGAAGTGCATTCAGATTGATTTCCATGTAAGAAACAGGCATAACAAAATCTCCCTCCAATAAAAAAGTCATCGCAACTACACCACGGGTTTTCCCCGTCAAAGGAAGCCGCGATGCTTCGTATTCCTTATGAAATTGTATTCCAAAGGGTTATCCCTATCATAATCCAACAGGAGGAAAAAGAAAAGAGGAAATCAAAGAAATTATAAACGGGGCTGTGAAGAAATGGTTGAGTCTCTATCAGATAGTTAGACAATCTGGCGGCAGACGCCTAATCGTTATTTTGCAAGGAACAAATTGACACAAACACTTACTCCGCTTCATTGTCATTTCGACCGTAGCGCAGCGGAGCGGAGTGGAGTGGAGTGGAGAAATCTCACGCCAAAATGAGACAAGCCACACTGTGACGGGAGATCTCTCGACTCAGAGTCTCAATAGAGCCAAATACTTTTGCCCTCATATCGGCATGCAGCTCCGCTCGAGATGACGATTCGGAGAACAACTTACTATCATTTTGAGAATTTTTTGAATCTATAGGCGAAGCGCAAAATGGGGCTGTGAAGAAATGATTTATATTTTTTCACAGCCCCATCATTTCCTATTCTTTTTCTATTCATCCCGCAGGAACTGCTCAAACACGTAGTTTCCCAGGGCAGCGCCCTGATAGGTAAGGAAGAGATGGCCCTTCTCTTCTTTCAGGAGCTTCTGTTTCTTCAGCAGGTCTACCTGCTTTTCATACCAGAAGGCCAGGGGATGGCCGTAGCGGCTTTGGAAATCCTCCAGCGGAATGCCTTCCTTCATGCGAAGATGCAGGAAACAGTATTCCTCCATTTCATCCTTTTCAGACAAAGGTTCCACATCCTCCAGCGGCCTTTCGCCGGAGAGAAGTTCCTTCTCATACAGCCTGACTCCCGGATGGACGGTGAAACGCTTTCTCCCGATGCGGGACGAAGCTGCCGGTCCCAGGCCCAGGTAATCGGAAAGCTCCCAGTACTTCCTGTTATGCCGGGAGCGGAACCCCTTCCGGGCAAAACTGGATATTTCATACCGTTCAAAGCCGTAATGAGGCAGGATGCGGCACATGTCCTGGTACATGGCCCAGCTCTCTTCTTCCGTGGGCCTTAAAAGCTTTCCCCTTTCCGCCAGTTGGGCAAAACGGGTGCCCTCTTCCAGGATGAGACTGTACACGGACACATGGGTAATGGGGAGGTGCACCGCCCAGAGAAGGGATTTCCTGAAATCCTCCACGCTCTGCCCGGGAAGTTCGTACATGAGGTCGATACTGATATTATGAAATCCAAGGGCATAGGCCCTTTTCACCGCCGTTTCCGCTTCCGAAGCCCTGTGGAGGCGTCCGATTTTACGAAGGAGCCGGTCGTCGTGGCTTTGGACACCCACGGAAATCCGGTTGATTCCAAGGGACAAGGCATGGCGGAGATAGGCGTCCGTCATGTCGCAGGGATTCATTTCCATGGTGATTTCCGGATTTTCGGAAATACGGAAATACTGCCGTACCTTTTCCATGAGTTCCGTGAGCTGGCCCTCCGTAAGGGAGGAAGGCGTGCCGCCGCCAAGGTAGATGGTGTCCACGAGGCGGTCCTTGAAATCAGGACTTCTCATTTCCATTTCCCTTTCCAGGGCTTTCAGAAATCGGTCATCGGGCTTTGTGCCAATGGAATAGAAGCCGCAGTAAGCACAGCGGCTTCTACAAAAGGGGATATGAATATAGAGTCCCAGGTCAGTCATCTTTCAGGACCGCCATGAACGCTTCCTGCGGGATTTCCACGCTGCCCACCTGCTTCATGCGCTTCTTCCCTTCCTTCTGCTTTTCCAGGAGCTTCTTCTTACGGGTCACGTCGCCGCCGTAGCACTTGGCCAGCACGTCCTTCTTATAGGCCTTAATGGTTTCCCGGGCAATGATTTTGCTTCCGATGGCAGCCTGGATGGGCACTTCAAACTGCTGGCGGGGAATGATGTCCTTCAGCTTCAGCGCCAGCGCCCGGCCCCGGGCGGGAGCATTGCTCCTGTGGACGATGATGGACAGGGCATCCACCAGGTCCCCGTTCAGGAGGATATCCAGCTTCACGGCGTCGGTCTTCTGGTAGCCGTCCAGCTGGTAGTCCAAAGATGCATAGCCCTTGGTGCAGGATTTCAGTTTGTCAAAAAAATCGAAAATGATTTCAGAAAGAGGAATCTTGTAGGAAAGATCCACCCTGGTTTCATCCAGGTATTCCATGGTCTGGAAAACGCCGCGCCGGTTCTGCACCAGTTCCATCACGTTCCCCACCATGTCCGAGGGCACCAGGATGTCCACCTTCGCCACCGGTTCTTCAATGTGTTCGATTTTTGTCATAGGCGGCAGTTCTGCCGGATTGTCCACGGGCACCATGGTGCCGTCGGTTTTGAATACATGGTAAATGACGGAAGGCGCCGTGGTAATGAGCTTCAGATGGTATTCCCTTTCCAGCCTTTCCTGCACCACATCCATGTGAAGAAGGCCAAGGAAGCCGCAGCGGAAACCGAAACCCAGGGCCTGGGACGTTTCCGGCACAAATTCCAGCGCCGCATCGTTGAGCTTAAGTTTTTCCAATGCTTCCTTCAGATTGTCATAATCCTTGCTTTCGATGGGATAGAGTCCGCAGAAAACCATGGGGAGCGCCTTTCGATACCCCGGCAGCGCTTCAGCGGCGCCGTTTTCGGCGGTGGTAATGGTATCCCCCACTTCGCAGTCCTGTACATTTTTAATGCTGGCTGCCACATAGCCCACGGAACCGCAGGTCAGGACGTCGCAGGCCTTGGGGAAGGGGGAGAAATAGCCCACCTCCGTCACCGTGTACACCTTGCCGGAGGCCATCATGCGGATATTCATGCCCGTTTTGATTTCCCCGTCCATAATGCGCACATAGGCAATGGCACCCTTGTAGGAATCGAAAATGGAATCAAAAATCAAACAGCGCAGCGGCTTTTTCGTATTGTCCGGAGGCGGCGGCACCTGCTCCACAATCCGCTTCAGCACCTCTTCCACATTTTCGCCGGTTTTGGCGGAAACGGGAATGGCATCGGACATGTCAAGGCCGATGATGTTTTCCACTTCCTTCTTCACCCGGTCGATGTCCGCGCTGGGAAGGTCGATTTTATTGATGACCGGAATGATTTCCAGGTTATGGTCCAAAGCCAGGTACACATTGGCCAGAGTCTGGGCCTGCACCCCCTGGGTGGCATCAATGATAAGGATAGCCCCTTCGCAGGCGGAAAGACTGCGGGATACTTCATAATTGAAATCCACATGGCCTGGGGTGTCGATCAGGTTCAGTTCATAGGTATCGCCGTCCTCATACTTGTACATGAGCCGCACGGACTGCTCCTTAATGGTGATGCCCCTTTCCCTCTCCAGATCCATGGTGTCCAGAATCTGGGCCTCCATGTCCCTCTTCTGCACCGTACCGGTAAGTTCGATAAGCCTATCCGCCAGGGTGGACTTGCCATGGTCGATATGGGCAATAATTGAAAAATTCCTGATGTGTTCTGTATCCATAATGACTCCTGTAAATAAAGAATGGTCTGTTTGCTATAGTCAATTTATATTTTACTATAAAAGAAATATTTCATCTACGAAAAGAGTTTTTTCTGAAAAGTTTCCTGTCCCACATGGGACATAGGTGTTTCATTACGACAGGAAACTGTTCGCAAATGGTTTCCTGTCCGGCATGGGGCAGAGGTGTTTCATAGCGACAGGAAACCATTCGCAAATGGTTTCCTATCCGACATGGAGCAGAGGTGTTTCATAGCGACAGGAAACCATTCGCAAATGGTTTCCTATCCGGCATGGGACAGAGGTGTTTCATAGCAGCAGGAAACCTTTCGCCCTGTGTCACTTTCCCCTCCTTTTTCTTCCCAAAAGTCCCGGCGCCGCTATGGCCAGGATGACGAAAAGGATGCCCAGGGCCTGGAGGAAATCGAAGTGCACGTTGAAGAGGAAGAGGGATGCAACTACCGATACCGCCGGCTCCACGGTGGCGGTGACGGAGGCCTGGGCTTCACTCAGGTAATGGAGGCCTGCGTTGTAGCAGGTGAAGGCCACCACCGTGCCGCAGATGACGATCCAGAAGGAATCGAAGAGCACGCCCCCTGCAAAAAAGCCTGAGTAATCGGTGACGGGGTCTATGAGCCAGGCAGACAGGGCGCCGGTAAACATGCCGATGGCCAGGATGAAGGAATTGTCCATGACCAGCATCAGGTGTTTGGGATACACGGCGCAGACCGCAAAGAATACGGCCGACACCAGTCCCAGATAGACGCACTTGGCCGGCACAGATATGCGATGGATGTCGCCTCCGGTGACCAGGAGAAATACGCCTGCTATGGCCAGCACCACCGCCAGCAGTTCGCCCCGGGCGGGGAATTTTCTATTTCTGAGGGATACCCAGAGAATCACCATGGCCGGACAGGTATACTGGATCACTGTGGCAGCGGCTGCATTTCCTGCCGCAATGGAGGCAAAGTAGGTATAATGCATGAACATGAGACCCACAATGCCATAGAATACAAGCTCCGGAAGAAGCACCGGTTTCTGTCGTATGGCCTTTATGCCCGGCTTCCACTGCCCCTTCATCATGGATACCAGGAACATGATGATGCCTGCTGAGGACATGCGGAACACGGTGAGGTCCATGGCATCAAGGCTGCTCTTCCTCAAGAAATCCTGCGCCGCCAGTCCCGTTCCTGCCCACATGGTGCCGGCAACCAAAACCATGATGACCGCAAAGAGTTTCATCCCTGTCCCCTCTTTCCATTTCCGGGTACACAAAAACCCGCCGAATCGGCGGGTTATAAAATCTGGTGGGACTATTTGGATTCGAACCAAAGACCTCTTCGATGTCAACGAAGCGCTCTGACCAACTGAGCTATAACCCCGGATACTGAGGTCATTATATCATGGGACGGGAAGAAAAAGCAAATGGGATAAAGGGGGGGCCGCTCTGCGACGGCGGGTTCAGAAGGTTCAAAGGGTTCAAAGGGTTCAGAGGGGAAGGTTGACGGGGCTTCGCCCCGAAGGTTATGGCCGCCTGCGGCGGCGGGTTGTGTAGAAGGGGGGGCGACGGCCCTTCGGGCCGAGGGTTGTGGTATCGCCGCTTCGCGGCGATGAGTTTTATAGGGAGCGTTACGGGATTACCCTTTGTGTCACCAGTGCTGCATGACGAAGTGCCCGAGCCCCCCTTCCTTTGGAAGGGGGGTGTCGCCGTTAGGCGACGGAGGATAGGGGCGTCAGTTCTTGGGAAATACTCGGACCTATCCTCAGGGCTTCGCCCAGCTCCTTCCTGAGGAAGGAGCCTAACGTTACGTACTTGCCCTTAGTGTCTCCACTGCTGCATGACGGAGTGCCAAAGCCTCCTTCCACAGGAAGGAGGTGTCGCCGTTAGGCGACGGAGGATAGGGGCGTCTGGTCTATAAAATTCAAAAAATACTTATGAGTATTCAGATGAGAGGAAAAGGCGTCGTTCCTCCATCTTATTTCTTAAAATAGAGCAGCATGCCGAAAAGTTCTTATGAATCTGTTCATTAGTCACGCGAAATACGGTTAATCCAAAGGACTCTGCATAGGCTGTCCTTTTCTCATCGTATTTCCTTGCTTTCTCATCATAATGCTGCCGGCCATCAACTTCTATAATGAGTTTGAGCACAGGACAATAGAAATCGACGATATAATTTCCAAGTACATATTGGCGATTAAACTTATAACCACAGTCCCTTAGAAAATCGTACCACAAATGCTTCTCCTCAGGAGTCATGTAGCCTCGCAGATACTTAGCCCGTTCTGCCAGGATTGGGTGAACAGGAGGTCTATTCTTAATCATAATCAGCTCCCTCATAGAATAAAGGCTGTTTGTACCAAGAAATTTTCGGACCTATCCCCACCGCTCCGCGGAGCCCCATCCCGGTCGGGCAAACAAAAGGAAGGCCCTTTTATGGGCAGGCTAAGGGCCAACATTGCCCGACTTGGCAATCCTATGCAGGATTGCCACCTGTGGAAGGGGCCTGACTGTTCGTCACGTGCCGTACTGCCAAAGCCTCCTTCCTTAGGAAGGAGGTGTCGCCGTTAGGCGACGGAGGAACAGCGTCAGTTCTTTTCTCATCTTTTCGATGTTCCTCAGGCCATCACCCGGCTCTTTCCCATGAAGGGGTCCCTCGCACAGCGGCAAGCGGCCAGCAGATATCCGACAGCTGCCCCGCTGTTCCTCACAAGCATCCCCGCTCGTGGAGACTTACGAAGGTACCGTCTCCTATGATTACATGGTCAAGCACTTCCATATCCAAAAGTCTGGCGGCAGAGGCGAAGGCTTTGGTAATGTCCAGGTCCTCTTCCGACGGTTCCGGATAGCCGGAGGGATGGTTATGAACCAGGATGAGGCCGTAGGCCTTATACCGTATGCCCCACTTCAATGCCTCCTTGATATCCACCGGCGCTGCGTTCAGATTTCCTTTCGTAATGATACGATACCCCAGGAGGCGGTTTTTCACGTTGACGTAGGCCGTAACGAAGTGCTCCTGGTTTTCATGGCGCAGTTTTTCCATGAAAAAAGCTGCCACCTTATCCGGCGCGCTGAAACTGACCAGCTTTCTCTTATCGCAGATAAGTGAAAGCCGGCGCCCCAGTTCCACAGCAGCGCAGATGGTGACAGCCTTATCGGGCCCGATGCCCTTGATATCGGTGAGGTCCCGCCAGTTGAGGTCTTCATATCCGTTGATTCCTGTCTCCCGCTCCAGAAGGTCCACCACTTCCTTGGCGATTTCCATCACCGAATGGCCCTGCCTTCCGGTTCGCAGAAGAATGGCCACCAGGTCCGTGTTACTGGCAAGCCTTGGAGAAATCTGGAATCTTTCCCTTGGTTTGTCTTCGCTTCGCATTTCCCGTATCAACATAGTCTTCACCTCATTGCCGGACAATCATCGATATGTGTATGAAATTATAAAGTGAAATATTAAAATTTCTTATACAACCACGCCGCAATCAAAATCCCGGCGATGCTGATGAGATTCGGCGCAAACCGGAGTCCGAAATGAAACTGGATAATTCCCAGATTCAGGAAAATATCCTTCAAATCGAAGATTTCAAAGGTTTTTGTCAGATAAGGCATGAGCCCTACGAAATTGCCCCCTTCCATCACCTGCCCCAGAATGCCGCCAATCAGCGCTCCGGCTGCCAGAAATAGAAGAAGCGGGAAAAATCCCTTGGTAAAATGCATGGTAACAGCTCCTATATTATAAAGGTTCTCAGGTTTGACAGCGCCTCCGGCGCTGAGGGTTCGAAAGTTTGACGCCCCTACGGGCCGAGGGGTGTGGAGGCCGCTTCATTGACACGCCTGCGGCGTGAGGGTTGACGGGCCTTCGGCCCAAAGGTTCTTAAGGTT
>OGLM01001288.1_pt1 | contig 26629 bp, 49 predicted proteins | sample 1572531 | NCBI WGS metagenome assembly OGLM01 (sample SAMEA2581909, study PRJEB24529) | metagenome | biome: Human gut stool | place: China | collected 2011 | reverse complement strand
GTCCGTCACAGTGGCTTCAAAATTAATCTTAACCTTCGTTTCTAACTCCCTAAAGAGCTGTTCAATTCCCTCTGCCAAACTTTGATTGGTCAAGGAAATTGGCCGTAGATGGAGCAGTAAGGAACAGTCCTACTACGATTTCATACACTGCCCCGGCTAACACATTCGCCGCCGGAGAGTATGAATACCGCTTCTCGGTCACGGATAACCTCGGCCAGACGGCCTCGACCGGGTGGTCGTCATTCGACACCCGCGACACTGTCCCGACTGCGACGGCGGACGAGCCGTCCGGTAACCTCCTTGACGGAGACCAGCCGATAAGTTTCCGCTGGACGCACATCAACGAAAGCGGCAGCGCACAGACCAAAGCAGAGCTACAGAAAAGCGCCGACGGCAGCACTTGGACGGCGCTCACAACCGTGACCGGCTCGGCCAACGAGTACAGCGCCCCCGCGGGGACGTTCGCCTCCGGGACGTGGTTCTGGAGGGTCCGGACATATAACCTCGACAACGCCGCCGGTGCATGGAGCGACGCCGCATCTTTCGTAACAGTCTCCGCGCCGAGTACGCCCAAGGTCATTGTTCAAGCGTCCCCTCGCCCCCTGATAACATGGCAGACAAATGAGCAGAGCGCTTATCAGATCCAGCTCGACACCGCAGTCGGCACTACGGATTACGGCTCCGGGAAGAGCTGGCGCAGCCCAATCTACTTCGATGATGGGCTGCACGTCGCGCGAGTGCGCGTCCAGAACAGCTACGGAGTCTGGAGCGAATGGGGCAGCGCGACCTTTACCGTCAGCCACACCGCGAGCGGAAGCGTCGTTCTCACGGTCGACGCGGATCACCGCGCAGAGCTGTCATGGAGCTACGCCGGGAGCTGGACCGAGTTTGTTGTCTACCGCGACGGCGTCGCGATAGCTAAAACGACGGACTACAGCTATACGGACGACTACTCCGTCGGCACTGTGCGCTATCAGGTGCGCGCCTGCGCTTCGGACGGGACGTATAACTATTCGCTCTCGAATGAGGTCACAGTATCCGTCATGCCGGAAACCGTCATGCTGTCCGCTCTGGGCTCCGGAAACTGGCTGTTTTTAAGGCTCTCCACGGCACAGCACAGGACGAACACCATCAAGGCCTCGCGCACGTTCAGCCTGACGCATCTATCCGGGCGGAAGTTCCCGGAGGCGGAGCTGACAGAGTTCTGTGACCGGTCGATATCCGTCAGTTATGCGACCGACGATGAGACCGAAAAGGCCGCGCTGGAGGCGCTGATGGGCTCTCCCGTCTGTCTCAAGACGCCGGGCGGCAAGATGGTCATAGGCATCCTCGACACGCTCAGCGAGACGGAGAGCATGTTCTACAGCTCCTACAGCTTCGCCGTGAGCCAGATGCGCTATCCGGAGGAGGTCGACCTCGATGCGTGAGACGCGATACAAACTCAACGCGCTGCGGAACGGGGCGTTTCTTGCGGAGCTGCTCTTTTCCCCGGACGATGCGCCGAACATCAAGTTTGCCGCAGACGGCGAAATAAAGGGCAGTTTCTCCGGAGCTATTCTCCCCGATGAGCGGTTCGACCTGCTGCGCGACGAGCTCCAGCCGATGATCTTCACCGGCACCGGCTGGAAGAGCCTGGGCATCTTCCGCCCGACAACTCCGACGCTGCACGGCAGCGCGACCGGAGAGAGGCAGCAGATCACCGCCTACGACCGCGGCTGGATACTGAAGAATGACCGAATTGAAAGCCGCCTGTTCATCGCGGCCGGGACGAACTATATAACCGCAGCTGAGCAGCAGCTCGCGGCGGCAAACATAGCCCGGACACGTGTCATCCCCAACACCTCCACGCTGCCAGCCGACCGCGAGTTTGAGCCGGGGACAACGAGGCTCGACATTATCAACACTCTGATGGGCGAGATCGTATACCGCGACGTCTGGTTTGACGGCGACGGGCTGGCGCATCTTGAGCCTTATGCAGCGCCCGCCGTCGAGCGGATCAAGCACCGGTACAGCTCTCGCAACATTCTGCGGGAGCCCATGGCCACGGATTACAGCGCCGGGACGGACATCTTCTCCGCGCCTAACGTGTTCATCTGCACCTGCGCTAACGCCGACCGGAGCGCGACTCTGACAGCGACCGCAGTCAACGACTCCCCGGTGTCTTCCAAAAGCACCATCCGGCGCGGGATGCGCATCTGCCAGCAGGTCAAGGTTAACGAGATCGCCGACCAGGCAGCGCTTGACGCTTACGCTAAGCGGCTCGTTACAGAGTCTCAGCTGAGCACACAGACGGTCGAGTTTTCCACAATGGCCGAGGCTGGACACGGCGTCGGAGACATTATCGCGATAGATCACCCGACCATCGGGGGAATTTATGAGGAGACCGGCTGGAGCCTCACGCTCCGCGCCGGTGAGCTCATGAAGCACACTGCGAAAAGGACGGTGCTGTAATGGATGAATTATTCAACCTGTCCGCCGCCGAGGCGGAGCGTCCGCAGTTTCTGATCGCCACTGTCGGCGCTGTCGCGACCGACGGCGTGACGCTGATATTCGCGGGCGAATCCGCACCGTCGACAAAAAAGTACAAGGGCAACGCCGCTCTTACGCTAAAGGCCGGGGATCGTGTCAAGCTGTCCTACGACAGCGGCACGTACCTGATCGACTACGTGATCGGTGTGCCGAAGTCCGGATAAGGAGGTACACCATGCTGACTATCCTTCAGGGGGACGCGCTGAGCGTCCCGATATCCATCAAACTCAACGGCATAGAAGTGACCACCGCCGATATAGTGGCGGTTAAGGTCACGATGGGCGGCGTTGAAAAGCGCTATCCCGGCGAGATCACATACTCCTCCGGTCGGTTTCTCTTCCCGCTGACGCAGGAGGAGACGCTGGGCATGACGCCGGGCGTCAACGAGGCGATAATCCGCCCGAAGTTCTCCGCTGAAAGCCTCCGCGGGGCGAGGATAAAGACCGCCTTCAGCGTGATCGCCTCCCCCGACAAGGAGGTGCTGTGATGGGCTGCTGCGGGCTGACCGTCGAGCTGATAGACGAGGCCCTGACCGTTGAGCTCGGCCCCGCCATCGTCGGCAGCGGCGGGGGCATCTATGATTATTATGACGGCGCGTATGAAGTCGAGCCGCTCCGGACGGCGCAGGTGCTGGAGACCGAGGGGCTCGTCATGCGCAAGGACGTGAACGTCCGGGGTGTCACCTTTCAGCAGACCACCAACGCCGCCGGAGGAAAGACCTGCAACATAGGAGGTGCAGATAACTAATGGGAAACAGTAAAATCATTTTTTACGGCGAGACCCTGATGGATCTCACCGGCGACACCGTAACCAAGGAGAAGCTGCTCAAGGGCATTACTGCGCACGACAAGGCCGGTGATCCCGTCATCGGTACGTGTGAGTTTGACAGCGACACGAGCGACGCCACCGCGAACGTGGACGATCTCCTCGCCGGGGAGACCGCATACGCGCGCGGCGCGAAGCTTACCGGCACCATGCCGAACCGCGGCGCAGCGGCCGGGTCTATCTCCACTAAGGATGGCGAGTACACCATCGAGCTCGGCTATCACGACGGCAGCGGCAAGGTAGGCATAGCCGCCGCGGAAAAGCAGAAGATCATCGCCGGGAACATTAAGAAGGACGTCACAATACTCGGCGTCAAGGGCACTTATGGCGGCGAGAGCGTCAACGCGCAGAGCAAGAACGCGACCCCGGCCAAGACGGCACAGACGATCCTCCCCGACGAGGGGTATGACTACCTCTCTGAGGTCGTTATTGCCGCCGTGCCGTACACCAGCGCCGCGAACGCTGCCGGAGGAATGACCGTCACGATCGGAGCCTGAGCATGGGAAACAGTAAGATCGTCTACTATGGCGAGACGCTGATCGACCTCACCGGCGACACCGTCGAGCCTGCGAAGCTCCTCAAGGGCGTCACCGCGCACGACAAATCCGGGACGCTGATTACTGGCACGTTTGAGGCGGCCGACCCCTACGCGATTATCAGCGTGACGTATCCGGAAGGGAGCGTCTGCACCTGCACGAACGGCACACTGACGCTGACGGCGAAAGACACGAGCGGCAAGGCGCTGTTCGTTATCCCCTCCGCCGGGACGTGGACGGTCACGGCGGTCAGCGGCAGCAAGAGCACGAGCAAAACGGTATCAATCAACGCCGAGGGACAGGCCGAGACTGTAACGCTGATGTTTGAACTGGTGCTGTTTGACGGCTCGAATGGCGGCGATGTTACCGCACTAACGGGTGGTTGGGAAGCTGATGGACATGTTTCTTCAAATATAGTGTTCAGTGTTGGCAGTGATAGAATTAGTTTCAACTATGCAATCACTCAAACGCAAGGAACAATAAAGCGCACATGGTTCATCTATACAAAAAATAGCATAAATATGGCTAATTATACGACGCTCCATATTACGTTTGCAACCATGTCGGGTGGTGACAAATGGGGCATCGGAGTAAACACAGAAATACCCTCTGATTTTTATTCAGATAACCCGTCCCTTACAGCCAAAACCGCGACGACCACAATTAAAAATAATCAAACATTGACATTGTCTATAAGCAATATATCTAAGGGTTACGTAATGGCGTATGTTTCAAAATCATTCGATGGCAGTATATCAATGGCGTGCGATATAACAAGAGTCTGGCTTGAATGAGGAGGTATGACAAATGACGATCTACATAGACGGTGATTATAAATGCTATGTCTCCCCGGCTGAGGGGCGAACAGCTATAGAGACTGACGCATTTAACGGAAAATGCGCCCGCTACATAGAGAGCTACCGCTTCGTCCCCGAGGGCGGGACATGGACGCGCGAGGACGGCGAGGTGTTCCGGGGCGAGATGATGGCACCGTGGAAGGATCTGGGCGAGGCGTATGCGGCGCAGACGGCGTATGTGGCAGCGCAGAATACACAGTATGAAGCGGCCCTGACCGCCATTGAAAATGCACTGGGGGCAACATCATGACCATTGAAGAACGGAAGAACGCGATCCTTGCCAAAATTGCCGAGATCAAGCAGGGTGGAACTGATGAGGAAAAGCAAGACATGAAAGCTGCATTGGATTTGCTTGGTGTGGTCAACGAGGAGGAAGCAACATGAGTTATCTTAATGGAGCTAAAAAGCTTCGCGCGGCGATGGACACCGCAGGGAATGCCCTCTCGGACGCGCAGGCGCGCACCTGCAAGCTTATCTATCAGCAGTGGTCTAATCTCATAGGCACGACCGCAACGCCGGGACAGCGCTTCCTGTACGGCGATACGCTATACAGAGTTCGCCCAGATGCATCGGAGCACACCTTCAGCGCCGAGTGGGTGCCGGGCGTGCCGACTGCTGCGCTCTACGAAGTTGTAGACGAAGAGCACAGCGGTACGATTGACGATCCTATCCCGTTCACTCAGCCGATGCAGATTTACAACGGCAAGTATTACAGTCAGAACGGCAAGGTCTATCTCTGCACACGCGACAGCGGTAAGCCACTCGCGTTCAACCTCGCCGATCTGGTGGGACTCTATGTAACGGAGGTAACTGAGTAATGGACGATGAGAAGACCGACAGCGGCTTGCTGACGGAAGACGCACGCGAGAGCGTAGACCCGACAGGGTGGCTGCTCTCAAGATTTACGACAGTGACATGAGGAGGAAAACCAGATGAAAGCAATGTTATCACAGCCGATGAACGGCAAGACCGAAGAGGAAATCGTAGCGACGCGAGAGCGGGCAATAGCCGCGCTTGAGAGCAGGGGCTACGAGGTAGTGAACACACTGTTCACAGATGAATGGTACAGCGCCGCAAAATGCAAGGAACGCGGTGTCGTCAATATTCCGCTGATGTTCCTTGCGAGGTCTATAACGAACATGAGCCTTTGCCATGCGGCGTATTTCTGCAAAGGATGGGAGAATGCCAGAGGCTGCATACTCGAGCACGCTGTCGCCAAGGCTTACGGCCTGACCATCCTTTATGAGGAGGAGCCCAATGAGCGTGATTGATAACGCCGTAACGTGGGCACGGAGGATCGCCGCAGATGATACCCACGGCTACGACCAGACAAGCCGCTGGGGGCCTGACTACGATTGCAGCAGCCTTGTAATAGACTGCTTCAAGAGAGCGGGACTGCCCCTCAGCTGCACTTACACCGGCAACATGCGCGGGGACATGCTGCGCTGCGGCTTTGAGGACGTGACGGGCAGCGTCGACCTCAGCACCGGCGCGGGGCTTGAGCGCGGGGATGTGCTCCTGAACCACGTCCATCACACCGCCCTGTATATCGGCGGCGGACAGCTCGTGCAGGCAAGCATCAACGAATATGGCACTACGACCGGAGGCCGGACCGGCGACCAGACCGGGCGCGAGATATATACACGCGGGTACTATAACTATCCTTGGGACTGCGTGCTGCGGTACACGGGCGCGGAGAACGCAGACGATACGGAGAGCACGCCGGCCGCTGCGTACTGGCCGCCCCGGCTGCTCCAGTACACGCCGGGGCTCCGGTTCATGGTCGGCCCGGACGTGCGCGCGGTGCAGGCGCTGCTCCTCTGCCACGGGTATAACCTGGACGTCGACGGAGAGTACGGCCCTGCGACTGCTGCGGCGGTCGGGCGCTTCCAGACGACCTCCGGGCTTGACACGGACAGCGAGTGCGGCCCCAGAACATGGGCGGCGCTGCTGGCACTTCCGGGAGGTGATGCGGCATGAGATAGGATTACCGGGCAGTTCAACCACAAAACGGAGGACATCTACAATGTCAGAAGCAATAGTTTGCGCCATCATCGCCGGGATCGTTTCAGTCCTCGGCACCTGGCTCGCGAATCGCAGGAGTCAGGCCGTCTTTCAGGCGGTCATTGAAACAAAATTCGAAGAACTCAGCAAGCACGTTGAGAAGCATAATCAGGTCATCGACAGAACCTATGCGCTGGAGACTCAGGCTGCCCTCATGGACGAGCAGATCCGGGTCGCCAACCACCGCATAGCTGATCTGGAAGCTTTTCACAAACCGTAAATGTGCCCGAATCGGGCACAAATTGAAAGGAGTCAAAACATGGAAATAGTAGGCATAGCGAGCGTGGCGGCGATCACCGTCATCGCATATCTTATCGGCGAGATCGTCAAGGCGACCGGCCTTGATAACAAGTGGATCCCCGTCATCTGTGGGGTCTGCGGCGGCGCGCTGGGAGTCGTGGGCATGATGATTATGCCGGAGTTTCCGGCGACGGACTACATAACCGCCGTCGCCGTCGGCATCGTGTCCGGCCTCGCAGCTACCGGCGCTAATCAGATTGTTAAGCAGCTGGGCAAGTCCGAATAAATATTAACAGGGCCTGACGCAAGCCGCGTCAGGCCGCACAGGAGGAGCGTTGCCGCGCTCCGGGCTTGCCGGCCGATATGATATGACGATATCGGCAGAGCTGCGCGAGCAGCTTTTAAGACCGCATAGCAAGCCCAGTCTGTCGTTTCCGCGAGAGCTCAGAGAGCAGCTGGAACGCGACTGCGGCTTCACCGATGATGAAATCACCGTCCTGCGTCTCTGCGGGCGCGGATGGTGCTATGCAAGGATCGCCGACGAGCAGCATTGCAGCGTCGAGGTCATCAAACGGCGGGTGCGGTCGATCAAGAATAAGATAGCGAACTTATAGCACAGAACGCAGCAGGTTCAAGCCTGCTGCGTTCTGTGCGCTTCGATATCCCTTTTAATGAGCGTCTTGATGTACTCCCCCACGGGCAGCCCCTGTTCTTCAGCAGCGGCCTTAACAACGTCCCGCGTGAGGCCGTCGCGGCCATCCTTCCGGAACTGAATAGTTACCGCGTCGTAGGTCTCGCGCTTATGGTTCCGGCGGTACTCAGTGCCCTCGGTCTCTTCCCAAGTTGATTTAGTCGGCATCGCTTTCAAAGTCCTTTCCGTCGTCGAACTCGACGCCGTTTTCAACGAGGCAGAGCGAGCAGAACAGGCTGTCGTTCGGCGTGTTCATCATCTGCACGAGGTGGTATCCCTCGACCTTCCGGAGCCGCTGCGCGATGTCTCGCGTGTCCTGCGCGCTGATGTGGTTGATGCCCAGCTCTGCGGCGGTCTCTCTCAGGGAGACGATGCGCATATCCTGCGACTTCTCGATCATTTTGTTAACTATGGTCGCCTTAAATTCTTTCATTTCCGTTTCTCCTTTTCTTTTACTTGGGATGGTTTAATTATACCATACCAAGCGCAAAAGTCAAGCATTTTCTTGAAGTTTTTCAAAAAAACCTTTCGCACGAAACGTACACCAAGAGATGCTTAAGCTTACACGTTTGAGCGGCTTTCGTGCATTAGAATATAAGCAGACAGGAGGTGTCTGTGTGTACGATTATAACAACCCCATGATGGGGAGACCTCAGCCGCAGCCCATGACACGGGGCGGTTTTGACAGCGGCGTGATAGTGTTTGTCCCGGCCGTGGAGGATATAGAGCGCGTCCCGGTCATGTCTGGCGAAAAGGTCTATGTGATGGCCATGAACGACGCCGTTATCGCCTGCCGCACCGGCGGGAATATGGGTACTGAAACAACCTTCTGCAAGATGGAGGAGTTCGTCCCCGCCCCGGCTCCGAAGCCGGAGGATTATATAACCAAGGCCGATCTTGAGGACATCCTGTCGCGCCTCCTTACGCAGCAGTCAGCAGGTCAGGCCCCGGCGAAGGGAGGCAAGAAAAGTGAGTAATCCCTTTTTTAAAGGGTCGAAAAGCCCCACTTCCGCGCCGTCCTCCTCACCGCTTGCGCTGCTCGCAGAGTTCAAGCGTTTTGCAAAAAACGTAACTCCGCAGCAGGCCGAGGCGGAGATCAACCGGCTCCTCTCCAGTGGGCAGATGAGCCAGCAGGAGTTTGAGTATCTCAAGGGTGCGGCCAAACAGTTTATAACTTTCCTGAAATAAGCCGGGTCGACACGGTTTATATAACTCTGAAGAAAGGAGGACCCACATGGAGAACTTTTCTCTTTCGGACATCAAGAGCGTTCTCGGCGACGGCGACGGGTTCGGCGGCGGCTGGTTTCTGATCGTCGTGCTGTTCCTGTTCATGATCGGTTTCGGCCGTAATGGATTCGGCGGACAGAGCGACTTCGGCCAGTACGCGACCGCGGCCTCGCAGCAGCAGATACTGTTCAACCAGCAGTTTGAAGCGCTCAACCAGCGCCTCGCGAATCTGGGTAACGGCATCTGCAATCTCGGCTACGAGATGCAGGGGAACATCAGCCAGCTCGGCAAGGAGATGGCCCTTGCGCAGAACGGCACGAACGCGACCATCACGCAGACCGGCAACTCTATTGAGCGCCAGATCTGTAACCTGGGCGCGAATATCGACGCCAAGTTCGCAGCGCTCGAAAAGTCGCAGCTTGAGCAGCGCATCTCCGAGCAGGCGGCGCAGATCGCGCGCCTTGAGATGGACAACCGTCTCTTCGGCGTCGTGCGCTACCCGAACGGCTACACCTACAACGCGGGCAACTCCCCGTTTTGTGGGGGCGGCTGCGGCTGCTGCGCATGACCCCAGATGAACAACCGCTATTAACAGCGTCAGGCCCGGACGGCAGCCGCTGTCCGGGCATCACTTATGAAAGGAGAACATCATGTCTTGCAATCAGAGACTTAAAAACTCGCACTACAAAAGCGCTCAGAATGCTTACAATAATACGCCCCAGGCGTTCATCGCATCGGGCACCCCCGTCAATGTCCTCGGTATTCTCAACACCGATACCGGCTGCTCGCTGGAGACCGTGACGGGCGGTTTCGTTGTCAATAACGGCGGTCTCTACCGCATCAGCTACGACGTGATCTTCACCGCAAGCGGTGCCGGCGTCGCAGAGCTGAAGGCGCTCAAGGACACCGTCGCGCTCCCCTGCGCTGATGCGCAGATCACGACCGTGGCCGACAACGTCTACACGCTGCACATTGAGACGACCGTTTACATCCCCGTGTGCTGCAACGGCACTCCAACCATCAGCGCAGCGATCGGCGGCGTTGCCGGTACGATTAACCACGTCTGCGCCAGCATGGTAAAGCTGGCCTAAGTTGGGGGCTGAACCATGGGAATCACCTGTGAAGCCCTCGACAAGGAGATAAGCGCGCTCAAGGCCGGGAAGATGACTTGGGACACGGTCAAGCAGCTCAACCTGCTTTTGGACCTTCGCGCCAAGCTCGGCGACGACGCCGGTCACGGCGAGCGCCTGACCGACGATGAGCTGCGTGCATGGCTCCAGCGGATGGACAATGCCGACGGCTCGACCGGCCAGCACTGGACAGAGGATCAGACCGCCAGCATCGCCGCGGCGATCGGCGTGACGTTCGACCATGTCACGGCCGAGGAGTTCTGCGCTGCGATGAACATGATGTATTCGGATTACTTCCCCGTTGGCGTCAAATACGGCGTCGACCGGCCGGAGTTTTACGCCGATCTTGCCAAGGCGTTCTTGTTCGACAAGGACGGTCCGGCACCTTCGGAGAAGCTCGCCGAGTACTATCATGAGGTCGTAAAATAGGGCGGTTCATGCCCCCCATTATGCCCCCCAAAGGGCTTTTACGCCCCCCATTATGCCCCCCAAAATCTGGGCAAATTTGGGGCGTTTTGAGACCGTTTGACTAAAAGGAAAAACCCCGGAATCATTGAGATTCCGGGGTTTTTCCTTGGAGCTGCTACCCAGATTCGAACTGGGGACCTCATCCTTACCAAACTTGCGCCCCCGAGTCTTTAAGTGACTGCGCCGCAATGCGTCAGACCTTGTCAATCTCAGTTGTCCCCTCAATGCTGCCCCTCAAGTGTTTGAAGCTATCATTTACGTTTTGGAGGGCGTCGGCAGGGGCATTATCAAGCAGATGGGCGTAAACGTCGAGCGTCAGCTTGACGGAACTGTGCCCAGCCAGATACTGGACGCGCTTAAGCGGTGTGCCGCTGAGGATAAGCTCGGTTATATATGTATGTCGGAGCTGATGGGGCGAAAAATGAAAATCGAACGCTGCGCAGTAGCGCCGGAACGGCACTTTATCCCCAAGCTTCAGACGGACGCAGACCTCTTTTCCGGTGCGCGCGCTGGTGTATGTCACCGGGCGCACTTCCCTGCCGGTTACAGCTTCCCATGCGCGGCGGTAGGCCGATTCACTATACGGTCGCCCGCCCTCGATATGGCAGACATAATCACCCTCGTGCGGCAGAGCGCGCAGCGCATCTCGCAGCAAATCCGGAACCGGGATATTGCGCTCGGCGGCGTCGCTTTTTAACTGTTCGGACACAACGGGCTGATTCGACTCCCAGCGAATGGCGCGCCGAACCTCGATGTATGGCGCGGCATCGTCGAGATGCACGCAGTCCCATTGTAGGGCGAAAGCCTCCTCACGCCGCAAGCCGCAGAGCAGACAGAGCAGAATAAACGGATATATCCGCTCGTCCTTAAGCTCCTCCAGCACGGTGCGCTGCTGCGCCTGAGTGAGCGGCTTTTTCTCGACGGCCTTCCGCCCCCCGGCCTTGATATTGCGGCAGGGGGATTTTAGAATCAGGTCGCTGTCCTCCGCCGCACTGAATACCATTTTAAGGGTAGTCACGATCTTCTGCTGTGTCGATTTGCTCAGCGACCCCGCGGCTGCCATAACGGCCTTGATATCATCCGGTTTGACCTCGGCAAGGAGCATGTGTCCGATCACCGGGCAGATGTGATTATTTATCGCGTTCTTATGGTTCGCGCGCCCCTTAGACGATAAGTTGACCGTGTTCAGCTCATACCACCGGGCGGCGTACTGCCAGACGTGCAGCTGCCCGTCCATGCCCATCGCGTCAAGCTCGGCCTGACGCCAGTCTGCTTTTTCGCGCGCGATGGCCTTTGTTTTGCCCCAGACCTCAATATCCCACTTGCCGGTGACAGGGTTCCGCAGCCGCTTTCGATATGCGTCGCGGCTCTTACTGTAATAAAATTCGGGCGCGTCTTTGCGCGGCATGGATTCCCTCCCTATAAATTGACCTGTGCCCTAATTGGGCACAGGCTGTAATCTGTTAATATCCTGCTTTTGCGACGCCGTACTCGGCTTGTTCCTGAGAGAATCCCTCATATTTGAGCTGGTCAATCAGCCCTGACTTCGAGAACGAGGAGTGTTTCAGATACGACTCCGCGCACTTTGCTGCCTGTTCGTACCAGTCAGCGCCGCAGTTGTCGGCAGCAAACAGAGCTTCGGCATGAGTATACCCCTCATATTCGAGCTGTCCAATCAGGCCGGTGTACGAGAAAGACGAAGACCGCAGGTATGACAGCGCGGACTTGAGCGCATTTTCCTCCCCAACGGTCTCGGCTGCTCTTAGCTTAGCCGAGGGTGTCGAGTCGCCGGACGATATTTCATCGAAATAAGTCAGAACATCGTAAGAGACTGCCCCGTCGTAGAGCTCAATCAGCGTATGCAGTCCCGCGTTCCCGTTGCTGTTGCGGAACGCCACGAAATCATTGTCATTGACAACAAGAATGTTAATGACAGGGTCGGTGCAGCCGTCGGCGACGAGCTTATCAGTCAGCTCTTTACTCTTAGCGCATAAGGAGTCCTTAAGCGCCGTCCAATCATCATCTTGGTTGTTGTGCTCGGCGGAGAGCTGAATCGCCTGTTGTGTTATCGTTGTGTCCGCAAGGTACACCGTGAATGAAACCCCGCGGCTATTAGAATCGGCCTGAACGACAACAGCATCAAAGTCCCCGTTAAATGCCGAAGCTATAGCAAGTTTATAATTTCTCAGATCGTCTTCCGGTGTCGGCTCGGGTGTTGCGGGCTCAGCGGTTGACATCACGGGCTGCACACTGGAGGCCGGCGTCTTTGACATGGTGCCCATCAGAACGCCAAGAACAGCAATCAGAATGAGCAGATACCTCCACTTCAACTTCATCCTCGTCGCCTCCTGATAAAATCGCCGGTGCCCGAATCGGGCACCGGCGTGAATTTATTTCCCCCGCCGCTCTTTGCGGCTGATGACAAAAAAGTACACCGTCGCGGCGACGCCGGCCGTCAGCGCAACGATCACGCCCGCTCCGACTACGGACGGGGAGCCCCGCCACAGGCCGAAGCCGGGGTCTATGATATCAAGTCTCAAATACGGGATAAGCGCGACGATCGCCATCGCCGCGACGAAGGTCAGACAGTAGATCAGCCTGTCCTTTGCCCGCAGCGCCCGCCGGTGCTGCTCATATGAGCGTTCCAGCAGCTCATTTTCTCTCTTAACCGCCGCATTATCGTGCTCAAGCACCTCTATGCGGTGCTCGTTCTCCGGCGTCTTATCCGGAATTTCAATGCCGAAATACTCGTCCAGCGACACATTGCAGACCCGGCAGATCGGGCCGACCGTGTACACCGACGGGTCCTTTGACGCTCTCGCGAAGAATCCGTTAACCGTCGCTTCCGGTACTCCGGACAGCTCCGCGATGCGCCTGCTTGAGTTGTTTCCTTTGTTTGCCCGACACAAATCTTTTAACAGCGGCTTTTCCGCCATTTCCTCGCCCCCAAAACTCATTATATCCTGATTAAGGCATCAGATACCCGAGCTTCGCGGTCATTTGACCGTGTTTGCGCATAGACATAACCGATGATATTATGATAATATCTAAGCGTAACAGATAGACCATAGCACCGGATATCTGCTAAAGCTTCGGTCGAGGCGGCAACCAAGGCCGGAGCAATTCTACAATGAAAGGGGGCGCAAGGCCGGCAGCCCTGCGGTGTTCCTGTGCACCGCAAATTTATTTTATGGAGGGCAACCATGGAGGACACCAGACGAAGAGACCAGATCAACCGAATTATCAGCAAGTATCAGCTCCTGCCGCCGGAAGACCGGGAGAGGGTGCTCACTCTCCTTGCGTCTTTAACAGAAGATCAACATAGTCCTCCATGCGCTGCAAGTTCTCATCGTTGAGCAGCTCCAGCTTGCGGTTTAGCCTGTCGTCTTTGACGACGGGCTTTTCTTTTTGCCCCAAAAGTTCATCTATTGAGCAATTAAAAATGTCGGCCATTCGTTTCAAGGATTCAAAATCAGGCTCACGGCGACCGACTTCCCAGCCGCTCACAGTGGTCTGCTTTACGGACAGCACATCGGCGAGTTCTTGTTGCTTCATGCCGGCTTGCTGCCTAAATTCCTTGATACGATTCATAGTTTATCACCTGATATCACAATACGCGATATTACAGCAATTTGCAAGCATTACGACAAAAAGGCGTGAAATTAAATATTTCCTCTTGACATACGGCAAATCGCGTTGTATATTGATAGTGCAATTTGAATTAGCACGGCGCAACGCCGTGAATCATAACGGAGGCGAGGGCAATGTGCAGGTGTCCAAACTGCGGAGCACCAATCACCGGTTCAAGCTGCGAATACTGCGGAACGGTATTTGACGCTGAAGCCGACAGCCTGGCGGATGGCAGCAATGAACATTGCGTAAGGCTGGATAATTACATTCCTTTCGACCTTGGTCTCGGCACCGGGTATGAAAAGAGATCTTCTCGCATTGCTGATTGAAGTCTCTGGCGCAAAGCGAAGAATTTGTCAGTATTTATTGGGTTCATCTTTTCCGCTGCACGAACCATTTCGTTCAGTTCGGCAAGTAAAACAAGGGTATTCTTTGATGCGACCAGCGTCGCAGAATTGATAGCCTCATAGAGATTAACGGCAACTGCCGGAGATACTCCCTGCGCCGCATTACGCATTGCGGCCTCCAATGCTCTATATGCCTCAAGCCGTGCAGGGATAAATGCCGTCATCGCTGTGGCTTGGACTTGAATCCGGCCGGTTATGATTGCCCCAACGCACGCGCCCAGCACCGCAGCCGCAGCGGGAATTACAACGCTCCACCATATGTCCATTGATAGTCCCTCCCGAAGTCAGCAAAATGCACTTTGTTCGGGGAAATATTACCACATGGAATACCGCCAAATCAAGCCGCTGCGTGCGGCATCACACAATTAGTTTTCTCCTTTTCATCCTCTCTATCCCTCTCCCCGCGGTCTTTGCTCTTCTTTTCCCGCGGGGAGGCCTTAATGCAGCCGACGCCGGTCGCAAGCCCGGGAGCAAGATGCAGAGCGAGGCAGACAGAAAGCAGGTGACGAAATGGACGAACTCAAGAGGCTGCGCGAGGCCGCGGGACTTTCCCAAGTTCAGCTTGCGCTGAGGCTCGGGGTGTCGCAGAGCACTGTCGCGAACTGGGAGCGAGGATTCCGCGTACCGCAGACAGGCAATCTTATTAAGATCTCGAACATCCTCGGCTGCGGCGTTGACGCGCTGCTCGAACTGAACACCCAGAGCGCGGACGCAGCCCGTGACAATACAATACCTGACAGGGAGGTGCGCGTCAATGGATAAGGACGCCCGGAACATCTACAAAAACGCGCGGCAGACTGCCGGTCTGACGCAGGAGCGCTGGGCGGAGCTGCTGGGGATATCCCCGGACAGCGTCCGACGGTACGAGGCCGGGGCGATGCTGCCCAGCGACGAGACGGTGCTGATGATGGCGGAGACGACGGGAATCCTCGTGCTGCCGCTATGGCACCTCAGGGCTAAAAGCGCAATAGCCGAGGACATGCTCCCGGATGTGCCGGACGTGCCGCTGCCTCAGGCTGTGCTGAAACTGCTGACATCGGTCAAGGCCGTGAGCGGCAGCATCGACAACCTGATACAGATCGCGTCTGACGGTATGGTCGACAACCGCGAGGAGGCGCTCTTCGAGGAGATCGCGGGCGATCTCGACGACGTTATTGAGGCGGCTATCGCCGTCAAGTGCGCAGGAGGTGCGAGACATGCCGAGTGACAGATATCAGGGACGCTTCCCCGGCTACACCGGGAAGAAGCTCTTCGAGGTCGAGCACCCGGTATTCGGGCGCTGCACCGTGGCCGCCCCCGACGAAAACGCGGCGCTGCTGCCCGCGGCGACCTTCTGGCACACGTTCTGGGGAACGCAAGAGTTCTACGCATACGCGAAGGTGACCCGCGCGGGGTTGCTGGAGAGGAGCTCCGATGGCTGAGCTTACGGTGATGGTACGCGCCGCGCTGTTCTTCGGCGTGATAGGGACTGTACTCAGCGCGCTTGCGCTGGCGCTGTATTGGAGGAGGCACTGATGGACGACAAGCTTATATCGAAGCTGGACGCCGCCGATATGCTCGGGGTCTCCGTCTCGACCGTCGAGCGGCTGATCGCCGACGGCGACCTGCCCATGTACAAGATACGCGGGCAGTGCAGGCTGATGACGTCCGACATTAAGACGTACATAGCGGGCTGCCGCAGAGTTGCGGCTAAGGCAGCCCACGTCCCCGCGCGCAGGCAGCCCGCCCGACGCGGCTCGAAGCTCGTCGGCTGCGGGTACTACCCGGGGATGAAAGTGGTATAACCGGGCGCTTTGGAACCTGCGGCATCGGGAACGGTGCCGCATATCGAGAGCACTCGCATCTCGAAAAATTAAAGGAGGTTTACCAATGTTTGAGAACAAGTATGTAATCGTCCGCGGCGATCGCTCCGGCGTCTTTGCCGGGAATCTCAAAAGCAAGGATGGTAGAGAGGTCACGCTGACCGACTGCCGCCGCATCTGGTATTGGGACGGTGCAGCCAGCATATCCGAGCTTGCCAACATAGGCACCAAGAAGCCCCAGTCCTGTAAGTTCCCCGCACCGGTCGCCGAGATCTGCATAACGGACGCGATCGAGATCATTCCCTGCACCGAGGCCGCAGAGGCAAGCATCAAGGCGGTTCGCGTATGGACAGCTTAACGGTTCAGGAGTTCCTGAAGGTCGAATTTAACGGCTCCGGCTACGGCTACGGCTCCGGCTCCGGCTACGGCTCCGGCTCCGGCTCCGGCGACGGCTCCGGCTACGGCTCCGGCTACGGCGACGGCTCCGGCTACGGCGACGGCGACGGCTCCGGCGACGGCGACGGCTACGGCGACGGCTACGGCGACGGCTTAAAGAGCCTCTGTGGAGAACCTGTCTATATGATCGACGGTGTGCCGACGATCATCACCGGGCTCCGCGGCTCTGTCGCGATGGGTTTTATCGTGATGACCGATCTGTCGAAGCGCAAGACATTCGTCGTCAAGGGCGGCGGAAAGTTCGCGCACGGTGAGGATCTCCACGCAGCTCAGGCAGCGCTGGAGGAGAAGCTTTTTGACGATATGCCCATTGAGGAAAAGCTTGAGGCGTTCCGGGAGAAGTTCACACCGGGCGAGGCCTACACCGTCGCGGACTTCTATGACTGGCACCATCGCCTCACGGGCAGCTGCACGCAGGGGCGTGACGCCTTCGCGCAGGATCATGAGCTTAGCATGAGCGACGCCATGACCCCGGAGGAGTTTGTCGACCTGACTAAGGACGCATTTGGCGGCCGGATCATCCGCCAGCTTGCGGAATACTACGGTATTGATCTGTGAGCGCTTTGGAACCTGCGGCATCGGGAACGGTGCCGCATATCGAGAGCACTCGAAAAAGAGGAGGAGAGACTATGGCTACAGGCGCATTATGCCGAAAGCCCGGATACTGGGCAGTTCTGCCCGCACGGGTACGGTATGACGAAGAGCTGCGCCCCAATGCGAAGCTCATCTATGCAGAGATCACGGCGCTTGCGGACAGTACCGGCTTTTGCTGGGCGACAAACAAGTACCTGAGCGAGCTTTTCGGGCTGTCCAAGAAGACCGTCAGTGATCTAATCGGGACGCTTGAGAAGAAAGGCTACATACAGATCGAGGTCGTCCGCGACGAAAAAGGCGCGGTTTCAGACCGAAAAATCTACGTCGACCGCGTGAGTGTCGTAGTGCCTGACCCTATCCCCAAAAATGGGGATAGGTATCCCCAAAATAACGGATACCCTATCCCCAAAAATGGGGAAGAGAATAATATATATATTAACAATAACCCCCCTATATCCCCCCAGGGGGATGATGTGTGTGTTTCTGAACCGAAGCACAAGCCGGAGCGCTTCAGCAAGCTCTGGAGCTTCTACCCGCACTCCAAGCGCGGCAGCAAGCAGCGGGCTATGAGGGCATGGGACAAGCTTAAGCCTTCGGACGAGCTGATCGACACCATCGCTAAGGCGCTTATGAGGCAGCTCCGGACGGACGAATGGAGCCGCGGCATAGGGGTGCCGCACCTCAGCTCCTACCTCAACGGGCGGCTCTGGCTCGACGCCGAGGAGATCGACGAGGCGGAGCCCGCGGCGATGTTTGAGACTGACGACGTGGAGGTCCTGCCGCTATGGACGTGAAGAACGACAAGACACTGTACTCACAGCAGTCGCTGCTCGGTTCAATGCTTATCTCCCCTGAGATTTGCGGCGCGGTGTTCCAGCGCGTTAAGGCCGACGACTTCGGAGACAAGTGGTGCCGGGAAGCGTTCAAGCAGCTCCGGGTGATGTTCTTCGGCAATGAGCCCGTAGACCCGGCAGTATTGGCCAGCCGCCTCGGAGACGGCGCGACACAGTTCCTCGCCGATCTGATGCGCATGACGCCGACCGCTGCGAACTGGGAAGCATACGCCGACATAGTCGAGGACTCCGGAAAGCTCCGGCAGCTTCAGGCCGTCGCGATGCAGATAGTTACCTCCCCCGACCTCGACTGTGCGCGCAAGGCTCTGGCGCAGGTCGACCGGGTCGTTATCAAGCCCCGCATCCGCGTCGCGTCCTACTCGGACAGCCTCGGCCGCCTGCTTGATTATCTGGGCGACCCGACCCCGCCGCAGTACATAGACTGGGGCATCCCCACCATCAACGACACGGTGCAGGTCGCCGCCGGGGATTACATGATCATCGGCGCGGACAGCTCCGTCGGCAAGACGGCGATAATGCTTCAGCTGGCGCTTAATGCCGCAAAGAGCGGCAAGCGCGTCTGCATCTTCAGCCTTGAAACCACAGAGCGCAAGCTCCTGATGCGCAGCGTAGCGCAGAACACCGGGGTGAACTTTCAGGCGATGAAAAACAAGCGGCTGAGCAAGGACGACTACTCCCGCATCATGGACTACGGCGAGAAAACCTCAAGGATTGTCTGTGACGTTGCCGAAGCGTCCGGCGCGACTATCGACGATATCCGCGCCGTAGCCGTCGCGAACCGATACGACATCGTCATGCTGGACTACCTGCAAATCGCCAACGCTGAGGGCGGTTCCCGCCCGGAGATAGTCACGAACATCTCCATACAGCTCCGGACATTGGCGCAGTCCCTCGGTGTAACGGTTGTCGCTCTGTCGCAGCTCACCCCTCCGGACAACCAAGCAAAGCTACGCAACGCGCCGATCATCCCGAACGTCGAGATGCTGCGAGAGTCCAGGCAGCTCAAACAGGACGCCGACATAATTCTGCTCATGGGGCTGGTCAAGCCCGGCGACCGCGCCAGCGATCGTATCGTCGTGATCGACAAGAATAAGGACGGCCCCTGCGGTCAGCTATACCTCAGCTTCGACCCCGCGCACATGCGGTTTGACCCCGTGTCTGATGCGACGTCAAGGAAGTACTGGGAAGCCCAGCAAAAGGCGCTCAAGGCCGCAGCACTCAAAAAACGAGCCGGACAGATCACGTTTGAAGAGCTGCCGGACAACGGCGACGAGCTCCCGTTTTAGGAGGTGAGGCACGACGAAGATCGGAGATAAGATCAGGTTTATCCCCTCAGCATGGACACAGTTCAGCGACACGAATTCCCTCAGCTCCTACGGCGTCAAGGGCGACGTCGAGGGCGAGATAGTCGAGATCAACTATGCGCACCGGTGGTACAGGGCACGGTACCAGGCGGGCGGCGCGACACTTTACGAAAGCTTCAAGTTTTAACCAAAATCAGAGTCTGGAGGACCTACGATGAGAACAACCGCGATTATCAACCTCAAGGGCGGCGTCGCAAAGACGACGACAGCCCTGAACATGGCCGCGATACTGGCCAAGGACTACAAGCAGCGCGTCCTGTTAGTGGACGCGGACAGCCAATGCAACTGCACCGAGTTTTTCCAACGCGACGCGGTGCATCCCGGCACCCTCGCCGACATGCTGCGCGGCCTCGCGCCGTGCATCGAGCACAGCCGTTTCGACGGCGTCGACCTCCTGCCGGGAGACGACAGCCTGATGGATCTCGATCTGACGAAGATCGAGACCGGCAGCGCCTCCGCCGTATGCCTGCGCGAGCTGGCCGCGGAGCTGGACGGAAAGTACAACCGGATGATCATCGACTGCCCGCCGGCGTTCAATGCGGCCTCTGCCGCGGCGCTGGTGGCGGCGGACGAGGTCATCATCCCGATCAAGCTCGATGCATTTTCCCTGCGCGGGATGGCGAACATCATGCAGCAGGTCAGCAACATGCGTAAGATCAACGACAGCCTCACCGTCGCCGGCATCCTGCCGACGATGTGGTACAAGTCCGATAACATCATCGAGGCCGAGAAGATGCTGCGCGAGTTCGGGCTCCCGGTGCTGCCCCATGTGAGGCGCACAAACAAGGTCGACGACATGACCTTTGCGCAGGAGCCGCTTGTTATCAGCTCGCCGAAGAGTGCGGCGGGCGTCGATTACCGCCGCGTCGTCGCGGCGCTGATGTGAGGAGGTGCGGTCATGGGATTCGATTTAGCATCGGTGCTCAAGAATGTGCCCGATTCGGGCACAAATGACGGCCGTGAGCGCATCGAGTACATAGGGCTCGACAAGCTGCGGGACGACCCGAATAACTTCTACTCCCTCGACGGCATCGAGGAGCTCGCCGAGAACATCGAGTTTGCGGGGCTCCAGCAGCCCGTCCGCGTCCGCCGCGATGCGGAGCACAGCGGCGAGTACATCATCGTCAGCGGCCACCGCCGCACGGCGGCGATGCGCAAGATCGTCGAGGACGGCAACAAGGCCTTTGAGACGGTGCCCTGCATCGTCGAGGCTGACGGCGGCAGCGAGGCGCTGCGCGAGCTGCGCCTGATCTACGCTAACTCCGACACCCGCCGGATGTCCTCCGCGGATATCTCCAAGCAGGCCGAGCGCGTCGAGGCGCTGCTCTACCAGCTCAAGGAGGAGGGCGTCGAGTTCCCCGGCAGGATGCGCGACCACGTCGCCGAGGCCTGCAAGGTGAGCAAGTCGAAGCTGTCCCGCCTGAAGGTCATCCGCGACAAGCTCGCGCCGGATATCTACGCCGGGTACTACGAAAGGGGCAAACTGCCAGAGGACACGGCCTATGAGCTCGCCAAGCTGCCGGCCGACACCCAGCGTGTCATCGTGGACCGTGCGACGCGGAAAGACCGGGACGACATCAGGTACCTTTATTCGAACAGGGTTAAAGAGCAGGGCGAGGACATCCAGCGTTTCAGCAAAATGGTCTGCCGCTGCGAGCAGGGCGGAACCTGCGTCAACGTTCCGAATATGGTGGATAAGCTTTACTCCAACGGCTGGCGAGATTATACGCACTGCGGCTCCGGCTGCTGCTACGACTGCGACGAGCTTGCGACCTGCTCAAAGTGCTGCTCCCGTATGGCGGAAGTCAAGGCACAGCGGAAGGTCGAGAGAAAAGAGGCCAAGGCCGCGGAAGCTGCGGTGCAGGCCGAACGCGACAGGTCGGCAGTCGACGCGCTGCGGCTGATGTGGAGCCGCATGGGCGAGGCCTGCAAGCGGGCGGGCGTCGATTACAACGAGGTCTGTGACGAGGCCGATATTTACGCCGCTTTGCCTCCCAAGGACGCGACCGCGCTGCTCACCGGCGGCGGCAAGCTGACGGCAGACACCCGGCCTCCGTTCGGCTACGTCGTCGGCCGTGACGCCATAGCTCACCTCGTCAAGCTGGCCGAGCTGCTCGGCTGCTCGCTGGATTATCTCTTCGGCCGCGATGTGCCCGAATCGGGCACCGGCACGGCGGAGCCGAAGTGGCAGACCGGGGAGCCGCCGGAGGAGGGGGAATATATCATCCGATTTGACGGGCCGGGCGAGTACGGAACAGACCTCACGAGGTATAAAAACGGCCGCTTTATCGGCTATGAATGCTATACGGATATCGACTGGTTCCCGCTGCCGCAGGATCGGTGAAAGGAGGGACGGAAGATGGGTTATCATCCACTCCTTGACGAGTGCCTTAAAGGGGCGCAGAGGGTCATCAAGGCCCAGGGTGACATTAAATTCGAGGGAATGCTGTACAGACAGCATCGGCTCAAGGTTCCCAAGAGCGTTGTGCGAGGATATGAGGAGCTCCTTAAGTATGAGCTTTTGTCACTATCGATAATGCTCGACAAATGGGTTGAGCAAGGTGCGCCGATTGAGGAGAAAGACAATGGCTGAGTATGTGAAGAGGATTGACATGATTAAGAGATACTCGATATCTATAGCGGACGGCGGTTCCGTCGTTCTGGACTCTATTGAAATTGTCCTGAGAACCAGCGACGCGCCTGTCTGCTGCCTGGACGGGCTGTGTGAGATCGTGAAGGTTTGGCCGCCCGATGAGCTGTGATAATTGCCTATGCCGCACCTGCATTTTCTCCTGCGAACTGTCCTACTCCCGCGATTCTGACGAGCTCGACGCAATAGATGATATCTGCTTTACGTGCGACGAGTGCCGCTGGTGGCACGGTGCCGACCCCCGGTATCGCATCCAGACCCGCTGCGAGTGCGAGCGGTACCGGGAAGCGCGGCAGGTAATCGACCGGCGGGCAGAGGCCGCACGGAAGAAATTCACGATAATAAACGGAGGAAAAATCAATGGATGAATACATCACCAAGAAAGAGGCGCTTCGCGTAATATCCGACGTCTTTTTTGAAACCGCCCCCGACGGCACCGATCAACTCGCCGTACTCAAGTGCTTACGAGCCGTGCGCGCTCTCCCGGCAGTGGACAGAATGCTTAACGATCCTCACAAGATAGACCTGACCGGCCTGACTCCGGACGCGCCGATCTTAATCCGTTATCCCCTCATCGCTCCTTACGCCCCGTGCATCATGGAGTGCGAGGCCTACATCTCCGGCCTTGAGGTAAACGCTGGGGAAAAGACGTTATCATTGACGTTCGACGTCCTTAACTCGGGGAAACTCCATGAGTAAGAGCGGATTACTCGCCCGGCAGAAGGCCGAGCGTGAGCTGTGGACAATTAAGGTGATTGCCTACACCGAGCAGCAGACACTTGATGCGGTGTGCCTCGCACTTGCTGAGGGCTTCGGGTTCGGTGAGGAGCGGCTGAAGCGCTTCCACGATGCTTTCAACGCCAAGTACGCGGAGATCCGCGAACTGGAAAAGGGCGACACTAAGGATAACGAGTATGCCATTGCCAAGCAGGAGGCCGCACTCAAGGCGGCCTGCGGTAAGTATTATTCGCCTCGCGAGGTGCGGTATGATATCAAGATCGTCACGCGAGACGGGAAACAACACAAACTGTGATAAGGAGGAAGTTAACAATGCTTTGTCCATTTAAGCGCGTAACCACCCGCCTTCCCAGCGGTCAGACTAATGGTCAGGCCTTTGGCCTTTGCAGTGCAGACAACTGCATGGCCTACTATGTAAAAAACGAGTACGACACCAAGCCTCCGTTTTCGGTAATTGGCAGTCGTCCCGCTTGCCGGCTTATAGAGCATCCGTATGCCGCACCGATAGCGTACTGCCACATGTTCGGCTCGGCAGACGTAGGGACAAACCCGGAGGCGCTGGATGATGAATAAACCTGGCATTAACTATCTCCCAGATGTGGAGTTTTGAGGCCATATCAGCGATACGAACAACTGCGTTTGCTCCGGTTGTCACAAGATGGACTTCGTCCTCAAACTAACAGTACCAGACACAGGGTATCACGATGGTAAGCGCCTTTCAACGAAGTATCACGGATACTGGATGTGCGTCGATTGCGTTGCGAAGGTCGCGAGGTGTTCTGATGCAGCGGTAAGGGAGCTGTACAAAATGTAAATAACAATTCTTCCGCCGGGTGAGCCAGACTCCACGGGCTATGATTTCAGGAGGTAAAACATGCCCGAGAGCATAGCCCTTAACTGTGACTGCATGGAGTACATGCGGTCACTGCCCGACAAGGTGTTTGACGTCGTTGTTGCTGACCCGCCCTATAACATCGCCAAAGCGGCATGGGACAAGTGGCCGAGCGTAGACGCTTATGTGAGCGACGTGATGGCGTGGCTCCGTGAGTTCAGCCGTATTCTCAAGGATACGGGGAGCCTATGGATGTTTCATTCCGATATGTCTCAGCTCTGCCGCATAATGGCTGAATCGCAGGCACTGCCCGGCCTCGTTCTTCGGGATTTTATAGTTCTTTACAAACGCAATTTCCGCGCAAAGGCCTGGAAGACCGCCGAGTGTGCCAAGAACACCGGACTGCGAAGCTTCTTCAATGTTAACGAGTACCTTGTACATTGGTTCTCAACTCCCGGCTGCAACACTTCTTGGAACAGAACAGGGCTTGATTATATCAACAGTAATCCCGAGTGCTATAAGCCCTTGAAAGAATGGTACCGCCAGGAGATGCAGCGTCTCGGCTTGACTCAAAAGGATATTGCAGAAAAGTATACAGCCGTCACGGGGAAGAAGCCGCACATGCTCAGACACTACTTTCAGGACAATCAATTCGAGATCCCGACGGAAGCCGTCTGGACGGCAGTCTACGAGCCGCTCGGCTTCGGGCAGCACGAGGATCTGCGGAAGCAGTACGAGGAGCTGCGGAAGCAGTACGAGGATCTGCGGAAGCAGTACGAGGAGCTGCGGAACTACTGGCAGCCAGATGATGAGCACTGTAACGTATGGGAGTACGCCGGCGGCTTTCAAGTCCGTGAAGGTAGCTTCCACGAAACGAGTAAGCCCGTCAGTCTCTATCAGCGGATATTAAGATGCTGCACCCCTGTGGGGGGGCGAGTGTTTGATCCGTTCCTCGGCTCCGGCAGCAGCCGCATCGCGGCGTACAGTCTCGGCTTTGACTTCGTCGGCTGCGAAATCGACAAAACATATTTTGAGCTTGAGGAGAAGCGCTTCGAGACCTTTTCCTCACAGCAAAGCTTATTTTACTAATTAAACATTGCGGTCTATGGCCATGGGGCAAAGGACGTCAGGAGTATGCACATGGCTTACCGCAAAAAGATCATATCGGCCGGGCCGCTGGTCAAGGAGATCATATATCCGTATCGCTCAGGCGGCAGCAGCTCAAACGGCCGGCGGCGCACCGGGACAAGCTCGGAAGCGCAGCGCCGGATGAACGCTATCTATTCGTGGCAGAAACTTGAGCTGCTGCTCGCGGCGAACCTCGTCAAGGGCGACGTCGTCGGGTGCCTGACCTTCGACGACTATCACCTCCCGGAGACCCGCGAGCAGGTCCGGAATAAATTCAAGTGGTTTCTCGACAAACTCCGGGCGGCGCGTGAGGAACGAGGGCAGAACCTCGTCATGTTCTGGTCGATCGAGCATCTGCACGGCGAGGGGCGCTGGCATATTCACATAGCCTGTAACGCGACCGGCAGCGACTACGAGGAAATGCTCCGGCTATGGGGGCAGGGCGAGTGTGAGTTCAACGCGCTGCGCGTCGATAAGAAAAAGAACTATGAGACCTTGGCCCGGTACATGGCCAAGGAGGAACGGGACAAGGTCGGGCAGCGCTCATGGAGCTACACACGAAACGCTAAGAAGCCGGAAGTTGAGAGCTTCTCCGTGCGGGAGTTCACGCCGCTGCGAGTGCCGAAGGATACAACAGTGTTCGAGGACGTCCGCAGCCGCGGCGAATGGCAGTACATCAAATACGCTTATAACAACGCGCTTAAGGTTCGGCGGCACCGCAGACGCCGGTCGTAGATTGTGCCCTATTCGGGCACCGGAAAATCTTTTTTATAAATTTTTTCTGGCTTGAAACCTATGTTATTAAAAGGAAAGGAGTGCTGAAAAGTATTGCAATCCCAAGGTTTTTCTGGTAAACTAACAGTGAAAGACGGGTTCCTCCAGTGCCCGACTTGTCGCGGCAATAAAAAGCTGCTCAAGATCGAGCCGGACACAACGGCGACTAATCTGGTCGTCTTCTGCCGTTTCTGTAAAACCGAACATCGGATCGACATCAGTCGGGGCCAGTGCTTTGAGAGCCGGGGCCAGTGATAGACACATGAGTGTGTTTGTCGCTGGCCCCGGCTCTTTTGTTTACTCAGCTACGGAGGTGATAGCCCGTGGCGAGTAAACCGCTGAGGCCTTGCAATCATCCGGGATGCGGTGTGCTGACGCGCGAGGGCTGGTGCGACAAGCACAAGCCCCGGCAGCAGCGCAAGGCGAGCGCAGCCTATCACGGCTGGTACATGCTGCCGATCTGGACAGACAGGCTCCGCCCTACGCAGCTCCTGCGCGAGCCGTTCTGCCGTGAGTGCGCTCGGCTATATCCGCCAGGCGATCCGCGGCACCGCACGCCGGCGACGGTCGTTGACCACATCGTCCCGCACTGCGGCGACTGGGATATGTTCACTGACGAGGGCAACTTGCAGAGTCTTTGCAAGCGCCATCACGACATAAAAACCGCGCAGGAACAGCGCGAAAAGCGACGCATTTGAGGCAAAGTCGGACGCTAAGCCTACGTCCGCGCCCAGGCGTCGCAGCCGTGCGGACGCGAGCGCGTCGCCCGCGCGATTCAAACATGCCCCCACCCCGAGAAAGTTTTCGAGGGTGGCTCTCCTGACCGCCGGCCC
>OGLM01001286.1_pt1 | contig 26681 bp, 26 predicted proteins | sample 1572531 | NCBI WGS metagenome assembly OGLM01 (sample SAMEA2581909, study PRJEB24529) | metagenome | biome: Human gut stool | place: China | collected 2011 | reverse complement strand
AGATCTTGTCGCAGCAGCGGCCCATGTCCTCGTCGGCGCAGTCCAGCAGGGAGATCCCCATGGTGATGGTCCTTACGTCGAGGTTCTCGCTGGAGACCATCTGGTTGGTCTCTATGACCTCTCTCAGATCCACCATGATATCAGATCCTGTGCATCATGTTGAAGATGTCCTCGTGCTGTGCCTTGATGGAGCAGCCGACCCTCTTCGCTATGTCGTCGAGGTCCGATGTGAGCTCGGGGAACGTCTTCTTGTACCTGTCGAGGTCGACGATGAGCACCATGTTGATGAACTCCTCGACTGTGGTCATGCTGAGGTTCAGGATGTTGATGTCGTTCTCTGCGAAGTAGTTGCAGACGGCGGCGATGATTCCTGTGTGGTCTTTTCCTACAAGGGTGACGACGGTTCTGTTGGTCATTGGGATTTGCCTTCCTTTTCTTTGTAAATGGCGTACTCCATCGAATCTAGGAGTGCGTATAGCGATGCCTCTATAACGTTTTCCGATACGCCGACGGTGGTCCAGCTGTGCTGGCCGTCGGTCGAGGTGATAAGTACCCTGACGGTCGCGGCGGTGGCCGCCTTTCCGTCGAGCACACGGACCTTGTAGTCCGTCAGTTTGATCCCGTCTATGACGGGGAAGAAGTGCGACAGGGCCTTCCTTATGGCGTTGTCGAGGGCGTCCACGGGTCCGTTCCCGTCGGCCGCGGTGTGTTCGGTCTTTCCTCCGAGGTCGCTCACCTTGATGCTCGCCTCGGACGTGAGTCTCCCGTCCCCGACGGAGTCGATGAACAGACGGAAGCCGCAGAGGTGGAAGACGGGTCTGATCTCGTTCCTCATCTTCCTCACGAGGAGTTCGAAGCTCGCGTCCGCCCCTTCGAACTGGTAGCCTTCCGATTCCAGGGATTTGACGCGGTCGACGATCTGTTTGGAATCGTCGCTCTCCTCTATCCCGAGCTCCTTCAGCTTCTCCGTGACGCTCGCCCTCCCGGCCATGTCGGATACGAGGATCCTCCTCCTGTTCCCTACCGAGGAGGGGTCGATGTGCTCGTAGGTGCGGGTGTCCTTGGAGAGGGCGGATACATGCATCCCGCCCTTGTGGGCGAAGGCGTCCTCTCCGACGAACGGGAGGCCGTTGGGACGGATGACGTTCTCCACCTCGGCGATGCCGGCGGAGAGGTCGGTGAGTCCTCCCATGTCCATGCCGAGGTCCATCCCCAGCTTGAGGGCCAGTATGGGCATGACGGAGCAGAGGTCGGCGTTGCCGCACCTCTCCCCTATGCCGTTGACGGTCCCCTGCACCATGGTGGCCCCCGCCTCCACGGCCGCAACGGAGTTGGCTACGGCGAGTCCGCAGTCGTTGTGGGCGTGGATGCCCACCGGGGTCCCGTAGGTCAGGAGGACGTCCTCTACCACCTCCGATATGCGTCCCGGAAGACTCCCTCCGTTGGTATCGCAGAGGACAAGCCAGTCGGCGCCTGCCTCCACAGCCGCCCCGAGGCACGCCATGGCGTACTCCCTGTTGGCGTAATATCCGTCGAAGAAGTGCTCCGCATCGAAGACGACCTCCTTGCCGGCGTCCTTGAGGAAGCGGACGGAGTCGGATATCATGTCAAGGTTCTCTTCGAGTGTGGTCTGCAGGGCGTCGGTGACGTGGAAGTCCCACGTCTTGCCGAATATGGTGCATACGGGGGCGGAGGATGCGGTCAACGCCTTCAGGTTCGCATCGTCCGAGGCGTCGGTGCCGGGTCTGCGGGTGCTGCCGAAGGCCGAGAGCTTCGCCGCGGACAGCTTCGGGGGGTCTTCGAAGAGGCGGTCGTCCACCGGGTTGGACCCCGGCCATCCGCCTTCTATGTAGGGGATGCCGAAGGCGTCCAGCCTTCTGGCGACCTCCTTCTTGTCGTCGGCGGAGAACGATATGCCGTTGCCCTGGGCGCCGTCGCGCAGGGACGTGTCGTAGATGTATATCTCACGCATGCCCGTGTCTCTCGTCCAATATCGCTATCAGGTCGCTCAGTATGGCCGAGGCCGTCTCTATCTTCCCCGCCCCGCGGCCGTTGATGGTGATGGGTCCGGCGAGGTCGGCGTCGATCTGTGCGATGTTGAGGGTTCCGGAGATCCCGAGAGGGTGTCCTGCGGGTATGAGCCTCGGGGACACCTCGAGTTTGGTGTCGGAGACCTCCCCGATGAGCCTGATGACCATGTTGTGGGATGCGGCCTGGGCCACGGCGTCGGCCGTTATCTGGCTGATCCCGGTGATCTTGACGTCCTTGAAGGAGACGTCCCGGTGGAAGACGGAGTTGGCCAGGATGACGCATTTCGCGGCGGTGTCGTATCCCTCCACGTCGTTGGTGGGGTCCGTCTCCGCGTATCCCAGCTGCTGGGCCTCCTTGAGGGCCTGCTCGTAGGGCTGTCCCTTGTCCATCTTGCTCAGTATGTAGTTGCAGGTCCCGTTGAATATGCCTCTTATCGAGCGTATGTTCTCGCCTACGAGGTTCTCGTGGCAGAGGTTGATGATGGGCATGGCCCCTCCGACGGTCCCTTCGAAGCGGAATTTGCACCCGTTCTCCCTGGCGAGTCCGATGAGCCTCGAGAACTCCAGGGCGAGGGGGCCCTTGTTGACGGTGATGACGTCCTTCCCGCACTCGAAGGCGTGGGTGATGTTCTTCAGACCGACCCCTCCGGTCTTGATGTCGGTGGGGGTGACCTCTATCAGGAGGTCGTAGTCCACGGAGTCCAGGACCTCCAGGCTGTCCGTGTACCTCTCCTCCCCGACGGAGCGGGTCTCCTGCTTCCTCTTCACGACCTGGGCTAGGTCGAGTCCCTCGGGGTCCTTCGCCACGGTCTTGGAGTCCATGACGCATACGACCTTGGGCACGGCGCCGTATCTCCCGGTCAGGAACTCCTTCCTCCTCAGCAGGACCTCCGCCACGCCCTGGCCGACGGTCCCGAATCCGGATATCACCAACGAGACCATCTCAGAGCCCCCTTATGAGCATGAGTTTGTCGCGGTCGCAGGAATGGACGAAGAAATCGTCGAGCTTGTCCCTCTCCTCCACGCAGCGGAGTTCGGCGCTGATGAGGGCGGTGCGGTTCCCGGAGGCGGACTTGTTGCTGGAATACCCGACGTCCACCGACTCGAAGTTGACGATCTTGGACGCCTGGTCTATGAGGTCGTCGACGTATGCCGCGTTGAACTTCCCGAGTACCATGTACTCGGTGGTGATGGTCTCGTAGACCGACCCCATCTTGGAGATGATGATGTCCATGGACTTCCAGATGGCCTTCAGCTGGTCGAGCTGTCCGCTGGTGGACACCTCGAACGTCACGCTGACGAGGATCCTCTGGTTGACTATCTGTTCGCGGTCGTGGACGACGCCGACTATGTTGCCGTCCACCATTGATATGGGCTCGAGGGAGCCGACCAACTGACCCGGTAGGTCTCTCACGTAGAGCTCTGCGTTTACCATCATTTCGAATCACCGGACATCGTCCTTCGATATGGCTCATCCCATGATTATTATAATATAAAAAGGAGGAACAAAACGGATGCAGGGAGGGACCCATCCGAACATATTCGGAATCTTGATTATACCTTCACAAGGGCATCTTTCCAGCATGTACAACAGGGTCCTTATCACCACCGACGGCAGCGAGAGCAATAGGGACGCGGTGGACAGCGGGCTGGAGCTGGCCAGCCGGTTCGGTTCCTCGGTGACGGCGCTGTGCGTCTTCGACGTGGGGAGTTACGGCAACATAGCGCAGACATACGGTCTCGGCGACGAGCGCGAGTATATGATAAAGGCCTGCGAGGGCGCGCTCAAGTATGTGATGGAGAAGGGTGAGGAGATGGGGCTCGAGGTGACGCCCAAGATCATAGCGGGGCACCCGGCCGAGACCATAATCGAGGAATCCAAGAACTACGACCTGGTGGTCTGCGGGACCCTCGGGAAGACGGGTATGAAGAGGATGCTCCTGGGAAGTGTGGCGGAGAAGGTCGTAAGGATGTCCCAGTGCCCCGTACTCGTGTGCAGGAACCCGGTGGAGGAGTGAGACGCTGGAAGCGGAGGACCGTTCCGATCTATGTCCCCGCTGCGGGACGCGTTTCCCGTGCGGTGCCAACTTCTGTCTTTCGTGCGGCGAGTTCCGCAGGGGATTCGAACATACCCAGTACAGCGACCGTGTGTCCGAGGGGACCGTGGACGAGAGGATCGAGGAATGCGGTCTGAGGCAGGTGAGGGAGTATACGGCGCGGCGCGTCACCGCCGTCACCGCATTCGCCCTCTGGGTCTGGGTCGTCCTGAGCGTGACCGAGGGGGTGGTCTTCGTCCTCGCACCCGAGGCGGTCGCAGGATCTTATCTGTTCTCGGAGACCCTGTTGTTCGAAGGTCTGATAATGCTGTCCAGCGGCGTATGTGCGCTGATCGGTGCCCTGTTCTGCCGCCGGAAGGGTCAATGGAACATAGTCGCGGCCGCATGTGCCACCGCATCCATTATCCCCCTGATGCTCGTGCCGGCTGGGGACATCGCAGGTCTCCTGTATGCCTCGGTAGGTCTCGCGGTGACGCTGAGGGTCGTCAGGACCAGGTGGGCGTCCGCCCGCCTCGCCTGAACCCGCAGGATTGATGTATCCAATCTGGCACATGTCCATGGGAGGCGTAGGCGGAGCCTCCGATCCCGGGTATGCGTTCACGTCATACGAAACCATGGTTAGTGTTACGAACATTGGTAACTTTTATTACTTGACCGGTCTTACGGAACCGCATGCGCAGGATCGCCATATACGGCAAGGGCGGAATAGGGAAGTCGACGACATCCTCCAACATAACGGATGCCCTCGCCGAGAGCGGGAAGAAGGTCATCCAGGTCGGATGCGACCCCAAGGCGGACTCCACGCGCCTCCTCACCGGCACCGACAGGCCGGTCACCGTCCTCGACCTTATGAGGGACGGCAGGGAACTCGTATTGGAGGACTTCGTACGCGAGGGCAGGCACGGGTGCCTGTGCGTCGAGTGCGGAGGGCCCCGCCCGGGGATGGGCTGTGCGGGACGCGGCATCATGGCCGCCTTCGCCGAGATGGAGAGGCTCGACGCCATCGCCGAGTATGACCCAGACGTGATAATATACGATGTCCTGGGGGACGTCGTGTGCGGCGGGTTCGCCATGCCTATAAGGAACGGCTACGCCCGCGACGTCTTCGTCGTGACCTCGGGGGAGATGATGTCCCTCTACGCGGCCGGCAACATCGCCGAAGCCGTAAACGGGTTCAAGGACGACGGCTACGCCCGTTTCGGAGGTCTCATCCAGAACTCCAGGAACGTGAAGGACGAGGATTCCCTGGTCGACGCCATGGCGGCGGAGATCGGCAGCAGGACGGTATTCAGGCTCCCAAGGAGTCCGGAGGTCCAGCTGTGCGAGGGGAAGGGCACCACCGTCATATCCGGTGCCCCGGACTCGGAGATGGCGGAGGAATACAGGAGGCTGGCACATACCCTCATGGAGCTTTCGGAGGATGTCTCCGGAGGCATGAGGCTAGGCGGCCTTGCGACAGGTTGTGATTGCAATGACTAAAGGGATTATGATAGCAGGCTACGGCACCAGGAAAGGCAACTTGGAAGAGATCCTCGAGAGGCAGGCCGCCCGCATGAGGGCGAGGGGCATCGCCAACGTATACATCGGATACTTCCGCGTGAGCTCCCCCTCCATCCCCGAGGCCCTCGAGCAGATGGCCGCCGACGGAGTCGACGACGTCCTCGTGATGCCCTACTACATCGCAGAGGGAAGACTCACATACGAGCTCATCCCCGGAAAGCTCGGCATCTCCGGGAATGTAGGGACCGTCGACGTCAAGGGGAAGAACGTGAAGGTCCGCATGGCCCCCGCATTCGGGAACAACCCGGTCCTGGCCGACATCGTCTGCGACAGGGTCGCCGACGCCGGAGGGGACTTCGACGACGGGGTCATGGTCATCGGCCACGGTTCCAGGGATTCCGTCTCCAGCAACAAGGACATAATGGAGATGAACGCGGACCGCCTCAGGAGGAGGGGGTTCAAGAACGTCGCCTACACCTTCAACGAGTTCTGCGAGCCCACCATCGCCGACGCCGTCGGATCCCTCGCGGCCGCAGGGGTGGACAGGATAATCGCCGTACCTCTGTTCGTCGCGATGGGTCTGCACCTCGGCGAGGAGGTCCCCGAGCAGATCGGCATCCCCGCCTACTCCCAGGGAGGGGAGATAACCGCAGGCGGGAGGAAGGTCGAGGTCAGGTACACCAGGCCCGTCGAGGACGACGCCCGCCTTCTGGAGACGATGGTCGCCGGAGCCAAAAACTTCTACGGCATGTAAGTGCATATGGTGTCCGGGGTAACATGACCAAAGGAGTACTGTTGATAGGCTACGGCACGCGCAAGGGCAACCTGGAGGAGATCCTCGGCAGACAGTTGGCAAGGCTGGAGGCCCGTGGGAGGGACCGGGTCTATCTCGCGTACTTCAGGGTGAGCGAGCCCTCCATAGAGGACGCACTGCGCAGGATGGCCGCCGACGGCGTCGACGAGGTCCTCGCCGTCCCCTACTACATCGCCGAGGGGAGGCTCACATACGAGCTCATCCCCGGGAAGATGGGCGTACCCATCGGCGGCAACGGCGAGACCGTCGTGGACGGCAGGAAGGTCAGGGTCTCCATGTCCCCGGCCTTCGGTATGACGCGCGTCCTGTTCAACATCCTGTGCGACAGGATAGCGGAGTCGGGATGCGGGAAGGACGACGGGATCCTCGTGATAGGCCACGGGTCCCGCGACGTGAGCAGCAGCAACAGGGCGATCATCGCCATGAACGCGGACCGTCTGCGCAAGATAGGGTATTCCCACGTGGCCTATGCCTTCAACGAGTTCGACGAGCCCGCCATAGGGGATGCGGTGTCCGGGCTCGTATCGGAAGGTGTGGAGAAGATAGCGGTACTCCCCCTGTTCATAGCCATGGGGGTCCATCTCTGCGAGGAGGTCGCGGAGAAGATAGGCATCCCGCCGTACTCCGACGGCGGGGACATCGATGCGGGCGGAAGGAAGGTCTCCGTCAGATACATGAGGCCGGTCGAGGACGACCCCCGCCTGCTCGAGCTGATAGATTCGGAGATAGCCGATTTCTACGGTGACTGAAATGAAGGTTCTCATTCTCGATACTGTGCACGGGGGCAAGGTCCTCGCTAGATCTTATTTGGACAAAGGTGACGAGGTCACCGTGGTCGACGTCTACAAGGTGACGCCGAAGGACATACTGAACGACATCCGCCATATGGGGGCCAAGGTCGCCGACGAGGCGCCCGCCGACCATTTCGACCTGGTGGTCATGCCCTGCCACTGTCCCGACGTCTTCATCGGGGAGGCGACGTACGAGAAGAGGGTCTTCTTCTCGGAGGCCGTGAAGGACCTCATCCGCGACCGCAGGTTCAGGATCGAGGTGACCGGGGTCAAGGGAAAGACCAGCACCTGTTACGTGCTGGCACATATACTGTCCCTCACCGGGAGGAAGGTCTATCTGCATACCTCCAGGGGTATGGGGCCCTATGCCAAGGGCAAGCATTTCATCACCGAGCTGAAGTCCATAGCCCCTCCCATGCTCCTCACACTCCCCAAGGGGGAGTACGACGTCATGGTCTGCGAGGTCTCCCTCGGAGGGTCCGGGAAGGCGGACATCGGCTGCATAACCAACCTCCTGGAGGATTACGGCATAGCCAAGAACACCAGGAAGGCGGAATCCGCGAAGAAGGACGTCCTGTGTGACGGCGTCAACATCGTCCCGGAGGCGGAGAAGGACATCTGGGCGAAGTACGGGAAGCCTCTCAGGACCTACGGGAAGAGGGTCTCGGTCGTCGGGAGGCCGGAGTTCGGGAAGCCCCTCGAGGTCTCCGTCGACTACCGCGGGAAACACGAGGTGTCGCTGAGGTCCGACTATCTGGCACTTCAGTATCTCGATGCGATGGACATGGCCCTGGAGGTCTGCGATGCCATGGACGTCCCCGCGGAGACGGTCCTGGAAGGCCTCCGTACCTTCCCCGGTGTCCCCGGAAGGGGGGAGGTCTCCGTCGAGAAGGGAGTCAGGTACCTGCGCGACAGGAACCCCGGGGTGTCCCACATGTCCGTGGAGAGGACCCTCTCCTGCCTGAAGGAGATGGGGGCCCTCGACGACGCGGTCCTCATAATAGATCCGGTCAGCAGGAAGGTCTGCGACAAGATGGACAAGGACCTCATCGGGGAGGTCGCCGCGAAGTACGGCGTCCCCATGGTCATAACCGACGGGAAGGGGTCCGAGGACGACGTCCCCGAAGGGAAGACCATGGTGATCAGGATGTTCAAGGAGGGCTACCAGTGAACACGGCGGTCATCCACCCCCGTCCCAACCCCATCGTGGCGGCGATGTACACCGTCCGCGACATGGATGTGGACGTCATCGTACTGCACGGGCCCGCCGGATGCAGCTTCATGGCCTCCAGGCCGCTCGAGAACGCAGGCGTCAGGGTGGTGACCTCCGCGCTGAAGGACAACGACCTCATATTCGGGGGGACGGAACCCCTCGTCAGGACCCTCAAGGAGGTCAGGAACAAGTTCAATCCGAAGACCGTCGCCGTGGTAGGCACATGTGCCAGCACCATAATAGGCGACGACATGGCCGCCGCCATAAGGAGGGCCGACATAGGCTGCAACGTCTTCCCCGTGGACTGCCACGGATGCATGGCGGCCAACACCGACGGCGCCATAAGGGCGCTGAAGGCCGGGGCGAAGGCCGGCGTCATCCCCCAGGAGGAATGCGACCGTCAGACCGCCCTCCTCAAGGCGGCCACCGAGCTGGAGAGGCAGAGGGGCATGGCGGCCAGGACGTACCTGTCCCCCGCCGTCAGCCCCACCAAGCTCCACGTGTGCAGGCAGATAGCCGATGCGCTGAAGGCCGGGAAGAAGGTCGCGGTGGTGATGCTGGCCAAGAAGGAGCTCGCATACCGTTTCGCCGACATGTTCGTGGCCGTGGACGAGGCCCGCAGGAAACTGGGCGGGAAGACGTTCTTCGTGGCCAACATGGACGGTTCCGTAGGTCTTCCGAGGATCAGGAGATATTGTTCCAACATCATGGCCGAGCTCGATGCGGACGGCGTCTCCATCGACCGTCTCGTGGGCGGTCTCGACGAGTACGCCGTGGTCGGGGAGAGGATGAAGGCCGAGGTGGACGCCTTCGCCCCCGACATGACGATCTTCCTGGGTATATGCCACGCATATCCGGACCTGAAGAAGGAGGACATCCTCATAACCGACCAGCCGAGGGAGCTGGCCAACTATCTCAACCAGAACTTCCTCTCCGCGGTGGGGGAGGTCTCCTCGCACAACATGGTCATGGGTGCTACCGGCATAGTCCATCTGGAGACCGCCGATACCCTCAGAGAGATCGTCAGGGAGATGTGAGATGAAAGGCTTCGTGGTTTCCGGTACCGGCAGCGGGGTCGGAAAGACGTCGGTGACGACCGGGCTTCTGTCCCTCCTTTCCAAGGGGCGCAAGGTTCAGGCCTTCAAGGCCGGGCCCGACTTCATTGACCCCATGTACCACACGGCCGCCACCGGCAGGCCTGCCAGGAACCTCGACTCCTTCATGCTGGACGACGACACCATTAGGAACGTGGTCGGGTACGCGTCCAAGGATGCGGACCTCTGCGTCGTGGAGGGCGTCAGGGGGCTGTACGAGGGGTTCACCGGCGACGGTGACGTCGGATCGACCGCCTATGTGGCCAAACTGCTGGGGTTCCCGGTGGTGCTCGTCGTGGACGCCGGTTCCCTTACGAGGAGCGCGGCGGCCATCATCAACGGTTTCCGTTCCTTCGACCCCGAGGTGAAGATCGCAGGGGTCATCCTCAACAAGGTGTCCGGGAGGCAACACTCCGACAAACTGGATGTGGCCATGGAGACCTACTGCAAAGGGGTGAAGGTCCTCGGGAAGATCCCCAAGGACAGGGAGAACACCCTGGGACAGAGACATCTGGGTCTTCAGACCCTGCACTCCTTCGAACAGAAGGAGATCGAGCCCTTGGAGAGGTTGGCGGACCCGGTGGACCTGGATATGCTGATGGGGATCGCGGAGGAATGCACCGCGGACCTGCCGGATTCGTCCCCCTACGTCCAGAGGAGGTCGGGGCTCAAGGCGGCCGTCCCGATGGACGACGCATACTCCTTCTACTACCGCGAGAACATAGAGTGCCTCGAGGCATCCGGCATCGAGGTGAGGACGTTCAGGCCGGCGGACGGGGAACATCTCCCGGATGCGGACATGGCCTATCTGGGCGGGGGATATCCGGAGCTCTATGCGGACAGGATATCGTCCAACAGGGATTTCCTGGACGGGTTGGAGAACATGTGCGCCGAGGGGAAGCCCATACTCGGGGAATGCGGAGGTCTGATGACCCTGTGCTCGTCCATGACGGACAAGTCCGGGAAGGAATACCGTATGTCGGGGGTCTTCGACGCCAAGGCGGAGTTCGTGGACAAGAGGCACGGACCCACCTACGTCCTTGCGGAGGCCAAAGGCAACAACCCCCTGTTCTCGGGACCCATGAGGGGTCACGAATACCATTACTCCGAAGTACTGGCACATGAGGATGCCGAGTTCTGCTTCGATATAAGGAGGGGGCTCGGTATCAGGGACGGGAAGGACGGTCTGGTCAGGAACAACGCCGTGGGGACCTACATGCATCAGCATGCGCTGTCGTGCGACGACTGGGCCAAGGGGTTCGTGGAATCCGCTCGCTGAGTATATCCTTCCTCTATGTCTAGGGCCTTTTCCATCGCGCCCTCGCGGTCCCCTTCCCTGAGCATGTGCCAGATATCCTCGTCGCCGAGGACCTCCGCGAGGAACTCGGCCCTTTCGGGCTGGGACCCTATCCTGTCTTTCAGATCCTTCCTGAGATCCGTCAGGAGGGAGAGCATCATGTCGTACTCCTCCCCCAGGAATCCGTCGATCTTCTTCGCGACATAAGGCGGGAACGCGGGTACGGAACCTTCCGAGGAGACCGCCACCGTGTAATGCTTCTTCCTCACGGAGGACGGGAGCAGGACGTCCCCTCCGCCGTGGGCGGAGTTCACGAGGACGCCCTTGGAGCGGGCGGAATCCCTTATGGCGGCGTTCAGATCCTTGCTGTCGGTGGCGGCCACCGCTATGAACGCACCCTCCAGGAAGGGCGATATGTCGGACGGGTCGAAATGTTCCAGGACGATCTCGTCGCATACATCTTCCATTCCGGGGACGGTCCTGTCCGCGACCACCGTTATGCGGAACCCTTCGAACTGCCGGCATTTGCGGTATGCGACCATACCTCCTCCGAACACGACAACCTTCCTTTCTTTCGTGGGTTCGAGGAACACCGGGACCATTCTCGGGGACATAGGCGGTCAATCGCATAATACTATGATAAATCTTTGACAGGTCCCCGGAATGGCGATACGGTCGTATTGGTAACACGAATTATTATTTTCTTATGTACATATTTAAGTAGGGGCTCCGCGTTATGTACTTCGGGCAGGAGGTCGGAAGGCGCTCCATCGAATCCTCTGTCATGGACGGTTCTCCCTTTCCCGGAGGTTCCTTTACCTCCGTTCCTCCGGGACGGCCCAAGGCCCGGATTCTAATCTATCGTTACATGTGCCAGACTTTGTAAGTCCGTACAAATCACAGCGTCCTCCGAAGGAGATTCTTTAACTCTGGCAGGTCGTATCTTCTTTCATGGATCCCGGATCCGAAAAGGCGGCTATGGAGTTCATAGAGAAGTTCTATGAGGGAGAGAGTACAGGACACGATTATTGGCATAGCATACGTGTGTACAACATGGCGATGGCCATATGCGATACGGAGCCGGAGGCCGATCGCGACATAGTCGGCATGGCGGCGTTGCTGCATGACCTGGACGACCGGAAGCTGGGCGGCGACGAGGAGAACCTCCCGGTGGCCTCGGGATTCCTGAAGACCCATGGGGCGACCCAGTCCGAGACGAAGAGGATAATCGAGATCATCCATCAGATCTCCTTCAAGGGGGAGGATTCGGTGGTCCCCGCCTGCATCGAGGGGAAGATCGTCCAAGACGCCGACAGGTTGGATGCCATCGGAGCCATCGGGATAGCGAGGACGTTCGCATACGGCGGGGCCCACAAGAGGCCCATATGGAATCCGAACAACCGTCCGAAGGAGAAGATGTCCGCCGAGGAATACTACGGCAGCAGATCCGACAGCATCGCCCACTTCTATGAGAAGCTCCTCAAGCTGAGGAGCATGATGAACACGGACGAAGGCAAGCGCGTGGCCCAGAGGAGGCACGATTGCATGCTGATTTATCTGGATGAGTTCATGGACGAGTGGAACGGGAAGAGATGAATGGGCAGAAGGCCGTCCAGCATGGGAAAATCCTTCTTCAGGGGTGTCCCTTCTGGACCGGACATCCGAAATGCTTATATGTAAAATCATAATTGGGTCAGATAAGCTCCTGTAGTGTAGCGGCCAATCATGAAGCCCTCTCGAGGCTTCGACACGGGTCCAAATCCCGTCGGGAGCACTTCTCTACTTCTCTTCGATGGTCATTCTGCAACTATGCTTCCGGACCATACTGCCTTCGACATCGTTCTTATGTGTCCCGGGTAGGTTCTGGAACAGGCGGCGGATTCGTCCCGATATGCCCGTCTTCTGAAATCACCGAACATTCCCTTCTGAAATCACCGAACATTCCCTTCTGAAATCACCGAACATTCTCTTCTGAAATCACCGAACATTCTCTTCTGAAATCACCGAACATTGTTATAACCACATACATATCGGTCGTCATGGAGGGAATCGGGGGATACATTCCTCGTTTGGCCGACGAATATCTGGGGGTTTTATTGAAAACCTATGGTGCAGCATATATCAAAGGTCCAAAATGGTGTGGCAAATCCACGACCGCTGGAAAGTATGCACGCAGTTCCGTCTGCATGCAGGACAAGGAGTCGCAGGAGCGGTCTAAAGTCCTCGCAAGAAACTCCCCAGCCATCTTTTTGAAAGGCGACACCCCCAGATTGATCGACGAGTGGCAGTCTGTTCCGTTCATCTGCGACTTTGTCCGGTCCGAAGTGGAAGGCCGCGGTGAGTCCGGGCAGTTCCTACTTACGAGCTCGGTGGAGTCCGACGATGAAGACCATGGATGCGAATGCGACGGTGGGAGGTGCATAGTCCAGATGGTCTTACGGACGATGTCTCTATTCGAATCCAAGGACAGTACGGGGGAAGTATCCCTGAAACAGTTATTCGATGGAAGAGATTTTGAAGCCAAGGTCTCCGATCTTTCATTGGAAGACTATTCCTATCTGATATGCCGCGGAGGATGGCCGTCGGCGGTCGTCCAGGATGAAAAGGATCAGGCGCTTAGACAGGTGAGGGATTATTATTCTTCTTTTATAGGTGAGGAGTTCCAGAATCTGAGAAGGAAGAAACGCGGTACGAAGAAAATATCCGCGGTGATGGCCGGTTATGCCCGCAATATCGCAACCAATGCGTCGATCGCAAAGATGTGCAGGAACATCTTCGCCGATAGGAAAAAGAGCATCGATGAGGACACGGTGAGGGACTACCTTCGCGATCTGGATGCCTTGTTCTTAAGAGAGGAGTCGCCGGCATGGGTCCCGGGTCTCCGGAGCAGGACCACCGTGAACCGTTCCCCCGTGAGGCATTTCATCGACCCATCGATAGGGTGCGCCGCCTTGGACCTCCGGCCTGACGACATGATAGGCGATCTGGAGACCATGAGACGGTTCTTCGTGTCGATGGCGGTCAGGGACTTGAGGATATATGCGGAAATGTTCCGTGGGCACGTCTATCATTATCGCGACGGAGACGGTCTGGAGGCGGACGCCGTGATCGGGACAAACGATGGCAGGTGGGCCGCGATCGAAGTCGAGCTTCGTGATTCGGACAGGATCGAGGAGGGTGCGAAACATCTTCTGAGACTCAAAGACAAGGTGAGATCGGACCGTCATCAGGAACCGGAGTTCCTCATGGTGGTGACGGCCACCGATTACGCATATCGGCGCGAGGACGGGGTCTTCGTGGTCCCGTTGGGGTGCCTTGGCCCGTGAATCCTCCGATCGGGACAGGCCGTATTCTCAAACCGTTTTTTAGTTATTTTACTAAATAATGTTAATTTTCTAGGTTAGGCATTTATATATGTAACATTTGGACAAAATAGCGATCTATTTGCAGAGTGCTGAGAACAGATATAGCAGCGTCCTGCGTGGGGCGTCTGCCAAGAAGATAAAGCAATCTCTCGACGAGCGTATCGACGAGATCCCCGACCATAAGGCCTCGACCCTGGTCAATGCGGCCTTCGCAGCGGATCTGTTCTTCGTGATCCTGACGGTCCTCTTCTTCACGGGCCGCATCGAGGAGTTCGAGATCACCCTGTTCTTCGTCCCGATAATCACCTATGTCGTTCTGGAGAGTCCGGGATTCCGCCTCAGGATGCTGGAGAAGCCCACATGGGTGGCTTTCGTGGACATCTTATGCGCCGCCGGCATCGTTCTCCTGTGCATCGAGACCGACAAGGTACTCTGCGAGGGTGCGGTCAACGACGTACTTTACGCAGCCCTCTATCTCGCAGTCATCGTCGTCCTCATGGAGTTCATCTGCAGGAACAAGTGGGCATATTATCTCATGATCCCCGTATCCTTCGTCTTCGGATCCGCTCTGGCGCTCCGCTACATCCCCCAGTACGAGGTCCTGGCATTGACGGTGGGTGCGATACTCGCCATCTCCATGGTGATGTCTTACCAGTCCCATGCTTTCTATTTCGGTATCGGCAGGGATGACAAGGTCTTGGAACTGGTGGCCGAGGGCAGATGGGGCAACGAGAGTGCGATGAGGAAGGTGTTCTCCGAGGACGAGATGCGCGCGATGCTCTTCACCAAGGAGAAGAAGGCCCCGACCTCTAAGGAGTGACCTCGGCCGCAGTCTAATCCAGATTAGTCTAATCCAGATTAGTCTAATTCAAATTAGAATGATTCGAATGAAGAGCGGTGGTACAATGGAATTCATCGGAAGGGAAGAGGAATCTTCCATATTGGAGAGGGAGTACGGGGAGAGAAGCAGCCTTGTGATAATCTATGGTCGTCGCAGAGTAGGTAAGACTGCTTTGATCGACAATTTTCTAAGGGATAAAACCAACTCGATGTACTTTTTAGCCACAGAAGAATCCGTCGTTTTGAATTTGGAAAGGTTCTCTTCCTCCGTATCGGGACTTCTGGGGATACCGGGTGCCAGGTTTCCGGATTGGGAGTCCGCTCTCGACGCAGCCACCAGGTATGGGAAGACGGTCATAGCCATAGACGAATTCCAGTATCTGGCACAGTCCGATCCCGCGATCCCTTCCATATTCCAGCACGCATGGGATACGATACTTTCGAAAAGGGACGTCATGCTCATCCTATGTGGTTCGTTCATAGGTATGATGGAGAGATATACTTTGAACTACTCGAGTCCCCTGTATGGGAGGAGGACGGCATCTCTGAAGCTGGGTCCTTTGACGTTCTCGGACGTGTGCTCCGTATCGAAGGGGGTCGGGTATCGCGACCTGGTTGAGCGCTATGCCGTGACCGGAGGCGTCCCCCGTTATATGGAGATCATGAACGGACCATCCCTGGAGGATGATGTGTATCGTCATATCGTCAGTCGCAACGGCATCCTGTACGAGGAACCCCTGTTCCTGCTCAAGGACGAGGTGAAGGATCCGGTGAACTACATCAGCATCCTCCGCATGATCGCCGCCGGCAACCGTAAGATATCGGACATTGCCGGGAGGATGGAGGTCCCCAGTAATCGTATCAGCCCCTATCTCAGCACCTTGATAGACATGGGGATCGTGGAACGCATGGTCCCGGTGACGGAGAACAATCCTGAAAGATGCCGCAACGGGATCTACCGCATAAAGGACGGGCTGATCGGTTTCTGGTTCTCTTTCGTCTATCCTTACAAGGAGTATCTGGATAAGGGATACACGTCTGCGGCCATGGAGAATTTCCGCACCCGTTTCGACGAGGCCTTCGTAAGTTTCAGATTCGAGGACGTGTGTCGCGAGATTGCCGCCTGCGAGTTGGAGGGATATACGAAGACGGGCTCGTACTGGAACAAGGATACGGAGATCGACGTCGTGGCCGTGGACCCCGATGGCAGGAGGATATTCGCAGGAGAATGCATGTTCCGCAGGGAGGAGAAGGTCACGACGAAGGTATTGGAGCTCCTGAAGGCGAAGTGCTCGAAGGTGCGTGATTTCGAGGGATACTCCATGGAATACGGACTGTTCTCCACATCCGGTTTCGACGAGAACCTTAAGGCGAGGGCCGAGGAGGAGGGCGTGAGGCTTTTCGACCTTTCGGGAAGTCCGTAAACACTCCCGAGCGACCGGTTTTCTTGGAATCCTTCAGAGGAGGTCCATGTTTTTTATCCCCCCCCCTCCCGGGGGGATCGATGCGGGCGATTACCGAGGTCGTCGGGGTTGCACCGGCCGACCGTTCAGATCTCTCCCGACGCCTTCATCTTCTGGACGCGGTCGAGTGCCTCCCGCGCCCCCGGATACCCCTGGGCGGCCGACCGGCGCAGGAGTTCGACGGCCATGGTGATGTTGGGTTCGGCGGTCTGTTTCCTCACGTGCATCATGGCCAGACGGTATTGGGCACGGGCATCGCCCTTGCTGGCGGCCGACCGGAACCACTGTTCCGCCTTGCGGAGGTCCTTCACCGTGCCTTTGCCGTCGTGATACATGGCCCCGACCGTGGTCTGCGCTTCGGGAAGCTTTCTCTTGGCCGCCTCGTAGTACCAGCGGAAAGCCTCCTTGTAATCGGGATACGTCCCCTCCCCGCGCTCGTACATGCGTCCGAGTTCGTATTTCGCCTCGGCAGAGGCGCATCCCGCGACTTCGAGGAGCATTCCGAAGGCGCGGTCCTCGTCCTTGGGGACGCCCTGCCCTCTGCGGTACATCATGGCCACTATGGCCTCCGCCTCGCAGTTGCCCTGTTCCGCCGACTTGGAGAGCCAGAACACGGCCTTCTCGTCGGACCTCGTCACGCCGAATCCGTCGAGATATCTTCTTCCGATGTCGTACTGGGCCTCTTCGAGGCCGCCTTCGGCGGCCAGCTCTATCCATTCGGCACATTGCTGGGGGGACAGGAGGCTGTATTCCATGCCGATCCCGGCGATGGCGTATTCCGTCTCCGGGTCTCCCGACATGCGGATCTCGGAGAGGTACCTGTCGGCGGTCTCTATGTCGCCGGCCTCTATGGCCATGAAAACCTTCTCGACGAGTTCCTCTTCCATCTATTCCCACCGCGGACTGTATTTCATGCGGGAACGCGGTCATCTGCGATAAAGCAGACGGTCATCGCATCCTCGAAAGGGTCTCCTTTACAAGACGCAGGGCGTCCTTCGCATCCTTCACGCCCTGTGCGGCGGACTTCTCGAAGAGGGACATGGCCTCGTCGTAGTCCCTCTCCACCCCTTCGCCCTCCATGTAGAGGAGGCCGAGGTTGTACTGTGCCTCGGGATGCCCCGCATCCGCGGCCCGGCGGTACCATTCCGCCGCCTTCTTCGCATCCTTGGTCGTGCCGCGGCCGGTGTAATACAGAAGTGCCAGATCGTATTGGGCCTCCGTCACCCCCTGGTCGGCGGCCATCTCGTACCAGTAGAACGCCTCCTCCATGTCCAGGGGGACGCCCTCCCCCATCTCGTAGAGGCTGGCGAGGTTGTATTGGGCGCCGGAGTATCCGTTGCGGGCGGACCTTTCGAACCATTCGGCGGCGGCCTCGTCGTCCTTTCCGACGCCGGTGCCGTCGTGGTACATGAGCCCGACTTGGTTCTGGGCCTGGGGGTGGTCCTGTCCGGCTGCCTTCATGTACCAGGACATGGCGTCGGTATAGGATACGTCGGTGCCGTAACCCAGATAGTGGAAGTTCCCCATCTGGTACTGTGCTTCGGCGTAGCCCTGTTCCGCGGACCTCTCCATCCATGCGAACGCCTTCCCCGGATCCCTCTCGATGTCCGGACAGTCGATGTGCATGGTGCCGACAGTGAACTGTGCCAGAGGGTTCCCGTGCTCGGCGCTCGCCATCATGCGTGCGTACGCTTCTCTGTATCTTCCCGCGCGGAAGAGGCGGGAACCTTCGACGAAATCCCCGTCCCTGCGGCATTGCTCTGTGAGGTCGCTCATATGTCACCGTGTAGGGGTCCGAGTTCATTAATCATGACGGCCCGTATATCCGTCCCCTCGGGGACGGAGGTCACCTGATCCCCTTGGCCATCTCCCCTTTGACGAAGGCGATCCTCTTCTCCGCGTCGGCGACGCCGAGGTCCCTCGCCTTCAGGAAGTAGTCGAGGGCCTTCTGGTAGGACCTCTCGACCCCGTCGCCCTCCAGATATAGGACGCCGGTGTCGTAGCAGGCGTCGGGGTGTCCGTTGTCGGCCGCCTCTATGCATAGTTTGGCGGCCTTTCCGACGTCCTTCGCACATCCGTACCCGTTGTGGTACATATGTGCCAGACAGTAGGCGGCCTGCACCACTCCGCGGTCCGCGGCCTGGGCGTACAGCTCCACGGCCTGCTTGTAGTCGGTCGGGATCCCGTCCCCCCTCTCGTACATGGTGCCGAGGTTGTAGAACGCCTGTGCGTATCCCTGGTTGGCGGATGCCTTGAGCCACTCGAAGGCCTTCGCATCGGACCTCTGGGTCCCGTTCCCCAGGTGGAACATGACGCCCACCTCGTTCTGGGCGGCGGCGTTGCCGGCGACGGCGGCCTTCCTGTACCACATGAGGGCCTTCTTCGGGTCGGCCTCCGTGCCCCTCCCGTAGTAGAAGAGTCCGCCGAGACGGACCTGGGCCTCCGGGTTGCCGTTCATGGAGGAGGTCAGGTAGTGGTCGAACGCCCCTTTCCAGTCCTCCGCCTTGAAGCACTCGATCCCCGCCGTCAGCTCCGGGTCCTTCATATAGGATTCGAAATCGTAGTCCGACATTCACTGCGCCCTCCTTTCTTCCTCCTCGATCATCCTGATGTTGTCCCTGGCCTTCACGAACCCGAGCTCGAACGCCCTCTGGAAGTACTTCTTCGCCTTCCCGAGGTCCCTCTCGGTCCCGTCCCCGTAGAGGTACAGGACGGCGGTGTCGTACACTGCCTTCGCATAGCCCTCCTCGGCGGCGGTCCTGCACAGGAGGAACGCCTTGGCGGGGTCCTTCTCCACCCCCTTCCCCTCGTGGTAGAGGTGGCCGAGGCTGTAGGCCGCCTCGGGCATGCCCATGGAGGCCGCCTTCAGATACAGGAGGGAGGCGTACTCGAAGTTCACCTCGCATCCGCATCCGCTCTCGTAGAACGTCCCGAGGTTGTAGATGGCGCTGCGGTTGTTCTGCTCCGCGGCCTTCTCGGTCCACTCGAAGGCCTTGGCCGGGGAGCGCTGGGTGTTCCTGCCGGTGGCGTACATGAGGCCGAGTTCGTTCTGGGCGTCGGCGTTGCCGTTCTCCGCCCCCTTGCGGAACCACATGAGGGCCTTCTTGAGGTCCTGTCTCGTACCGATCCCGTAGTAGAGCATGTTCCCGATGCGGAACTGGGCCTCCGCATTGCCGTTCTCGGCACTCCTCATGAAACATCCGAATGCGTTCGCGAAGTCCTTTTCCTCGAACGCCTTCTTTCCCGCATCGAAGTCGGCGTCCGTCTTCTCTTCTGACATAGTGGGACGTAAAGCGGTCGGTCGTATTTTACAGTGGTTCCGAATCCAGGCGTTCACGCCATGCCGCCGCGGGCGGCGGCGCTGATGTATTCCCATGCCTTCTCGGAGGAGTATTCGACGCCGGTCCCCTCCTGATACATCCTTCCGAGGGCGAGTTGGGAGTACGGGTCCCCCATATCCGCCGCCTTGCGGTAGATCTGTGCCGCCCTCCGGGCGTCGGCGGGGGCGAAGTCGCCCTCCAGGAACATGCGTCCCAGTTCGCGGAGGGTGTCGACGTCCCCGCTGAGCTCGGCGCTGTAGTACAGCGCCATCGCGGTGCGGACGTTCCTTTCGACGCCCTGGCCGACGTAGTAGAGGCGGCCGAGGCGTAGGCAGGAGGGGCCGTCTCCCTGCATGACCTTGGAGGTCAGGGATTCGATAACTTTCATCATGTTAGATGATAGGGATCGTCGGATATATATCATGTAACATGTTATTAACAGATATATTGTATAATGACCTCGCGATGCTGGCACATCGCGAGGTAAAGGGTCACGGTGTCTTCATGACGGGACGGGAATGTTCAGTTCCCGCCCTGCGGCATGGTCTTTTTAGAGACCTCGCCTATGCGGGCGAAGGCCTCCCCGTCGAGGACGACGGAGGCGTCCTTTCCGCCGAGGCGCATCTCCACGACGATCCCCGCATCCGAGAAGTCGAGGCCCGTGAGTATGTCCGCGAATCCGGGAGGGACCCCGTCCGCATCCCCGGACGCCGCCTTGGAGGCGGCCTCGAACATCCCGGGTACGGCTTTGGCGGTCCTCGGCCCGTGCAGGAAGCGTATGTCGGAACCGTCCACACGCATCATCACGTCGCCGAGGACGTTGTATGCCTCCGTCCCGTCACACACGGCCGCGGTCATGTCGCGGTGGGTGCCTATGAGCCATTCCATGACGGCGGCGGGGATCATGCCGTCCCCGACGCCTCTGACGGTGTATTCGACGGAGGCGCCTGCAGTGGCCTCCGCGTTCTCGATGTCGGCGAGGACCTCCTCCGGGGAGCGCCCCTCCAAGCGTGAGACGGCGTTCAGGATCTGTCTCACGTTGACGGCATAGGTGGCGAAGTCCGTGTTCGCCGGGACGAGGATCTCCTCGTCCCCCATGCTGTACGAATCGTACGATCCCGGGGCGGAGAAGGTCATCCTCCAATCCTTTTCCTCGAGATATGCCCTGATCTTGCGGGGGTCCACCTTCATGAGGACCCCTCTGTCGAATCCTGCGTTCATCTTCATCCCTGTCCTTCCGAGCGCCTGCAGGGCGCCGTAGATACGCGTTCCGAAGAGCCAGCGTGATTTAAGCGTTATCCGTGCCGGTACACCGTCGGGCCGTCCGGGGAGGGCCCGGTACCGGATATGTGTCCGGTACCGGATCAATGGGTTTCCAGGCCTCAGGCCGCTTTCTGTTCACTTCGATGTTCCGGATCCGTCGCAATCTTCCTTGCGGTATCTTCCGAGAAGCTCGATGTTGATCCCCCCGATCCTCTCGTCATATCTTATGTCTGTTTCCACATCGAATATGTCCCTCATGTTCTGGACGGTCATGACGTCCTCCGTGCGACCGGATGCTACGATGTGACCATCTTTCAGAAGTATCACCCTGTCACAGTATCTTGCGGCGAATACCATGTCGTGGGTGACCATGATGACCCTCTTCCCCATGTTGGATGACAGGTCGCGTATGAGGTCCATGAGGTCGAACTGATGGCTCACGTCGAGATGGAGGGTCGGTTCGTCCAGAAGAAGGATCTCCGACTGCTGTGCCAGCGCACGCGCTATCATGACTCTGCGGAATTCCCCGCCGCTGAGTTCCATCACGTTGCGGTGTGCGAGATGCAGGACGCCTGCCTTCTCCAGGGAGTCGGTGCATATCCTTATGTCGTCTTCCTTGGCGGCCGACCCTATGGAGGAGGAACGGGAGTAACGTCCCATCATCACCGCATCGAACGCCGTGTACGGGAACGTGCTGTACGCACTCTGTGCGACTACGGCCATGCTGCGGGCCAACTCCTTGGGGACCATTCTGTCCACCGATGCCGTCCCATCATCGTTCGCAGCCTTGGAATGGGGCTCCAGAACCCCCTCTCCGAAATTGCATACGGATACATCCCCTTCCGGCACCAGAAGTCTGTTTATGCATTTCAGCAGGGTCGTTTTTCCGCATCCGTTCTGTCCGAGTATGCCTATTACCTCTCCCGCATCCGATTTGAACACGATGTCGTGGAGGACCTTCTTGTCCCCGTAGCTGAAATTTAGGTTGTCGACTATCAGGTCCATTCCATCATCCCCACAGTTCGTTACGCTTCTTCCTCATGATGTAGACGAAGAACGGTGCTCCGATAAGCGAGGTGAGGACGCCTACGGGGAAGCTTCCGGTGGATGTGGATATCAGCCTGCATGCCAGATCCATCGCCATCATGAACAGTGCCCCCGCCAGGACGCAGATGATCCAGAGCCTTTGGTGTTCCGGACCTACCAGTGCCCGGCATATGTGAGGTATGATGAGGCCGACGAATCCTATGACCCCGCTGACCGCTACGCATCCTCCTACAGTCAGGGCTGTCCCTATGAGCAGCGCCGTACGGACCCTCCTCAGATTGACCCCGAGCGATCTCGCCTGTTCCTCTCCCATGGAAAGGAGGTTGAGTTCACGGGAGCACAATGCGATTATGATCACTCCTGCACCGACGGAGATCAGGGACATCTCCACGGAATTCCATGTGCATCTCGCGAAACTGCCCATAGTCCAATAGACTATGTCGGCCAGGGCGTCCTTGTCGACCGCATATTGGACCATCGAGCTCATTCCGCTGAAGAAAGTCCCTACCGCTATGCCTGCCAGAAGCAGGAGTACCGTAGGTACGCCGTATCTGGTGTGTGCCAGTGCGTATACGAGGGTTATGGTCGCAAAGCACAGCAGGAAGGCCATGAACGGGACGGCGAAACTTCCCAGGACCCCTCCGACACCCAGGCCTATGGCCAGACTGGCCCCGAAGGCCGCCCCGGAGGACAGCCCCAGGACGGAAGGTGAGGCCATCGGGTTTCTGAACATCGCCTGCATCGCCATCCCTGCCACGGAGAGGCCGGCACCGACGATGGCGGCGCAGGCCACACGCGGCATGCGCAGGGTCTCCACTATGTATGTGTTACCCCACGTCCCGTTCCCCATGAAGATGTCGATCACGTCTCCGAAGGACAGGTCGACGGTCCCGAGGAAGAGGCACAGGATATAGAATACGGCAAGGGATGCGGACAGCACTATCGTCAGTACGACGAAGCGTGCCCGTTTGGCGGAGCTGTAGGCGATGACCCCGTTCTTTGGGTCGGTGTTGCATTCTTCCATGTGATTACCCGATGGCCTTGGTCGTTTCAGGATGTTGCAGTGGGGACCCTCATCGCCTGGTCCCAATCAATCGTCGTGGGGTCCGATATGCAGAACACGATGACCTGCGGCTGTGCCTTGATGACATTCTCCTCTTCCCAGTTGCCGCTCGTCTCTTTGGTGTAGACGTTCTTCACCTTGAGGATCTCGAACATCACCCCTATGCCGGAGTTGCTGGCGAATGTCCAGTCGTTGTTGGCATAGATGCCGAGGCCGGTGTATTGGGCTCCTCTCGCCTCCACCTGTTTGGCGGATTCCTGGGATATCGCATACATCTGCGTCCTGAGGGTGTCGATGAGGGTCTGGGCATATTCGCCGTATCCGAAGATGTAGGATATGGCCTCTATTTCGGCCAGACAGTCGGAGAATGTGGATATGCTGAGCAGGAGGGAGTATCCTCCGGCACTCTCGACGGTCTCCTTCATCCACTGTCCTCCAGAATCCCAGGAGGGGGAGGATCCGCTGCATATCCATATGGGGGTCTCGCCTGCGTCCTTGAGGGACTGGAGGAGATTGGTGTACGTCTCCTTGTTCTCCGAGATCTTCGAGGGGTTGGGAAGCTGCACTCCGGAGAATTCGGCGGTCGATATGTTGTAGTTCTTGGAGAGGCCGTCGTACAGGGAGCTGTCTCCTCCGAAACAGAGGTCCCAGAGCTGGGATATGACTTTGGAGTCGTAGTCCGTCGCAGACACTCCGGCGGCCTGGCAGAGGGCGTAGTAGAGGCATATGGCGTACGAGCCGCTGCCGATCATGCCGGTGGGTATGCTGGTGTATGTGGTGTTGTAGGTGGACCATTTTCCGGTGGAGTCCTTGTACTTGGATGTGACTATGAGGTTATCGTCACCGTCGAAGCTTATAATGGAATCGTACGGGAGGAAATCCTTGGGGACGTCGCTCTTGGAGTACTTGGAAAAGTCCGGTTTGCAATCGTATATGTTCTCATACATCTCCCCTATGGTCTCCACCCAGTATGGGGAGGGTGCGACTTTGGAGGAGGCCACCGCCATGATGTTGGGGTCCCAGGCGTACCATCCGCCTTTGTTTTCCTTACCGTCTCCGTCATCGTTCATCAGGACGACGGCTGCGCCTGCCCCGATTACTACGGCAACGACGGCAATCGCCGCTATCGTTATCTTAGCATTCATGTTAGTCCTCATTTGGATTATACATCCAATTAGATATTTTTGATAGGACTTATAAGTGTGATTGATGTTGGACTGATTGTTTTTAATGTTGTAAAAATTTATTTTACAATAGGTTCATCTAATCACTTCGCTCAATCATGCATTTCGTCTGCCGATCAGTCGCTGGAATATGCGTCCCTGTCTGTGATCCCTTCGATCAGTTCTTCGTTCTCCAGGAATGTCTTCTTCAGTTTTTCGCGGGTCTCCTCGTCCGCATCCCACAGGTCTCTGTCTATGGCCTCCTGCATGCGTTGAAGCATTTCGGAGAGTGCGAAGGGATTCTTCTCTTCGAGCCATTTGCGGGTCTCCTCGTCGAATATGAACTTCTCCGAGAACTTCTGGTACATCCAGTCGTCCACGGACCCTGTTGTTCCGTCCCATCCGATCATGTACTCCGCCAGTTTCGACAGTTCCTGTGCACCGCGGTAACCGTGTTCCTTGATCCCGGCGAGCCATTTCGGATTCAGGACTTTGCTTCTGAAGATGAACTGACACTCTTCGTTGGCCGTCCTCAGCCTGCTTCTGTCCGGATCGGAGTCGTCTCCGATGAGGAACATCGCATCCTTGTCCCCATGTGCCCTGACGAACGCATTGAGGCCGCCCATGTATTCGAAGACCTCATCCATCGCCAAGATGTCGTGTTCTCTGTCCGGCATGTTCTTGATGGTCGCAGATACCCTGCTGAAACGGCGGGAGAATTCTTCCTTGCGGAGCTCCCCGTACATGCCGCGGCCGTAGGCGTAGCTGCTCCAATTGAGGCAGACGTCCGCAAGATCCTCAGTATTCTTCCATGCCCCTGACGCAATGGCGACGTCCACCCCTCCGCCGTAGCTTCCCGGAGCGGATCCGAAAACACGGATCCTGGCGGACCGCTGGGCCTCGTCCACGGGTATGCCCTTCCCTATGCTCTCGGCCACGTCCTTCCTTACGTTGTCGGCGATGTAATTCTCATCCTCCGATTCGTCCAGATCGGCCACGAGGTCCAAGGCGTCGTTGAACATGTCCACCAGATTCGGGTAACAGTCGCGGAAAAGCCCGGTTATGCGCAAGGTGACATCTATCCTCGGTCTCCCAAGCTCCTCCAGCGGGATGACCTCGAGACCGTTGACGAGGTCGCCGGTCTTCGACCAGACGGGCCGGACGCCCATCAGCCACAGTATGTATCCGACATCGTCCCCGTTGGTCTTCATGGTGTCCGTGGCCCAGATGACCATGCCTATCTCGTGCGGATAGTGGCCCTTCTCATCGAGGAAGCGTTGCAGCATCTGGTCCGCCATCCTCTTCCCGATCTCCCATGCCGTCACGGTGGGGACGGAGTCGGGGTCTATGCCGTAGAAATTACGTCCGGAGGGGAGGATGCGCGCATTCCCTCTCGTAGGCGGGCCCGACGGCCCGGGCGGCACATATCTGCCGTCCAATGCGGTCATGAGGTTGTCCATCTCCATGTCGGTACGCAGGAGGTTAGGTACGGTGACCGACAGGGCGAACTCCAAGGATCCCTCCAGTTCGGGAGTCATCCTGCAGTATCTCTCCACGATCGCCTTGCATTCGGGCATACCGTATCCCGCCTCCCTCATTTCGCGCAGGGCGTTGCGGAAATCCGAATCCACGCGTTCGGCCGCGACGCTCTTGAGTTCCCCGTTCCGGAGCGATCCGGAAGGGTCCTGCAGACAATCGTCGAGGTCTATCCCGCATGCCGATGCGAAAGCGCCTCTGAGGGACGGGATGTCACCGTTCCTTATGCGGGATATGGAATAGACGCATTCATCCATGTGGCGGTCGGAGGGTATGCGTCCCAGGACATGGAGTCCGTCCGGTATGAGGGCGTCCTTGACGTCCTCCAGATATCCGTGGAGGGGTATGATGTATTGTTCGAACCCCTCGCTCCCCGTATCCTCGGGGACGTGTAGGTCGTCCAGAAGGTCCTGTCTGCGGGCCTCCTCGAATATCTCGGATACGAGGACCTTCATCCGGTCTTCCGATGCCGACCCTCTGATGGTGAAGTATTCGCGCAGGAGGGAACAGATCTTCTCCAGATCCTCGTAGCTGTCCGCACGGGCCATGGCCGGGTTGAGGTAGGCGATTATGACCGCCTCCACCCTCCTTTTGGCCTGTATCCCCTCTCCCGGGTCGTCTATACAGAAGGGGTAGATGTCGGGGAGGGGGTCCAGGATCATGTCCGGTTCACACTTGTTGGAAAGCCCCACGCTCTTCCCGGGGAGCCACTCCATGGACCCGTGGGTCCCCATGTGGATCACCGCATCCGCATGATACACGTTCTTGAGCCTAAAGTCTGCCGTGTGCAGTAAATCCTGATCTCTTTTTTCCGACTGTTTTCGT
>OGLM01001274.1_pt1 | contig 26828 bp, 10 predicted proteins | sample 1572531 | NCBI WGS metagenome assembly OGLM01 (sample SAMEA2581909, study PRJEB24529) | metagenome | biome: Human gut stool | place: China | collected 2011 | reverse complement strand
TATAGACGGATTTTATATCCTTATAACTGAAGGCTTTTTTCTTTTCGCCTTTGACCCCGGTGCAGTAGTCTAAAAATTCTTCCTGCTGTTCTTCGTCCCATTCCCGATATTTTTCTAAAAGTTTTGGATTCTCGCGGATTTCTCTTTTAATATCCTCCCGCTCACGAATCATCGGAAAATACTGTTTTAATTTTGTTGTGCTTTTTGGCAATCGCATCGCCCCTTTCTTTCGCATTTTATTCATCATTCAACAATATTTATAAATATTGTTGATGTATATAATATACTTCATATAATAAACCTTGTCAATATATTTTATACACTATTCAAATAATATTTAGAACTATTTTCCTCCACTTCTGCCAAAGTCCCTTTAATACAAAAAGAGCAGACACAAAAATCCTTTCTGTATCTGCTCTCTATCCGCTTTTACCGGCTTATCCTAAAAGAAATCCACCGTTAAAATTCATGATTTAATTTTAAATTATTCTACTGTATAAATCCAGCCCTTAGGTGCTTCTAGCTTGCCCATTTGAATACCTGTTAAAGTATCGTACAGCTTCTGGATTGTAGGACCCATCTTTTCCATACCGCTTGGCATGCAGATTTCCTTGCCGTGGTCAACAATCTTACCAACCGGTGAGATAACAGCTGCTGTACCGCAAAGACCACATTCTGCAAAATCCTTTACTTCTTCCAGTGTAACTTCACGTTCTTCAACCTTCAGTCCTAAAATTTCCTTCGCAACATATACGAGTGAACGACGTGTAATAGAAGGAAGAATACTGCTTGACTTTGGTGTTACAACTGTACCGTCTTTTGTAACGAACAGGAAGTTTGCACCGCCTGTTTCTTCTACCTTTGTTCTTGTTGCCGGGTCTAAGTACATATTTTCTGCGTAGCCTTCTTTATGTGCTGTTACGATTGCATGTAAGCTCATGGCATAATTTAAACCGGCCTTGATATGACCTGTTCCGTGAGGTGCTGCTCTATCGAAATCAGATACCTTAATTGTAAGAGGCTTTGCGCCGCCCTTGAAATACGGACCAACCGGTGTTGTAAGAATTCTGAACTGATATTCATCAGCCGGTTTTACACCGATAACCGGATTGCTGCCGAACATATATGGACGGATGTATAATGTAGCGCCTGAACCAAATGGCGGTACCCATGCTGCATTTGCCTTTACTGTATCTGTAACAGCCTGTACAAACTTGTCTACAGGGAATGGCGGCATTTCCAGTCTTTCGCAGGAATCATGCATTCTCTGTGCATTGAGGTCCGGACGGAACATAACAATATGACCGTCTTCTGTTGTATAAGCCTTTAAACCTTCAAAACAAGTCTGTGCATACTGAAGTACACCTGCACACTCATTTAACACGACCTTATCATCATCTGTAATGACTCCGTCATCCCACGCTCCGTCTTTATAATTTGCTACAAATCTTTTATCTGTCTTTACATAACCGAATCCAAGATTTGCCCAGTCAAGATTTTTCTTTTCCATCTTCATTACTCCCTTTCGCGTCTAGTCGGATTGTTACGAAATGATATCTTTTACTTCATTCCACGCAATTCTTAACAGTTATTTTACTGCGATACCTTGTGAAAGTCAATATCCCAGTTTCTGCATTTTTAGGAAGTTTCATCATTTTATTCCCGATCTAATAATGACTGATAAAATGCCGCATAATCTTCACGTTGTTCTGCCGTAAACGCAATGGCAGTTCTTGGGTGCTGGTTCTGCTGTCCTGTCAGCATATACTGTACATCACAGCCCCATACAAGCCCTGTCTTCTTTAACGGAAGCATCTGGTTCTGTAAAAATTTTAATACCGGATTCAAACTGTACTTCGGATTTCTAAGGAAGCCTAACAGCAGTTCCATGTTGCAGTTTCCTGCACCGCGTCCCATGCCGCTCATCGTTGCATCCAGATAGCTGACACCTACGGTGCAGGCTTCAATCGTATTTGCAAATGCAAGCTGCTGGTTGTTGTGTGCATGGATACCGACCTTCTTGCCGTATTTTTCTGCAACCTTCAAATACTTATCCGCCAGTCTGCGGATCTGTTCCGGATATAAAGAACCATAGCTGTCAACCAGATAAATCGTGCCGACCTCGCTCTGTGCCAGTAAATCCAGTGCCAGATCCAGCTCAGATTCTGCCGCTGTGGAAACTGCCATAATATTAATCGTGGTTTCATAGCCCATCTCCGCACAGTAATGAATCATCTCGATTGCCGCCGGAATTGTATTAATATAAGTAGCAATACGAATCATGTCAATCACGCTGTCTGTCTTTGGAATAATATCTTTTTTATAATCGGTACGTCCGACATCTGCCATAACGGAAATCTTTAAATCGGTGTTGTTATCACCGACAATATCACGGATATCCTGCTCATCACAAAACTTCCACTTGCCGAATTCCTTAACGTCAAAAATTTCCTTTGAAGCCTTATAACCGAACTCCATGTATTCTACACCTGCTGCCACGTTGGCGGTATATAAATTTCTTACAAATTCATCGTCAAAATAAAAATTGTTGACCAATCCTCCGTCTCTGATTGTACAATCAACGACCTTAATATCCGGTCTGTAAGAAATTAATTCGCCCTTCTGTTCCATTTCCTTTTCCTCCAATATCTGCTTTTGTTTTATTTTTCACTTTAAAGCGTTAAACTTTAACGTATTATAGCACACTTTTTTCAAAATGCAAACCCCTTTCAGAAGAATCCTTTCCAAAATGCTTTATAACCGATTTACGTCAGCTGCTGCATATCCTTTACCAGGGCTTTTAATCCTGCCAGATATTCCTGCGCATTGCTGAATTTCTTCTTTGTCACCCTCCAGACAAATTTCGGTTCCGGACTGCTGATAAACCGCACCGCACCGCCGTATCCGGCTACGAAATTCTCGATTTTATCCCCCTGAATGTCCGCTTTCGGATAAATCTTCATGACCGTCCGCCACTGCGATGCACCCGGTGTTTCGTCCGTTCCGCCCTGAATCTCGGTAATGCCGATTTTGTGTGCCATAGACTTAACCAGTGCAATATTTAAAAGATTGGCGGCACTTGCCGGCAGACTGCCGTAACGGTCACCGAGTTCGTCGCACATATCCGACAGTTCCTCCTCGCTTTCAATACCCGCAATCCGCTTGTAGACATCCAGCTTCTGATATTCGCTCTTAATATAAGAAGACGGAATAAATGCATCTACATTCAAATCCACATTTGTTTCAAAACCGTATTCATTTTTAATGCCCTTCAAATCATTCACCGCCTGATTGAGCATTTTACAGTACAAATCATATCCAACCGCCGCCATATGCCCATGCTGTGAGCGTCCAAGCACATTTCCTGCGCCACGGATTTCAAGGTCTTTCATCGCAATCTTAAAACCGGAGCCGAAATCCGAAAATTCACGAATCGCACTTAAACGTTTCTCTGCCACTTCCGTGAGCATTCTGTCCCTGCGGTACAATAAAAATGCATAGGACGTTCTGCTGCTTCGTCCGACACGCCCGCGTAACTGGTAAAGCTGTGAAAGCCCGAATTTATCCGCATCTTCGATAATCATGGTATTGACATTTGAAATGTCCACACCGGTTTCGATAATCGTGGTTGAAATTAAGACGTCAATTTCTCCGTTGATAAATTCGTACATGATTTTTTCAAGCATACGTTTTTCCATCTGACCGTGTGCATAGGCGACATTGGCCTCCGGCACCAGTTCCTCAATGTGTGCCGCCACCTCATCAATGCTGCGGACACGATTGTATACATAATACACCTGTCCGTTTCTTGCCAGCTCTCTGTGAATCGCCTCCCGGATCATTTCATCGTTATGTTCCGTTACAAAGGTCTGTATCGGCACGCGGTCTGTCGGCGGTTCTTCCAGTACACTCATATCACGGATACCGACAAGGCTCATATGCAGTGTTCTAGGAATCGGGGTCGCACTGAGCGTCATGACATCCACATCATTTTTTAATTTCTTAATCTTTTCCTTATGGGTTACACCAAAACGCTGTTCCTCATCAATAATCAACAGTCCCAGGTCCTTAAACTCCACATCCTTGGATAACAGTCTGTGTGTACCGATTGCAATATCTACAAAACCTTTTTTTAACTCGGAAATACTTTCCTTGATTTCCTTGCTTGTACGGAAGCTTGACAGCTGTGCCACCGTCACCGGAAAATTTTTCATCCGCTGTTCAAAGGTGTTGTAAATCTGCTGGGCAAGAATGGTTGTCGGCACAAGATATGCCACCTGCTTGCCCTCCTGTACCGCTTTAAATGCCGCACGGATTGCGACTTCAGTCTTGCCATAGCCGACATCACCGCAGATTAAACGGTCCATAATGCGGGTACTTTCCATATCACGCTTGGTGTCTTCTATCGCCGTCAGCTGATCCTGCGTTTCCTCATACGGAAACATTTCTTCAAATTCCCTCTGCCATACGGTATCCGGTCCAAACTGATAGCCCTTTTCCTTCTGCCGCGCTGCATACAGCGCAACCAGATCCTTTGCCACTTCTTCAACCGCGCCGTGTACCTTGGATTTTGTTTTATTCCACTCCTGTGTCCCCAGCTTATTGAGCTTGGGCTTCTTTTCGGTATCCGCCGCCGCATATTTCTGTAAACGGTCAAGCTGTGTCGCCAGCACATAAAGGTTACTGTTTCCGGCGTATTCAATCTTGATATAATCCTTTTCCACACCCTCAACCGTAATTTTTTCAATACCCTTATACACACCCAGTCCGTGACTTTCATGCACGACAAAATCGCCGATATTCAGTTCGTTAAAACCGGCTATCGACTTTCCGTCATACTTTTTCTTCTTTTCACGTTTTTTCTGCCTGCTTGCAAAAATATCATTTTCCGCAATCACGACAAACTGCAGAAGCGGATACTCAAAGCCCTTGTGCAGACTGCCGTAAGTAACCATAATCGTGCCTTCAAGCATTTCATTTTCAAAATCTTCACTGAAATACGCCGTCAGCCCCAGATCCGCCAGATCCTGCACAATTCTCGCCGCACGCGTTCTCGAATTGCACACCAGGATACTCTTATACCCCGAACGCTTATATTTTTTTAAATCGTCCGCAAGATACTCAAAGCTGTTGTGGTACGGACTGATACTGCGGGTATCAATGCGCACATATTCCGCCACAGCAAATTTTTCCGGCTTGTAATCCAGCGCCGACAACAGCAGGGTACGTTTCTTTTCAAGTCCCGCATAAATGCTTTCAATCCCGTGAATCATATCGGTCTGTCCCGGCAGAATATAGCCGCCCTCCAGACGGTTTTTCATACTTTCCGTATATTCATATAAAATAAGTTCCATGCGCTCATTTAAGCGGTTCGGCTCATCTAATACAAACAGCGTGTCTTCCTTTGGAAAATAGCTTAAAAATCCGGTCAGTTCCTCTGCAAACATCCGCAGCGCCTTGCTGTAATCGCCGGTACGCTCCATATCTGCCACATTTCTGCGGATACGGTTGCATTTCTCAATATCCTCTGCCGTCTTTTTCTTCTTATCATTACCAAAGGCGGTAAGCTGTCCTGCCAGTTCTTCCTGTAACTTTTCCCTGCCGCGCGCAATTTCTTCTTCGCTTAACAGGCATTCTGTCGCCGGAAAAGCTTCAAACCGCTCAATCTTTTCAATGGAACGCTGGCTCTCCACGTCAAACAAACGGATTGAATCCACCTCATCGTCCCACAACTCAATGCGCACCGGTGTTTCTTCCGTATACGGGAAAATGTCGATAATACCGCCGCGCACCGCAAATTTGCCCTGTCCGTCCACAATCGCACATCGCTCATAGCCAATCTGTACCAGTTCTTTTGAAAGCGCTTCTAAATCAAGAACCTGTCCTTTTTCAAATGAAATCGTGGCATTTTTATATTTTTCAAGCGGAACGAGCAAATCAGCACAGCCGTCAATCGTTGTCACAACCGTAAGTCCCGCCGCATTTTTGTTTTCCGGCTGTATGCCGTCTGTTTTACCGTTTGAAATACTGTCTTCACTGATATGCTTCTGCGCCTGAATGATTTTGTAAATGCATGCAAGCCGCTCTCCCGCAAGCTGGTTGCCATGCACATCGGCGCTGTAAAAGATAAAATCCTTGGCAGGATAGTAAATACTGCTCTTATCAAAAAAGAGACAATCCTCACGAAGCTGTCTTGCCTTGACCTCATCGCTAGTAATCACGACCCGGATTGGATACTGCTCCCCGAGTGCTTCCAGCAGATGTACTTTCTGCGTGTCAATGCAGCCGCTGACCATTACCGCATGCCCCAGCCGGCTAAAAGACTTTTTAATTTCTTCTATCCCTGCCATCCCCTGCACAGGCTCAAAAAATGTTTTCATACTTCCTCTATTCTACAATTTTTATTTCATCCATTAAATTTATTCATCGCACCGGTAATACCCTCTGTCATGATACAGGCAACCGCTTCGCAGGCTCTCTGATTGGCATCCCGCAGTGTATCGTATAAATCTGCCGGGAATTTTCCGAGTACCCAGTCTGCAAGGTCCCAGCCCTTCGGTTTGTCACCGACACCGAACTTAACACGCTTGAACCGGTCACTGCCAAGCTGCGCGATAATACTCTTAATACCGTTGTGTCCGCCTGCGCTTCCCTTTGCCCGCAGACGCAGTTTGCCCGGTTCTAAGCTGATGTCGTCAAAAATAACGATTAAATCATCGATATCCGCCTTATAATAATCCATGACTTCACGGATACATTCCCCGGACAGATTCATATACGTCATCGGCTTTACAAGAATGACCTTCTCTCCCTCAATCATACCCTTGCCAATCATCCCTTTGTGTTTTTGTGTGTCTACGCTGATATTATATTGATCTGCCAGCGCATCTATCACAGAAAATCCTGCATTGTGTCTTGTTCCCATATACTGTGTGCCGGGATTTCCCAGCCCTGCTATAATATACATACTTTCCTCTTTTCCGCAGGCATTTTAATGCCGGAGGAACCGCGAGCCAAATGTCAGATTTGGCTCTGCGATAAAAGCTATTTTGTGACGCCTGCGGCACAAAATGCTGTGTGAAAAATCAGCACATCAGTGTGATTTTTCACACTTATCTCCATTTTTGAGCAACTTGTTGCAAAGTGGCGATGAGAAATTCGCATAGGCGATTTCTCATCTGTCATTATAGATGTTTGCTTTCGCTCAGAAGCAAATATCTGTGCAAAAAAGCGCGAAGTCCATTTTTCATGACTTCACGCTTATCTGTTCTGTATGCTTTCACTGCGTGTCTACGCATTTTTAAATTCTAGCATATTCTGATATCAGTGTCAAAAATTACTTTTTCAGCTTAAACTGCTGTACAAGTTCGTTCAGTGAAATAGATTCTGCTGAAAGCTCTTCACTTGTTGCAGAAGATTCTTCCGCAATAGCGGCATTGCTCTGTACAACCTCTGAAATCTGGTTAACACCGGCTTCAGCCTGCTTCATCTGTTCTGTCTGCGTTTCTGAAAGCTCCTCTAGCTCTTTAGACTTTTCTGCGACTTCATTAATACCCTGAACCAGTTCAATAATCGTCTTAGAAGTCTTCTCTACGGCACGGTTACCATTTTCAATTTCCTGAATAGAATTCATAATGAGTTCTCTTGTATTCACTGCAGACTGAGCGCTTTCGTCAGCAAGCTTGCCAATCTGTGTTGCAACAACAGCGAATCCGCGTCCGGCTTCTCCGGCCCTTGCGGCTTCAATAGAAGCATTTAATGCAAGCAGATTGGTCTGTTCAGCAATTTCTTCGATTTCACCGATAATGCTTTCAATCTTCTGAGACATTTCACTCATACGCTGCATAGCTTCCGTAACCGCCTGCATCTCCTGCTGGCTTCTGTCTGCTTCTTTTGCATATTTCACAGATAAATCATACGAAACGCTTGCACTGTCATGTGTATGTTCTACACCTTCTGTAATACTTGCAAAAGATGCAAGTAATTCTTCAACTGCACCAGCCTGATCTGTAGAACCTTCTGCAAGGCTCTGTGAACCCTCTGCAAGGTTGCCTGCACCGATAGATACCTGAGCGGCAGCTTCTTCAATGTGGCGCATTGTATCGTTCATATCTTCGTTCATCTGACGGATTGCATCATTCATGGCTGCAAAATCACCCAGATACTTTTCAGGAATTGCAGACGAGCCTGTATAATCATTCTTTGCCATCAGTTCCATACGGTGATTAACATCCTTAATAACTGCTGACAGATTCTCTGCCATATCCTTTGCAACAGTAACCATATCAGATACTTCATCTTCTGATTCCATTACCGGAAATTCACTTGTCAAATCACCCTGTGCAAAGGCCTTAAAACGTTCTGCCAGTGCATCGAGCGGATTTACAATATTTAACGCAAGCGCATCGCCCAGCTTTCTTGCGATTAAAATCGCCGCAATAATAATAAGAATAACTATTGCCAGTAAGACATATGTTAATACCTTTAAAATATTTTCCAATTTGTTACCTTCGCTGGTATTCACGTCCATCAGCTGTACCATATTCTCATAAATTGCTTCGTACTTCGGTGCCACTTCATCTTTTGCCAGTCGCTGTGCCTGATTTCTCTGATCGATATTCGTTACATCTTTACCCATCTGTACTACCTTATCAGCTAATGTAAAATAATCTTCCATACCGCTCATGATCTGATCATACACTTTACGTTCTTCAGCGGAAGCAACTGTTTCTTCTACTATAGCTGCATAATCCTTACATGCCTGCTTCTTTGTTTCATACGCTTCGTAGGTTTCCTGTACCAGTGTCTTATCCTGATAACCGATTGCCGCCCGCAGGTTACTTCTGGTGTCTGCAAATGTAATCATCATCTTACCGATATCACCCTGTGAAAAACCATAATTGGTTAATGCGTAATTGTACTGGACACCCATTACTAACATGGCAGTTCCTCCAAGAATACCAGAAAAACTTACCAATATTGCAACTATTAAAATTGCAGATGAAATACGCTGCCGCAGTCTTTTCCCATTCAATTTTTTGACCATTGCCTGAATCATATGTTGTTCCTCCTTACTGCTGTCAAGCCTAAATCTATTGATTTTACCGGCTTTGACGATTTTTATTTACCTCAAAACAAAAGCCGAAAGTAATGGATATCTTGGAATCGCGTCCCACCTTCCTTCGTTCCATCTACCATACACTGAATGCCAGCCAAGTTCCTAAATGGGGTCATGCCCCACAGTAAGTACCGATGCCGAACACAGCTCTTGTTTTTCTGTTTAATTGTTACTGACCTGCTTTCATCTGTTGTGATACTGAATGGCTCAGTAGGCGCTATGCCACATCAGACTTCTGTCGTTCTCTTGCTGATGCAATTCTTTTCAGACTTTATCGTTTACGGGTTTCTGTTCTCTAAAATGCTGCTCAGTCTCCGGTACCTTTTTATCAGCCACTCAGCAGAGTTCTGGATTATGTTGCTTATGTTTGTTGTCTCTTATACTGCCAACGATGTCTCGTTATTATTTTTGTCTGATTGATGTATCTTTTGATATTTTTAACTAATTTTATTATATCATTGTGTTCGACTTGTTTCAACAAAATATTACATACTTTTTTTTACAATTTTTATATTTAAAAATAGATTTTATTGCGCAAAATGGTACTTTAGGCGCTAAAAAGGACGGCAGGAGTACCACTTCTGCGATACTCCTGCCGCCTTTTATTTATGAAATCTTTATTTATCTTACTGGATTAAGATACCTGTTGTTTCATCAAATGTGTACTGTACACCATCAATCTGTAAAGTGCCCTTACGCATTGCACCTGTAATTGGATCAAAATAGTACTTTGCACCGTTTAATTCATTCCAGCCCTTAACCATATGGCCTTCTTCATCGTAACGAACCCACTTGCCGCCGTCAGATTCCTGATATACGTCTTTGCTCATGGCTCTCTTACCGCCGTCAACAGAATCTAACCAATACCAGGCATCTGTAGCCGGATCATAGATTTCCTTACCTCTGCCTTCAAGACCCTGACGCTTTCCGCCTTCATACCAGAATGCTTCATCGCCGTCTAACTGCCACTGGCAGTCTAAGCCGATACCTGTAATTTCATCATAGTAGCAAGGTGTTCCGTCTTCTGCTGTGTAAGCACCGTGAACCATCTTACCTGTGATGTCGTCAAAATGATAGCTGTTTCCGTTAATAACACTGTCACCGTGGTGCATCTGTCCTGTGATTTCATCATAGTATACCCACTTGCCTTCTTCTGTACCATCGGCAATATTTGTGAAGCCCTTTGTCATAGCGCCTGTTGTTTCATCAAAATGATACCAGCCGCCATATCTGTAATCTTCACCCTTCTTCATCTTGCCGTTTTCATCATAACGAACCCACTTGCCGTTTTCTGTTCCGTCCGGAATATTGACATCCTTATCAATTGCCATTGTTCCGTCTGCATCAAACCAGTACCAGGCATCTGCTTCGCTGTCATAAGCTTCCTTGCTGCGGGCTGCAACACCGTTATCAAACCAGTATTTCTTGCCTGTTTCTGCGTTTACTGCAAGACCTGTGTAATCTGTTACTTCTACACCATTTACATAGTAATGGATATTGCCGTTTTCATCGATAACCACACCATCTTTCTTTGTTTCCGGAGTTGTAGTACCATCGATAACGGTTGTCTTTGCCGGTTTTACGGATTTTGCTGCATCACTTGTTACATCTAATACTGCACCTGTGTTCTTAGTTGTATCCTTTAAAAGAAGCAGACCGTGCATATTGATTGTACCGTCTTCATTTCTTGTCGGTTTTACAGATGTATCTACATTTTCAAACCAGTCTTCTGTAGCCTGTTCGCCCTTATTGTTATAAGAAGCTGCACCGTCATAGATATAGTTGTTTTCACTGTGAAGTGCGAATGGGATTAAATCCTCCAGCTTTGTATTCTTGCTGTTGTTTAATGAAATTAATCCTGTTACTTCCCAAGCCTTGATGTTAGAATCCTTTGTATTTAATCCTACATTGTATGCACTGTTATCCAGTGAGTTGTTGTAAGAAATACAGTTGATAATCTTACAGTCAGGACAGCTGTTTGAAGTAATACCCTTTGCATGGTTGTCAAATGAAATACTGTTCTTTAATACATGAGCACCCTTCATCTGACCACCGCCAAGCTTGAAGCCGTTACCTTCGCCGTATTCATAGCCTTTAGCTGTTACATCATCTGTTGTCAGCCAGCCGTTGTTATAAGTTACACAGTTTTCAATTGTTACAGCACCGATTTCACCGGATACGGATTTTGCATATAAATCCCATCCATCATCGATGTTGTTATGGCTGATACAGCCATAGAACTTATTGTCTTCACCACAAGTCAGCTTTGCTGCAAAACCATCGGCATCATTACGTCCTTTATCACAGTTATCAAATGATTCACAGTTCTTAATGAGGTTGCCTGTAGGCCATAACTTGCCCTTTCTTCCGGCATCATTATCTGCACCGCCTTCACGGCTGATCTGGATACCTGAATTTGCTGCGTGGTTTACTGTACACATTTCAATTGTATTGTAGTTACCGCAAATCTGGATACCTACACCCGCTGAATCTTTTACATACAGACCATATACATGCCAGTATGAACCTGTGAGCCTTACTTCACCTGTAAATACTACACCGTCTGTTCCGTCTGTAGAAAGTGATTCTGCTACAAGGTTGATATTCTTATCTGCTGTACCGCTGACACTTCTTTCAACCTTTGCACCGCTGTAAGTACCATTCTTTAAGAAGATGGTCTGACCCGGCTGTGCATACTTTAATGCATTAGACAGGCTCATCGGGCTTTCTTCTGTTCCCTTACCTTCTGCATCAGCATCTGCGGATACAATGATTGTCTGACCTTCCTGTCCGTAAGACTGACGGTCAACAACTGTTTCTTTAATGACTGCTGCTACATTTGTAAGGTTTTCTGATGCTGTCGGAATGAATGTTGATTTTACGGTATTCTTTCCTTTATTTAACGGAACATTTACTCTTACAACTTCATTTGCAGATACTGCCTGACTAACAACTGCATCCCCGTTTTCTCCTGTTACGGTCAGTGTACCGTCACAGTTTGGTACATAAATGTATTCATAATCAGCAGAACCACATGTGCCTGTTGAGTATACTCTTCCGTCCGGTGTAATCTTTGTATCACCGTTGTCATTTGATGTAATACCCTTGCTTTCAGACTTTGAAAATTCAACATCAGATACCTTTACAGATACCTTTCTGGATACTGCAATACCAACTACAACTGTTCCATCTTCCTGTACAGATGTAAAGGAATTATCAGAAAGCTTCTGCTCTGAACCGTTGCAGGCTGCTGTATAACCTTCGTCTGTCTTTTCTAACGAAAATGTATATTTGTTGCCTACTTCAAATTTAACTGTCTGGTCTGTAAACCTAGCATTTGTTACACTTCTTTCCACACCGTCATTGCTTGATGTATCAGCTGATGTATAACCTGTAACCGTTCTCATAAACGGATTACTCTGCTTTGAGCTAAACATCATAGAAGATGCATAGTTGAAATACTTATGTACATAATCCGGATTGCCCCATACATTTAATCCAAGTGCATCGGCTGCAACAATACCAAAACCGGTCTGATTATCCGGTGTGAGAGAAGTATCCGTAATCTCAAATGTTGCACTCAGCTTAAAGTTTTCTTTGTTCGGATCAATCTTTGTATAGTAATATGTAAATCCGTCTTCATCATCAGAAATCTTACCGCTTGCCTGTCCCTTAACTTCCAGTGTTCCGGCTGTTCCTGCAATTGCCGGTGATTCCTGATTATTACTCTTTGCTGCGCTATTGTCAGATACGGAAAGCTTTACATTATCCGTCTGACCGTCAGCCGTTGTAAATGTAACATCGCCTGCCTGTGCAGAACCTACGATTGCCGTATACCATGGCTGTTCTTCTGCTGTTGTTACTTCAAAATCTTTTTCTGTATAAACAGATTCAAAACCGTCTGACTTTCTGAGTGCCTTAATCTGGATATCATAAGACTTGCCTGCTGTCAGTCCTGTCAGTGTATAATTGCCCGTTTCTGCAGATAATGCTGATTCTACAACCGTGTAATCTGCTGTGCTTCCGGATTCCTTATAAGCTACAGAATAAGAATCTGCATCTTCAATATTAATCCAGTCTAAGTAAACATCGCCGTTACCCTTGTTCTGTGCCCATGTGATAACCGGCTTCTTCACTGCCAGTACATAATCCTTGTATGTATAAACTTCACTTGCCTTATCAGCTTCGCCATATCTTTGTGCAACCACTACGAATGTGTAAGTACCTGAACGGTATGGTGCAAATGTAGCTGTTGATGCCTGCTTTGTAAATGTCTGTGTAGATACTTCCAGACCATCCTGTAACATTGTAACCTTTACATCATCAGCACCCTTGTATGCATCAATGACTGCTGAGAAGTCTACAACGAAATCTCCGGCTTCATCTGTTGTTACACTGTTAATCACCGGTGCTGCAACATCTGCCCATGCAGTCTGCTTCTTTTCACCGACTGCTAAGGATACCTGGAAGATGTTTGCTGTTGAACCTGACATATATGCATAGTAGGTCTTGCCTTCTTCCACATCAATTGTAATGGTATCATATGTACTTGCTGAACCTGATGTCTTTGTATCCTTTACAACTCCGTCTGAATCTACTACATAGAAGCTCTTATTAGACTTCTGTGTCTTTTCCATAATTGTCAGCTTACCGCTGTCGGTCGCTGTATACTGTAAGTAGCATCCTGCTGTCGGAACTGCGCCATTATTTGGTGTCGGCTTTACACCTCCTGCCTTTACATAATCTCCTGCTCCAAATGCTTCTGCTCCGGCTGTATCTGTTCCGCTTGTCCAGCCGTCACCCTTTAAGGATACGCCGTTATCCTCTGTTGTTGCTGCTGCCAGTAAGCCTGCTGCATCCCATGTCTTAATGTTGGTTACGCTGCCTACAGTTGCTGCTGTTTCCTCCTGTGCTGCCACACCGGCATCTGCACTTACCTCTTCTGCCAATACATTGTAAGGTATTAACACACCATACGGTACAGAACTGCTAGCCATCAGTACTGCTGATAAAAGCGCTGCTGCCTTTGTCACCTTTCTTCTCATAATCGTCCTCCTGATTTGTTTTTAGTGTTTTTATAAAAGCATTCCTGAAACCTCGTATTTTTAGCACATTTTTAAAAAATCACGAACTTTTTAAAAAACTTTTATAAGTTTTCACCAATTGTTTTTATTATATTATTTTTTAATCAGATAGTCAACCATGATTGCAGTTATTTTTGCTACTCAACTACTGATATTTGTCACATTTTTTGTGCATTTTACATATTTTTCACTCTTATATCAATTTATATGCAAATTCTTACATATATCTTTCCCAAAACCGTCTACCGGCAATGCAAAAAGGCTGCCACGAAATTTTTGAATTTCCATGGCAGCCCCGCGGGCTATCAAATTTGAGTAATTATCTTTTTTATCTGCGAATCAGCTTTCTTTTTCTAAGAAATTCATAAGCACCTGCTCCTGCCGCTGCAACTGCTGCTGCAAGGAATCCAAATCCATTGGCTGTATCTCCTGTCTGTACGCCTGTATCCGCAGACTGCTGTGCATTTTCTGATTTCTCTGACACATCACCGGTATTCTCACCCTGCTGTGTTCCTGAACCTGCATCATCCTTCTTTACATCGTCTGTTTTTGTATCATCTTTCTTTGTGTCATCCGGCTTGGTAATATCATCTTTTTGTACCGTTTTATTTTCATAGTATACTGCAAACGGACTGAAGCTGTCTGCCTCAAAACGGATACCTTCGCTTGTAAGCTGTGTTTCCAGCTTTTCAATGACACCGGTCTTTTCATTCAGATGATATACAATTACATTCACTTTACTGTAATCAATTCCTTCTTTATAAGCAAATGTAATCTGGATTTTACCGCTTTCAAGCATAACTGCCTGACCGTTCTCATCCTGTAATTCAATGTCATAATAATCTACTGTACTTCCGTCAGCAATTAATATTCCGCCGGCTGTAAAGCCTTTCATAATTGAGTCAATTACGCTGTTTCCGGCTTTTTCAATGACAACACTGACTTCTCCCGGATTTACGGTTTCACCGGCTGCATTTTTAATTACGGCATTTTCATCAACCGCTACATTCTTAACAACCTCTGCCTTATCAACAACCGTTATATCTGTTTTCGGTTTTTCCTGCTGTGTTCCATACAATGTAGCAGTTCTTGCACTGTAATCATAGTCCCCCATGACTGTGTCCGTCTTAAATTTTGCTGCCTGTGCACTTGTCAGGTATGGACGCTTATTATTTACTGTATATCCCGGACCGTAAGAACCGTATTCTGCAAATCTTGCATTTTCAGCTAAGTTACCGCTCATGTCACCATAAGATGTTTCCAGTGATATCGCCCTGCCTAAGTAGCAGTTCATAAATGTTGTCGAATCATCTGCCCCCCACGGACGTGCCATTCTGTATGCACCGTCTGCTACGCCTTCTTCTGCAAGGAAGCGGCAGTTGTTAAATACGTATCCGTAAGGTGTGGAAGCATATGTTCTTCCGGCTGTATAGCATCCGTCTGATTTGTATTCTGTATATCTTGCAACAATATCACAGTCTTCAAATACGGAAGTACCTGCACCATAGATAAAGTCAACATTACCTGTAATATAACATTTATTGAAATACTGTCTTGTCACAGCATAATTGCCGTTTTCATCTTTCGTTCTTGTATCGGTCAGCAGGGTATCCTGATAGCCGATTAATCTTACATTAATACATGCTGTCTGGTCAGCCACAATACACAGGGCATCTGCCTGCTGGTCCGAACCGTTTGTATAGTCATAAGAATTTTCAACCGTCAGATTTTCTGCCGTGAAGCCTGTCGCTGCCGTATCTACATACATTGCATTACGGTTCCACATACTGTCTGCATTTCCGTTGGCAACACATACAGAATAGAATAAATGGGTCTTTTCACTGTCCTGTCCGAGAAGACTTACATATGGTGATTTTACTTCAACCCGTTCATTATATTCACCATTTTTAATGTAAATCACTTTGGCTTCTGCATTATCTTCCGGCACTGCATTGACTGCTGCCTGAACAGTCTTGTATACCGGCAGTCCGTCTGACTCTGCACCGTCTTCGCCTGTATATGCCGCATCTACAACAATATCAACATCCGGGTTTGCAACAAAATTAAATGTCTTTCTTGTCGCATTGCCCTCTGCATCAGTAAATATAACAGTAACGTCATTTCTGCCTTTCTTTAATTTAGGTTCAAACTTCATTTCATCGCCCGCACCGACAGTTTTGGTATCTGCCAGCACGTCATTTACATAAAGCTGTGCTGTTCCTGCTTCGTCTGCTGTAAGAACCAGCAGTGCATTATCATCAAAAACAGTATCATTGGACTTATATGCTACTGTCAGTTTTGTTGCTTCATTTTCATATACATAAGCACCTGTATGGCCGTCTGATGTCAGTACCTGCATCGTTGCTGACGGATTACTTGTATTCTTGTCATTTTTTGCTATAACATAGTAATAATACGGTTCTTCTTCGACAACATCTGTATCTGTAAATGCATTCTCTGCTGTTGTCTTAACCAGCACTGCTTCACCGTCAGAACCCAGTTTTCTGTATACATCATAAGAAGATGCACCTTCTACGGCATTCCATGACAGTTCTACCTTAGATTTGCTGCCTGCGGCTGTTAATTCAGCCTGTGCAAGCGGTGCCTGATAGTCCGTTATTTCAGTTTCTACGGCTGTTCCCATTGTTGTTCCGCCATAAGGCACAATCTTAAACTGATAGTTTCCGTCGCCGTCCATTCCGGCATAACTGAAGCTGTTCACCTTAGAATCAGAAATCTTTGTATATTCACCGCCATCCTTTGATACATATACGGCATATTTAATATTGCCTGAGCCTTCTTCTGCGACATCCCATGTAATATTCATGCTCTTTCTGTCAGAAGCTACTTCTGTTGCGGCATTTGTAATCACCGGTGCAACACCGACTGCCACATAATAATCGTTCTGGTCATATACAACCGTACCTTCTGCATTCTTTAAGGTCAGGTTACTGATTTCTGCCGTAACACCTGAAAATGCCAGACCATAGCGTACTGTCTGTCCTGTCTGCAGGTCTGCATAAGACTGTGTCAGGTCAAATTCGCCCGGATTTGCTTCTGAACCCATAAGCACCGTTCCGTCTGCGCTTACAACCTGCATTTTAGCGGTATTGCCACTCTTTGTGTAAGTCAGTGTATATGTGCCGCCCAGCTCATATCCGTTTGCTGTGTCAGTTTTTTTGCCAACCTTTGGAGAACCGCAGTTACCCGTTCCGCTGACCGTTGAAAATGTATGCTGGATCACAATATTTTTCTGGATATGTAATACGTCACACTTCATGGCGCTGCCGGTCTTCGCGTTAAACTGTCCGATGGCAAGCCCCTGCTTATCTGTACCGGAATCCAGCTTTGTCACTGTAATATCTGCTGAAATCGTCATATCTTCTGATGTTTCCGGGAACAATAAGTAATCCATTCCTTTATCATCTCTGATATTTCCTTTCACTGTTGCGCTTCTTGTATGATTTACGGATAAAATGTTGCCGTTTGCGGAAGTTTCAAAGGAATTTCCGGCATCATAATTTCCTGAGTAATCTTTACTGCTTGACTGTGAGAAGTTTACTTCTCCTGCCTCTGAATCAAAAATCTGCTTGTTTACCGCAGCACCGTCATCCGTTGTATATGCAGAAGTTACCGTTACATCCGAAAATTCTGCAGTTACTCCTTCTGTTGCAAAGAAACCGATTGTCTTTGCTGATAATCCGGAAATTGTCTGTGTCTTTACCTTTTCATCTGAAAAATCAGCTGTCGAAGCAACGTGATAGGTTGCTTTATTCTCTGAAACTTCTAATTTAATATAAATGTCAGAAGAAGCGGTTGTGACTGCCGTATTGACCTGTGATGCACCGCCGCCTGCTGCTTCTTTATGGTATCCGTAACGGATCTGATTCTTGCTTCCATTTGCAAAATCTGCATACAGTGCTGCACTGGCACTTCCCGCTTCATCTGCGGCATTACGGATTAACAGTCCTGCGTATCCTGCATTGCCGTTATTATTGACGGTCATCTTCGCTGTAATAGTTAAATCTCCTTTACCCTCAAAATAAGCGTAGAATAAATCATCACTTCCTGCTGATTTATCAAATTTTGTACCGGCACCGTGTACCGTCACCGTCTTTGCTGCTGCATCATACGCATAAGTTCCTGTTCCCTCGTGTGTACCGACTTCCTGCGTTTTCCAAAGTGTTGTAAGCGGCTTTGTACTCTGCGCCGTTTCCTCAGCATAAGCTGTTACCCTTCCTGCTGCATTTCCCAAAATAGAATCCACTGTCTGTACCGGTACTGCACTTACAACCAGACATGTTGCCAATGCCATGCTCAGCAGTCCGCTCGTCCTTCTGTTTTTAATCATTGTAAAAAAACCTCCCTTTTTGTTCTTTTCCAAAAGAAAATACATATCTTTTTGCAATTAATTTAATTGTCAAAATATATATTTTCTTTAAGAAAAGAACCCCCTTATTAAGTCACCTCAATAAAGGGGTTCCTTGACTTTTATATTCGTTTATATTCGTCTGAATCCGGCATCATGCTTATGCGTGCTTTCTTTTCTTAGAAGCTGCATATACACCTGCTGCACCAAGCAGTAAGAGGATATAAAGCATCATATTTGCCATATCACCTGTTTCTACAGATTCACTGCCTGTTGTCTTCTGGAATAACAGACCACCTGTCATCTTACCGCTCAAATCAATCTTTGCAGAAGCCTGACCGCCTACAACAGCGCCAGCCTTTGCATTGGCTGTAAGTACCAGTAAGCCGTTCATATTGATTGTATTGTCACTGTTTCTTGTAACCGGAATCGCTGCATATACGTGTGTGTCATAATTCATCTTTGTGTCTGTAGATACAAACCAGTCTGCCGTTACGGCTGTTGTACTATTATTTGTTCCTGCTTCCGTGCAGTTCCAGAAATAGTTGCTTGACTGATATACCTTAGAAGCATCCTGTGTACCCTTGAACTTAAATGTTTCATTCACACTTGTCTTCTGTGTTCTCCATGAAAGAACACCTGTTGCCATAAAATCGGTATTTGCTGCATCATTTGTATACATGGCTACGTTTGAACCGCCATTATTGTATGATGTAGAATTGGTTACCTGAATATCCGGACAGCTGTTAGAATCAATACCCTTTGCCTTGTTATCAAATGCTACGGAATTGATTAACTTGTGGTATCCTGACATGCTTGAACCACCCATCTTAAATCCGTTACCGTTACCGGCATCAGTACCGTCTTCCAGATAACCGTTGCCATAAGCTACACAGTTCTGGATTGTTACAGCACCGATTGAGCCTGTTTCTACCTTTGCAAATAAATCCCATCCGTCATCTGCATTGTTGTATGCGATACATCCGTCAAATACATTGCCTTCACCGATTGTCAGCTTTGCTGCAAATCCGTCTGCATCTTCATAACCCTCATCGGCATTGCCGTATGATGTACAATTTAATACTAAGTTGTTGCTTGGCCATTCTTCTTTAGTATCTGTTGATGTAAAACGGCTGATCTGTAAACCGGTGTTACCGTTGTGATAAGTCCGTACGTTATCTACTGTACAGCTGCTTCCGCAAAGTCTGATACCATCCTTTGCATTTGCTGAATTTGTTACATCAAATCCCTGATAATACCAGTGATCACCAGCTAATACCATACCTTCACAGTTCTTGCCGAAATCAAATACCGGTCTGTCTGTAGAAGACTCTGCTGCCATAATGATTGGCTGGCTTTCCGTACCGTCGATACCCGGCTGTACCGTAACTGTTGATTCTAAGTTGTATGTACCTGAAAGGAGTACAATCTTTTGTCCCGGTGAAACATATTTTACTGCTGTGTAAATGTCAATCGGATTTTCCTTTGTACCGACACCGTCTGATGCCGCATCCGGTCCGACATAAATCACGTCACCATCAAACTTGTTGTATGTTACCTTATAAGTAAATGTTGAAGCTTCATAAGAATCCAATACTTCAAATTCACTTGGTCTGTAACCTTCCACCGGTGTCATCGTTACTGTAAATGTATTCTCACCTAATGTTAATGTCGTTTCCCATACATATTTCTGACCGGCTGTTACATCTTCATCTGCAATGACCGTTCCGTCTGCTGCAGTAACAACAACGTGACCGTCTGCATTGGCTACATAAGATAACTTGTAGCTTTCTGAATTGGATACAGAAGCAGATGTTACTTTATATGAAGGTGCTACAGTTGTAACCGGCTGTTCTTCTTTTGCCACATCATTTTCAGGTGAAATCGTTGTTAAGTTAATATCTGTTACGCTAATCTTTGCTGTTCTTGAAGCAAAGAAACCAACATATACATTGTCTTCATCTAACTGTTCCAATGCCTTTGTATCATAGTATTTCTTTGTCACAGTTTCGCCTGCTTCGTTGGTATAGCTTACGAAATAACCTGTGTTATTTTTCTGAATAGACATCTTAAAGGTTGTCAGCGGATTCTCAACAGTTCCTGTAACATCCTTTGTTGCATTGCCAATCAGATTTCCCGTTACACCGGAGCTTTCCAGTGTTGTCATCTTTGAACTGAATTCATTGTTTACGGTTGCTGTATCGTTTGCTTCAAGCTTAGAAAGGTTTGCCTTTGTAACACCTGTCTTTTCCTGTGAGCCGATACCTAACTTCATTGTTGCCTTTACAGAACCCTCCGGTGCTGTTGTGCCACCCTGCTTAATCGTGTCTAATGCCATGCTGCCATCTGCGTTTACATAGTATTCAACCTTTGTGACAGATGCCATATAGGAGTTGTTCCAGAATACAGAAGAATCACCGTTCTTACCAACTCTGTCGGCCGCCATTAAACCAAAGCCTTCCTGACCGTTTGTCAATGTCCATTCATCAACTGTTACGGTTGCTGACAATGTAAAGTTCATATTAGAAGGAATGGCTGTATAGTAGAAGGATAAACCGTCTGTAGAAGCCGGTACAATCTTACCCTTGCTGTTTAAATTCCAAAGTGTTACCTTTCCGTCATTCGCACTGCCTTCATAGCCTGCATTCTTTTCATCTGAGCTGACGCCCTGACCGAATGCTGAAAAAGCCCATACCTGCTGTGCTTCTGCAGTTGCTTTTGCTGTAATCGTTGCAGCTTCTGAAACGGCTGCCGGTAATACTCTGACTGCTGTCAGCTTGAAAGTATATTCCTTGCCGACTGTCAGTCCTGAAACGACATATTCTGTTCCTGTTACAGATACAGGCTGTGTAAAGTCTGTTCCGTTTTCGCTGTATGATACTTCATAAGAAGAAGCTTCTGTCACTTCGTCCCATACGAGTGAAACCTTACCACCGCCCTGGCTTGTTGCACTCTGGAAAGACGGCTTAGCAAGAGGAAGTTCAAAGCCCTTAAATTCCTTATCTGTTCCTGTCTTGTCTGCTTCATCTTTTCTTGCTGCTGTAATTGTAAATGTATAATCACCGCTTGCAGCCGGTGTAAATGTAACTACACCTTCTGCTGCATCTTTTGCATAATTTTCTGTGGCTACAACCGTTCCTGCTGCATTCTTCATATCAACGGATACACTGTCTGCACCGTCATAGCCGATTACCATTGTAAACGGAACTGTAATTTTACCGTCTGCTGCCGTAATCTCACCAATTGCCGGTGCTGCTACGTCTTCCCATGCTTTTCTTGCCGGTCTTTCGCCGCTTGCTGTCTGCTCTGCCGTAAAACTTAATACTCTGGCACCTCTGTTACGTTCTGCATCTTCCGGTGATACAATCTGATAAGTACCTGCCGGTAAGCTGCTGTATGTAAGCTTTGTTGCGTTTGTTCCCTTAACAATAGTCGTTCCTGCATCTTCTGCAACCGTACTGTTGTCTGCTGTATTTACAAGTGCAATTGCCGATTCATTCGAACCGCCTGTACTGCTTGCTTCAAAAGATACTGAAGCAGTACCTGTTACAGTAAACTGTAATGCACCGGATGCCTTTGAACCAAGTTCAATTGCCTTTAATGCACTGAAATCGGAAGAACTCTTTGTTCTGAATGTTGCTGTTCCGACAGTCTTTACATAATCAGAAGCAAAGACTGTTCCTTCAGCAATTGCTGTCTTATCGGCTGTTACGCTGTAAGCTGCCGGTGAAAGGTCTGCAACTGCGAATGCATAAGTTGTTGTAACTGCTGCAGCTTCTTCTTCCTCAACAGTAATGTCTAAGAATCTTGCGCCTCTGTTACGTTCTGCATCTTCCGGTGATACAACCTGATAGGTACCTGCCGGTAATGCTGTATACTTTAACTCTGTCTTTTTTGTTCCTGCTACAACAGCTGTTCCTGCATCTTCTGCAACCACACTATTGTCCGCTGTATTAATCAGTGCCACTGCGGATTCATTAGAACCGCCCGTACTGCTTAATCCTACTACTACGGAAGAAGTGCTTTCCGTTGTAAACTGCACGGCACCTGCCGCCTTAGATGCCAGTTCGTAAGCCTTTATGCTTCCGTCACTGTTGGTTCTCTGGGTCACTTTTCCTACGATTTTAAAGTACCCGTCATTAAATGTTGTTCCCTCTGCAATCACGGCTTTGTCATCCCCAACTGAAGCCTGCGCTGTTGCATCAAAAGAGTGGACTGTACTTGCTGCTGCCTTTGTTACAGCCCAGTCCATAGGCATAATACCTACTGTGAGTAAAACCGCCATTACGACCGCCATTACTCTTTTTGACTTTTTAGTCTTCATAATTACTCTCCTCTCGTGAAATTAGCCCTATTGTCAATTTTTAATCAAAAATGTAAAATTCGTGTTACATTTTTGTTAAATCTCTCCAATGACTCTAATCTATCACAAACATCCCACCTTTTCTACAAAAAAATAGTGATTTTCGCTCTTGTTTACTGATTATTTTAGGTGTAAAATATAGTATATGTTAATATTACGCAAATACATTATGATTTTTTGTGCATTTTTACCATTTTGCATTCAAAAAACATCCGAACAAAATTTTATAAAATTGTTCAGAAACGAGGATTCCTATGGCTGTAACATCACGATTTGAAATTTCCAAAAAGACCCATCAGGCGTCTTACCATATGCACTCTGCGCATGCACATTCTTATTATGAAATGTTTTACCTGATCAGCGGCGGGTGCGATTTATTTATCAAAAACAATGTCTACCACCTGACGCCCGGCAATATTACATTTATTCCCGCAGATACACTGCACCGCACTTCTTACTCAGATGCTGCCCTGCATGAATGTGTATCGATTGAATTTACACAGAGTTATTTAAGTGAGCTGGTTGCAGAATTCGGCACAGTATGGCTGCAAAGCCACCTGTTTTCCAAAATCTTTTATCTGCCGGAGGACTGCCGCAGTGATATCAATGCCATGCTGAGTCTGATTCTTGCCGAACACCAGTCGTCTGATATTTTTTCAAACTGCATGTTAAAAATGTATTTTCAGACCTTGGTCGTGCGTATTTTACGATATATTAATGATGCTTCAATTCTGATTGTCAACAACAACACGCGCGCCACCGATGAAGCACTCCAGATTGCCGTTGACTATATTAACGAACACTTTAAAAATAATATTACACTGGATGACATGGCAGAACTGCTGCACTTAAATCCTTCGTACTTTTCCAAAAAATTCAAGTCTGCAAACGGTCTGGGGTTTAAAGAATACTTAAATAATGTGCGGATTAATCATTCTGAAAAACTGCTTCTGGAAACCGGCATGAGCATTACGGAAATCGCCTTTGAATGCGGCTATGATAACAGCAACTACTACGGCGACGCCTTTAAGAAAGTAAACGGTGTGTCCCCATCGACATTCCGGAAACTGAAAGGGAATATTGTTGACCGGTGATACGAAATACAAGAAATAAAAGCTGCACAGATACTACTTTTTCTGTGCAGCCTTTTTATTTCACTTTACAATTTTATTGCCTGTTATTCCTCTGGCGATTCTTCTGCCTTTTCATAGGCTTCCAGAATCACCGCCTGTAACCGTTCTCTTGTCGAGGTGTTGATTGGGTGGGCTACATCCCTGTACTCACCGTCTGACGACCTTCTGCTTGGCATCGCAATAAATAATCCCTTATCGCCTTCGATAACCTTAATATCGTGTACAACAAATTCATCATCTATTGTAACCGATACAACTGCCTTCATCTTTCCTTCTTTGCTGATTTTTCTAACACGTACATCTGTAATATTCATAAGCGCCCCTTCTGCTGCCCCCTGTTGCAGCCATAATCTTTTTGTGTCGTTGCAGTTTTTTAGTAATAAATCGGACTGTTTTCATCAAGAATCAGCGGTTCGCCCTCACCCTTGTAATTGGTATTGGCTTTAATGGTACTTCCGCTTTCCACAATGCAGTTCTCCAGATAAGAGTTATCTCCAATATATGCATTATTTAAAATAATGCAATTCTTTACTACACTGTTATTTCCGATATAAATCTTTTTAAACAAAATCGAATTTTCAATTGTACCGTTGACAATGCAGCCGCTTGATACAAGGCTGTTGCTGACCTGTGCACCACAGTTGTACTTTGCCGGCGGTAAATCTTCTACCTTTGAATAAATATCCGGATACTGCTTAAAGAAATAATCACGGACATCTTTCTTTAAAAAGTCCATATTAGTTTTATAGTAAGACCTTACGGATGAGATATTGCTCCAATAGCTTTCCAGCTTATATCCGTAAATCTTTTTAATATTCTTATAACGTATCAGAATATCCCTTACAAAATCATGACGGTCTTCTGAAGCTGCCTTTTCAATCAGTTCAATCAGCAGTCTTCTGCGGATTACATAGATTCCTGTTGAAACAGTGGAAAGATTGGTTTCCAGCGGTTTCTCATCGATATCGGTAATCCGTCCTTCCTCTGTCATCGTTACCAGTCCGAAACGGTTAATCTCCGAACGGTCTGTCATTTTCTTGACAACCATCGTAATATCCGCTTTCTTTTCAATATGGTACTCCAGCACTTTATTATAATCCATCTTATAAATACCATCACCGGATGCGATAACAACATACGGCTCATGGCTTGTCTTTAAGTAATTCAGATTCTGATATAAAGAATCTGCCGTGCCGCGGTACCAGTAGCTGCTGTCTGCTGTAATTGTCGGTGTAAATACGAACAGTCCGCCCTGCTTTCTGCCGAAATCCCACCACTTTGATGAACTTAAATGCTCATTTAAAGAACGGGCATTGTACTGTGTAATAACAGCCACTTTATTAATACGGGAATTGGACATATTACTTAATGCAAAATCAATTGCCCTGTAGCTTCCCGCAACCGGCATTGCCGCGATTGCCCTCTTTTTTGATAAATCTTTCATCAGTTTGTTATTGCCACCGGCCAGAATAATTCCTATTGCTTTCATACATTATCACCTGCCTTAATTATGATGCCTCCGCTTGCAAGCTGCCCTTCCTGATAATCATCAATGGTCGTCTCGCCGGAAATAGCTGTATTCTTACCTACTGTTACATTGTCCGGGATAACGGAACATTCACCGACTGTAACAAGGCCTGAATTATAAATTTGGGGTTTAAATACATTCTCTGCTTCTTCGCCTGCCCCAAGTTCAACATGGCTGCCAATCTGAACATCTTCTGCAATAATCGACTTTGTAACAATACTGTCTTTTCCGATAACAGAATTGTTCATAATAATTGAATCACGTACCACCGTGCCTTCTTCTATGACGACGCCGGCACCGATAACGGAATTATAAACCTTTCCGTAAATTTCCGTTCCATCACCGATAATACTCTTTTCTATGTAAGCATTTTCCCCGATATACTGCGGCGGAATCGTATCCGTGCGGGTATAAATCTTCCAAAATTCTTCATACAGGTTAAACACCGGGATAATATCAATCAATTCCATATTTGCTTCCCAATAAGAACTGAGTGTTCCGACATCTTTCCAGTATCCGTTGTACTCATACGCAAAAATGCGTTTATTGTTCTCGAAGCAGTACGGAATAACATGCTTGCCAAAGTCACATTCATTCTGGTCTTTCAGCTTGATTAAAGCTTCCTTTAATACCTTCCAGCTGAATATGTAAATACCCATTGACGCTAGATTGCTCTTTGGCTGCGCCGGTTTTTCCTCAAATTCTGTAATGCGGTTATCTTCATCTGTTACCACGATACCAAAACGGCTCGCTTCTTCCATCGGAACCGGCATTGCGGCAATCGTAATATCCGCATTGTTCGCCTTATGATAATCCAGCATGATTTTGTAGTCCATCTTATAAATATGATCTCCTGACAAAATCAAAACATAATCGGGATTATACTGTTCCATATACTCCAGATTCTGATAAATGGCATTGGCTGTTCCTGTATACCACTCACTGTTTGAACTCTTTTCATACGGCGGAAGTACAGTTACACCACCGACATTTCTGTCCAAATCCCACGGAATACCAATACCGATATGCGAGTTCAGTCTTAACGGCTGATACTGTGTCAGCACACCTACCGTATCAATGCCTGAATTAATGCAGTTACTCAATGGAAAATCGATAATCCTATACTTTCCACCAAAAGATACCGCAGGCTTCGCTACCTTTGCAGTCAGCACTCCCAGTCTGCTGCCTTGTCCCCCTGCCAATAACATGGCAATCATCTCTTTTTTAATCATG
>OGLM01001273.1_pt1 | contig 26834 bp, 20 predicted proteins | sample 1572531 | NCBI WGS metagenome assembly OGLM01 (sample SAMEA2581909, study PRJEB24529) | metagenome | biome: Human gut stool | place: China | collected 2011 | reverse complement strand
TGCAAATCGAGAGCAATACAAAGTAAATGAGTATTTACTTTTATTGCCGAGATGCTGCTTATCTTATTCAAAGGTAGTGAAAGGCGAGTGCAGAAGCAAAATAAAAAAACTTCATTTTCATTTTGATTATGCCGAGCCGCATCCTGCCTTATTTAAAGATAAAAACATGTTGAAAACCGGCAATGAACAGATTTGCTAAATAATAAAATGAATTTGGCATCAAGAGTAAACACTTTTACTGCATAACTCACTAAAACAGCTGATATTTTCGATTTAGACTGACACAAAACACATTTGCACCGCTCCGGATTTGGCTTTTTGTATGATTTTTTATAATTTTGCTGCCCGATAATTAACATGCCGGCAACAGCGTCAGCGCACAGCGCCGCACACCGGCTTTTGTTTCGTAAACAAGATTTATAACACAATATGAAACAGCAACTTACAGCTAACGAAATCCGTGAATCGTTCAAACGGTTCTTTGAATCGAAAGGACACCAGATAGTACCGTCGGCACCGATGGTGATAAAAGACGACCCCACGCTGATGTTCACCAACGCGGGCATGAACCAGTGGAAGGACATCATCCTGGGCACACGCGACCCCGAGCCGCGCCGACGCGCTGACTCGCAGAAGTGCCTGCGCGTAAGCGGCAAGCACAACGACCTGGAAGAGGTTGGACACGACACTTACCACCACACCATGTTCGAGATGCTGGGCAACTGGAGCTTCGGCGACTACTTCAAGGAAGGCGCCATAGACATGGCGTGGGAATATCTTGTAGACGTTATCGGGCTTGACCCCAATGACTTGTACGTGACCGTATTTGAAGGCTCGAAGGAGGAAAACCTCGAGCGCGACGACGAGGCTGCACAATACTGGGCAAAGCACGTGCCGGCAGACCACATAATAAACGGAAACAAGCACGATAATTTCTGGGAGATGGGCGAGACGGGACCCTGCGGACCCTGCTCGGAAATCCACTTCGACCTGCGCGACGAGGCGGAGATCGCCGCCAAACCGGGCCGCGAGATGGTCAACGCGAGCCATCCGCAGGTGATCGAGATCTGGAACCTCGTCTTCATGCAGTTCAACCGCAAGGCAAACGGCTCGCTGGAGGAACTTCCCGCGCGCAACGTCGACACGGGCATGGGCTTCGAGCGCCTGGTGCGCGCCCTGCAAGGCAAGCACTCGAATTATGACACGGACATATTCCAGCCTATAATCAAGGAGATAGCACGCCTGTCGGGCAAGGAGTACGGCAATGACGAGAAGACCGACGTGGCCATGCGCGTTGTTGCCGACCACCTGCGTGCGGTAGCATTCTCGATAGCCGACGGCCAGCTGCCGGGCAACGCCAAGGCGGGATACGTAATCCGCCGCATACTGCGCCGTGCCGTGCGCTACGCATACACCTTCTTGGGACAGAAGGAGGCGTTCCTCTTCCGTCTCGTGCCAACGCTGATACATGAGATGGGCGAAGCCTATCCCGAACTGCCGGCACAGCGCGAACTGATAATGCGCGTGATGAAAGAAGAGGAAGACTCGTTCCTGCGCACACTGTCTAACGGCATCAGCATGCTGGCTGAAGCAATGGAGGAAGTGAAGAAGGAAGGCAAGACCGAACTTGACGGTGCAAAGGCGTTCCGCCTGTTCGACACTTACGGATTCCCGCTCGACCTTACCGAACTCATCTGCCGCGAAAACGGACTGACCGTCGACGAGAAGCAGTTTGACGAGGAGATGCAGAAGCAGAAACAACGCGCACGCAACGCAGCCGTAGTAGAAAACAGCGATTGGACAGAGCTGCGCCAGGGCGAACAGCAGTTCGTGGGCTACGACTACACTGAGTACGAATGCCACATACTGCGCTACCGCAAGGTTACGCAGAAGAAGAACACCTTCTACGAACTCGTGCTTGACAACACGCCGTTCTACGGCGAGATGGGTGGCCAGGTAGGCGACTGCGGCGTACTGGTAAGCGAGAACGAGACGGTTGAGATCGTCGACACAAAGAGAGAGAACAACCAGTCGATACACATAGTAAAGCAGCTGCCCAAGCAGCCCGAGGCCGACTTCATGGCTTGCGTGGACACGGACAAGCGCGAGGCAAGCGCCGCCAACCACACGGCGACCCACCTTCTGGACTATGCGCTCAAGCAGGTGCTGGGCGACCACGTTGAGCAGAAAGGCTCATACGTATCGTCTGACACGCTGCGCTTCGACTTCTCGCACTTCCAGAAAGTGACCGACGAGGAAATACGCCAGGTGGAAGTCATGGTGAACGACATGATACGCCAGGACATACCGCTCGACGAGCACCGCGACATGGCGATAGAGGAAGCCAAGAAGATGGGTGCGATAGCCCTGTTCGGCGAGAAATACGGCGACAAGGTACGCGTTGTACACTTCGGTCCGAGCGTAGAGTTCTGCGGTGGTATCCACGCCAAGTCGACAGGCCGCATAGGCATGTTCAAGATAATATCTGAGAGCAGCGTAGCAGCCGGTGTGCGCCGTATAGAGGCCAAGACCGGAAAAGAGTGCGAATCGCTCATGTACGAACTTGAAGACGGCATGAAGGCAATAAAGGCATTGTTCAACAATACCAAGGACCTTCTTGGCGTTATAGAAAAATATATAGAGGAACACGACTCGATGAGAAAGAGCATAGAGCAGTTCCAGGCTGAAAGAGTGGAAAGGGTAAAGGACAAACTTATATCACAGGCCCGCATGGTGAACGGCGTAAAGGTCATTACAGCCACGCTGATGATGAAGCAGGACGCAGCCAAAGACCTCGTGTTCAAGATACGCGCTGCCGAGCCGGAGCACATGCTGTGCGTAATAGGCAGCACGTTTGACGGACGCCCGACCCTGAGCGTAATGATAAGTGAAGACCTTGTCAAGGAGCACAACCTCAACGCAGGCCAGATGGTACGCGAGGCAGCCAAACTGATAAAGGGTGGCGGCGGCGGACAACCGCACTTCGCAACGGCAGGCGGTAAAGACGTTGACGGACTCTCGGCCGCAGTAGACAAAGTGGTAGAGCTGAGCAATCTGTAAACCACGTATATCATGACAGACAAGGCAGCCTCGTCCATTCTGTTGGACGAGGCTGCCTTGTCTGTAACTTACCGTATCCAGGCATGCCATTGCCCTTTGCCGGAGCCTGTTGGCACTCATGCCTTATCATTCGCCTGATACGGAAATACACGAATAAGCCGGGTCTGGTAAACACGACAAATTAACACCAAACAAACACAAAAACCAACCGAATAAACACACTTGCCAACACCACACTCCATTACGTCAAAATGGCGGTTTGTTTTTATCGATAAATAGGCATACCTTTGCACGTACTAACAAAATAGACAAATCAAAACATGAAAGGGAGGGACACTATTAAAAAGGAAAATACTGGCATAAACATAGGGTCTATCATCAAAGCTAAACTAAAGGAAAAACGTGTGACAGTTGTGTGGTTTGCGGCACAATTGGGGACAAGCAGGACCAATGTTTACAAGATATTCAACAAGTACACGATAGGAACGGAAGAACTGTTCAAAATATCAGAAATCCTAAACTTTGACTTCTTTAAATATTATAGCGAAAAACTAGGCGCAAATAAATGTTCTGAAAAGTGATTCTTAAACTTCAACAATAAAAACCAACACAAACAAATACATGCGGAAATGGCCCTGTCTGACAAGACACAGGGCGTTTCTTCAACGTGAGACGGGTTTCAACCCTGCTCACGTTTTATATTATACGCTAAATCCAAACGTAACACATGGCGCAGGCTATACACCTGTCTGGCATGACAGCTTATCCGGGTCGGCAGGACTCATTGAAGACAGCATCTTGGAATATGTGTCGGCAGAAACGATACGCCCCTTAGGTGTGCGTACCACCGGAAAGTCGGCAAAATATTCGTCGGCGGAAACATGCCACGAATATGACTTTACGCCGGAAGAACGTCTGACGACATGGTCGACTGTCATGACATGCCGGGGGCTGACGACAGACAGCAGATGACGGCCGTCTGCCATGCACGCTGCAAGCACTATGCGCTTACGCCTGCCGGCGGCACACCTTGAACGGCTTACACCGCGCATGTTGGCTGAAACACTGACATTCCATCCGTCTGCATTTATTTCATTCATAATCTTACGGAACAGCACTCCATGGGGTGAAGAGTCCTTAAGACGGCGCGAAACGATGTGAAGATGTATCATCTCATGAAGCAACACGCTCTTGAACTGAAGCTCGTCAAGGTCGTAATAATTGCTGACACGGATGACATAACTGCAAGGACGCCGGGAAAACAGCTTGTACTTGTAACGCCAGGTAAGCGAACCGAGACGCGTGCGCGAGCGTCCTACGGCAAAGGCAGGCTCGGGCAATGCTCCTTCAAAATACCTCACATTGAAAAGGGCGAACCAACTTTCCAGCAGACTTGCATCGACGCGCATATTGATTGATGAAAAAAATAAAGAATTAAGAAAATATGCCGGCACAAAAAACAGGTGCCGGCAATTTCCCTAATTCTTTAATATTACTCTGTGTATTACATTATTTCATTCTTGTCAGAGATAGCCTGCATAATCTGTGCCTCTATCTCGTCGCAAAGTTCGGGGTTATCCTTGAGCAGGGTCTTTGTGGCATCACGTCCCTGTGCGAGCTTGCTGCCTTGGTAAGAGAACCACGAACCGCTTTTCTGTATGATGCCGTACTCTACGCCGAGGTCGACAAGTTCGCCGACCTTTGATATGCCTTCGCCGAAAGTTATCTCGAACTCGGCCTTGCGGAACGGCGGAGCCACCTTGTTCTTCACAACCTTGACACGCACCTGGTTGCCGATAACCTGGTCACCGTCCTTTATGCTGGTGACGCGGCGGATGTCGAGACGCACGCTGGCGTAGAACTTCAAGGCGTTACCGCCCGTGGTAGTCTCCGGGTTGCCGAACATTACACCGATTTTCTCACGCAGCTGGTTGATGAAGATGCAAGTGGTATTGGTCTTGCTGATGGTTGAAGTCAGCTTGCGCAACGCCTGGCTCATGAGGCGTGCCTGCAGGCCGACCCGGTTGTCGCCCATGTCGCCCTCGATTTCGGCCTTTGGCGTAAGCGCCGCAACAGAGTCGACGACAAGTATGTCGATTGCAGACGAACGGATAAGCTGGTCGGCTATCTCAAGAGCCTGCTCGCCGTTGTCGGGCTGTGAAATCAACAGATTCTCAACATCGACACCCAGTTTTGCAGCATAGAAGCGGTCAAAGGCATGCTCCGCGTCTATGAACGCAGCAATGCCGCCTGCCTTCTGCGCTTCGGCAATGGCGTGTATTGCAAGCGTGGTCTTACCACTACTCTCAGGTCCGTAAATCTCGATAATCCTTCCGCGCGGATAGCCGCCCACGCCCAATGCGGCGTTAAGGCCGATGCTGCCCGTTGGTATTACCTCGACAGCTTCGATGCTCTCGTCGCCGAGTTTCATTATCGAGCCCTTGCCGAAGTCCTTTTCTATTTTGGCCATGGCAGCCTGAAGGGCTTTCAGTTTGCCCTCCTGCATGCTCATGCCCTCAGTATCTTTTTCTTTTGCCATATTCTGAACTATGTATCAGGAATAAAGGATGTAAACACCCTTAAATATGAATTATGAATTGCGAATTATGAATTATGAATTGTAAATTATGAATTAAATTACAGTTCCAGGTCGCCGTCGAACACTTCGTGCCAAGGCAGTCCCTGCTTGTTGAGCTGCTCCATGAACGGATCCGGGTCAAACTCCTCAACGTTCCATACGCCCGGCTTGCGCCACAGACCCTTGAAGAACATCATTGCACCGATCATAGCCGGAACGCCCGTTGTGTAACTTACGCCCTGCATGCCGGTTTCCTTGTAAGCCTCCTGGTGCGAGCAGTTGTTGTAAACATAGTAAGTGCGCTCCTTGCCGTCCTTCAGTCCGCGTATGCGGCAGCCTATGCTCGTCTCGCCGTCGTAGTTCTCGCCGAGGTCCTGCGGGTTTGGCAGCACGGCCTTGAGGAACTGCAGCGGAACAATCTTAACCTTGGCGGTCTTGCCAGAGCCGTCGGCCAGCGGAGCCTCGTACTCGATTTCGTCGATGCGCGACATGCCGATGTTCTGGATTACGTCGAGATATGTAAGATACTGCTGGCCGAAAGTCATCCAGAAGCGTGCCTGCTTGATGGTAGGATAGTTCTTTACGAGGCTCTCCAGCTCTTCGTGGTGCATCAGATAGCTCTCGCGCGGACCGATGTTAGGATAAGTGAGCGCCTTGTGCACCTCGAGCGGCTCTGTCTCAAGCCACTGCCCGTCCTTATAGTAAAGTCCCTTCTGGGTAATCTCGCGGATGTTGATTTCAGGGTTGAAGTTGGTAGCGAAAGCCTTGTGGTGGTTTCCGGCGTTGCAGTCAACGATGTCGAGATACTGTATCTCGTCGAAGTGATGCTTTGCGGCATAAGCCGTGTAGATGCCGCTGACGCCCGGGTCGAAGCCGCAGCCAAGGATGGCCGTAAGCCCTGCCTGCTCGAAACGCTCCTTGTAAGCCCACTGCCAGCTGTACTCAAAGTGGGCCTCGTCCTTAGGCTCATAATTTGCGGTGTCGAGATAGTTGCATCCGCATGCCAGGCAGGCGTCCATTATGGTAAGGTCCTGATAGGGCAGGGCAAGGTTGATAACCAGCTCCGGCTTGTAGTCGTTGAAAAGGGCCTTTAGTTGCTCAACGTCGTCGGCGTCAACCTGCACCGTCTTAATATCCATGTTGATTCCAGCCTTGTGTATGGCGTCAACAATCTGGTCGCACTTCTCCTTACGGCGACTTGCAATCATGAACTCGGTAAACACGTCAGCGTTTTTTGCTATCTTGAACGCTGCAACGGTAGCGACGCCACCGGCGCCAATCATTAATACTTTTCCCATTTGTTATTGTTAATTTTATTGTTATTCCAAAATTAGTTGGTTATAAACGGACCGGTTGTTAAGAACACCGGAAAGAACATGAACAAAACCGCCCGCACGACAGGCTTCGCGTCTATTCTCTTATCTCGTCGGCCCTGATGCCCAAGGCGCTCATAAGCGAGTAGCCGAGTATCTCCTGGCGGAAATTGCCTCCCGGCATGGGTTGCATGGCGAAGACAGTTATACGCTTTTCGTCGTCGACGAAACGGAGCGCGTGGCGCACGTCGTCGTACATCCGCTCGGCATCGGGCACAACCATTATGCGCTTGACCTCCTTGTGCCGGCACGCTTCCTCGAGCACTTCTATAAAAAAGTCATCCTTGCCTACCATGTCTTCCACGGGGAACGAGCTTATCACGAATTCGCCAAGACTGTCATTGAAAGCCTTGCCGTTAAGCTCGGCGTCGTATGCCGACGGGGCGAAATTGTCCATCTGCGGATTTTTCTTGTCGTGTATCAGCACGACATGCGTCTCCGACTTGCCTTCACGCAGTCCGCCGTCAAGAGCCACGCAGTCTATCCAGCGTGCCATGTCTGCCGGCGGTATGCGCCGCCCTATCATCCGCTCGAAATTAACAATGAGGTCGAACGCCACCTTATCTATATAATCGGCGTCGACCAGAATGACGTTTTCGCTCCACGTCCCGGTATTCGTAATATCGTTGTTCATGTATGCAAACTTACTAAAAAATAATGAAACAACACAAGCGTCGCACAAAAAACTGACTTTTTGGCAACACGCCTGCAACAACGGCTCCTTCATTCAGCCACCTATGCGCCATACTCCATGGCGTCGGTACGGGGCAGGCGTAACAGCCGCGATGCAGGGCGCGATTTCCAAAAGACCACGTTTCATCATGTAAAAGGCAACCTTTTGGAGCGCAATACACGGCCTTTCAGCGTGTAAAAGGTAACCTTTTCGGATTAACACAAACCTGCTTGTAAAACAAATAGTCTAATCATCCGTGCCTGTGAATATTTACAATCCGGAAATCAAACGCCACAAATGGTGTCGGTTTTCATGAATGCAGGGCCGCTTTACCAAAACAAAAAGTGATATTATCAAAAAACAATGTTTATAAATCAAAATATCGGTTTGTGGTATCCATTAAAATTCGTAAATTTGCAAAAAATAAAATCAACAATATTATGAAAAGTGTACTCGACGGACGTCCTGCATTGAAAAAAGAAGTTGACAAAGTAGCTGAAGTGGCCGGTTACCTTTGGCAAAAGGGTTGGGCTGAGCGTAACGGAGGTAATATAACCGTAAACGTAACAGAACTTGTTGACGATGAAATCAGGCAGATGCCTGCAATAAGCGAGGTGAAGTCCATCGGCGTGACACTTCCCCACCTTAAGGGTGCATATTTCTTCTGCAAGGGCACTAACCGCAGAATGCGCGACTTGGCACGTTGGCCGATGGAGAACGGAAGCATCATCAGGATACTTGACGACTGCGCGAGCTACGTGATAATAGCCGACAACCCCGTGAATCCTACAAGCGAGCTGCCGTCACACCTCATGGTGCACGACCACTTGATTGAGAAAGGTTCGCCTTACCGCGCTTCGCTGCATACCCACCCGATTGAACTTGTAGCCATGACACATATCCGCAAGTTCTTGGGCAAAGACGTGCTGACGAAACTGTTGTGGAGCATGATTCCCGAAACAAAGGCGTTCTGTCCGCGTGGCTTGGGAATAATTCCTTACGAACTGCCTAGCAGCGTCAAGCTGGCTGAAGAGACCGTAAGACAGCTCGACGACTATGATGTCGCCATGTGGGAGAAGCATGGAGTGTTCGCAATTGACACTGACATAATGCAGGCATTCGACCAGGTTGACGTGCTCAACAAGAGCGCACTGATATACATTGCAGCCAAGAACATGGGCGAAGAACCCGAAGGCATGAGCGACGAGCAGATGGCTGAAATGACAAAGGCGTTCAACCTGCCCAAATAAGTAAAAAAGAATACGCATAATAATAAAGCAATAAAATCTTATCATTCTCAGATAATATTAGTTTAAGAGTCTATTTAGACGCGAAATCTCGACGTTGTGAAACATCGGGATTTCGTTTTTTTATACCTTTCATATTGTAAAAGGTTATATTTTGTAATCATGTGTTTTGTATGCTTGCAATACACCAGTAACGGTGCTACATTTGAATGTATGGTCTGTAGATGAAAATAGCACCACTTGGGGTGACCGTATGGATATAAAAAAACCGTGGGTGTTGCCACCCACGGTTGTATGAATATGGCTTTTCGGGCTTAAAGTGTGATTGTAAAGGTAGAATTAAGTCCGTGCAGCCTGATGTCTTGTCTTGGATTTAAGCAGTTTAACCATTATCTCAGCCGCGTTGTCGGGCGCGTTCTTCTTGCCGAGGCGTTGCCATACGTCGGCATAGCCGTCGAGCATGGCCGTGCGGTCGGCTCCGTCGGGCAGCAGGCGGTCGAGCCATTGGGTCATGTTGCCTACCGTGAACGTGTCTGCAACAAGCTCGGGCACTACTTCGCGGTCGGCTATAAGGTTGACAAGCGAGATGAAGCGCACCTTCAACAGGTGTTTGCGCAGGAAGGCTATGACCTTTGGAATCGGTGTCTCGTAGCATACTGCCTGTGGCACGTTGAACAGTGCTGTCTCTAAAGTTGCCGTGCCGCTGGTTACAAGAGCCGCGCGCGAATGGGCGAGCAGGGGATAGGTCTGGTCGTAAACCACGCTGACCTCATGCCCGGCGGTGAACTGCGAATAATACTCGTGCGGTATGCCCGGGGCGCCGGCCAGCACGAGTGTGTACCTGTCGGCATAGCGCGAGGCTGCCTCGAGCATGGCGGGCAGGTTGTCCTTAATCTCCTGTCGGCGGCTGCCTGCCAGCAGGGCTATTATCGGACGGTCGGCAGGCAGCGAGTTAGCGCGGCGGAAGTCGTCCACCGTTTCTGTATAAGATGAAAGAAAACTGCTTACCTCGTCGGCCGTAGGGTTGCCTACGTAATGTATCTTGTATCCGTGCTTGACTTCAAAGAACGGCACTTCAAAAGGCAGTATGGAGAAAAGCTGGTCGACGTCGCGCTTTATGTTCTTTATCCTGTATTCCTTCCATGCCCATATTTTTGGCGAGATGTAGTAATAGACCGGTATCTGTGTGTTGGCGTGGACAAACTTGGCTATGTCGAGGTTGAAGCCTGGATAGTCGACGAGAATTACTACATCGGGTTGCCAGCTGACGATGTCGCGCTTGCACAAGGCCATGTTCTTGAATATCGTACGCAGGTGGAGCAGCACCGGCACGAAGCCCATGTATGCCAGTTCACGGTAATGCTTTACGCGCGTTCCGCCTACGGCCGACATCATGTCGCCGCCGAAAAAGCGGAATTCAGCCTCCTTGTCCGCCTTCAACAGCGAGCGCATAAGGTGTGAGGCATGCAGGTCGCCGCTCGCTTCGCCGACTATGAGATAATATTTCATTATGCTTTCTTTAATTAGTCCGGGATGTGCCCGGTATGCAAAAATAACACTAAAAACGGAGACCGTAAAACAAATAAGCCGTTTTTTGCAAAAGCCGGCCCGGTTGTAGCCCGGCATTCATAAAAAATGCTGTCGGATTCGCGAATCCGACAGCATGAAGATTATTAGTGTTTACAAGAATAATTTGTTATTTTATTTTCACCAAGACCAGCGGGTTTAACGTACAGTTATCTTCTTTACAATCTGGTTCCCGTCTGCCGAAGTCGCCTTGACTACATACATTCCCGGTGTAATGTCGCTTACTGAAACAGGACGCGAAACGGCGTCGGCAACCTTCATGACGCATGTTCCGTCAACCGAATAGATAGTAAGACCTGCTTTTTCTGTACCTGTAACATAAATCTGTCCTCCTTCATGGCGCAGGTTCATAGTGCCTTGCAGGGTCTCGCTCACGCCCGTCGTGTTGGCTATGCGGAAGGCTGGGCTAATGGTCTGCTCCTGCATGTTGCCCGAAGCATCAGTCAGGGTTACCTTCAAGTCGTACCATCCGTTGCTGCTCTCACGGTTTACGCTTTCAAGCGAGCCACGATAGAAATAGCCAAAGCCCGGCATGCGGTAAAGTTCAGGTATCTCGTCAACGGCAAGTTCAGTCCAGCTGTCCTGTCCGTAGGGCGAATAAGCTACGGCTACGGTTTGCTCCTTGCAGTCGAAATAAAATCGATTATTTTCATCATGGAAATTGAAGTCACCACCGCAAAATTCCAATATTCCGTCTTGCGGAACTTCAAAGCGGTCTGTAATCATACCGTCAGTATTTTTGAAATGGAGCATCTGTAATGTTGGTGCTGTCCAATCTTCTTTACGCTGATCATAGATTATTCGGGTTAAATTATAGCCAGATATACCATCTACGTCTACATTTTCATTTGTGAGAGTCAAGTCAATTTCACCATACGGTTGTTTTTCCTCTGCCCATGCAGTCATCAAGCTGTCCAACTGATTATAATTATTCAGCACTTCATTACCATTATATTTCAGACTCATTTTTAATGTCTTATAATCACTCATACGAATTTCCCCTAATCTTCCGATATAGCATGGTGATAAGTAAGAATATTTCCAATTAAAATATTCATTTAAGGAATTTTGAGCCATAAAGGCATTTATAGGACTGCTGTTTCCATATATTCCAGTCTTTTGTGAATCAGTATAAGAAAATGCTGGATGTCCGGGATATTCCAAAATATCTCCCTCTTCAGGCACTTGGAATGAATAATTCCCGTAAATATCGTGACCTTTATTAATATATTCTATGCCCTCATTGCTGATGAATACAGGAAGCCCTATATAGTTATAATAATTAGTCGTAGTTTCACTGTAACCATCATCCCAAACATAAGTAATTTCTTCTTTATAATCATTAAACTGAGGGTATACCATTATATTAAAACGATTATTTGAAGTCATGTCTTTCAGCGCATTAATGTATATCTTTACAGTTTCGTTGTCGTTAAGTTCATAACTTGTTAAATTTCCATCCCATCCTCCAATTTGTACTTCATTAAATAAATCAGAAGAACTGAATCCGGGACTGTGGTTTATGTTCTTTCCTATTGGGGTTGGTTTGAAGTTTTCTTCATATAAAATATATTTATCAGCAGTATTTGTCAAAAGTTCATTAGAAACTCCATCTTGCGTGAGTTTAACAAAATATGTTGTTCCATTGGAACTCATTAGCAACGATGCACAAAGTAAATATCTGTCACTGACGTCGTTTATAAGGAAATCTACTACTCTGTCTCTTGACACGATACTATCTTCAGAAACGTATTCATTCCATCCAAGGTTTCCATAGAATGTATTAACTAAACCATAGTCTTTTAAAATGATATATTGCGTAAAGTTGATGTCATCAGTGTTTCCTTCATCTAAAATCTCGTATGACATATAATCGTCAGAATATTTAACCGTAGGACAACGCCATTTTTCGCCTTGTAGATTTACCCCTGATACTTGAATATGTCTGTTTGCGTCAGCCGGATTGAATACAATGGTTGTGTCATTCTCAATACATACTAATTCTTTGATGATATTAGAAAAGGTTGGACCTTCTTCATTACGCCAGAAGTTTGCATGAAAGTCATAAGTTCCTTTTGGTATTGTAAGTTTAATAAAATTATTTTCGTAGTCATAATATTCGTCGATAGATATTTCATTATTATATATACTAACAGCATTTGGTGTATAAAGATTTTCATCATACTCGAATTGGCATATTACTTCAACATTTTCTGACGCACGTGTTTGTTGCAACTTACCTTTTGGTATGTATGTCGTCGCTTCTCCATTTTTTTTAATTTTGTACTTAGATTCATCAATAGATAATTTGTGTTTTACCTTAACAGATGAAGGTATTTTCACATTTTGTTTTGGTTGATAATGTGTTATAACTTGCGCATTTGCGTTGTTTCCTGCCAATAGGCAAACTGTTGCGAGTGCCAACATTGAAAATAATAGATTTTTCATAATAGTAAGATTTTTAAATTAAACCATGCGCAAATATAAGTAAATCGTGTTGTAACGGAACAATTTATCAGGGGTACACGTGGGGGACATGCCCGTTTTTTGTTCCTTCTGTATTATTTCTCGTTCTTTTTGCCTACCTTTGCATAGTGCAAATTTAAAACATTAAGTTGAAAAACAAAAATCTTTTACATTAATGAAAAACATAGGACTCACCATTGAAGCAAATATACATCAATTAAAGTGAATTCAAATCATGTTAAGATTATTTCTCATATTATCATTGTCAATATTCTTGCAATCGCTTTCAGCTAAAAGCTGGGAACCGGTTTATGCGCCTTTCGACTCGCTTACCATTAAGTGCGAACGCGACATGGACAATTTCACACGTTCTGAAAAATGTAAAGCTTACGTAAAATCCATGTACGTCATAGCAAGAAAGCACAAAGACAAACCCGTGCTGATGTGGCGCGCAATGTATTGGGACGCATTTTGGATGTGGAAATCTTCTAAAGAAACCTTTGCTATTAATATAGCTAATAAAGCAATAAAATTGGTAGATACCGTAAAATATGAATATGATTATCGTCGCATACAACGATTGTTGTTGAATTGTAATCTTGACAAAAAAACATATTTTGAGTCTTATAAAGAATACAAAAAATCACTTTGTTATTTTACAAAAGTTGACGACACATTAAATATAGCCAATACTTGTGTTACAATAGGAAATATATTTCAACAGTTGGGGGAGGCTAATAAAGCATACGATTATCTTCATCGTGCTGATAGCTTATACAAATTGTGTAATCAAAAAACTTACCGAATTAAAAACAGACTGAATATTGCAAATGTACTGAGTGATAAAGGAGAACGGAAAAAGGCTATACAAACATTGTTATGGATAACAAGACAAGAGGGCGCGAAAAATGATACAGCATTTATGTTGCAGGTATATGCTTCATTATCGTCATCAGTAAATAATATTACGCAACGTGAATTTTATTCACGTAAAGCATATCGTCTCGCAAAAAATTATGGAGATGAGGACTTACTAATGCAAGCATCTGTAAATATGGGAGCTGCATACATAAATACGAATAAAGGCGACAGTGCGCTTTTATTTTATCGTAAAGTATGGAATTACCTGCAAAGAAATAAAAATAACAGGTTTTTATTCCAAACACTTGGCGGTATGGCAAACTCTTTCATGATGCTGGAACGTTGGGATTCTGCATATATTTACCTCAATGCAGCCATGATGTACCAAGATTCATTGAGGAAAGCAGGAAACTTGTCGGAAGTCTACCGTCAGGAAAGCCGTGCTGCAATAGACAATTACGAAGCCACTTTGGCACGGCAGCAGGCTGAAGCCAGGTTGCACAGGATAGTGTTGATTCTGATTCTTGCCGTTGTAGTATTGGTCTGCGGATTTGCATGTTACGGATTCTGGTCGCAACGCCGTAAAGCGCTGGCAAAGAAGCGCATACAGGAATTGGAGAATAAGGAATTAGCCACGCGGTTGAAGAATGAGGAACTGCAATTCGAGTTGGAAATGGACTCGAAAAACCGGGAGCTGGTTTCAAATTCGTTGATGCTGATAGAGAAAAACCAGATGTTGGACGAATTGCTGCAACGTATAGACAACGGCGGCGATGCCGGACAAATAGCCAAGCGAACCGTAATGGAGCTTAAAAACCAAATACGTGCACATGTAAACGAGGAAGACGAATGGCGGAATTTCCGTACCCACTTTGAACAAGTGCATCCAGGATTCTTCAAAAGGTTGAAGGACTTGTATCCCAACCTGACAGAATATGAGCTGCGTTTGTGCGCCTACATACGTACGGGAATGTATGGTAAACAGATTGCTATGATGCTGTCTGTGCAGCCTGAAAGTATCAAGAAGTCGCGTACAAGGCTACGCAAGAAGTTGCAGTTGAGGCCGGAGGACTCTCTTGAAGACTTTTTGAGGAATATGAAGCCTCTGTCGTAAGCATGTATGGCGGTCGCCGACAATACGCGTGTATTCGGCAAAACGGCGAACGCCATACATGTTTTTACTTGACATAGCCAACCGCTAATGTCAAAATGTATTTATGAAAATAGTTTCGCTTCTTTCTAAAGAACTATTTTCTCAAAACCTTTCATGCGCTCCATCGTCGTATAATCCGTAACGTCGATGGTGGTCGGCGTGATTGCAACGTATCCGTGGCGCAAAGCCCAGTTGTCCGTGTCTTCGGCGTCAGGTTCGTCGTTGGTGTATTCACCGACAAGCCAGAAGTAGTCGTAACCCCGCGGATGATGTGCGCGAACGACTTCATTGCCCCATGTTCCGTGAGCCATTCGACATACCTTTATGCCGTTGAACTCATTTGCTAAGGGAAAATTGACGTTAAGGCATACGCCTTTAGGCAGTCCGTCGCGTAAAACTCCTGATACAATGCTTCTTATACATTTCCGCAACGGTTCGAAATCGGCATCGTCACGGTAGTCGCAAAGCGAGAACGCCACAGATGGAATATATTTCATGCACCCTTCGCGCACTACTCCCATTGTGCCGGAATAGTGTGAGTTGACAGAGGCGTTGTCGCCGTGGTTTATACCTCCTATCACGATGTCGGGACGTCTTTGCGGACAAAGTTCGCTTAATGCAAGTTTAACGCAGTCGACGGGTGTGCCGTTGCACGACCACATCTCCATCCCCTCGTGTTTGCGGCGCAGTTTCAGACGCAGCGGAGTAGTGGCGGAAAAAGCCGTTGCGAACCCCGACCGGGCGGATTCAGGAGCACATACGAGTATGTCGCCCATGTCGGAAAGCATGTCGATTAACGAGTTGATACCTTTGGCGTGATAGCCGTCGTCGTTGGAAATAAGTATTAACGGTCTCATCATTTTCATTAAAAATCATTTTCTTTCGCCTACAAAAGTACGAAAAAAGGTTTAATTCAACTGTATCTCGCATAAAATATGTATTTTTGCAAAATAATTTTTAGAGGACAAGCAGGCAAGGCACAGGCAAGAGGATTGTTTTGTAAATACGGATAGTGCCAATCTTCTTGTTGCTCGTCTGTTCGTAACTTGTCAATTATATTGAAGATGGGAAAAATTATCGCATTAGCAAACCAAAAGGGTGGTGTGGGTAAAACCACGACCACTATCAACTTGGCGGCCTCGCTCGCCACATTAGAGAAAAAGGTTCTGGTAATCGATGCCGACCCGCAGGCCAATGCCTCGAGCGGCCTTGGTGTCAACACGAAAGACATAGACTGTACTTTATACGAATGCATCATCGACAATGCCGACGTGCGCGACGCAGTCTACACGACCGACATTGACGGGCTTGACATAATACCAAGCCACATAGACCTAGTTGGTGCGGAGATTGAGATGCTCAACATCGAGCACAGGGAACAGGTAATAAAGAACCTGCTTGCTCCGATAAAAGACGATTACGACTACATATTGATAGACTGCTCTCCGTCGCTCGGACTGATAACGGTCAACGCTCTGACGGCGGCAAACTCGGTCATCATACCCGTACAATGCGAGTATTTTGCGCTTGAGGGTATCAGCAAGTTGCTGAATACCATCAAGATAATAAAGAGCAAGCTAAACCCTAAACTTGAGATTGAGGGCTTCCTGCTCACAATGTATGACAGCCGTCTTAAACTGGCTAACCAGATATACGACGAGGTGAAACGCCACTTCCAGGAGCTTGTGTTCAAGACCGTAATACAGCGTAACGTAAAACTGAGCGAGTCGCCGAGCCACGGTCTGCCCGTAATTTTATACGACGCCGACTCGACAGGAAGCAAGAACCACCTGGCTTTGGCTAAGGAAATTATTAACAAGAACTGATTTTAACCGGATAACTTGTCGATTAAATAAAAAACGAAATGGCAGTAAAGAAAAGATACGGCAACGCCTTGGGACGCGGTCTCGATGCTCTGATATCAACAGACGAGGTGCGCCCGCAGGGCAGTTCGACGATAAACGAGATACCTATCGAGCAGATTGAGGCTAATCCGAACCAGCCTCGAAGGGAATTCGACCCGACTGCTCTTCAGGAACTTGCCAACAGCATACGCGAAATAGGAATAATACAGCCGATAACACTTCGCCAGATTGAAGTCAACAGATTTCAGATTATTGCCGGCGAGCGCAGGTGGCGGGCATCGCAGATGGCGGGCTTGAGGGCAATACCTGCTTATATCAGAACTATAAACGACGAGAACATAATGGAAATGGCTCTCGTCGAGAACATACAGCGTGAAGACCTTAACGCCATAGAGATAGCTTTGGCATACGAACATCTGATGTCGAGCACGGGCATGACGCAGGAAAAAGTGTCGGAGCGTGTGGGCAAGAGCCGTACGGCCATTGCCAATTATCTTCGCCTGCTGAAGTTGCCTGCCCAGGTGCAGATGGCTCTTCAGAACAAAGAAATCGACATGGGACATGCGCGTGCGCTGCTTGCGGTCGACAGTCCGTCGTTGCAGGTCAAGCTGTTCAAGGAAATACAGAAGAACGGATATTCGGTTCGCAAGGTTGAGGAAATGGTGCAGAAGCTGAAGAACGGCGAGGACGTCGTTAGCGGCAAGAAGAAGATTGCGTCGAAGCAGCAAATGCCTGAAGAGTTCACAGCCTTGAGACAGAGACTCTCTGACTTCTTCAATACTCCGGTGCAAATGTCGTTGTCGGCAGCAGGCAAGGGCAAAATCAGCATCCCATTCTCAAACGAGAAGGAACTGGAGCAGATAATCAACATGTTCGACAAACTGAAAGACCAGCAATAAGGTTGTGAATAGGATAAAGGGACTTTTTTCCAAAGTGCCAATGTGCATTCTCTTTTGCATGTTCATTGCCGTCTTAATGCCTTCAAACGGGCAGGCTTATACTTATACCTGTATGCCGGTCTGTGCCGTTGAAGACTCGTTGGTGGTGGAAGCCGACAGCAGCGGTGTGCTCGCCAACCTGAACGATTCGATTGATAAAATCGTTACGGCCGTCGATTCGGCCAATCTCGACCGTACGGGCTCGAACGACTCGTTGCTGAAAACAAAGAAGGAGAAGCGTGACTGGGCGACGTGGCGGCCTGATGCAAAGCGGGCGATGTGGCTGGCCATTGTCATTCCGGGAGCAGGACAGATATACAACCGCAAGTTCTGGAAACTGCCGATAGTTTACGGAGGTTTTTTGGGGTGTCTTTATGCAATAAGATGGAACAACCAGATGCTAAAGGATTATTCACAGGCCTATATGGACATAATGGATGATGACCCTAACACGCAGAGCTACAACCAGTTCCTGCATTTAGGCAATGCCATAACGCCTGAGAATAAAGAGCGCTACCAAGACCTTTTCAGACGGCGTAAGGACTTTTACCGCAGGTATCGCGACTTGAGCATATTTTGTTTGATAGGTGTTTACGCTCTGTCTGTAATAGATGCTTATGTTGATGCATCGTTGTCCGAATTTGACATATCAAACGATTTGAGCCTGAGAGTACAACCGGCAGTGATTAATAACGGAATGTCGTCTAATCCGTTGAATTCATCGTCGTTTGGAGTCCAGTGCTTGCTAAATTTCTGATATAAAACACCTTAAGATAGAAACAGAAGATATTGTATACATATTATATTTTATGAAGAAAAGACTTTTTATTGCAATTGCCGCAATGATTCTCGGCGGAAACTGCGTGATGCAGGCGCAAAACGAGAAGGAGGAAATCATTGTGACCGATAATGACGGGAAGGAAGAAGCTATCGACGTGCCCGAGGCCATGAACTTCGAGGTTGACAGCTTGCTGAATTTATATTATTCAAAAACTTATCTACAGCCAGACAATGATTGTAACCTGAGAGACGAAAACGTAACTTATCCTAAGGATGTTTACATAGAAAGGCTTAAGCGCCTGCCTAATGTGATGGAAATGCCTTACAACGACATTGTCCAGAAATTTATTGACAGGTATACCGGGCGCTTACGCCATTCGGTCAGTTACATGCTCGGCGCGTCTAATTTTTACACGCCGATATTCGAAGAGGCTCTTGAAGCTTACGGCCTTCCGCTCGAACTTAAATATTTGCCGGTTATCGAGTCTGCACTTAATCCGCAGGCAACGTCGCGTGTTGGAGCTGCGGGACTGTGGCAGTTCATGGTAGCGACAGGGAAGCAGTACGGCCTTGAGGTTAACTCGCTTGTGGATGAGCGCCGCGATCCTGTAAAGTCGTCGTATGCAGCGGCACAGTACTTGAGGGATCTTTATAAGATATTCGGCGACTGGAGTCTTGTGATAGCCGCTTACAACTGCGGCCCGGAGAATATCAACAAGGCCATTCACCGTGCAAACGGCGAGGCCGACTATTGGAAGATATATCCCTACCTGCCACGTGAGACGAGAGGTTACGTGCCGGCGTTCATTGCAGCTAATTATGTGATGAACTATTATTGCGAACACAACATCTGTCCTATGAGGACCCAGTTGCCTGCCAAGACCGACACTATAATTGTAAGCAGGGATGTACACCTGAAGCAAATTGCCGAAGTTTGCGGTGTCGACATTGACGAGCTGCGTTCTTTAAATCCGCAATACAGGCGCGATATCGTAAACGGAAGCAATAAGCCTTCTGTAATACGCATGCCGGCCACAATGACAAACACGTTCATTGCCAACGAAGACTCGATTTACAATTACCAGGCCGAGACTCTGTTTACAAGGCGCTCGCTGGTTGAGGTTGACAATTCTTCAAAAGTCAGCAGTTCAAGTAAAAGTTCTTCAAGTAAAAAAAGCTCGTCGCGCAAAAAAAGGACGAGACGCACGAGGTCTAAGAGTGTGACCATCAGGAAGGGTGACACGCTCTCTGAAATAGCTGAAAGGAATAATACCACAGTGTCGAAGCTAAGAAGACTTAACAATATAAAAGGCAACAATATACGTGCCGGAAAGAAAATCAGGGTAAGGTGACGCTTTGCGCCTTACCTTTTACCTTAATCATTATAATACAAATAAAGACACGGTTATGGACGAGCAAAACAATATTGATAAAACAAGGGAAGAAGCCGAGGAGAAACTGGTTAATGACGCGTTCCAGCATTTGCTGGACAGCTATTTGTCGACGCGTCACCGTAAGAAGGTCGATTTGATAACCAAGGCTTTTCATTTTGCCAAACAGGCGCATAAGGGTGTCCGCCGCCTTTCTGGCGAACCGTACATAATGCACCCTATTGCCGTAGCCCAGATTGCATGTTCTGAGATGGGACTCGGTTCGACAAGTATTAGTGCGGCACTGCTTCACGATGTTGTCGAGGATACCGACTATACGGTTGAAGACATTGCGAATATTTTCGGCCACAAGATAGCACAGATTGTTGACGGACTGACAAAGATTTCGGGTGGAATATTCGGCGAGCAGGCATCGGCGCAGGCAGAGAATTTCAAGAAATTGCTTCTTACGATGAGCGATGACATTAGGGTTATCCTTATCAAGATATGCGACCGTCTGCACAACATGCGCACACTGGAAAGCCAGCCTGCCAACAAACAGTATAAGATTGCCGGCGAGACTCTATATATTTATGCTCCTCTTGCCAACAGGCTTGGCCTTAATAAGATCAAGACCGAGCTTGAGAATCTCAGCTTCAAGTTCGAGCATCCCGAGGAATACAAGAGCATACAGGAGCAGCTTGCAGACACACAGGCTTCGCGTGAAACCCTTTTTGCAGACTTTACGGCACCCATACGCGAGGCTCTTGATAAAATGGGACTTGAGTATGAAATCAAGGCACGTGTTAAGAGTCCTTATTCCATTTGGAACAAGATGCAGAACAAGCACGTTACCTTTGACCAGATTTATGACATACTTGCCGTCAGGATTATCTTCAAGCCGAAGAAGCGTGAAGAGGAAGTTAACGAATGCTTCAACATTTATGTTGCGATAAGCCAGATATACAAGTCGCATCCCGACCGCCTGCGTGACTGGGTTAACCATCCCAAGGTCAACGGCTACCAGGCTTTACATGTAACGCTTATGAGCAAGCAGGGCCGTTGGATAGAGGTTCAGATACGTTCGGACCGCATGGATGAAGTTGCCGAACAGGGCTTTGCCGCCCATTGGAAGTACAAGGAAGGCGAGGAGATAAACGAGGACGAAGGCGAACTGAACAACTGGTTGCGCACCATCAAGGAAATACTTGACGATCCGCAGCCCGATGCAATGGATTTCCTTGATGCTATAAAGTTGAATCTGTTTGCTTCCGAGATATTCGTCTTTACTCCAAAAGGCGAGATTAAGACAATGCCGGCAGGTTGTACCGCACTTGATTTCGCTTTCCAGATACACACTTTCCTCGGTAGCCATTGTATAGGAGCGAAGGTCAACCACAAGCTTGTACCTTTAAGCCATAGGTTGCAGAGCGGCGACCAGGTCGAGATTCTAACATCCAACTCCCAGCATGTGCAGCCCTCATGGATTAATTTTGCCTCGACGGCCAAGGCTAAAGCGAAAATACAGGCCATATTGCGGCGCGAGGCCAAGGAGACCCAGAAGAAGGGTGAGGAGATACTTGCGGCTTTCCTTAAGAAATATTCGCTGGAGCCTAATTCGTCGATAATCGATAAGCTTTGCGATTTCCACGAGGTGCAGAAGCCCGAGACCTTGTTCAAGAACCTTGGTGACAAAACCATAATCCTCGGCGACAAGGATATTGACGAGATTACCGGCAAGAAGAAGCAGAACAAGGCGGCTGCCTGGCGCAAGTTCGTCCCGTTTGTTGGCAAGGACAGGAAAAAGGGCCATGAGCAGAAGAAGCCTGACTATTATATAGTAAAGGAAGGTTTCAACAGGAAGAAGCCCATTTACATCACAGACGAGAATATCAGCCAGTTTATTTTCCCGAGATGCTGCCACCCCATACCCGGCGACGACGCGCTCGGTTTCATCGACGGCAAGAACCATATCGAGATACACAAACGCACATGCCCCGTGGCTGCGAAGTTGAAGGCCGGATTCGGCAACCGCATACTCGACGCCAAGTGGGATATGCACAGGCGACTGTTCTTTGACGCGACCATCGAGATAAAGGGTACTGACCGCATAGGAATACTTAACGAGGTTACGCAAGTCCTCTCTGAGGAATTGAACGTCAACATACATAAGATTGTCGTTTCATGCGAGGAAGGAATATTCGACGGAACGCTTGAACTGCGCATCCACGACCGCGACGATGTTAAGAACATTATGGGCAAACTGAAGAATATCGAGGGCCTGCAAGAGATTATACAGGTTGTCTGATTTTACAAGGATACATAAGAGTAATAAGATATTAAGATTAGCATGAAGAAGATTTTTATCACGATTCTGGTTGCCGTATGCGCCATTGCGGCCTCAAAGGCGGCAAATCCTTACGATAATCCCGATACGCTCGTGGTGTCAAGGGACGGCACCGGGCAGTTCCGTACGATAGGCGAAGCCGTTGAAGTGTGCCGCGCATTTATGGAATACCACAAGGTTATATACGTTAAGAACGGCGTTTACAAGGAGAAGATAATCATTCCGTCGTGGCTTACCAACATCGAGATTTGCGGCGAAAGTGCCGAAAAGACCATCATAACCTACGACGACCACGCCAACATACGCCTGGTCGGGACAAACCTGCCTATGGGTACTTTCCGCACGTACACGGTGAAGGTTGAGGGTACCGACATAACCTTCAAGAACATCACGATAGAGAACAATGCCGCACGCCTCGGCCAGGCTGTAGCACTGCACACCGAGGGCGACCGCCTCGTGTTCGTGAACTGCCGCCTGCTGGGTAACCAGGACACCATCTATACGGGCACTCCCGGCACGCGTGTTTATTTCAAGGACTGTTATATAGAAGGCACAACCGACTTTATCTTCGGCCCTTCTACCGCATGGTTCGAGAACTGTACCATCCACAGCAAGCAGGATTCGTACGTTACGGCCGCATCCACGCCGAATGACGTAGTTTACGGTTACGTGTTCAATAACTGCCGCCTGACGGCTGCCGAAGGTGTAACTAAGGTTTACCTCGGCCGTCCCTGGCGTCCGTATGCCTACACCCTGTTCATGAACTGTGAACTCGGCGCGCATATCGTGCCTGCCGGATGGCACAACTGGGGCAAGGCGTCAAACGAGCAGACGGCGCGCTATCTTGAGTATAATAATAAGGGGACAGGCGCCAATACAGCCAAAAGGGCCGCGTGGAGCAAGCAGCTCACAAAGAAAGAGGCTGCACAGGTTACGCTTGAAAACGTTTTCAAGACATCTTCAAACTGGATTCCTGCCGTAAAGTAAGGCGGATATAAAGTAAAAACCGGCGGACAGTAACCACGTCACTCGTTACTGTCCGCCGGTTTGTTTTATGTATTTCCAACTTTCTATTCCAGATAGTCAAGGTGCTTTTTTATCTCTTTCAGCTCGTCGCGCACCTTGATTAGGCTTTCTATCAGGCGTGCGTTGTCGTCGGCTCCCTGCTTGTTTTCGCGCAGCATCTTGCGTGCGGCGGCCAGTTTGAAGCCGCGCACCTTGACGAGGTTGTACACGACCTTCACCTTCTCTATGTCAGCCTCGGTGTACTGGCGCACGTTGTTGCCCGTGGTTTTAGGCTTGAGCGACGGTATTTCCTTCTCCCAGAAACGCAGCATGCTTTCCGATACTCCGAGCATCTCGGCCACTTCCTTTATCGAGTAATACAGTTTCAGGTTCTTTTCCGTGTTAAGTGCCATATCAGTTTGATTTATTCCAGACAGTCATAAGCATGGCAAAGATACGATTTTTTATTTAATAAATCAAGAAAAGAAGAAGAGTAAACAAGCAAGAAATTTATCAGCCTTGGTATTTTACTGTCATTCATGAGTTTTTGTTTCTTGCCATTTCCGTCCTTCTGTGTGTGTAAGTAGCTATATGGTTTTTTGATGCACGTTTACTAAAACAAGTATGTTATTCGGATAAATAATTAGGCCTATTCCAAAAGGTTGCTTTTCATCGTGTAAAAGGTAACCTTTTAGAGTCTGAAAGATGGTCTTTTGCAACTTAAAAGGACGTTTGTTGTAACTTCCTGACAGTCAGCTTGATATAAGGTGATGCCTGTGCCGGGCTTTTTAATCAGGCTTTCCTTTCCTTGCGCATTTGTTTAACTTAATGTAATTTGTAACGGCTATTTCCTCAAAATATACATTATTATAATATGAGATGTAATTTTGACAATTCTGTTTTATAGAAAAACGGTTGTAAGAAAAGGATATTTTTCCAACTGAAAATTTTGTTGTAAGGTATAAATTTACGATATTTGTCTCACTGATTATTACGCATGTATGGTTGGTGCGGTCTTGTCCGGATCAGTTGAGTGTTATAGGTTGAAAGCACCTGGCGGAGTTTTAGGCCTTATGTGGCTTATCATAAGCTATTTCATTATTGCCTTAATTCGCATTTTCTCACTTCATGCCGGTATGTTATATAACATCGCTTAAATTAGTATTGTCTTATATTGCAAACGAAATAAATGAAGAAAATCATAATATTGGTCGTTGCCGGCTTTTTGGTGACGTTCTTTTATGCCTACGGCAAGATTGATAATTACAGAATCATTGACCGGTGGGGTAGAGAATCACTTGAGAAATTGAAACAAAACGGATACGCATGCATCCAGCATGGACGGATGGATAGCGCGCTTGCTATATATTCAATAATAATTAATAGGTTTAGTCCTGAAATGACCGGTGAGGATTTGTCATTGTGTGCCGGCGCCATGAACAACGCAGCCTATTTATACATGTTTCATTATAGCAATTATTCTGAGGCTTACACCTATTTGCTTAGAGCGAAACAAATTGCCGAGGAAAATAATATCGATAGTCTTTTGCCGTGCATTTACCTGAACATCGGGAACATTTACACGATTTATTACGACAATGAGACGGCTGTGAAATATTTTAAAGAATCGTTTTACTCAAGTGCGAAATCACAGGATTGGGTCATCTTGTTGACAGCTTTTACCAATCTGGTCGGCATGGCTATACAGGACGGGTCTATTAGTAATATCAAGGACGAGTTGTCAGCTTTTAAGCGTTTACATGTGCCGCAGATGCCTATGCGGTGTTACTCGCGTTCAATGTGCGGTGCGGCAGAGTGTCTGCTGAAGGGTGATAATGATGGCGCAATAGCCAGCCTGCGCACGGCAGCTGGGCAGGTTGACTCAAAACTTAAGCCTGAGCGTTACCGTCTGGTTGCTAAGCAGTTTGAGGCAATAGTTCTTGGTAATAGCAAGCGCTATGATGAGGCGTTGGCGGTTTCGGTGAAAGTAGAACAATGGGCTGCCAAGGTTGCTCCCGATGTCCAAGAACAGATGTGTGGTTATATTTCCACGCTTTACGGTAAACTTGGTGAAGCCGACTCTGCATTGGTTTGGCAGGAAAGATGGGTGGCGTTGAAAGACTCGATTTTCCGGAACCAGCAGTATAGTCAGATTCGCGATTTAAATGTATCTTATGAGATTCAGAATGCCAACATGAAACTTTTGTGTAGCGAAAATAAGCGGCGCACGGCCGTGGTGGCTCTTGTTGTCATTTCTGTTGCGATGGTTGTCATTATGGCATTGGCAATAGTCGTACTCAGGAAAAACCGCCGTCTAAATCTTAGTAATCATGACCTTTACAGGCGGAACGGTGAGATAATGCGGATGAATGACAACGAACGCAAAATGCGTGCTGAATATGAAAAACGCATGGCCGAATTCGAGCGTGAGATAAAGAGGCTTACTGAAAAAGACGTATGTACGGTTGAACCCAAACAGAATGCCGACACGATGGACGATGCCTTCAGGCAGTCGTTGCTCGAGAAAATTAATAATGTGTTGTATGATGTTACTGAAATATCAAAGAATGAGTTTTCAATTGACCGCCTTTCAAAATTAATCGGTTCGAATTCGCATTATGTTTCGCAGGTTGTAAATGAAACCTACGGGAAGAATTTCAGTACGGTGCTTGGTGAAGCCCGCGTAAGGCAGGCATGCAAGCGTCTTGGCGATATCGATACATACGGCAACCTGACGATAGAAGCGATAGCAGGCGAACTCGGATTTAAGTCGCGCAGCAACTTCGTAACAGTATTTAAGAAAGTCACCGGACTTACACCTTCCGAATATAAGAAAATAAGCAGGGAGAATATCTGCTGACAAACTGAAAATAACATGTTATTTTGTGCTTATTCGGGAATTAGAACATTCCTAAGTCTTGTTTTCGCAGTGATTTGTTATATTTTCCATAGTTTTGCCATCGATTAATAACTAAAATCGATTAATAACTAAAATTGGTGACTATGAAAAAAATTACGTTAACCCGAGTGCTCATCTCGATGCTCGCCTTAGTGGTGGCGTTGGGTATGACGGCGCAGACGTCTCCGAAGCGTTTGGCAAAGAGCGGTTCGCAGAAAACCATGAAACAGTTGGCAGACGAGTTTGCTAAAAAACAGAAAAACGCAAAAGTGATAACGGCGAAAGATTTAAGGAAAAATGCTCCGGCTCGTGTAGGCGAGGACGACCCCGACAGGTGGGAAGTGCTTGTAGACGAGGATTTCGCACTTATGACTAAGGGAACGGAGGATGTACCCGATACGGAAATGATGCCGGAAAACGGTTCGGGGGGGTATCTTCCCGATTCGTTGTTCCATACACCTAATTGGTTTGGGATTGCTTGTTATCAGGCTGGAGGTTGTGTGGCGCTTAATTATCCCGGGTTCGGCGGTGTGATCAACACTCCTATGATGAACTTGCAAGGACGCATCCGCGTGCAGACACGTTTGAAAGCTATTAATAAGCAAAGCCATGTTTTCGTACAGGGATGTACC
>OGLM01001252.1_pt1 | contig 27142 bp, 17 predicted proteins | sample 1572531 | NCBI WGS metagenome assembly OGLM01 (sample SAMEA2581909, study PRJEB24529) | metagenome | biome: Human gut stool | place: China | collected 2011 | reverse complement strand
ATTAGAAGAATTTTAACTTAGCAGAAAAAATTTACACAAAGGACTTGACATACCCCCTAAAGGTGAAACGACTCACTATGATTTGCGCGTCTCTAGCGCTCCTTCATCCTCTGCTGTCACTGACTCACTGGATTTTCAGGTCGCTGCCGCTCCCCTACAAATCCAGTTCGCTAGTGCAACTCATGTTCGCTGTGCACGCCGAAGGCGTGTCTCATGGCGCCCAAAGGGCGCCGGCCCCAAATATACGAAAGTATACATCCCTCTTTTTCCGGAGGGATTTTTTGATTGCCGGAAAGGGGCCTGGATTTTCATGGACATATACCGGGTCCAGCACATATCGAAGAAGCTGGATAGCCCGTAAATATCGGCAAGAATTGAGCTCCGGGGAGGGAGATGAAGTGTCATGGAAAGAACATAAAAAGGTATACTTTCGTATACTTTTTGCATCCTTCCGTATAGTCTATACTTTGTGCAGAAAGGGCGAAGAACAATCGCTCCGTGATATCCGGCAGAAATGACAATCTCACAGGTGTGAATAATATGCATAAATATGCATTATTTAAGATCACACTTTTTTAGGAAGTACGGGAAACTCTGCCGGCATGGAGCTGACAGAGCTTTTTTCATGGTCATGAAAACCACTGGGGAATAGAATTGACCACTTTTGCAGAAAAATGACCACTTTTGCAGAAAAAATAGAAACGAAAAACCTTTTAGGATATAGTAATGACAGATGAAACGGAAGAATTGCATAGGGACTGGGACAGCGTCAAAACGTCGAAAAAATTATTGACCCCTGACCTTTATTTCGTGCGCCCCAAAACAGGAAAAGACGGAAAGAAAGACTTTTGTCCGAATGTTTGGAAAGAAAGACGCAGGCCCGGCACCTGTATAATCCCTCTGCATAATCTGTATACATGAATTCAAAGGTCCGCTCTGAGCCTTGAAGATATAAGTGTACACCATATGGCTGGCAGGAGGAGGGAAGCATGGGAGAACCAGCCTGCCGCTGGGAGGAAATCCCCGTGGGGATTCTAAGTTCAAAAAATGCGGTTCATCCGGCTATATGCCGCAGAAAATGATTCAGAGCATCTATCATTTCCACTCAAAGGAGGGTAACACCATGAATAAGATCTACAAAGTTGTATGGAGCAGAGTTAAACATACCTATGTGGTTGCTTCAGAACTGGCAAAAAGCCATACCAAATCTGAAACCACGGGCACAGGGATTGGCAGAAAGCTTATCCTGGCAGCTGCCCTGGTATGCGCATTATCCGCATTCGGCAGTGCGGTTCCCACTTACGGCGCTGATGCAGGTACTGCTGGGGAAAGTCAGTATGTGGCAGTGCTTGTGAATGATAGCAACAGCTATTATTACACATCTCGGGGCCGCCAAGTATCATACGGTGATACAAGAACTTTTGATGGATACAGGTATCATAAGGAAACGGTTTCCGGCGAAACGTACTGGGTTCGTGATGGATATACTATTAAGTATGAAGAAGATAAACGGTATCCAGGCGCACGGAATGCCAATATCATCAAGGCTTACAAAACGGATTCCTATACAGCAAGCAGTGATGCAGGCCTTCTGAAATCCAATCAGATTATGGTGAAATCCTCTGACGTTTCCACTTTGACCGATGTTATTCTGGATGATGTTTCCGGCGGCACCTATGTGGGGGCGACGAATTCCGGAAATCCTACCACTCCGTCTTCCTTCAACTATATGATCAAGGATGACAACGGGCAGTATGTAGATGCAGGAAATACTAATTTCAGCACCCGTTTTAAAGCAGCAGCTTTAAACGCAGATGGCACCTATTCTTATAATGGGGAAGTTATTTCCAATGATAACCTGTATGTGGTGAATAATACGGTAGGTGTATTCCTTACATCCAGTAAGAATGTATACACAGGCAAAGTTTTCGGTGCAAATAATGAAGTACTGGTGACTACCAAGGGTGAAGATGGAAAAATGTACAGCTATTGGGGCGCTGATACACCGGATCCCAATACCACCCTGGCTGATATGACCATTGGTCAGTTTAACCAGGCTCTGGAAAAAGTAAATAATAACAGCAAGGCTGTGGCCGGCGATGTAATCAAGGACATCAGGACTACATCCAAAGAAAACGGAGGCACGATTGACCTCGTGCGCCGCGGTACCTATAATTCTGCTACAGGAGAATATGAAGGGGACTATACCGTAGGCAGCGGCATTACGGTAACTAGCCGTGGCGGCACAGGCGGCGAAGACGTCAAGATTCATTTCAGTGCCGGAGACAACGGATTTGATGTAGCAGCCGGTTCCAAAGTAGAGGCGGTAGGGACCAAAGATGCGGCTACGGGTATTATCATTAATGGTGAAACCTACAACATCAAGACCGGTCAGGACTATACAGCTGGAAAGAATATTACTATCAATGGTAATGAAATCTCTGCAACTGATACAGATACAACCTACACTGCCGGGGATAACGTGAGCATCAGTGATGACAATGTGATTTCTGCAAAGAACACTACTCTGGCGGCCGGAAAAGCTGAAAAGAAGGGAAACAGCTATATCGTTAAGGATACTGCTGGGAATGAAGTTACCCTGGAAGATGTAGCCAGTGAATCTGTTGTAAATGAAACAATCAATACTACAAAGACAGACTTGACCAATGTAATCAACGAGAAGGATAAACTGAATGTAAAATATGACAATGAAATGAAAAATACGGTTACCCTGGGTGGAAGCGATGCCAAGAACCTGGTGAAGGTTTCGAATCTGGCTGCCGGTACCGAAGATCATGACGCAGTGAATTTCTCTCAGTTGAAAGCGGTAGCTGATGGGGAAGATTATGTGACCAAAGGATCCATCAGCGGTGATAAGCTGACTCTTACCAGAGCCCTGGGCGGCACGGTGGAAGTGACAGGTTTCCAGGAATATGTAGAAGGCAAGGACAGCTATGTAACCAATGCTGAATTGGATGGCAACATCCTGACCATTGAACAGAATAATGGAAAAGGAACCTATCAAATTGACCTCAGCACTTTTGCTAACAGCTTCAGCGGTACAGACTACCGTATCGTTCCCAACCCGGCAAAAGACTCTGAAGGCGTCTACAAACCGGATAAGGACGGAAATATAGTACTTACTGTGGAAGACAGCAAAACAGGAGAAACAACCAGCGTTACTCTGTCTGACATTGCTGGTATGGAGAGTGTCAACACCCTGGTAGATCAGACAAAAACTGTCATTACTAATGAATACAATACGGCTATTAACAATGCCAAAACAGAAGTCGAAGAAAAAATTGAAGAAGCAAAGGTGCACTATTTCAGCGTCAATCCGGACAATATTTCTGGAGCAGGCAACTATGACAATGATGGCGCCGTAGGACTTGATTCCATCGCAGTGGGAGCCGGTGCCTATGCTGATGGCCGTCTGGGGGCAGCAGCTTTTGGCAACCGTTCCAATGCTGATGGTGAAAGGGCTCTGGCCGTAGGATACAATGCCAAAGCGGAAGGTATGGATACCATTGCTATCGGTTACTCAAATAATGATAAAGGTGCTAAAGGGACCAACTCTATTGCCATTGGTGCACAGGCTGACGCAGATGGGACACAGACTATTTTCAGAGGTAAGAAATACAATGGTACCTGGGGCAATGCCACTGCTCTGGGCGCGTATACAGAAGCCGGTGCCGGAGCTACAGCCATTGGTGCAAGCTCCAAGGCAAGAGGCTGGAACTCCACCGCCGTAGGTAATAGAGCCGAAGCATCCGCTGCCAATGGTGTTGCACTGGGCAATGCTTCCAGCGCGATGAGGGAAGCAGATGCAGAAGGATCCTATGATTATGTAGGATACAGTGCTGGAGCGGCCCTCTCTGATGGAGAAAGAAATTCCACCGTATGGCATGCAAATATGGGAGCTGTATCTATTGGCAACGAAGACTTTAAGACCGGCGAAACGGATGAAGATGGAAATCTTCTTCACTTACAGTATACCCGCCAGCTGACCGGTCTGGCTGCCGGTACTGCAGATACGGACGCAGTGAACGTGGCACAGTTGAAAAGATCCAGAGTAGAATTGGCCGATGGTCTTAATACTTCCGTTTCTTATTCTAACGATGAAACAGACGGCCACGTCATTTACAAAGTCGATGTAAATACTGATGGAGAAGTAAAACAGGGCGATACCCATATCGTCAATGGAGACACAGTATACAATGCTCTGCAGGATGTGGGCTGGACAGCTGCTGTCAACGGAGAAACAGCCAAGGAAGTCAAGAAAGATGATACCCTGAACTTTGTGGACGGAGACAACATCTCCATTACCAATGACAATGGAAATATTAAGATTTCCACCAGTGGCCTTGCAAGTTCCGGCGATATCTGGACGGCTCAGGCAGATGGCAAAGATGTGAAGGCAGTGAATCAGAAGGTAAACTTCACGGGAAGCGACCATATCAAAGTGACCGGCACCGATGGGCAGGTTCAGTTTGAAGCGGTCGGTCTGGCAGATACAGATTTCACTAATATCACTGAAAAGGCAGTTACCAGGATTACCAATATTGCCAAAGGTGAAGACCGTCATATCGAAGCCAAAGATTATGCTGTAGATGAAAATGGCACAGTGACCATGTCCTATGTGGATGGAAATGGAAAAACAGTGGAAGGAAGTGCCAGAATCACAGGCATTGCCAAATCAGACCTTTCCAACATTACCAATGAAGGCACCACTGTAATTAATACAATTGCCAGAAATGCGGTGAAAGTAGCAGATGGCGAAAATACCACCGTTTCCAAAGAAGAAGTGGATGGCACTACCACCTATAAAGTCAATGTCAGCAAAGCAGCCATCCAGAGTGCTGTCGATGTGAAAGGCACTGACGGTATCGCAGTAGACTCTTCTGTCGATGAAGACGGTACGAAGAATTACACCGTCTCCGCCAAACTCTCCGGTAATTTCAAAATTGATGAAGGTTCCGGCAATATTGACCTGGCACCGGTGGTGAAGATAGGAGATAAAGTGACTGTAGATGGCACTGCAGGAGAAATCAAAGGTCTGACCAATACCACGTTGGATGCAGAAGGATTTGCTACTCTGGGCAGAGCAGCTACCGAAGAACAGCTGAAAGCAGTAGATGAAAAAGCAGCCGCTGCAAAAACCATCGTAGAAAATGGAAAGAATGTGGAAGTAGAAAAGAAAGACAACGATGACGGCAGCAGCACCTATACCGTAGGTCTGGCTGAAAATGTGACCCTGGGCGACAATGCAATTACCCTGAAAGGAAGCGACGGCTCCATCAGCGCCAAATCCGGTGATGCAGCTCTGTCCTTCGACAAGGATGGTCTGGCAGTAAGCGGAACTTCCGGCATTACCCGGATTAACGGTGCCAATGCATACATCGGAAAGATCAGCGTTGTGAATACAGCAGACAGCGCTATCGTTTCCGGACTCAGCAACACAACCACCGATTATGAAGGTTTTGCAGACGGCAGTGGAAAAGCAGCTACTGAAGAACAGCTGAAAGAAGTATCCGGCAAGGCTGGTGAAGCCATGGAAACAGCTTCCAAGGGCTGGAATCTGACCACCAATAAGGATGAGAAGAAAAAAGCCAAGGTAGCTCCCGATGATACAGTGGATATCTCCGGTGATGAAAATATCGAGGTAGACAGCGAGGGCACCAATGTAACCTTCGGGCTCAGTGACAATGTAAAACTTTCTGTCGATGGAAGCCTTGCCGTAGGAAACTCCATGCTTACCTCCAGCTACCTGGATGTAGCAGGTTATCGGTTCCTCTCTTCCAGCGGCATCAATGCGAACAACATGAGAATCTCCAATGTGGCGGCAGGTATCTATGATACAGATGCGGTTAACGTGAGCCAGCTGAGAGACGCTATGAACAGCAGCCAGATTTCTATCAACGCTGGAACAGGTATTATTGTGGAAAAGACCGGTTCTTCCTATACCATCAAGACCAACATTGCAGGGCTTTCGAATGAACATGGCACCGTTACTGTCTCCACAGACTCTGATCCTACTCCAGTTACTAACTCTAATACCAGTACAACAAATCGTGCTAGACGGATGAGTGTCATGCTCGCGGCTAATGATCAGGTAGCAGAAGAATCGGAAACAACCACTTCTACGGGAGATCCATTGAATGTAAAATATAGTGCTAACGAAGTTACGTTCTTGACAGATGATGGCAACGCTGCCAGTGTGAATGATGGAGAAAGAATTGATTTCAAAGGTGATGGGAGGAATATTACTACATCCTCTAAGGTGGGAGAAAATGGAGAAAATTCTGATACAATTACCTTTGCATTGAATAAGAACATCAGTGTTGACAGTGTGACTATCAATAATAATGGTCCGACTATGAGCAGCAACGGCATTACCAATCTTGCACCCGGGGAAATTTCCGAAACCTCTACAGACGCAGTGAATGGCAGCCAGCTCTATGCAACAAATCTGGCAGTCATCAACAATACGGAAAATATCAACAGCCTCAGCAATTCCATCAGCAAGCTGGATAACCGCATCGACCGTGTAGGTGCCGGAGCAGCAGCCCTGGCAGCTCTCCACCCACTGGACTACGATCCTGACGATAAGTGGGATTTCGCAGCAGGCTACGGCAACTACGGCAGCGCTAGTGCAGTGGCGGTAGGTGCTTACTATCGGCCCAATGAAAAGACTATGTTCTCCCTGGGCGGAAGCTTCGGCGGAGGTGAAAATATGGTGAATGCAGGCGTAAGCTTCAAACTGGGCAGCGGCAGCAATGGCACCAGCACTTCGAAAGCGGTAATGGCCAAGAAGATTAACAGTCTGAATGAGACCATTGCTTCTCAGGAAGCCAAACTGGCAGAACAGGATAAAAAGATTGAAGATCAGGCTGTCAAGATCGAAAAATTGGAAGCTATGATTAACAAACTGCTGGATGATAAAAAATAAATTGTCTTGGAAGTGTTTTGTAAATGCCTCATTCATCACGACTCCTCCGCCCCTCCTAGCCGGATGAAAGAAATAAAAGGATGGAGCAGTGATTTGAGGATATAGTCCCGTTTCTTCTGCCGGAGGAATGGAACAGAGCCCCGTCGGCCACAGGCCGGCGGGGCTTTTCATTGCTGCTTTTTGGATGCACTGTTATGGAGCATGAGATTATGGTTGTTTCATAGAGGAAAAGGTTGGGTCTGTCAAGTTCCCCTCTTATGATAAAACTTTTATAACCGCCCTTGCGGGCGAGGGAAAACAAGCCATCCGCCCTGACGGATCGTTTGGGCGATTCATAGGAAGATCCTTTTGGGCGTGCAGGCTAAGAACTCACTTCACTTGACCTGGAGACCCTCTGCAGAGTCTTCACAGCGGTGAAGGATCTCGGTACGTGCAGCTGATGAGGCAGAGGGGGTAAATACCGGCCGGCGGGGCAGCTTTCTCCCTGAAGGAGCCTGCGGCTGACGGGCCGAGGATTGAGTTCGCTTTATGCAGAGGGCAAATACCGCAGTGGGGCGCCTTTGGCGCACTTCTCATTTTTCTTTAAACATGGCCACCAGCTGGGCGCGGTTCTGGACTTCCAGTTTTTTATAGATGAGGGAGAGGGCCTTTTTGATGGTGATTTCGGCTACGTTCATTTCACCGGCGATGTCTTTGTTTTTCTTTCCGGCCATGACGAGGCGGATGATTTCCATTTCTCTTCCGGTGAGGTTTTTTGCTTTGACTGAAAGCCGGGTTTCCTGTTCCAGTTGATGGCGGGCTGTTTTGTCTTTGAAGGCCAGTATGTCCTTCAGCAGTTTCGGTGCTGCTTTGGCGGCTTTGAGGCGGTTCCAGGTGTTGGCAAAGCGGCTGGCTGCGGTGAAGAAGGGGGAGATGAGGTGGTCCGGTTCTGCCAGTTTGAGTGCTTTCTGCAGGCAGGCGGTGCACTTGGTGTTTTCCTGCTGCATGTCGTAGGCAATGGCCTGGTGGAGGAGGGCGTAGATTTCTCCGAGAATGGATTTCCTCTGTTTAGCCAGTCTTTCGTGGCGGATGGCGGAGGAGAGGAGGGGGAGGGCGCTGCCGGGGCGCACCAGGCTTTCGTCCTCCAGTATGTCCAGGTAGGTGCAGGCAGGGAAGTAGTACATGGAGCTGTTAATCTTCATGGTTTTCTTGAACTCTTCGCGGGCGCCTGGGAAGATGAGGTAGAAGCCTTCCAGGCTCATGTGGGCGATTAAGGCCTGGTAGGGTTCTGCCATGAGGGTAATCTGCTGCATTTGTTTTTTGGTGCGCTGGAGTTCCTCTGCGTTTCCCATCAGGTAGGCCAGATGGCCCCGGTAGTGGAGGCAGCGGATCTGGAGGGACAGGTCTTCTCTGTATCCTTCGGTGGCTTCCAGGTAGGAGAGGCATGTGATGGCTTGGTCGAACCGGCCGGTGTAGAAGGAGTATTCTGCTTTGAAATAGTATTTCCAGGCTCCTTTGTCGTCCACGCCGTTGATGTCGTTCATGATGGACTTGAGAGTGGTGAGTTTCTCCATTTCTTCTCTGTACTTTCCGGGGGCGGCGTGATACATGGTGGTGAAGGAGGGGCAGCAGAAGCCAAGACGGGGCGCCCGGAATTCTTCTTCTGCCCGGAGTCTGTGGATAGCGGACTGTGCTTTGGTGCAGTAGGAAATCATTTTGTCCAGGTCGTTGAAGGTTGTGGTGCCTTTCAGAAAATCCATGGCCACTCTGCCCAAGGTGTCCAGTCCCATTCGTTGGATGCGGGCCAGATTTTTTCGATAGGCTCCCTGAAGATCTGAGAAATAGAGGTCATAGAGCATGAGAATCACCGTTTTCAGGTGCTTTTTCATGATGTGGTCGGGAATGTGGTCCAAAAGGTTGGCGGGGTACATGCGGGGACCTGCCAGCAGTATGGTGTCGGCGCCTTTGTCAAGGATGGCAAGGGAGAGTTCGTAATTTTTCGCCAGGCTGGCAAAACGCATGGCCTCGGGAAGGCTTCCCATGGAGTAGTACCAGTGGGCGGCCTTGTCCAGGTACTGATGCTGGATTTCCTCGCTCCAGAGCTTGAATTCGGACTGGAGAAATTCCTTCATGAGAGGAAAGAAAAAGTATTTATGGGTCTGCCGGTTCAGGTAGAGGAAAAGGCCGCTCTTTTCCTGCTTGGAAAGAATGGTGGGCACGTCTGCGTCGGGGCATATGAAAAGGGCCTTGTTCACGGAGAAACGGTCGAAAAGGGAGAGGGCCGTCAGGGTTTTCTTTGTGTCTTCGTCCAGGTAGTGGAACACTTTTTCATTCACCGTGCGGAAGAGCTCTTCCTTCTTTGCGTCGTCCATGATGCCGGTGCCGTAGTGGTTCCGAAGCCACAGGTCCTTTACTCCTTCGGTAACCGCAAAGGTTTCCTTCTCCTCCAGTTTGTTGTAGGAAATGGAATTGTTCAGGTGCACAAGCTCCCAGCCCCTGCCGCTTCCGGCCTCCGGATTTCTGCGGTACAGGAAATCACATTTCAAATGTTCCTTCAGGAAAAGCGCAAGCTCCGGCGCCGTTTCCACATCGGCAGAAGCCATGAAAAGCCACAAATCGTCGCTTAGGGCATGGGAAATCCACTGCTCATTACTGAGGATGGTGGGAATCATTTTGTCCCTGGTGGTAATAAAGAAACGGGTCACCCCATCCCGCCCCGACGCAATCATGGTGGAACCGCCGCCGCACCAGGTGATGTCCTGGGCCATGAAAGCAAGGAGCATGGTGATTTTATTCTTTTCATAATATGCATGAAGGATTTCCCGGGAGCAGGCAGGCAGCAGGGCCTCCTCCTTTTTCTGCGTGTCGTTCATGGCAGTCGTCCTCCCTTTTATGTGGAACGAAATTGAAATTTTGTATATATTATAACATAAGGAGCCGCTTCGATGAACACGCCCTTTCGGGCGTGAAGTTTGACGGCCCTTCGGGCCGAGGGTTCTTAGGGTTCTAAAGTTTGACGCGCCTTCGGCGCGAGGGTTGTGGTGGGCGCCTTTTAATTTATATAAGGTGCCAGTTTGGATAAAACCTTTACAACCGCCCTGACGGGCGGGGAAAACCTTACAACCGCGCCTTTGGCGCGAGGAAATGCACCCCTTCTGCCGCCTGCGGCGGCTTCTTCCCCGGAGGGGCAGATTTTAGCGGCGCTATGCAATGAGCGACTTAAGTTAGCACAAGTATGAGCAGAGAGAAAACCTCCCCCTCCGGGGGAGGTGCCGTAGGCAGAAGGGGTGTATTTCCATCGGGCGAAGCCCGGTTCTCATGTTTTTCAACGCCCGTCAGGGCGGTTTTTAAGGTTTCATCATAATGGCGCCCTTTATTTTTAAAGGCGCCTACCACAACCCTCAGCCCGAAGGGCTGTCAAACCTCTGAACCTTTTGAACCTTCTGAAACCTCACGCCCGCAGGGCGTGTCCATAAGGCGCCTACCACAACCCTCGGCCCAAAGGGCCGTCAAACCTAAGAACCCTTAGAACCTTCGGCCCGACAGGGCCGTCAACCCTCACGCCAAAGGCGTGTCAAAGGGCTGCAATCAAAAAATGCCTGCCATGAGAATATGGCGGGCATTTTTATCTGCGGAATTATTTTAAACTTCTTGATGAACTACTTCACATTGACTTCACTATCAACTTCACTATAACTTCACTATAAACTTCACATTCACTTCACTATAAAACTTCATGAACTTCACTTTCTTAACGTGAGGCAGGAAATCCCGGCTGCTATGGGTCCGGAAAAATGTCAGCTGCTATAAGGCAGATAAATGACCTATAGACATTTGACCTGATTTGGACTATCATATAGGTAGTAACCTCCATTTGCATTATGGTAATCACCGCTGCAGCTGCCTTTGGCTGACTGCCACATCCGGTTAAATCCACGATATAGTTCGGCTAAGTCCGAGACATGGTCCGGTTCAATCCGAGACACTTATGATGCTGCAAACTGGAGGTTACTTTTCTGTATAATGAACACGCCCGAAAGGGCGTGAGGGTTCAGAGGGGTCAAAGAGGTGTGGTAGGCGGCTTTGCCGCCATTATATAAAACCATACAACCGGGTTTCGCCTGATGGAAAAGAGCTTCTTGGGCGGCTGCGTTAGCAGCCAGTTCAGCGGAATGTAATTTTAACTGCTGAATCCAAAGGTACAAGCCGAACTCAGCTGGCAGCTAATTGCTGGCTGCTTATGAGAACACTCTTCCCTCCCACAGACTATATGACCAGAGAGGCGAAAAGGCCTGGCGAAGAGCCTTTCCAAATCCTGCGGTGCACAATCCATGGAAGCAGGGAGGAAAGGAACGGAGCCTTCATGAATTTCACCTCTCCGGCGCGCCGAAAACTCCATAAAAACTCCTGAGGCATGACCTGCTAGACATCCTGGTGGCAATATAGCGCATCTTTTCTTCCTTGACGACACAGACATTCCGCTTAGGCGGCTATCCCTGGCCGATTCATCGAAGCAGATGCCTTGACGCCCTACCGTGCATAAGTATGGGACCAATCAGGAGTTTTTACAATGAAAAAAGCAGTCCATGAGGGGCTGCTTTTTTCATGCTGTCAAAAGGCACCACAAAAACACGGATGGTATCCGAGCCAGTCAGTATTGCGGGCCTCTCAGAATCAGGCGGCAGCGCTAAACCGTAGGAAAATCCTGTGTCAACCCTGCTCTTGTCGTCCGGGAATGCGGGCTCATGCTGTATGTGGATGGTATCCGTGCTTTTGCGATGGGTTATCATATTTTTTACGAATCTGCAGAATCCGTTTCGCTTCCCCGGCGCCAGGGGAGCGGGAGGAGAAAATCAGGAGCCTGTATACAGGGATTTTTGATTTCTTTCTGTCAAAGCTGCATTCCGGCCGGAATTATCGCGATATACATGACAGATGGGAAATAGAATCCTTCCATGGAAAGCGTCCTCATTTCTCTCTCCATACATTTATATTGCATAAGCCCCTCCTTTTTACAACCTCTCCTCAAAAGATTTTCTATTCCGCCTCACCGTCATTTCGATCGGAGCGGAGTGGAGAAATCATCCTGCAGAATGGGGCCAGTAGCTGGTTGTTGAAGTTATTGAATTGTAAAAGGATAATGATGGCAGCGCCCTTCTATTGGAGGGGCGCATTTTTATATAAAACAAATGCCTATAACTTATGGTTTCAACTTTGAATTTGATTCTGCTACAATAGAAAAAATAAGGAAGGGGGACGACCAATGCCCACGCTGAATTGGATAGGAAAAGACAAGGTAGTGAATTATCATCTGAAGGTGCCATACCATGTACTGGAGAGGAAGTACAGCTTTGATGAAGAAGGACAGCATGAGGAAGATAATGGCAGCGAGAATATGATTATCCATGGAGATAATTTGCTGGCTTTGAAGTCACTTCTTCCTAAGTATGAGGGAAAAAATCAAATGCATCTACATCGAGCAAAGATGCTTGGGATTGATACAATTTAAAGAAAGGTACGCATAGCCTAAAAGTCCATATTTAGCGAGGTTTTAACGTATTCCGGCAAAAGGCCGTTTTTTTATGCCCGAAAATAGAGGGGGTTGGCTATGAGTAATGAAAGCTGATGGAGGAGAGAAATGAATACGGCAGTAATGATAGCTTTTTATTGTTACTGCCGTTATTTTATGCTGGATCCATTTATTCTGGCATTTTGATTTTTATATCATACATGGTTTACTTCCCTCCAAAAACAAATTTATTCATTCGCTGTACAGTAGCTTGGATAATTGGGCCTGATATCAAAACTGTAATAATCGTACAAATACCGAAGCTACCTCCCAACAAAACCCCGATAACGACCATCGCCGCATCCAATATCATACGGACAATTTTGACAGGCCATCCATTTTTCCCTGCCAGAGAAAATGTCACTGCCTCATAAGAACCACGCCCAAGATTTGCTGATGCATAGATGCCAGTTCCTATTGCAAAGAGAATAATACCGATGCACATCAGCAGGAAATTTATCCAGACAATATCGCTGTATCTTTGTATCCTACTGAATATCTCTACAAACCCACTGTATTCCACCTGATACAGAACAGTTCCAATATGGATCTGTGAACGGTCATAAAACCATACAAATACGATCATGACCACTGCTATCACAAAAGAAGTCATTCCGATACTCATCCCGGTAACTTTGGAGACTCCCTGCCATAATACAGCCAAAGTTGCACTGCCAAATCCAGCATACATAGCAAGCGTAATTCCATAAGCAGAAATAATTGAACCAACAAGAATTACTATAATTTTAGTAAGCCAGTTTTTTTCTCTCATAACGCCCCTCCTGTAGATTCCTGTACAGACGAAATGATTTCTTCTTGAAGGGCGAGAAAGTGCTTAGAAGCCCTCTGAAGTAATTCATGACTAATCTCATCAGCATATGCACTTTTCTGCCATTCGTCAATGCGTAGCAATCGCCCCTTTTTAACAACAATCTCTCCGTTGACAATAACAGTATCTACCATACGGGCATCACCACTACGTACGATACAGTCAGCAGGATCATTTCGGCCTCCTGCATAGGAAAGTGAACTCCAGTCAAGCAGAGTCAAATCTGCTGCTTTACCCGGCACTAAGGTACCTATATCATTCCTTCCCAACGCTTTTGCTCCACCAGCTGTAGCCATGTATAAAATATTCTCAGATGTACAGGCATTCTCTTCATGGGTTAATCGATTCAATAAATAAGCAACCCGCATTTCCTCCATCATATTAGATGAATTGCTGCTGGCAGCTCCATCAACCCCAAGACCAATGCGCTCAACATCCGCGTCCATCATGTTACGAACTTGGCAGGAGCCGGAACTGAGATACATATTTAAAATGGGACAGCTTACAACGCCGGTTCCAGTCTCTGCTAATACTTTTATATCCTGTTCATCCAAATGAATACAATGGGCATAATAAAACCGATCTCCAAGCAGATTATTCCTCCGGAACCATTCTACCGGCGAACACCCAAATTGTTCCATCGTAAAGTCATACTCACTCTTACTCTCCGCAAGATGCCCGTGTACCATTACATCATATTTTTCTGCAAATTCAATCGTTGAGCGTAACACTTCTTCTGCGTCATATTGTGCAATACTAGGCCCTATTCCAACCCTGCACGATAGTGTAAAATCATTTGTGAAAACTCAAAAGTGGGTATAGAAAAAGAAGGAACCATTTTCCTTTATAGTGTTAAGTGCCGAAACAAAACACAAAGAAAGAAGATCCCTTTATGTCTCATCTTACCACAGCACTCCTCACATCGCTACTTCAAAGTGGGTGCTGCTGCCAATGAATTTCTTCGCAGCAAGATTGAAGAAGGTATCAATGCCGTCCTCAAGGAGGAGGAATAGGGGGCGCCTGACGGTGCGGCAGCTGGTGGCTGGTGGCTAGTGGCTAGTGGCTGGGAGCGCCTACGGTGCGGGATCGAGGATCGAGGATCGGGATCGGAGAGCCCCGCCTTCAACGTCATCCGGGGTCGGTCAGCCGACAATCGGAAGGCCCCTTTGAATTTCTCGTTTCCCCTTGAGGGGAAATGCCACGTAGTGGCAAAAGGGTGTACGAGGGTAAGCATACCAATGAAACTCACCATCGTTCTCCTCGGGCCAACCTCGGCTGACTTGGAGACCCTCTGCAGGGTTTCCACAAAGCGAAGGATCTCGGTAAGAATGATAAGTGAGTGAAATGCCGGTAAATACCAGTCAGCGGGGCGGCGCGGTCGGGAGCGTGCCTGACGGCGCGGTGGCTGGGGGCGGGGGTGGCCGCTGCATTGTCATTTCGACGGGCGAAGCGGAGTGGAGAAATCAGGAAATTCCATCTTTTCAAACTCTCTCTTCTCCTAGACCCGGCCGGTCATAGACAGAAGCAAATACAAAACAAAACAGAAGACAGAAAAGCAATAAGGAAGAGCGCTCGCAGGACTTTCCTCTCTTTAGCGACAAGTATCGAGCAGCACCCATGTATGTGGGAGGGCCAAGGCGCGGACGCCGTATCTACTTGTTGAACTTACACTCCCCTGATAGGCTTTTCTGTTTTTTGCGTGGTGGGAAAGACTCGAGCTATTGATATGCTGATTTGGCATATTTGATAGCTATTTTTTTATGAAACTTGTACAATAGAAGAAATAGTATCGAATCATGGAGGTTTATATGATTACAGGCGCAGTCAAAAATAAGGTAGACCAGATTTGGATTAACATTGCAGCCGGTGGGATTACGAATCCACTGACGGTTATCGAACAGCTTACTTATCTGATGTTTATCCGTTCCCTGGATGTGAAGGAAATCAGAAATGAGAAGATGGAAGTCCTGACAGGAATGAAGGTGCCTCATACATTTCCTTCCTCGCCGGTGGGACAGGCTATGCGCTGGAGCCATTTTAAAAATAAGGATGCCGATGAAATTTTCCATATCGTCAGCACTTTCGTATTTCCTGCCATTAAAAGCATGAAGTATGGGCAGCTTCCGGATTTCGACAGCAGCGGTAAGATGATACCCATTGCAGACAGGAACGGCGATGAGGATTCTCCGGATACTGCTTTTTCCAAGTTTATGGCAGATGCGGCCTTTCTTATTCCTACGGCGCAGATGCTGGAGCAGATTATTACGGGTATGGAAGATCTGTATACCAATGATTTGGAAAATAAGGATATGCAGGGGGACCTGTATGAATATATGCTGGGCAAACTGCAGACCTCCGGAAGAAACGGACAGTTCCGGACGCCTAAGCATATCCGCGACATGATGGTGGCATTGATTCAGCCTGCGCCGGAAGACACTATCTGCGATCCTGCCTGCGGCACAGCGGGTTTCCTTATTTCCTCCGCCGAATACGTGAGAGGTCATTATGGGGAACAGATGACGAGGGAGCAGTGGGACCATTTCGAAGGCCCCATGTTTACGGGATTTGATATGGACCATACCATGCTCCGTATTTCCGCCATGAACCTTATGCTCCATTCCATCACCCACCCGGATATTGAGTATAAGGACAGTCTGTCCAAGCAGAATGAAATCAAGGATGCCTTCACGGTCTGCCTGGCCAATCCTCCATTTAAAGGATCCATCAATGCGGAAAGTATCAACGACGATTTAAAGGCGGTCACCAATACAAAGAAAACGGAGCTTCTTTTTCTGGCTCTCTTCCTTCGCATGCTGAAAAAAGGGGGACGCTGCGCCTGCATCGTGCCGGATGGGGTCCTCTTCGGCAGCAGCAAGGCCCATAAGGCCATTCGCAAAGAACTGGTGGAAAATCATCAGCTTCGCGCTGTCATTTCCATGCCGTCAGGGGTGTTCAAACCCTATGCTGGTGTTTCCACGGCCATCCTTGTTTTCACAAAAACCGGCGCCGGTGGTACGGAAAAGGTCTGGTTCTACGATATGAAAGCAGACGGTTTCTCCCTGGACGATAAAAGAAATCCGGTGAAGGAAAACGATATCCCTGATATTATCGACAGGTTTCATCATTTGGATAAAGAAACGGAAAGAAAGCGGACAGAGCAGAGTTTCTTCGTGCCGAAACAGGAAATCGTGGATAATGACTATGATTTGTCCATCAACAAATATAAGGAAATCGAGTATGTGCCGGTGAAGTATCCGCCTACCTCTGAAATTCTGAAAGAGCTGCGGAGTTTGGAAAAAGAAATCGATCAGGGGTTGGATGAATTGGAGAAGTTGTTATGAGCGATATAAGTGAAATTGCGACATTTATTTCAGATGGTGATTGGATTGAATCACAGGATCAATCCGACTATGGAATACGCCTTATTCAAACAGGGAATATTGGTAATGGGGAATATTTAGATAAACCAGACAAAGCAAAATATATTTCTGAAGAGATTTATAATAAATTACATTGTACTGATGTTCATGCAGGAGACATTTTAATTTCACGCTTACCTGATCCGATAGGAAGGTCATGCATAGTTCCCAAGACCATTGGTAGAGCAGTAACGGCAGTAGATTGCACAATTTTAAGGGTAAATATAAATATTTATAATCCGCAGTTTTTTGTTTACTATACGCAAACTGATATATATAAGTCAAAATTATCACACTTTTTAACTGGAACTACTCGCAAAAGGATTAGTCGGAAAAACCTTGAAAAAATTGCTGTTCCACAATATTCAAGAGAAAGTCAGGATGTTGTAGTAAAGAAACTTGATAAGATAACCAATCTAATCTCTATGCGCAAGCAACAGCTGGAAATTTTAGATGAGCTTATCAAATCCCGGTTTTTAGAGCTGTTCGGAGATTTAAAATTAAATAGTAAGAATTGGAAAATTTTTTCTTTTCCAGAGTTTGCATTAATTGATACTCAGATGATACATGATTTTCATAATTATGAAGACTATCCGCATATTGGTATAGATAGCATTGAAAAAGATACAGGCAATATTTTGGCCTATCGCACAATTGGTGAAGATCACGTAATTAGTGGTAAATACCTATTTACAGCCAATCATATTATATATAGCAAAATTCGACCTAATTTGAATAAAGTTGCATTACCAGATTTTGATGGTTTATGCTCAGCAGATGCATATCCAATTTTACCGATTGAGGGGAAAAGCAATAGATATTTTCTTGCATTTATATTGCGAAGCAATCTTTTCTTGAGTTATATTTTGGCATTTTCAAATCGAACAAATTTGCCTAAAGTTAATAAAGCGCAGATAGAAAGATTTCGCTGTCCATTACCACCAATAGAGATGCAGGATAGATTTGCTGTATTTTATAAACAAGTCGACAAATCGAAATATTGCGGGACCATTTCTCTTCATTTATTGGAAGATGTGTCTCATATGTTGTAATATATAATCAGTGAATGATTCTATGGTAATTTACTATCTTTGCGGGTGATTGCTCATGGGAAACTTTGATTTCTTACGCGGGAAAAAGGAATATGAAGCGTTTGCTCCGGCGGCCATGGAGGCGGAAAGGGTCTATGCCACTTCTCCAGCCATGTGTGCCATCGGCTGCCGCAAGGCGCTGGAGCTGGCGGTGAAGTGGGTCTATGCGGCAGACAGGACCATGACACTTCCTTTCAAGGATAATCTGCAGTCTCTGATCCATGAGCCCGATTTCCGCTATGCCATGGAATATGATACGTGGAAAAAGCTGCCCCTTATAGTGAAGCTGGGCAATCTGGCTGTGCATACGGCAAAAAATATCACTGCCGCTGATGCGGTGGTGTCTCTCCGTGGGCTTTTTGAATTCATTGAATGGATTGATTACTGCTATGGAAGTGATTATAAGGAGCATTTCTTTAAGGAATCTCTCATACCCCAGAGCAGGGTGTCGCTGGATGAAAAGCGGATTAAGGAACAGGCCGGCCTTCTCAAGGAAAAGGAAGAGGAAAACAAGAAGCTCTATGACCAGGTGCGGGCGCTGTCGGAAAAGCTGACCGCCGAGAAGGAGAAGAATAAGGAAGAGCGTCATTTCAATCCGGAAGCCATTTCTGAATTTAAGACCCGCAAAATTTATATTGATGTGGATATGAAGATGGAAGGGTGGATTTTTGACGGCCCTTCCCAGAATGTGGTGGAAGAATATGAAGTGGACGGAATGGCCGGTGTGCCCGGGCAGAAGGGGTATGTGGATTATGTACTCTTCGGCAGGAATGGCCTTCCGCTGGCGGTGGTGGAAGCCAAGAAGACAAGCCGGGATCCCAACGTGGGCAGGAAGCAGGCGGTGCTGTATGCGGACTGTCTGGAAAGACGGTTTGGCCGCCGCCCCATGATTTTCAATACCAATGGCTTTGAAACCTATTTCTGGGATGATAAGACAGGTCCGCAGCGGCAGGTAAGCGGTATTTTCAGCAGGGAGGATCTGGAAAGACTGATGGATAGGAGGATGGAAAGCCATCCTGCCTTGACGTCCATTCCTATTTCCGATGAAATCACGAACCGTGTGTATCAGAAGGAAGCTATCAGGGCTGTGTGCGCCCATATAGAGGAAGGGGGACGGAAGAATCTCCTGGTCATGGCTACGGGAACCGGAAAGACCCGTACAGCGGCCAGCCTGGTGGATGTGCTGTCCAAGGGAGGATATATTACCAATGTACTTTTCCTGGCAGACCGCACGGCGCTGGTGAAGCAGGCAAAGGATTCTTTTAAGGAGTATCTGCCCCGAATGTCTCTCTGCAATCTGTGCAGCAATAAGGACGATAAGAATGCACGGATTGTTTTTTCTACCTATCCGACGATTCTGAATTCTATTGATGATACCAAGCGGGACGATGGGAACCGGCTTTTTACGCCTGCCCATTTTGACCTGATTATCATTGATGAAAGCCATCGGAGCATTTTCAAAAAGTATAAGGCCATTTTTGACTATTTTGATGCCATACTGATAGGACTGACTGCTACGCCGAAAACCGATGTGGATCGGAATACCTATGATTTCTTTGATATGCAGCAGGGCATCCCTACCTATGCCTATGACTACAACCAGGCAATTAGCGAAAAATATCTGGTGCCCTATTATAACTATGAGGTGAAAACGAAGTTTCTGGAAGAGGGCATTACCTATGATGACCTTTCAGAAGAGGATAAGAAACGGTATGAGGATGATTTCACCGAGGATGACGGGTCTATGCCCGATTATATTCCTTCGCCGAAAATGGATAAATTTGTGTTTAACGCCAATACGGTGGATCATGTGCTTCAGGACCTGATGGAACGGGGCATTAAGACAAAGGGCGGCGAACGTCTGGGGAAAACCATTATTTTTGCTGAAAATAAAAAGCATGCAGAATTTATTATCCAGCGGTTTAATGCACTTTATCCTAAATATAAGGGTACCTTTGCACAGCGGGTAGTCTGTGGTGACAGCTATGTGGAAACGGTGATTGATGATTTCAAAAATCCGGAAAAGGATCCGGTCATTGCTGTTTCGGTGGATATGCTGGATACGGGCATAGATGTGCCGGAGTGTTTGAATCTGGTTTTCTTCAAAAAGGTGCGTTCAAAGACAAAGTTCTGGCAGATGATCGGTCGGGGAACAAGACTTTGTCCTGATTTGGAATGCGTGGATATAAAAAATGGGGAGTACAGGGGCAAGAAGTATTTCCTGATTTTTGATTACTGCGGCAACTTTGAGTATTTCCGCCAGCATGTGAATTTCATAGGCGATGGGGAGACGAGAACGCTTTCAGAAAATATTTTCATCAAGAGAATCCGGCTGGTCAAGGATCTGCAGCAGGCAGCCTATGCGGACGAGAAGTACCAGGATTGGCGCCGCTCTCTTGTGGAAACTTGCCATAAGCAGGTAGTCGAGCTGAATCCATCACTTTTCTCCGTGAAGCTGCACCTCCGGTATGTGGAAAAATATAAGAATAAGGCGGCGTTCCGCGCTCTCAGTGAAGGGGACTGCGGTGAACTGAATAAGGAAATAGCACCTTTGGTGTCTGATATGGAAAAGGATGAATCGGCGAAACGATTCGATAATCTCATGTATGGCCTTATGCTGGCCCATATGGAAGGTCTGGGGTCTTTCAGAAAGTCCAAGAAACAGCTGATTGAAACGGCAAGGCAGCTGGAGAAGAAAATCAGCATTGACGCAGTGAGAAAAAAGCTCCCTTTGATTCAAGAAGTGGAGTCGACTTCTTTCTGGACCGATGCAGATGTACTTGACTTTGAAAAGGTGCGGGTGGAGCTCAGGAGCCTCATCCAGTTTATCCAATTTAAACATGAACCCATCGTAGAAACAGGGCTGAAGGATTTTGTCATTTCTGAAAAGGAAGGAGATACGCTGGAGCCGGAAACCTTTGAGAGCTATAAGGAAAAGGTGAATCATTATTTCCTGCAGCATGTGGATGATGTTCCGGCGGTTAGGAAACTGGTGCACAATGAGCCGTTAACGGCTAAGGATTACAGGGATCTGGAGAAAATCTTTACCAGTGAATTGGGGTCAAAAGAGGATTATCAGTATTATTTCCAAAATCAGCCCTTTGGACTTACGGTCCGCCGCATTGCCAAGATGGATAAAAAGGCGGCGGAAAAGGCGTTTTCACAGTTTATCAATGACAATGGCCTGAATGATAAACAGATTGCGTTTATTCGGAATGTAATCAATTACATATCGGTCAATGGCTATATGGACAGCCCCATGACGATTTTTGATGCGCCCTTTGACAAGCCCTACGATGCCACGTCTATTTTCAGCATGCCAAAATTGAGGGATCTCATACACATTATCAATACAATCAGGGATAATGCCGTCCGATATGAATAATCGGTTTTCCAAATTTTGGGAAGTTTATTTCAGGGAGGGTACTTATGAAGATGAAGAAAATTGTATTGCTGACCGTTGCTGCTTTATGTGCCGGAACCATTGCCATGGCCCGTGTGCCCGATGATGAAGGTGCCCTGGGAGGCATTGTGCCGGGAATGACCAAAGAAGAGGTCATTGCCATCTATGGGGCACCGAAAGAAGGAAAGGTGACATCGGCAGCTGCCTGGGGACCTGGAGCAGAAGCGCAGATAATCGGCTACGGAGACTCGGTAACCATGAACTGTGTCAAAGACCCCGGCCGCCCATTCCGCGTAACCATGATCCATATTACGGCCAATAACGGATTTTCCACGCCCAGCGGCATTCATGTAGGCTCCACCAGAAGCGAAGTGATGGGTACCTACGGGGAACCGGATATTCATTACGGCGACGCACTTTACTATAAAACGGACAGCGGCGTAAACCTTGTATTCCATATGAAAAACGGCAGGGTGGCGTCCATGAATCTTGGCTGGGATGCATGATAAGTGTAATATTGTCATAGTTTGATAAATACTAAAAAAGCCTCTCTTTCGAGGGGCTTTTTCGTGGCTTTATAAAGGTGAACAGAAAGTTCATCAGTCAATTACATCAGAAACCGGTGAAGGTTCCTTTTGGCGTACAGGAGGTGGCTGTATTCCTGTAGGGGCCTGCGCCTTCGGCGCAGAGGGGCTTATGGCCCTGTGCTGCCGCACGGGCCAAAGGTTGCGTCGCTGCCGCTCAGGGGGCAAAGGCCTTGGTAGGCGCCTTCAGAAAGAAGGGGCGCCAGCCCGGTTGGCCTGTTTTTCAACGCCCGCCAGGGCGGCTGCATGGTTTTATCATAAGAGGCGCCTTACATAAATTAAATGGCGCCCACCACCGCCGCCGATAGGCGACTCCTTCCCGCCGACCGGGATTCTTTAGTTAGCTAGTGGACTAGTGGGCTAGTGGACTAGTAAGTATCACTATCTACACGTACCGAGATTTTTCGCCTACGGCTCAGAATGACGATGAGGACGGGAAGGCAATTCCGTAACGCTGACTTCATATTCATCGCCGCCAAAGGCGGCGATACCACAACCCTTTGAACCCTTTGAACCCTTTGAACCTTCTGAACCCGGGCCGCAGAGCGGCCCCTCTGTGTCAAACTTAAGAACCCTAAGAACCTTCGGGCCGAAGGCCCGTCAACCCTCACGACGCAGGCGTGTCCATGAAGGGCTTCGCTTTTTTATATTATTTCATTCCCTCCCCATGTGTGGTACTATGTATAGAGCATGATGGGTGAGTGTGCCCTATCAGCGAATACCATGTACATGTAAAGGAAAGCTATGGGAGAAACGGCTGCAGAAAATTACCAAGTGAATATTCCTCTTTTTGAAGGGCCCCTGGACCTGCTTCTGCATCTGGTGACGAAGAACAGGATAGATATCCACGATATTCCTATCCATCTGATTACGGACCAGTACTTGGCGTATCTGGAATCGGCCAGGCAGTTTAATCTGGATTTGGGAAGCAGTTTTTTTGCCATGGCTTCCACGTTGATTCTCATCAAGTCCCGCATGCTCCTTCCTGAAAAGAGGCGGGAGGAGACCGATGAGTCCGAGGATCCCCGGCAGGAGCTTTCCCGGTCGCTGGAGGAGTTCAAGCGGATGAAGGAAGTGAAGGCCCGGATTGAGGCTCTCATGGAGGAGGAAAGTCCTTATCGGAGCAGGGAGCCGGAGGTGTTCCGGAGTTCTGTTTTCCAGGGGAAGATTTCCCTTTCCCGTCTGCAGGCGGCGTTCCTTTCTCTCTATGATTCGCTTGAGGAAGAGGAGGAGCGGATTCTTCCTTCGGAGGAAGTGTCGCTGGATGCGGAAATGGACGGATGGAAGAGGACGCTGCGAATGCGGTCATCCGTCGTTATGACTGATTATTTGAAGAAAATGAGGACGAAGCTCCGTCTGGCGGTGGCTTTCCTGGCCCTTCTTGAGCTTATACGGCTGGGGAAGGCAAGGGTAGTGGATTCGGCGGAGGGTCTTGTGATAGAAGGAGGCAGTTTATGAAAGGTGCGGCGGCGCTTTCGCCCCTGATAGAGGCCTTTCTCTTTGCCCGGGGAACGCCGGCTTCGCTGAAGGAGCTGGCTAAGGCGCTGGGGGAGGATACGCTCAGCGTGGAAAAGGGGCTGGACTATCTGAAGGCCCGTTATGACCGGGAGGATTCGGGGATTACCCTGCACCATACGGGGGCAGGCTATGCCCTGGCCACGAAGAAGGAGTATGACCGGTGGCTGTCTTCCCTTTTGGGGAAACAGGCGCCCCTTTCACCGGCGGCGCTGGAGACACTGGCGGTGATTGCCCTTCGGGAGCCGGTGACGAGGGCGGAAATAGAAAAGATACGAGGCGTATCTGCAGGACGGGTGATTTCCCTTTTAATGGAAAAGGACCTGGTGGAGGAAAGAGGCCGGCTGGATGTGCCGGGGCGGCCCATTCTCTACGGCACCACCCGCCGTTTCCTGCAGGCTACGGGCCTCAATGATGTAAGCGAGCTGAAGACCCGCTGGTCCGGAAAGCCGGATGAAGGAGAACTATTTTGAAAGAGCGTTTGCAGAAAATATTGAGCCATGCAGGTATCTGTTCCAGAAGGAAGGCGGAGGAGCTGATTCTGGCGGGGCAGGTGAAGGTGAACGGCCAGGTGGTGAAGGAACTGGGCAGCGAAGCGGATCCGGTGAAGGACCGCATCGAAGCCATGGGCACCCTGGTGAAGCCGGAAAAGAAGAAGTATTTCCTCTTTTACAAGCCGGACAGTGTGATTACTTCGGTGTCCGACCCCCAGGGGCGGCGGACGGTGATGGACTATTTCCGCACGGTGCGGGAGCGCATTTTCCCGGTGGGAAGACTGGACTATCATTCGGAAGGACTCCTCATCATGACCAACGACGGAGACCTGGACTATATCCTTACCCATCCGAGCCATGAGGTGACAAAGACCTATGAGGTCACCGTGCGGGGCCGGTATTCCCCGAAGCTGGCGGACAAGATGTCCCACGGTGTGCGCATCGATACGGGCGTGACGGCGCCCTGTGAAATCGAAGTGCTGGGCTATGATAAGGAAAAGAATAAAACAAAGGTGAAGATGGTGCTTCATGAAGGAAAGAACCGGGAAATCCGGAAGATGATGGCTGCCTACCATTACCCCGTTTTCGGGCTGGTAAGGACGGGCTATGCTTTCCTCACCATGGAGGGCCTTTCCCGGGGCGAAAGCCGCAGGCTGACCAGCGAGGAGGTTCGGAAATTATATGAGCTCTACCGGTAAAAGAATCGCCGTCATCGGCGCCGGCGTGGCAGGCCTCATGGCGGCGGTGACCGCTGCCCATGAGGGGGCGTCCGTATCCCTTTTTGAAAAAATGCCGAAGGTGGGGCTGAAGATGGGGATTACGGGCAAGGGCCGCTGCAATCTCACCAACAGCGCTCCCATCATGGATTTCATAGCCAAAACCCCGGGAAACGGCAAATTTCTCTACAGCGCCTATGAAAAATTCAATAATGAAGACCTTCTTTCCCTGTTTCATACATGGGGCCTTGCCACCAAGGTGGAAAGGGGCGGCCGCGTATTTCCAAAGAGCGACGATGCCCAGGAGGTGCGCCATCTGTTCATGAATCTGCTCCGGAAGGAAGGGGTGGACCTTCATCTGGAGGAACCGGTGCGCCATATTCTGCAGAAGGACGGGGAAGTCACCGGCGTGGCAACGGATAGGGGCACCTATGAAGCAGATGCGGTGATACTGACCACCGGCGGCGCGTCCTATCCCCGCACCGGCTCCACCGGCGACGGCTACGCCATGGCCCGGGAGCTGGGACATAGGGTGACGGCCATCCGGCCCGCCCTGATTCCCCTGGTGTGCGCAGAGGAATGGCCCAGGGAGCTGCAGGGCATTTCCCTTAAAAACGTGACCTTCTCCGTGGACGGCGGGGGAAGGCGCAAGGGGGAGGAATTCGGTGAAATGCTTTTCACCCATTTCGGCGTTTCCGGGCCCATCGTGCTTTCCCTTTCCGATAAGGTGTCCCTGTGGCTTTCCCAGGGCCACGGGGTGAAGGGGGCCATCGACCTGAAGCCGGCGCTTTCCATGGAGGTGCTGGATAAGAGGCTTCTAAGGGATTTCGAAAAGTACCATCTGAAACAGATGGCCGGCGCCCTGGTGGACCTCATGCCCCATCGGATGATCGACGTGGTGCTGCATCTTTCCGGCATTCCCCGGGACCTTCCGGTGAGCGATCTGAAAAAGGGGGACCGGCTGAAGCTGGCAGGAGTATTGAAACACCTGCCCCTCACCATTACCGGTACCAGACCCCTGGCAGAGGCCATTGTCACTGCCGGCGGCGTGTCGGTGAAGGAAATCAACCCGTCCACCATGGAGTCCAAAATCTGTAAACATGTATACATGGCAGGAGAGGTGCTTGATATCCATGCTTTCACCGGCGGATATAACCTGCAGGCCGCCTTCTCCACCGGCCATCTGGCCGCAATGTCTGCCATAAAGGAGTTATCATGAGAAAATTATCTATTGCTATCGACGGACCTGCCGGCGCAGGAAAGAGCAGCGTTTCCAAAATCCTGGCCGCCAGGCTTTCCTATGCCTACCTGGACACCGGCGCCATGTACCGGGCCGTGACCTACGAGGCCCTGGAAAAGAAACTGGAAAAGCCGGAGGATATCGTATCCATGACGGAAAAGCTGGATATGGAAGTCATTCCGGATAAAGATACCATGCGCGTCATTGTGGACGGGAAGGACGTGACCCCCTTCATCCGCACGCCGGAAGTGTCGGGCCATGTGTCGGAGGTTTCCGCCATCGGCGGCGTTAGGACGGCCATGACAGCCATCCAGCGCAGGCAGGCGGAAAAGGGCGGCATCGTGCTGGACGGAAGAGATATCGGCACCACCGTACTGCCGAAGGCGGACGTGAAGATTTTCCTCACCGCCTCTGTTCATACAAGGGCGGTGCGCCGTTTCAAGGAGCTCACCGAAGGCCATCCGGATATGACCATGGAAGATGTGGAAAGGGAAATCAGCCGGAGGGACTACCTGGACAGCCACCGCGACATTTCCCCGCTGAAACAGGCGGAGGATGCGGTGCTTCTGGATAACGGGGACCTCACCCTGGAAGGCACGGCAGAAGCCATCATCGAAATCTGCCGCCGTAAATTTCCTGGCTTTGACGCTTAGGAGGTCCTATGGGATATAAAATCGTAAGGGCCGTCCTGAATTTCATCTTCTTCGTGCTGCTCCGGCTTCACGTGGAAGGAAGGGAAAACGTGCCGCAGACCGGCGCCATCATCGTGGCGCCCAACCATAAAAGCGACTGGGACCCGCCCCTCATCGGCGTGGCCTTCAATACAAGAATCATCCATTACATGGCCAAGGAAGAACTGTTCAAGAACCCGATTTTCGGGTGGATTATCCGCCAGTTCGGTACCTTCCCGGTGAAGAGAGGGGCTGTGGACCGCACCGCCATCCGCCAGGCTATCCGCGAAATCAAGGCAGGAAATCCCCTGGGCATATTCCCGGAAGGAACAAGAATCAAAAGAGATGGCCTCGGAAGATTCCATTCCGGCATGGCATCTCTCGCCCTCATGACCGGTACCCCCATTGTGCCGGTGGCAGTCATAGGCTCAAGGTACCTGCCCCATCGGAAAGGCCCTCTGGCCGTGCTCATCGGAAAACCGGTGCCCGTAAAGAAACAGCGCCCCAACGATGAACTGGTGACGGAGCTGAATGATGTGATTAAAGGAAAAATCCAGCAGCTCATGGACGACTACATGAAAAAGGTTTCTTAGTGGGCTGGGGGGAAAGGTTCTTAAGATTGACCGGCCTATGGCCGGAGGGGTCTTAAGTTTGACGGGCCTTTGGCCCGAGGGTTGTGGTGG
>OGLM01001239.1_pt1 | contig 27272 bp, 20 predicted proteins | sample 1572531 | NCBI WGS metagenome assembly OGLM01 (sample SAMEA2581909, study PRJEB24529) | metagenome | biome: Human gut stool | place: China | collected 2011 | reverse complement strand
AAGAACTATCTGAATTGCGATTCAAATTGCTTTATATTGTTTCCATCATCTGGAATTTCAAAAGAAAGGATACCACGGCATCTTGTTTATTGCCGTCACAAACACCGTCAGAAAGAAGGGAAGATTACTATGCCACGTCGCGGAGAGAACATTTACAAGCGGAAGGATGGCCGGTGGGAGGGTCGCTATATTCGCGGCCGGACACCTGCCGGCAAGGCGGAATATGGGTATGTTTATGCCAAGAGCTATGCCGCCTGCCGTGAGAAGCGGCGAAGGATGGAAGATGCGCTGCCACAGAAGCCTATGTTGACAGGTGAAATGTCGGTATGTCAGGCAGCAGAATTCTTCCTGTCCGAGCGCCGCGGCGCACTGAAGGCCTCAACGATTGGGCGTTACGAGTATATGATACGGCACTATATTGTCCCTGAAATTGGAACGATCCTGCTGCGTGATCTGACGGCGGAAAAACTTTCTGTATTTTTTTCGCGGCTGCAAGATAGAGGTTTGTCATGCAAGAGCACAAGGGATGTTGGCGTGCTGCTGAAAACAATTTTCAAAGTTGTGAAAAAGAAATGCCATTGCGACTGCCCCGGCAGGGATGTGGAGCTGCCTGCATATCGAAGCAAAAAGGTCGAGGTATTTGCTGACCACGAAATAGCCGCGCTGGCGCAGAAGGTATTGGATGCACCGGACATCACGGGACTTTGTGCCCTTCTAATCCTGAACACCGGGCTGCGCCTTGGTGAGATCTGCGCTCTACGCAAAAGTGACATTGACTTCCGTTCAGGCTTTCTGCGAATTGAGCGCTCGGTTGCCCGTGTGCGGGATGCTTCCGGAACACATTTGGTGGTTCAATCCCCTAAAAGCAGCAGTTCTGTACGTCTTGTGGCAATTCCCAATGATATGCTGGAGTTGTTGAAAACAGCCACGCAGAATATTCAAAAAGATAACTACCTGCTGACCAATACGAACACGCCAATGGAGCCGCGCACACTGCAATACCGGTATCGGAAGCTGTTGGAACGCTGCGGTACCCGCTATCGAAATTTTCATGCTATGCGGCATACCTACGCGACACGGTGCATGGAAAGCGGCGTGGACATCAAGAGCCTCAGCGAGCTGCTGGGCCACGCTGATATACGGACGACATTACAGACCTATGTGCATTCCTCTCTGGCACATAAAAAGCAGGCGGTGCAGAGTATATGCTTTCTCCCGATTGAAAGTACGTGGGGCAGTTTAACTCCGTCAAAAATTCCGTCAGAGATGCCGCAAAGCGATGCGCTGCAAAGATGCGCAGACGCAGGGTTCGTAAATTGTATATGATTTACGAAATACCCAGAGCGTGTGCTGACACTTTGCAGTATGCACAAACCGCAGCAGCATCATTCATTTGCATCAGACAAGTAAATATGATCCGGTGACACCGTGTGGCTGTGTTGGTCGTAAAGATCTTTTTATATGCAAAAGATCAGGCAGCAGCCTAAAAGGAATTTGGGTTAGAAACCCTCTGCGGACGGCACTGTGAGCGCAAGGAAATGGTCGAAGCGGCGAAAGCTGTTGGGTAATACCGCCATTGGGAGGAAGCTTCTGAGAAGGTAGATCATGTACGAAAGGCGAAAGCCTTGTGGCGCGAGGGCAGGAGAATTGCACGGTCAAGGATCTTTGGTACACAGTGGCGCTCTCTCGCTGTGACGAGGGCAGGAGCGTGCGCTGACGGATTTTGTCAGCGTTTTTTCTTGCCAAAATGTCGCTGGTCATCCCCTGAGAAGGGGTTTGTCCGGCATTTTTTCGTAATAAGGAGGAGTGTTACTATGTCTCAACGCGGCGGACGTCCCATTGATTTTCAGGCGTGGGCACAAAACCAAATAGTCAAAAGGGCTGTAGCAGCACTGGAAGCGCGTGACGAAGCATTTGCCGAGCGAAACGCAGATACGCCGCTGCCGCAGCTGGCGCGGTATCTGAGCCGGTGTGCCATCTCGCTGGGTCACAGCCCATCCCCCAGCGAAGTGGATGGCGGTACGTTTATTGAGCAGCGTTTTGGCAGCTGGGCAGCCGCGATGGCGGCGGCAAGGCTGCCGCAGCCTCGTTCCATGCGCAAGCTGCGCGACACCGCTCGCTATAAGGCGGAAAAGGTGAAGCAAGAACCGTTGTTCCGCGAGGAGCGAAGGCAGAAGCGGCAGCGCAAGCTGGAGCAATCCGAGCAGCGAAAACGGGAACAAGCCGCCAAAAAGCGTGCGGAGCGGGCTGCTAAGGCTGAATGGGCGGCGAAGAAGAAGGCGGAGGCTGAAGCAAAGGCTCTCACCTTGGCAGAGACCTCCGCTGAAGCCGCACTTGATACAATATCCGCAGCAATTAACCCCAGTCAAGCCGAGACAGTCTGAACGGAGACTGTCAGCTTTCCATAGGGGGACGGGGTTTAAGCCGCCCCGTCCCCCATCCTCAAATCCGCAAAAGGCAAGTCGAGACGGCAAATGCCGTTGTCTTTTCCATAGCGGGAGGGGTTTGCCGGCCCCTCCCGCATCCTCAAAATCAACAGCCCTAACGGCTGAAGGAGAATTGACATGAAAAAGAATCTGAGATATATCATCGCGTTCCTGCTGGCAATTATGATGCTGTCGAGCCTGTGCGCCTGCGCCCAGACCGGCACTGCCGGCAATAGCGGCGAATTGGATCTGGACTATGTGGGAGAGGATACCGACCAACCCGAAGAGGAAAAGCCGTGGTATTCCTGGTTTACGGAGGCTTTCAGCTTCGGCAAAAAGGAAACAACAACTACCCCGTCCCAAAGCAAGCCTGACAGCGTGGCGGATTTCTATGCTCAGGGCTCCGGAGATGCGCCGCAGGGCAACAAGGGCAATAAGACAGACCAGACGCCCTCTACCACCCCGGAGGAGGATACCGCCAATAAGCCGTCCAATTCCGGCGGCAAAAAGGACGACAATAAAAAGGACGACCAGAAGGGCGAGGACAGCAACACCCCCGCGCCTACTCCCGAGCAGAAGCCCGAAAGCAAGAAAAACACCGTCACCATTACCATTCGCTGCGATACGGCGGTGAATAACGGTATGCATCTGGAGAGCAAGTGGGCGGGCATCGTCCCGGCCTCCGGCGTGATCCTGCCGGTGACCACGGTGGAGATTGAGGAAGGTGACACGGTTTTCGACGTCCTCGCCTTTGTGTGTGAAAAGTACAAGATCCACATGTCCTACCGGGGCGGTACCTCCAGTGGCTGCTATGTGGATGGCATCAACAACCTCTATGAATTCGACGGCGGCCGCTGGAGCGGCTGGATGTACTGCGTCAACGACTGGTATCCCAACTACGGCTGCGGCGTGTACTACGTCAAGCCCGGCGAGGTCATTGAGTGGAACTACACCTGCGATCTTGGTCTTGATCTGGATAGCAGTTGGTGGGAAGGTGCTCAGGATTGGAAGGATAACCATGACTGATACCCGGATGCGTTTCTTCGGAAACCTGCATCCGGCGGTCAGTATGGCGTACTTCGTGCTGGTGCTGGGCCTGACTCTGGGGTGTATGCACCCGGTCACGGTGGTGCTGTCGTTTCTGGGTGCCAGTTGGTTTTCCATCCGGCTGCGAGGCTGGAGGGCCTACGGCCACACCATGCGGTTTGTGGGGCCTATGTTTTTGCTGATCGCCCTCGCCAACCCCCTATTTAACCACCGTGGCGTGACCATGCTCTTTACCATCAATCACCTGTGGTACACGCTGGAAGCCGTGTGCTACGGTCTGGTGTCTGGCTGCTCCCTGTGCGCGGTCATTATGTGGTTCACCTGCTATCAGGAGGTCATGACCTCCGATAAGTTCCTGTACCTGTTCGGCAAGCCCTTTCCCGGTACGTCGCTGCTGATCACCATGACGCTGCGGTTCATCCCACAGCTTCAGCAGAATCGCCGTGAGATCCGTCAGTCTCAGGCCATGTTACAGGAGGAGGGTACGCGGCTGCTGCAAAGGCTGGGAAGTGCCCTGCGGAACCTGTCGGTGCTGCTGACCATGAGCATGGAGGCGGCGGTGGAGACGGCGGACAGCATGAAAGCCCGGGGCTATGGCGCCAAGCGGCGCACCACCTTCCACCTGTTCCGTTTCGATGGCCGGGACGCCCGGACGCTGGGTCTTGTGCTGGCGGTGGCGGGTATCTGCATCACTGCCCGCGCCTTCGGTCACGGGTATATGGAGTTCTATCCCGCCATGACGCCGGTGCTGCTGGGCAGCGCCAGCTATACCATGTTTGTCTTTTACGCCGTGCTGATGTTCCTGCCCGGTATTCTTGAAACAAAGGAGGCCATCAGATGGCGCTCTTACGGTTTGAACACCTGAGCTTCTCCTACCCGCTGGCTGACACGCGGGCACTGGACGATGTCTCGTTGGGGATACATAAGGGCGAGTATGTGGTGCTGTGCGGCCCCTCCGGCTGCGGCAAGACCACACTGCTGCGCCATGCCAAGCCCGGCCTGCTGCCCGTGGGGGCAAGGGCCGGCGAGACCTTTTATAAGGATGCGCCCCTTTCCCAACTGCCGGAGCTGACCGCCGCGGCGGAGATCGGCTTCGTGCAGCAGAACCCGGATAATCAGATCGTCACCGATTTCGTATGGCACGAGCTGGCCTTCGGTCTTGAGAACATGGCACTGAGCGTGCCGGTGATCCGCCGCCGCGTGGCGGAGATGGCTGCCTTCTTCGGCATGGAGACATGGTTTCGCAGCAAGACCACGGAGCTGTCCGGCGGGCAGAAGCAGCTGATGAATCTGGCCTCGGCGCTGGCCATGGGGCCGAAGCTGCTGATACTGGACGAGCCCACCTCCATGCTGGATCCGCTGGCGGCCCGCAATCTGCTTGCCACCGTGCAGCGGATCAACCGCGAGCTGGGCGTGGCCATCCTTTTGACGGAGCATCGGCTGGACGAGGTATTCCCCGCCGCCGACCGTGTGGTGACTATGGATCGGGGCCGTATCCTGTCAGACGGCGCACCGGCTGAGATCGCGCGGCAGCTGTCCGGCAGCGCGGAAAAGAGCCGTATCTATTTCGGACTTCCCGCCGCCGTCCGTATCTTCAGTGAGCTGGAGCAAACGGACAATCTGCCCCTGACGGTACGGGACGGCCGCCGCCGCTTGGAGCGGCTGCTGCCCATCGCGGAAGATGCTACCGTACCTGAGAACACAAAAACCGAAAAAGAAGCAAAGCACCTCGCCGTTTTAGAGGGCAAGGAGCTTTGGTTCCGCTATACCGAAAAAAGCAAGGACGTCCTGCGGGGCACAGACGTAACGCTTCATCAGGGTGAGCTGCTGTGTCTGCTGGGCGGCAACGGCGCAGGCAAAACCACGCTGATGCAGGCACTGGCCGGCTTTCGGAAGCCCTATCGGGGCAAGGTGAAGCTGGCAAAGGGTCAGCGGCTGTGTATGCTGCCCCAGAACGCCCGGTCGCTGTTTGTGGCCGATACGGTGGAGAAGGAGCTGCTGGACAGTGCCGAACAGGACAAAGCCAAGGCCGTGCAGATGGCGGAGAGGCTGGAGCTGACGCCTTTGCTGGCGCGGCATCCCTACGACCTGTCCGGCGGCGAGATCCAGTGTCTTGCCGTAGGCAAGCTGCTGCTGCGGGAGGCCACAGTGCTGCTGCTGGACGAGCCCACCAAGGGGCTGGACGCCTATGCCAAGGCGGAGCTGGCGCAACTGCTGCTGGCACTGTGCCGGGAGGGCGCATCTATTCTGGTGGTGACCCACGATGTGGAATTCGCCGCCCGGTATGCCACAGGCTGCGCCTTGATGTTTGACGGGCTGCTGCTGTCTGAGGGCGAGCCCCACGCCTTCTTTGCCGGGAACCGGTTCTATACCACCGACGCCAACCGTATCGCGGCAGAGCACTTCCCCATGGACATTACCTGCGAGGAGGTGATCGCGTCGTGTCGAAGCTCTTTGTCAGCAAAAGAACCAGAGCCGCCGCGTGGGTGATCCTGCTGGTGCTGCCCGCCCTGATGGCGGCCTTCGGCTATTACCATAGCCACCGTCCCGCGGTCAATCCGGTGGGTTCCCGCACCTTCTGGGATTACGTTATCCTCAACTCCGATATTCTGCTGGGGCTTTTCTTCCTGCTGGCCTCCGCCATCCCCTTCCTTTTGGTATTCGATAAGAGGAAGCCCCAGGCTCGCGAGCTGGTGCCGATTGCGGTGATGGCGGCCATTGCCGTGGTAGGCCGCACCGTGTTTGAGATCATCCCGCTGCCCAACTTCAAGCCCTGCTCCGCCATCATTATCATCACGGCGGTGGCCTTCGGGCCGGAGGCGGGCTTTCTTACCGGCGCGCTGACCGCCTTTGTCAGCAACTTCATTTTCGGACAGGGGCCGTGGACGCCATGGCAGATGTTCACCTGGGGGCTGGTGGGCTTTCTGGCGGGTATTCTGCAAAATGCCGGTGTGTTTGCGGAAAAGAACCGCCCTCACTTCACGGCGAAGCTGTGGGACAGGCTGTGTCCGGAGAATACCAACCGGGGCGATTTGCTGCATTTTGTGCGGCAGCTTACCGACCACGCGCCCCTGCGGCTGTGCCTTTATGGTTTCCTGTCCGGCTTTCTGTACGGCTGGATCATGAACCTGTATTTCATCATCGGCTACGTCAGTCCCCTTACATGGCAGACGATAGGCGCGGCCTATCTATCCAGCTTCTTCTTCGATTTCTGCCACGGACTGTGTACGTTTCTGGTGCTGTGGGCACTGGGCGACCCGTGGGTACGGAAGCTGGAGCGCATCAAGATCAAGTTCGGCCTGACGGCGGAGGAGCGGAACTATGTGCTGCCGCCCTCCACATTTGAGATAGCGAGAGAGAACTATGAGTGAACGAAAAACGATCATCAGGACGGTGGGGCTGAAGAAGCACTACACCGTCGGCGGCAACACGGTCCGTGCGCTGGACGGCGTGGACATGTCCGTGCTGCAAGGCGAATTTGTCTGTGTCGCAGGCCGCAGCGGCTCCGGTAAGTCCACCATGCTGAATATGCTGGCAGGTCTTGAGCCGCCCACGGAGGGTGAGATCATTGTCCGAGGCAAGCATCATTTGGAGGCTATGGACGAGGAGCAGCGGACAAGGTTCCGCCGCCGCTATATTGGCTTTGTGTTCCAAAGCTACAACAATCTGCCCCAATACACAGCATTGGAGAATGTGGCGCTGCCACTGGCCATCCGAGGCGTGCCGGAGGAGGAGCGGAACTGGCTGGCGTGGCAGGCTCTGAGCCGCGTGGGACTGCGCGGACACGTAGATCACCGGCCTGCGGAGCTGTCAGGCGGTCAGCAGCAGCGCGTCAGCATCGCCCGTGCCATTATTACGGAGCCCTCCATCGTGCTGGCGGACGAGCCTACCGGAAACCTGGACAGCCGTACCGGCCAGGAGGTCATGGAGCTGCTGTGCGAGATCTTCCGGGAGAGGAACACCACCTTCATCCTCAGCTCCCATGACCCGCAGATGCAGTGTTATACGGATCGTACCGTCTATTTCAGTGACGGAAAGATAGAGATAGAAAATCACCACACCGGAGAGGAGAACGCACAGTGAAAAGAGAAACGGTAAAACGGGTACTGGCCCTGTTGATCTGCGTATGGATGACAGTATCCCTGCTGCCCGCCGTCGCTATGGCGGAAGAAGTCACAGAGGATGTGATAGATGACAGCACCATTGAGGCTTACACGTCTTACGAAAACGGAGAGGATGCCGGCGTCAGCGGGGTCTCGGTTACGGATGAAAAGCCCAACACGGATATCAAGGTCATACCCAGCGACGCCAACGCCCTGATCCTGATGGATACCGGCGCACAGTCCCCCAAAGGCGTTCCCGGTCAGGTGGTGAAGATCGTGCTGCCGCTGGCGGTCAACAAGGAATATCTGCCCAGCGAGAAATACATGCTGCGCAACATCAACATCTATCCCGATGTGCCTACCGACGCCAGCGTGTCCAACTGGCCCTTTGAGCTGATCTATGCCAGCGATGTGCAGCACTTAAAGGATATGTCCTACAACTCCACGGCGGAGGTGTGGTTCGAGTTCAAGGTCAGCGAGTTTGCCAGTAAGGGACGCTACGCTGTGCCCTTTAAGATCAATGCCACCGTGTGGCGGGAGGACGCCGTGAACGGCACCACCATCACCGAGGACGTGACCTTCAAGGTCAGTGCCTATGTGACCGTTACCGACAACGGCAATATGTCCGGCGTTACCACCTCCTTCGGCAGCCTTCAGGTGGCGGGTACCAACGCGGGCGGCTCCTATACCGTGCCTACCGGCACACCCAATCAGACTATCTCCATGCGGATCCCCGTGATCAATGTGGGCGGTACCCTGACCAGCGTGACGGTCTATCCCGTGGTCTCTGCCGCGCTGGACGAGTTCCCCTTCGTGATCGACTCCACCAATTTAGGCAAGTATTTCGACTACTGGGCCAGCGGCGAGGTGAAGTATCTGGACTACACCTTCACGGTGTCGCCCTTTGCCACCTCCGGCAACAAGTCCATTAAATTCAAGGCAAATTATTTCGAGAACAGCGCCCCTGCGGAGGGCTCCTTCTCCACGCAGTTTACTGTGATCGACGGCTATGACGCCTCCGCCATGTCGGTGATGGTGCAGAGCTATAAGCTGTATGTGGACGATACCGAGGTATCCGGCCTGATGGCAGGCGAGGAAACGGAGCTGCGCCTGACCCTGATCAACAACTCCAAATATGACACGGCCAAGAAAATCATCTCCAGTCTGGTATTCACCAATTCTCCCGGCCTGACGCTGTGCGTAGGCGGCACGGATACCGCCTATGCCGATTCCATCAAGCCGGGCGGCACGACGATCCTGAAATACAAGATCATGGCCAAGCAGGACGCGGAGGTTGGCCCCGCCATGCTGGGCATCAATCTAACCTATGAGACCACCGAGGCGGTGGCCGGTAAGGCGGCGCAGAACATCATGCTGCCGGTCAGTCAGAAGATGGATGTTCTGGCCGGTACGCCGGAGGTGTACGGCACACCCAGCAAGGATAAGGAGATCACCATCTCCGTGCCGCTGACCAACATGGGCCGCGCCAAGGCCATGAATATCCGGGTGCTGGCCACGGACGGCATGACCGCCTCCACCCCCTGTTATGTGGGTGACCTGCTGGCAGGCGGCTCCACCAGCGCCGATGTAACGGTGGGCTTCTCCAAGATCGGCGCGTTTGTGGGCAAGATGATCCTCCAGTATGAGGATGCCAACGGCGAGACGTATTCTCAGGACATCTCCGTGCCCCTGAGCGTGGCGGAAAGCTCTGCGGATACAGATGCCAACAGCGTCAACGCAAATAAAGACGGCACAGGCAGCCGCTGGTGGCTGTGGCTGCTGATATTGATCCTTGCGCTTATCCTGATCGGCATTGTCCTGTATGTCATCATCCGCTATAAACGCGGCGAGATCGGGCCCGGTGCCGAAAATACCGCTGCCTTGGACGATTTTGACGACGACTTTGACGCAGACGGCGGCGCACCGGACATCGGGGAGAAGCCGCTGACCTACGACGGAAGCAATAAGGACGGGAATGTATGAAGCCAAAAGACCTGTTTCGCTACGGCTGCACCAACCTGTTCCGACGAAAGACCCGCACGGCGCTGACAGCCCTATCCATGGCGGTGGGTGTCATGTGTATCGTGGTGCTGATCTCCGTAGGTCTGGGCTATGAGCAGGCGTACCGCGAGAGCATCGAGGCGCTGGGCAGCCTGACAAAGATCGACGTGACGCCGGCCACCAGCGACTACGGACGCAAGGCACTGCTGAACGACAAGGCACTGGAGGCGTTCCGGGGCATCGACGGTGTGGAGGCGGTAACGCCGGTCTATCAGCAGTCCGCCTATATCGTGTCCGGCAACTATGTCAACATGGTGCGCGTCTACGGCATTGACATGACCACGGCGGAAAACTTCATGCTGACGCCGGAGCGGGGCGTTATGGCCGGGGACGGCACGCGCCTGCATCCGGAGGTGCTGTTTACCGACGATGTGGCCGCCGGACTTGCCAACAAGGCGAAGGACTGGGAGCTGGCGGTGGATGAGAACGGCAACGCCCTCATCGACCTGCTGGAAGTGCCTGTCCGCATGACCTTCGATTCCTCCAGCCTGACCGGCGAGCCGAAGGCTGACACCGACGGACGGGCACTGCCCTCCAGCAACCTGTATACCCTGCGGGTAACGGGTATCTGCTCCACCCTGAATAACAACTTCGTCACCGCCGCGTTCATGTCCTTCGACCGCTTGCAGGAGATGACGCAGGCCAACGCCAATTACATGGGCGCCACCGCCCAGACCAAGACGGCGGAGGAGAAGGCCAACGGCCCTACCTACGACTTGGTTTGGGTGAAGGTGAAGAACGTCAACGACGTGCAGCGTATTGTCAAGCTGATCCGGGACACGGGGCTGAACACCTATTCGCTCAACGATATGCTGGAGACGGTGCGGACGCAGTCCCGGCAGATCCAGGGGATGTTGGGCGCGCTGGGCGGCATCGCTGTCCTGATCTCCGCCATCTGCGTGGCAAACACCATGATGATGTCCATTACGGAACGGACGCGGGAGATCGGCGTGCTGAAGGTGCTGGGCACCGTTCGCAGCGACATCTTCAAGATGTTTCTCTCGGAAGCACTGATCGTTGGCGTGATCGGCGGCGCGGCGGGCTTGGTGCTGAGCTTTATCGCCAAGTGGCTGATACCGGTGATCTTCGCGTCCCGTGAGCTGCGGTGCGTGCTGCCCTGGTGGCTGGCGGTCTGCGGCGTGGTGTTCGCAGGCGCGGTAGCCATTGCCGCCGCATGGATCCCCGCCCGCAAGGCAACGCTCATCAGCCCCAACGAGGCCATCCGCTCTGAGTGAGGTAACGATATGAAAAAGATATGCTGTATAGTGCTGACCGTACTCTGCATCCTGCCGTGTCTGGTGGGTTGTGGTAAACATACTTCGGACAACGAAGTCATGTATGCAGAAATAGAAGAAGATCTATCCTCACCTTGTGCATTGGTCCTGAAATACGCGGATACCAGTTTTACCGTTGCCTCCATCACAGAACGGAGTTCGGAAGAAGATACCTTTACGATTCGGTATCAGGCAAGTGCTGCAATTCCGGCAAGCGAAGATATGTCCAGTGTTTATGTTACTGCTATGTTCAACGGAAATGCACTGTATGTAGACGATGAATTGGTTGGAACATTATCACCAATCATATTGCAGCTTGATTTCAAGAACGGGCCCCATGACTTCTATGTTGATTCTTCTGATGGAGGACGCCACTATGAAGTCATGATTACACAGGCCTCATGATAAGAAACACACAAACTTTTAATGTCGGTTACCCTAAAACGGGCAGGAATAAAAACAAAAACAGGAGGAATACCATGAAAAAAAGAATTTTAGCCATTTTTATGGCAATGGTCATGGCTTTGAGTCTCAGCGTGACCGCTTTTGCGGCTACAACCGCCGAAGGCGATCTGACCATTACAGCTCTCGGCGTTACGTTTGAGAATGATGTCGTGAGCGTTAGTTCTGGTTCCCAGTATGATGCCTATTATAGCTATGGACAGCTTCCCGACACCACGAACTTTAGCAGCGTTCAGACCACCTTTGCGTTTTCTGGTTCTGCACTGCTGATCAATGGCGTGCAAGTTGCAACCGCTTCTCCTTACACTGCCTATGTAGATTTTACCAGTGTTGTGAGTGTCGGTGTTGTTGGCAGCAGCACAAAGACTTACTATGTTTCCGCATACCCGTCCACGTTTTCTGTCACGATGAATTTCGAGTATGAAAATGCGAGAGCTTTCTCCACGTTGGATGGCACTGTGTATGGCAGTTCCGGAATGCTCGATGATGTCACTGATGAGCAGAAGGCAAATGCGGCCCAAAAGGTGCAGCAGATGGATAATATGTGCAATAGCATGAGCCCGATGACCGCTGCACAGTACCGTACCCTTACTACTACTGTCAATGCAGGCAATACGCCCTACGAACTGCTGAACGCATTCAAGACTGCACGTACCGGCTTTGATTTTAGCGGAAGTTCTTCGTATATTTCCTCCATCGGCGTTCTTGATATGAACAGCACGGCGACGATGTCCGGCGGAGGCGCCGGTGGCTGGATGTATCAGGTCACCCGTGGCGGCCAGACTGTTGTTCCCATGATTGGTATTAGCGGATGGAAGCTCATCCCCGGCGATGTTGTGACCTGGCGTTATACCTGCGATTATGGTTATGACATCAACGCCCCGATGTGGTAAGACATTTTAGACGCTAATATGCGGCGGCGTACCTAAAGGTTAACCGAAATGCCCGTTTTAGGGTACGCCGCCGCATTCCATCGAATTCAGAGACTGTGCGCTCTTACAAACGAATGACATAATGATGAAACGTAGAATTACAAGAGTGTCAACACTCCTTATAAGCATCATCCTCCTGCTCAATACGGTGACTGTTGGCTACGCTGCCGAGCAAACAATTCCCTCAGCACCTTCATACTGGCCCGGTGGGGCATATAATACGATAGGCGATGATGATAATTCAGATTCATCGAATTATACGGCAGTAAAGATTACCGCAAAAGAGTATCCGGATGCTGGCGACCTTCAATTCCTTCAAGTGCGTGATATGCAGTACTTGTATTGGGGGTCGCTTGTAAAAGTGATAGAAGTTCCTGGTGCTGATGGAACAAAATCTTCCGATTTTAAGCTGACATTGACTCTCACACGTCAGCAAGATGGCGTAGACATTACACTCGATAAAGCAGATTACTATAAACCGGTCCGGCAGCGAATTGTCGCTGCCGATGGGCGACAGTGTGATATTTTTATCATTGCCGTTCCGGAAAAGCGTACATATCAAACTTCCAGTGAATTGTCTGACTACACAACTGCCGGAGAAAAGTGCCTGAAAGCATATGACGCGATTTCTGATTTGTATTGGGAGTTGTATGATGAGCATGATTTTCCCGCAGTACAGGGCGGTCCTCATCCTGCAGCACGAAGAAGCCTGATTAGCTTGTCATTTGGTCTTGGGCCTTATATACATACCCGTAATACAAAGTATCCGATAAGCAGTAGTTCGTATACTGTAGAAAAGGCAGCCACAGGGATTCGCAACGCCAATTATTTTTCGGCAGAACAAGCGGAAGCAATTTTTGATACAGTCTTTCCTTATTACATTCAGTACGCACAGCAGGAAATTCCATCGCCGGCTCTTGAGAGTATTGAGGCGGCCAATATCAAAGGCGTGCTGCAAGCTGATGGTTCTTATGTATTGACTGTCCCAGATGGTCTTGACATGAACAAAGTGCAAGGTGCCATCAAATATGGAGTTGCGGATCCGACTGCGGTGCAGGTATCTCTATCGGGGGCTTGGAGCGTCAACGGTATAAGTATTATTACACTGACCGCAAAGGATCCTGCGACCACGCGTGTATACGGGGATAGTCAAAACGGTATCATAAGGTCGAATTATGTCATACGCATACAAAGCGGTTCGCCTGTCTTTGGCGTAAACTATTTTAGTGCTGCGGGTCGCATCGCAACGATTGATGATGAAGGCAATAAGATAGCCTTACACCTTCCTGCTGACAGCCTGTGGCAGACGAGCGTTGATGTAGAGTATACAGGTACTGCTTTAACTTACCTTGATAGCGCAAAAAACGAGGTCGCTCCGGATTTGTTGGGGAGAATTGACCTCGAAAAAGCAAAATACCTTGTGATTGACAATGATTGCTCCGCTTTTGCAGCCAAAGGTGCCAATAAAGATAGCCTGCAGTTTTCCCGTGAATATGAATTGGACATCACACAGGGGAACTCTGCCGAATGTGATCTTCTGTCTTATACCACAGGCATTGAAGAGGAAAGCATTGTCTGGAACGAAGATCAGATCACTGTAACAATTCCTTATGCGACGGATTGGAGCCTGCTGAAAAGCGAGTACACCTGCTCTTATGATGCGAAAGTTGAAGTACTGAGCGGCGAGGATTTCCAGAATTCGGAAAATACGCCGATCATCTACAGAGTCACGGCTGAGAATGGTACGAGCTACAAGGATTATTCTGTTGTTGTAAAGAAAACTCCTGCTGCAACGAATAACTGCCTTGTTGCATTTCGCTTTGGTACCCTAAAGGGCAATATAGACCAGGCAGCCGGAACAGTTTCGTTAGAGCTTCCGGCGGGAACGTCCAAGCGGTTTGCTCCGATAATCGAACTTCCCCAATATGCAACAGTCTCTCCTGCATCTGGTGAAGTACAGGACTTTACAAATCCTGTAACCTATACGGTAACGGCACAGAATGGCGACAAAAAAGAATATGTTGTCACTGTCACGGTTTCCAGTCAGCCGGCAGACAATCCACAAAAGGCGCGAATGCAGGATCTCCTTAACGGTATTATCACCGCATATAGAGAAAAAGATGGGCAGCTTGAGGATTGGGAATGGTTGAATCTTGGCTTATATGAGAACTTGCAGGAGCCAAACACCAATAATGGTTTCCCCATCGCGGAGATCATAGCAAATCGGAAACTCGGCCCGAAGGGGATCATGACGGATCTTGCGCGAGTGACCTTGATGCTGACTGCCCGCGGCTATGATTGCTCGAACCTTGCGCAGTATAATGGCGGAGAGCCTTTTGTCGATGCACAGGGAAATAAAATTGATAACCTTATCGCGAACCTGTGTCAGACAACCGTTTCACTGAATGGTGTGCAATTTGGTTTGCTGGCACTGGATATTGGCAATTACACCCTGCCGGAAGACACCGAGCATAATCGGGCGTTTATGGTTGAGTATCTTTTGGAGCAAACACCGAAGGGGATCGACAAGGGCTTTATGAAGCTGGATGGCGTTGCATCCAACATGTTCGCTCTGGGCCCCTATCAAGAGGATCCAACATACGGCAATCGGGTGAGACAGTGGCTTGAGGATGGTGCCCAGTACATCGCGCAAAAAGTCTCTGACGACTATACAATCAAGTCGTGGGGGACGGTCAACAGCGAAGTCATATCCTGGACGATCTGCGGCTTGTGCGCAGCTGGTATCGATCCATATACAGATCCGCGCTTTAGCAATGGCAGCAAGAGCATCGTCACGCAATGGCTGGACATGTTTTCAACTGGCAACGGATTTAAGCATGAAGCGAAAGAGCTTAGCCCCAATGCGCTTGCGACCTATGAGGGCTGTTATGCCTTGCAGTGGTACTTGAACTTCCTTGAAAGAGGTGGCCAGGGTACACCGTATCATCTTTGGTACAAGCAGCATGACTTCGCCAAAACGCTTTCTTCTGAAGCGCGTATCCTTGGATTTGAGCTTGAAGGCAAGCACGGTGTCATAAAAGAAGCTGCCGCAGGCGGTAAGAATACGATCACGCTTGAACTGCCGGTAGGAACGCCGCTTGTCCGTGTCACACCGAAGCTGACGCTATCCGAGGGTGCGACCCTTGTTGCTCCTAATCTGCCCATGACCATTACGGCCAATACAGAATATAACTTTACGGTTCGTGCGGAAGATGGCAAAACCGAGAATGTTTATGCGCTTACCGTTACGCTAAAGGATGACCTTGATGCAAGCGGTGCGGAGCTGTATTTGGACACGTTGGCATTGCAGGATAAGAATTTGCGGGCATTGTCGATTATCGGCAGAACAGTAACAGAAACGAAATCCGGCGCAGACATCATACTGAATGTGGAGGCCGGAAAAGATGTTGCAGAGACGCATATTTCTGCTGATATTTCTTATAGAGCAACGGCAACTCCTGCCCTTGACGGCAAGGCTGCCATGGATCTCTCCGATTGGACGAGCTTCGTGATCAAATCGCAGGATGGTACAGCAACAAAGACGTATCGGATCAAGGTCGTTGCAAAGGGACAGGCATCCATCAGTGCCTTCTCCTTGACGGTCAACGGTACGACCTATAAGGGCACGGTCGACGACCAAAAGGGAACGATTGTCGTCAATGGCGTTGATGACAGCGGACTCACGACAACAAAACTGATCCCGTCCATCACGTTGGGCAAGGGAACAACTGTGTGCAGTCCTGCCCCTGGCTTGGAACAGGATTTTTCCAGCGAGGTTCGCTATACTGTCAACGGTTCTGATGTTGTATCGCGCACCTATACGGTGAACGTGTATAACAAAGAGGGCCAGCGCATCAGCGCAAGCGGCGGCAATACAGACCCTACAACACCTGCTTCCGCCCGAATCACTTCTTTCCGCGTTATGGGAGTTGAGGGTGTAATTGATGACGCGGCCGGAACAATCACCATTACATTGCCGGACGGCACGGATGTGACACGGGTGATGCCCAGCGTTACAGTTCCCGCTGGTGCAGTGGTAAGTCCTGTTTCGGGAGAGGTCGTGAATCTGTCGATGCCGGTCGCTTACACGGTGACCCTGGGTTCTGATAGCAGAACCTATACTGTCCGTGTCATTTATCAGCGCAGCACTTCCCAGCAGCTATGGGATAAGATGGCTGAAAATAGCACAGTGTCAGATCACCAGGTAAGCAAAAGCACAAGAAATTGGAGGTAACTATGAAAGGACACAAATTACTGGCGCTGCTGATGGCACTACTCCTGTGCGTGCAGCTTCTGCCGGTCTCTACCGCCTTTGCGGCGGAGGTGTCAGGGGTCAAGGTAACGCTGAAAGCCAATTCCACCAGCTACGGAGAGGTGACAAGTACCAGCACCCTTACAGACCTGAAGAATGGTGACACGGTGGAGCTGACTGCCACGCCGAAAGAAAACAGCCACGAAACGTTCTCACAATGGGTCGTGTATAAAAGCAGTAGCTGCACCACCAAAGCAGACCCTAAAACGGATTATACGCTGACCGAGACAGAGACCGGAAAGGCGACCCTGACGGTAAAGGGGACAACAGACCTGTGGGTGATGGCGGTATTTCAGGGGAATATTGTTGGTCTTCAGGATAGAAGTAACTATGCCCCGTTACCTGCCGCAAGAGGCCCATTATCCATGTTCACGATAACAAACGGGTCAACTACAAATAGAATTGGATCCGCAGTGATTGCCGGTTGGGATAATAATCCGACTGTTCCGCTGGTCGCCACAATCACCCTGCCGTCCAACCCCACAGAAACAGATATTGCTAATTGGCGTCTTCAGGTGTGGGAAACTGTGGCCGGATTTGGAAACAAGACAGAGGATGATGCTGTCCATAACAACATGATGCTCGCCCCCGGCGCACGATTCGATTTCAGCAGTCTGACCAAGGATGATTATCGTTCCACGCCGTACAACCAGACAAGCTACTCCTTCGGTGATGGCTGGAATTGGACAGAGAACAATTTCAACATCGTAGATAGCAAGGACAATGTACTGAAGCCGGGCAAGATCATCTTCAAGTATCCCGGAATTGCGACCATTGAGGCAGAGAACGGCAGAGTGAAGTGCGGCGAGGCCACTTACACGGATGGTCAGACAGTGAATCTCGGCACTGATGAGAAGACCATTGAAGCCGTACCTGACGAGGGCTACGTTTTCACCGGCTGGAAGATCGACGGTGTGACACTGAAAGATGCCACTGCCAATCCGCTCACCTTCACTATGCCGAGCACCAGCACTACCATTAAGGCGAATTTTGCGCAAAGACCTGAGCTTGGCTATCAACTGTCTATTGAAGGCAACGGAAAGGTGTTTGTGGACGGGGTCGAGCGAACCAACGGGTATATGGCGGAAGTCGCGGATAAAACCGCCGTGAAATTCCTCGCGGAGCCGGCGGAAGGCTATGTTCTGGATCACTGGGAACTTAACGGCACAACTGCTGCTAATAGCAGTGGTAATTTAAAGACAGTATATATCACAACAGCCTATGGCGGTAAGTTCTACAATGTCAAAGCGGTATTTGTGCAGAGAGATACCTATAAGCTGCGCTTCAAGCTGATGTTGGGAGAGACGGATGTTACGCAGGGAGACGATTTTAAGAGAGTATGTAAAAATAAGGATTGTGGGATTCCATACCTCGCCTACACGTTTCCATCAACCATGTCTTTGGATGAAATCTACAGCAGTCTGTCAAGCAGTAATCCCATGAGTAGTTTTATTGATTTCAACAGCGGATTAAACTACTTGGACTTCCCTGTGGACAGCAGCGACTGGATCGTTATTGGGCTGGACCAGTATCCGGGATACACTGCACAGGGCGGACCTAAGTTTATTGCGGATGGATTTGTATCATCCAACGAAGATGGCGTGGCAGGCAGAACCAGCATCTCGAACTCCCGTTTTGGTGGAAGGACATATATCGTATTCAAAATGACGCAGGATACAACCATTACGGCGAATATCCACGAAATGGCTTACAAGTCGGTAACGGTGTCTGCGGATGAAACAAAGGGGGCAGTTACCATTACCCCCGATGCCGATGCCCCCGCGGAGAATCTATGGTGGGAGGGGACACAGCTTACAGCGCAGGCTGTTCCCGCTAAAGGTTATCGTTTCGTTCGCTGGGAAGATGGCGAAGGTGGGTACATAACCGTGGCGAACGCGACCCAAAACCCATTGAACTTTACACTCGGGACGGCGTCGGCGAAGTTCTCTCCGGTGTTCGAGCTCGCTGAAGCGGTTGACCGAAGCATCACGAAGATCGTTGATCCGGAAGGAAAGGCGACGATTACGATCAATGGTTCGCCCGATACCCTCCAGGTCAGAGAAGGCTCTGTCGTTTCGCTGGGAATTGATGTTGACGAATACTATCTGTTTGACCATTGGATCGTTACTCAGAACGGAGTAGAGTCATCGTACAATCTGGTCGCACCCGAGAATCAGAAATCTGAAAACGCGACATTTGTCATGCCGTTTGGCGAATCCGGTGTTACCGTACAGGCCGTCTTGAAGAACCGGTATACAGGGTTAAGTACCCTTGTTTTCCTGATGACGGGCAATAATGGTTCGACCGCTGGCACAAACGGTCTCGCTGCGGTTTCTCTGAGGAAAAACGGCACCCCGCTGACCGACGTGAATTGTCAGGTGCAAAAGGGTGATGAACTCGAAATCGCCGTTACGATGCAGAAAGAGGAGTATGTTCTCAGAGAAATCGTCGTTGAGAATATGGATTCCCATAAAGCGATCCAAACCATTACGGATGCTCAGGGCACCATTACGATTCCAAGCTGGAATTCGTGGCGAATTGCTGTAAGAATCGAGAAAAAGACCGAGGATACAGCGCGGCATAGCATTTCGCTGACTCAACCGACGACAGGCGGCATGATCAGTTCTTCCAATACGACCTCACAGCCCGATAAGACCATTACATTGACCGCTGTTCCCGATAGCGGCTATGTACTGAAAAAATGGATCGTAAAGGATGCGCAGGAGAATGCCATTTCTGTCACCACAGATAATAATGTTGGTACTTTCACGATGCCTAAGAGCAATGTCACGGTAACGGCAGAGTTTGAGTCCACATCGGAGATCACACCGACGATCACATCTGTCGCACTGGTAAAGAGTGCAGATGGCAGTCTGGTCGCAAAAGGTGCTCCGTCTGGCGACAATTGGACGATCACCATTCCCAACACCGTGTCGGCAGAGACGGTTGCCAAGATCCCTGAAGGACTGTCCGGTTTGAACCTAAAAATCGTTACACCTGCTGGCGTAAAGGTAAAGCAGGAAGGCGGAGGCGGCAGCTATGAAGGCGATTGGTCTAAGGGTGACATCTCCTGCTATATGCCGGTAGGCGAAGAAGTTACGTTCAAGGCAACAGCAGGAGCAGCTACCAAGGATTATACCATTAAGCTGATCTATTCTGGCTCTGGTGAACCTACGGAGCCTATCCTGTCCAACGGTTCCGCCACACGTATCAGCAATAGCGGCGCAGCCGTACAGTTCAGCTCGAATGTGGCAGGCAATTACTTCTATAAGGTTGTCAACCACAGCGCGGCGGCGCCTACGGTGGAAGAGATTTTGGCTTCTTCCAACAAGGGGACAGCCAGTACAGGCGTGAATAACATCACTCTTAGCAATTTGGGCGATGGCGCACGCGACATCTATATTGTTGTTGTGGATGCCTCCAATAACAGGAGCGTGGTTCTCAAGATTGAGATCCCCGCTTATGGCAGCATTGATGTACCGGATACCGGAGCGTACACTATTACAGTGAAGGCACCCAAGGGCGGTACGATTACCCCCAACCGCACCAAGGCGGATAAAGGCGATGAGATCATCGTTACCGTAACCCCCGACAGCGGTTATCAGATGGTGGCGGATTCGCTGACCTACACGCTGGCTGTTGCTGGCGGCGAAACAGTGAAAATCACTAACAACCGCTTTACCATGCCTGAGGGTAATGTGAGCATCAGTTGTCAGTGGGAGACTGCCGCGACGACCTCCACGGGCATCACCAGCTTCTCCATCAGCGGTGTGGTCGGTGCGGTGAACAACACCACCAATACCATTACCATCACGCTGCCCCGCGGCACAGATGTGACGAAGCTGACCCCGGTTATCGCCACAAACGGCGTCAAGTCTCTGACGCCCGGTAACGGCGTAACGGTGAACTTCACCAATGCCGTGACCTACACCGCCGCCATGGAGGATGGCAGCAGCAAAACCTATACTGTCACGGTCTACGTGGACAAGGGGACGCTGGCCGATCAGTTCTGGGATAAGCTGACGGACTTTGCCACCCAAGTTCCCTGGTGGGAGTATGCAAAGCATCAGCAAAGCACCAGCAAGTATCCCAAGTATTGGTAAGTAGATGGCTCCCGACCCCACAGACACCCTGAAATACCAATCGCAAAACGAACAAAAGAGCAGCCATTCCTAGGAATGGCTGCTCTTTCTCTGTAATGACTCAGGCACGGGCGTGATGGGCGTTGGCCTCCCCGTGTGCCTGAACCCCGCCTACCCCCACGTCATGGCACTATGGGGCTCTGAAGGGGCTGAGTGCGACTGCGAAGGCAATTGCTATACGCCGCGCGACTCACGGAACGTAAATACGCATTTGATGTGTCAGAGCAGGGATGCCAGTTAAGCATTGAGCCAGTTGTCGAGAATAGGCCGCACCGGTTGAATAAATGAAGGAAGACCACTTGCCGAAAACAGCAGGTAGCCTTCCCTTAGATAGAGAGTGATTTCCTTGGAATTTGTCCTTCCGAACGTATTGACAATATACTCGATTATGCTACGCTGGGATTAGGGGGCAGGTGCGGGGGTACGAAGTTACATTTCCCCGCCTGAGCGTGACTGTCTAGGCCGCTGGGGTCACTGCGGAGTTGCGGAAGGCACGGTGCTCGTGCCACTTCCTTGCTCAGACCGCTTTTTGAGCCCCAAATCTCCATCTGAATACTCATTAATGATGGTAGAAATTTCATCGTCAACACGGAGAACCGTCATAGAATAGTATTGTAGGCTATTTCGCCAATCCTTTCTGCGAAAAGTTTGCTTGAGATCTTCAAAAGCTTGCTCGCAATTCAAAATGATTATAATGTGTGCCTTTAATGCGTATGTGTCAGCAAATAGATTTAAGATTATGTCGGAGGCAAGTACATCTTCCCCTTTGAAGTACTGAAAATTCCACGATTCACCACCGTCTTTTGTGCCAAGATTATAGGGCACACACTCATAATTCCTTTCGCCGCTGGTGTTGTTATTTGGCCTAACAGGCGTACAAGTTGAAAGCTCTCTTATATCACCGTCTATATCAAAAGTATCTCGCACAAAGCAGGTAAGGCGTGAACCATAATAGATTAACTGCCAATCTCCAACCAGTTCAATCAACTTCCGCGTGTCTTTTATATACCGAGCCAAATCAATATTCAATCCAAGTATATACGCAACTCTATTCCATTCTGGTTTTGATTTCACGTTGTCAGTCCTCAGAAAACGAGAAAATAGGCTGGAAGATAGTTCGAACTCGGTTGCAATATCTACCTGTGAAACTCTTGGATTTTGCTGTAGGAACAAGTTGATTACATCTTTTACCAGTTGAGGATCTTTGGGGAAATTATCTCTACTTCCTGTAATTTCCATCGTTCGCATATAGTAGTCTTCAAATTTTTCCAATTCTTTTGGCATCTTTGCATCTTCACCCATATACAAACCTCCCAATTTGTTTGATTAATAGTACCACAAGAACGAAAAAAAGTCAACGTAAGATAAGCGAAATGGCGTTTGGCAGAAATGATTGTATTAACATTTTGAGCGTTATGATTTATTTTTTTATATCTATATATTGACTTTTGTTGCCGCCTGTGCTATTTTAAAAGCGAAGACAGATAGTCTTCGCGTTGTTTCTCTGAAATGACGGCAAAATACGGAATGGTTCGTTCGGAATTTACGCCTGCGGAGATGCGTCTATCTACGAAACAGGAAGTGGCTGATAGCCATCAGAGCCTTAAGCAGGAGATACGGGAAGGCCGTCTCGGAATTTACGCCTGTGGAAATGCTATCATTGACGAAGCAGGAAGGCTGAACGAAAAGCCTCGGCCAATAAAAAAGCACCTCCCGCTTGCCGGCGGGAGGTGCAGGATACGAGACAGCGAGAAGCCATCAAGTACCAGTGCAAGGTTATTTTATCATGGTTTCTCGGAAAAATCAATTAGAAAAGGAGACGCCATGGACGCCATGAATTCTGTTTTACTCGACCGCCGGGACTCGGCGAAATACTTAGGGATCTCAGTTTCAAATCTCGACCGCCTGCGCGCAGCGGGGGAACTTCCTGCTGTTCAATACCGGCGCAAGGGAAATGTCCGCTATCGCGAGGAGGATTTAAAGAACTTTATCGAACAGCGGCTTGATGGCGTGGCTCGCGGCAGAGCGGATTTTTGCCCCAGCTTTCGCGGTGGCAATGGAAAGAGGGGGCGTAATTGATGCCCCGGAGAAAAGAAAAGACCGTAGTTCGAAATGGAATCGAGTACTATTGTAAAAGCATTCGCGATGAACGCGGAAAGTATATCACTGTCTATGGTAGAACAATTGCAGAGCGCGACGAGAAGGTAAAAAAGCGGGAGGCCGAGATTCGTCTTCGCCGCAAAATTAAGGAATTCCCAACTTTCAGCGAACGCGCAACGGAGTGGCTGTCGGATAAGTCCGCTGACCTAAAGCGGAACACCTATAACAATTATGAACAGATCATCCGCACACACTTCATCCCTGTGCTTGGTGACAAGCGATTGATCGACATCACCGGCGAAGATATAAAGAAGGCTATGGCTGTAGCAGAGGCGCAGTCCGCGTCCGTTTATCGCAAGGCTTCTATGCTAATCAAACAGATTTTTGCCGATGCCCTCACCTGTGATTTGATCCAGGTTGACCCAACGACAAAGTATACCTTTAAACGCGTGAGGCGCGAAAAAGAGGATACAGGGGAGGAATACTTGACGGATGCGCAGGTTGCCACGCTACTTGCCGCGATCAAAGGAATTTATCCTCTGGAAACGTTTGTCAAATTGGGGCTTTATGCAGGACTGCGGCGCGAGGAGTCTCTGGCACTCCAATGGGACTGCGTTGATCTCAATGCGGACACTCCGCAGATCGAGGTTACGCGTACATGTATTTTCTGCCACAATCGTCCGGAGATTTCCAATGTGACCAAGACCGCAGCTGGCCACCGTAATATACCTATTCCAGTGCCCCTTTTCAATCATTTGAAAGAAATCAAAAAGAGCATTGCCTCTGATTTTGTTATTTGTAATAGCAGTGGACTTCCCTTGAGCGAGACTCAGTTCCGGAATATGTGGCGAAAGATAAAGCGACGCAGCGTTGGACCGGACGAATATATCCGCTATAAACAGCATGGAAAGAAGTCTCATTCCATCAATCGGGAAGCAGGCCAGACTGCTGCCCACAATCCCAATGTACGCTATATCATTGACTTCCCGGTTAAAACGCACATGCTTCGAAAGACCTATATCACAAACCTGATTTATAGTGGGGTCGATGTTCGCACGGTAATGGATTATGCCGGGCACAAGAATCCCGATGTTACCCTCAAAATCTACGCACAGGCCAAGAGCGCAGAAAAACGGACAGAGTCTGCAAAGCAGATCAATGAGGTTTTCCCGTCCGATCCTACCACATAACTATCCCCCGCAGGCACCATACGCACACCTTAAAAGACAAAATCGACGACAAAGTTCATTCGTCAAACCCGCAAGTCGTTGCAAATACAAGGGTTTCTGTCAAGTGAGCGCAAGAAGTACGGTCCTGAAGGCCGCCCGCCGCGCACCTCAGTTCTCCAAGCGCTGATCGGACGCAAATTTACAACTCAAAAGCTCAAAAACCCCGGAAAATCCGCATTTTCCGGGGTTTTCTTATGCTCATTTTCCATAAAATATGACTGATTTTCTCCATTCTTTCCTTTGACCATCGACCGTTTTGCAAAGCTTATTATACCACGCAAGCATAAGGCCTATGTTAAGCAAGAGGTCTTTGGGGTGATTGGAACAGCGAAAGACTGGCTTTTACTACCCGGTTGACAAAACGGACCATTTCCTCTTTGCTGTACTTGTCATAGCCCTCCACGACGACATGCATCAAACCGTTTGACAGATGGGTATACATCATTTCCAGCTCTGTCTCACTGGCTCCGGGCAGTTCTTTCCGCCAGTAAGCAATGCTGTCCGCTTTGGCCAGGGCAATCATCCGCATGAGGACCGTTGAGTTTGTATTCCCCAAAATCAGGACGCGGCACGCCGTTTGATTCTGATCGACCATATCGTAGATGGCTTCGATCAGCGCCGTCACATCAAACGAATTGACATAGCGAAGGGATTTCTCAAATGCGTCGATGAGTTCATTCTCAATGCTCTCCATCAGGGCAAAGCAATCGCTGTAATGGGCATAGAAGGTGGCACGGTTAAGCTGCGCCAGCGCACAAACCTCCTTCACCGTAATTCTGTTTACAGGTTTTTCCTTCAGCAGCTTCAGAAAAGACTGCTTGAGCACCATTTGCGTATAGCGTTTCCTTGCATCCATCTTCTCCATATAGAGCCCCTCCAAAAAAGTTTACAAAGATTATCAACACTTCAACAGACAGTGTTGCTTTTCTTTCGGCCGCATGGCAAGTGCTGATTGTTTCTGTCTTTCCCCTCAAGTATACTGTACTTGTGAAAGATAATCAACACTTGTGTACTTATTTGAGAGGAGGCTCTTTGAATGTTTGATAAATATCTTGTTACAGGCGCTACCGGCTTCCTCGGCAGGGCTGTTGCGGAGGAGCTAGTACGCCGCAAGGCGCAGGTGCATGCGCTTGTGCTGCATGATGACCCCTATATCAATTTGCTCCCCAAAGAAGTCCATACCGTCATCGGTGATGTGTGTGCGGAAAACTCGCTGACAGACTTCTTCGCGGATGCCGACAGCCGTACCTGTGTGATTCACTGCGCTGGTATCGTCTCCGTCGCCTCCAGACCCGGTTCGAGGCTCTATCAGGTCAATGTAGGGGGGACATGGAGAGTTCTCCGGCAATGTATGGAGCATGATGTGGGCAAAATGGTCTATGTCAGTTCCGTCCATGCCATACCGGAAAAGCCAAAGGGCTGCATCATTACGGAGGATTGCGAATTCTCTCCGGGGCTTGTGGACGGAGATTACGCCAAGAGCAAGGCAACTGCAACAGAGTTGGTCTTCGCTGCAGCGGAACGCGGGTTGAATGCCAGCATTGTTTTCCCCTCCGGAATCATCGGGCCGGGCGATATACAGGGAGGGAGCTTCACCTCAATGGCGAAATCGTTTCTTTCCGGAAAGCTGCCCTTTGCCGTTTGCGGCGGATATGACTTCGTGGATGTGCGAGATGTGGCAAAAGGCATTCTCGCCTGTTCCGAAAACGGAGAGCCCGGCAAAGGATACATTTTGTCCGGCCACTATGTCACCATCCGCAAGATGCTTCAGCTCGTGGGAAAGACTGCAAAGCTGAAGTATCGCCCCATCTGCCTGCCACTGGGGCTTGCAAAGCTGGCGGCTCCATACTATGAACGTCGAAGCATGAAGGAGCGAAAGCCGCTGTTTTTCACCCCTTATTCCGTTGCTGTTCTTGCCTCAAACGGGCAATTCAGTCATGCCGCAGCATCGGAATGCTTTGCGTATCATCCGCGCCCGGTGGAGGATACTTTGCAGGACATGACAGCCTGGCTTTTGGAGCAGAGGAGAAAGGACGAAGTGTGACCTCACATCAACAAAAAGCACCTTGGGCAGGCTGTGCATGCTACTGATATGCTCCGCAATCTCAGTTGTCATCAACACGCATTCCATGATATAATTTAATAAAGGGATTAAAAACTCGCGAATGCAGGCATTCACCCATTGTTTCATAATATTTCATCTCACACTTATGTACCGTTATTATTGCCCCACTTAAAAGGTTTTGCCGGAAAGGAGCACGATATGAATCGGATCATCACCATCGGCCGTGAATTCGGCAGCGGCGGCCGCGAGCTTGGATACCGAATTGCGGAAAAGCTACAGATTGCCTACTACGATCAGGAGATCATAACAGAGATTGCAAAAAGAACCGCGCTGTCTGAGGAGTATGTCCGGCGGATTGAGGAAAAACGCCCCGTTATGCATTTCCCCATTCATACCGGACACAGCATATATCTGATCTCAGAGCCCACCTTCTATCCCGATTTTTCCATCTACACGAAACAGCATGAGCTGCTTCGCGAGTTGTCCCGCAAATCCGACTGCGTCATCGTCGGACGCTGCGCAGATTATATTCTCCGGGAACAGAAGCCTGTGCGCATTTTTGCTTATGCAGATATGGAGAGCAGAATCAAACGCTGCATGGAGCGCCGTCCGGAGGACGAACATCTGACAGAAGCGCAGATGAAGAAACGGATTGCGGAGATCGACCGCAGCCGCGCAAAATATTACGCTTTCTTCAGTGAGCAGAAATGGGGTGCGCGGGAAAACTACGACCTTCTCGTGAATACCTCCGGCGCCGACATCAAAGAGCTGTCCTCTGCCCTTTGCGGTTATTTGGAGACCCTGTTTGAATAAACCATTTGCGCTGCAGAACAGCACACCCGGTTTTAAACAATCGGGTGTGCTGTTTTTCATAACAGACTTCATTCTTCTCCTGCTCCTTGTGTTTCTTCGGATATTCGTATATGATGTATTGTGTCCGGCAGGACAAGCACCTGACGGATACCCTCTGCATGGGAAGCATCCGCAAAAAGGAAGTGAACGCTATGACCTGCGACGAAACCTTATACCGCCAATATCTGAGCGGCGATGACGAAGGGCTGGAGGCCCTGATGAAAAAATACGGCGACCCCCTGACCCTGTATATCGACGGCTATCTGC
>OGLM01001225.1_pt1 | contig 27525 bp, 30 predicted proteins | sample 1572531 | NCBI WGS metagenome assembly OGLM01 (sample SAMEA2581909, study PRJEB24529) | metagenome | biome: Human gut stool | place: China | collected 2011 | reverse complement strand
CTGTGATTTTCTCGTTTTTTCTCATAACTTGCGCTCCTTTCTTCGGTTTTAGGTTGTGTGTTCTAAGAGACTTCCAAACCGCTTGATTAAGAAGTCTTTTAGAGCATACAACACCTGCTGCCTGTTTATAAATTTTGTATTGTTTTAAAGCCAAAGAATTGGAATCAATCATTTCCAGTCTTTTAAATAACTCGTCCAATGGACTTTCATAATCTTCTTCATCTTCTTTAACTTCGGCATAATTGAGCATTTCCATGACCATTGTGAAGTTCTGTTCATCTTCTGGTGCATAGTGGTATAGGTATAACATCAATGCTTCAAGTAATGCTGTTTCACTTTTTTCCCAAAAGGGATCATTGGTAGAAGATCCTTTCGGTGTCGTATTACGGATCAGATTGGTAATTAATTTGAGTACATCCTTGTCACTTTGAATGTAATGAAATGGATTATATCCAAGTGACTTTGACATATCAATCAAATCAATGACTTTAATAACATAGCCGTTATCTTCTAATAAATGTCCAACGCTACGTATGATTTCACCTTTAGGATCTAATACGACAAAACTTGTATTACACTGCATGATATTTGGCTTGGCATAAAACCTTGTTTTACCAGCACCAGAGCCACCAATCACTACGGTATTCAAGTTTCGTCGATGCTTTTTCCCATCTAATCCCATTCGTACATTCTGAGAAAAGACTTTGTTGGTAAAGTAGACTTTATTGGCGTATTTCTTACATACAGTATTTGGATTGGCCCATTTTGCTGAACCATATTCTTCCGTTCGCCTATAGTTCTTAGCTGAAGATAAATACATCCCAATAGCTAATGCATACACAATCAGAAAGATACCAATTGTTTTTAATGTTAAATCTGTCCATTGAATAGAAAAGGGATGATCTAAAGCTTCACTCAGACATAGAATTGCATTGATTAATCCTTTATCCATATAAGGTGCAATCAACAAGGAAAACCATATTGTAGGTATCAGCAATAAACCTAAGAACACATATTCATCTTTTCGTTTGTATATAAATATCAGCTCCTTTCTCTATAAACAAAAAAGCAACCCAATTGGATTGCTTAAAATTCTGAATTTGTAGTCATAAATTCAATTAAATTTACGTGTTTTATGCCATTTCTTTTTTGAAGTAAATAATCAGTAGTCATTACATATTTTGGATAATTATCTTTAATGGATTCTAATGATTTATACTCTCTGTCTTCTGTTTGTTTGCTTAGCGCAATGGTGTAAGCTACTTGAACATAAGAATAATTCATGTTGTGATCTCTTAAAATAAAATCACATTCTAATTTTCCTATTCTTCCAACGCTGATGGAATAATCGTGGCTTTTTGCATAGAAATAAATAATGTTTTCAAGAACTGGTCCATAATTGATTTGATTATCTGTATTTAAAGAAAAATAAAAACTTAAATCAGATACATAATATTTCTTTTCACCTGATAATGATTTTTTAGATTTCATATCAAAGCGTGAACATTCATACAGAATTTTTGCATCAACCAAAGTTTGAATATAATTGGATACAGTATTTCTAGTGATTTTCATGCCATTCTTTTCTAACGCCTTTTGTAAACTTGAAATACTTGTTGTAGAACCAAAATTATTAATAATGAAATGTTCTACAGATTCAAAAGCTTCTTTGTTCTTTATTTTCACACGTCTACGAATATCTTTTTCAAATATTTCTTTTACAACGCTTTCTGTATAAGTTCTTTTTGTTTGTAAATCATCAAATTGAATGGTTCTAGGGAATCCACCTTCAAGAATATAGTTGTTTAATTCTACTAAAGGATTTGGATTGATTGGCTTATTATAGAAACGTTTTATATCTTCATATTCATCAAAAGATAGCGTATATAATTCAAATTCTACATAACGGCCTGTTAATTTAGTGGCTAATTCACCACTTAATAAATAAGAATTCGATCCTGTGATAAAGATAGAATAACCCCCATCTGTTCTGTATCCATTTACAACTTCTTCAAAATTATCTACATTTTGAATTTCATCAATAAATAAGTATTTATGATTATCAACGGTTGAGAGTGTTTCAATTAAATTATCTAGATCATTAGCTTTATTGATGTTACGATTTTTCCTGCTATCAAGATCAATATAGATAATTTGCTCATCTTTGATACCAGTGCTTTTTAATTCTTCACAAATCGTTTGCATTAGGCTGCTTTTGCCACAACGTCTTACTCCTGTAATTACTTTAATTAAATCTTCTTGATCATAAAACGGACGAATTTTTTTTAAATATTTTTCTCTCTTAAATAAATCCATCACACTCACCTCAAGCACAGTTTAACAAATATAAAGTAAAGAAGCAACATGTTAACGATACAAAAAATGCTATATTTTCAATATCTGATGCGATAACTGACTATTTTTGTGGAAGCTTGTCGAAATAGGCTTTATTAACATTTGCATCACAGACTTTGACAATCAATGAATCTAGAAAGTCATAATTCTTATGTGCCATGCGTTGTTTATCCCTTAAATCGGCAAGAGCACGTACAATGATTCTTCTTTCTGTATCATCAACTTGGATTTCAATCATTTCATCATTTTGCTGTTTAAACCAGTTACGCATACTTTTCATCTCACTTTCTTTTTTGATTTCTTTCTTACCGGATATTTTGGTGCAGAAGATTTTAATTGTTGTTGCTTAATATCTTTTAGTTCCTGACGGACAGAAGGTCTATCCATAGTAGCTGTTGATTTTTTTCTTTCGACGGTTTTCTTCTTGCTTTCGTTCTTCAATGTTTTTGAAGATGGCTCGAACGGAGTACCGTCCTTGCTTGTCCGAGCCTTGGTGGGGTTTGTTTTTTCATCCATCAATTTAGATAATAATGCATCATGTTCTTCATCACTAAGAGGCTTTGCATCTTTGATTTTTTGTTGTGACAATACAGATTCACGAATGGCTTTGGTATCAATAGTTGCTAGATCAAATTTATCTACCATCCTTGATATCTTGGATGCATCTTCAGCTTTGACCATGATATCTACGATTCCATCAGTATTATTCTTTTCTTTTAATACAGAATAGAGAACACCATAGTGTTTTGCTTCTTCGCAAAACTTTTTAAGATCCGAACGATGAATCGCAAATACTTTTAACTCCTTGTTAGATTTTAATAGATTATCCAGGTTGGTTTTGCCTTTGATTTTCTTGTTGTCCGTAAGAATGGCATACAAAGTAATAGCTAAGGATTTAGCCGCTGTTCCACCAGCTTTTAATCCAATTTCAGCAGCTACCTGAATACCTTCTAGTGTCATTTTCATCATTTGATCTGCAGTATCGGCACTGTTCATAAATTCAAACTCCTTTCGTATTCTTTTTGTGTTTGCATACGCTCTGTTTCTAATGCGTTTACCATTTTTAGTTTTTCTTCAATATCAGGCACTCTCTTTTCTATATCTTCGCATATTCGGATTTCCTTTTTCCCATGTGCAATTTTAGAAGTGAGCGTATCTCGATCTTGCTCTAATTGTTGTTTTAAATCATGATTACGACATCTTTTAATCTTGTTGTAAATGGATCTTCTTTGATTCATCCAGTTTTCTATTTGATTGTTTAATTCCAATTTAAAAGCAAGCACATCTTCCACTGTTTCAAGATTGTGCTTGCCAATGAATGTATTTTCATCTGTGATTTTGTCCATATAAATCAAATCCTTTCTAAGTGCTGGACTTGGATATTTTTGTGGTATGCCTTTAGGCTTTAAGATACCTAATTCAAAACAATATCGAATATACATTGCCTTGATTCCTTTTAGTTTTGTATGATCACCTTGATATTCTTTACATGGTATAACATCAGGAACCGCAGATTGCATTGGAAATAAAAAATTATTGTTAATACGTTCTAATAGATGCTCTTCATCATATCGATTATCACGAGTGAGTTTATAAAACCGGAATGTTCTTTTGGATTGTGGATGTTTCAAAGTCCAATGCTTTCCACTTAGGTTTACAACATAGCCTATTTCTTCAAGACTAGCTTTAAACTGTTCTGGAGTTCTTGCATATAATAAAACAGAACCCACATCATAACGAATCAGTTTTCGCAAATAAATAGAATCATTTTTTTCTGCTTGCCATTCTCCATAATTCATCGCTTTTCCATCAGGCTTACTAATAACAGTTAGACCATGTTCTTTACAGAGTGCATCATTTAATTCTCGAAAGTGATCGATATCCATTTTCTTATTGTCATACTTTTTACCATCTACCCAGGAAACAGAATTTACTACAAAATGATTATGAAGATGATCTTTATCTAGATGCGTAGAAACAACCACTTCAAATCGATTGCCCCACATTTGTTTGGCAAGCTGTACACCAAGTGAATGACACTCATCGGGTGTAACTTCACCTGGTTTAAAGGACTGCACCGCATGGAAAGCAAGACGTCCATCCATTTTGTTATAGGATAGTTTAGTATTCATCATCTGTTTTAAGGCTGTACGAGGTTCACAATTGATTCCGGTAATAAATTCTTTTTCATTGGTTTTATAGCCTTGGGTAGTGTAGGAAAGAACTTCTTTTAAACCATCGCTCATTTCTTCTTTTGTCTTATCAGGGTTTTTAATATAGTTAAGGACACGATTCAAATCATCTTTTACTGCCCATATTTTGGTAATTGCCATACTTCCTCCATATTGATAGGCTGACGAATCAAAATCATAATCTCATTGATTTGATCTTGTAGCTTTTCATAGTTTTCCATATAAAAGGATTTATCCATTGTATTTTGTGTATAAACAGATATCGCAATTTGATTCATGTTTTCAGCAATCTCTCTTAAAATTTCGATTAACTCGATTAATTCTTTAGTAGGCACAGGTCTAGGGAGTAAACCGTTTATACACATTCTTAGATAAGATTCACGAGATAGATTTGATTCTTTAACCAATTCATTAAGATGATTCCATTCACTCTCTGATAAACGAATTACAAATTGCTTACTTCTTTTCCGCATCGTTATAAAATGCACCTTGCACAAATAATACCGTACCCATTCCAATCATTACACCGCCAAGAAAACTAATAAAACATAGTGTTAAACTATTTAACATTTTCATATTCCTCCAATCTTAAAAGAGCTATCAGCATTTGTGATAGCTCAGGGTCTTAGGGATATTCCCTAAATACTTGTCTTTGGATATCCAAAGACGTTGCTTGTTACAACTGTAGACATTAATTGGCTACAGTCTTTTTCTTATCCGGAATCAAATCGGCAAGATCTTGATCCATTTTTTCGAACATTTCTTTTTTCTGATTCAGTAGTTTTAGATTTGCAGTCAGAATATTATTTTCTTCAGAAAGTGTTTTGATGCGTTCTTCATTTTTGATTTTTTTCTTTTCAATAGTGGCAATTCTTTTAATGATATCTTCATATTTTATCATTGTAAAATCTCCAATCTTCAATGAAGCAATTGCGAATATTTATGTTTGTTGATTCGCTTTTCATAGTCATCTGCTTTTTCTAAAATGTGTTCATTCTTATCATAATGATACAAATGATCAGATAGTTTTTTATCAGGATCTACCAATGTTGATTTATTAACAGAAAGAAGCATTTCTTTAACATGTTCAACATTTAAAGAAGGGGAATCACAAAGAGCAATACACTCATCTGTAGAAGATGGAATGATATATAAGTCATGTTCTAATTTTTCAGCCAAATCATTTAAAACCCCAGCATAGAACATTGTTGCTGCACCACCTGTTTTATGTTCATTTGTCAGAACGACAAGTTGATGTTCTTTTTCTTCTAGAGCTGTATCTTTTGGAATTCCCATTAACATAGTTTCTAATGGAAGAATTTCAGGCTTCATCATGTTTGGAGATGAGATAAGTGCATCATTATGAAGTTTATTTACGTCGATTCCATAGGCATCCATCAATTGATTTGTAACCTTGGCTGCACAAAAACGTTCATCCGTAGTTTTGATCATGACCTTATAAACAATCGCAAGATCTCCAATAATGGTGTGAGGCATAGTGGCTAAATCATTTTTATATTCTTCTGCATTGATTACTGTCATAAACAAATAATTTTTAACAGAATCGTAATCAAGCAGGGCATTTACATCCTCTAAAACTTTGTCGTTGTGTACCATCTTCCACTAACCTCCATTTTCAAATTCTTAAAATAAAAGGCTAATCTTTCTAGACTAGTCGTACTGAATTCAATTGTTTCTACATTATTCATTTTCTAAATCCTCCATCTCTTCATACAATCCATAGAAGGGATCACTGGTATCTATTTCATGTACTTCATTTTCATAGCTATCAATCGAAAAAATCATATATTCAACAATATCGTTATACATATTTTGCTTCTTCTAAAGCATGGATTCCTTCTTCAAAGGAAATTGTTTCTAAAGTATTTGTAGAAGTTTCTTTTGCATATGTGTAATTTGTAAGGGTATCTTCAAGAGATTCCAACATAAGTAATTGAGCTTGTACGATTTGTTTATCTTCTGAATGTAAATTTGCATAGTTATAAATTTTAGTGTTGTAAGTCATTGTTCTTTCCTCCTTTTGACTTTTGCTTTTCCATATCCATTTCATCAAATTCAATGGAATACACTCGTTCATTTTGTTGTTCTCCGAATAGTTGAGCCATCAACTCTGAATCATTCTTTGTGGATTCATAAGCATTTAAATATTCATTGTCCACAAGATGAAATTTCTTCTTCTGCGTTTTTTCATTTTCTACAAGTTCTGTAGCTGTAATCTTTAATGCAGCTTCTTCATTGAGTTCTAAGCTATCCGGCGTTTTGTTTAAATCCATCAATAACAATGTTTCATTGAATAAAATAGGTTCTTCATCCTTTAATGCTTTCATTTGTTTAAACATGATATTTAAGAACTGCTTCTTTACCTGATCATTAACTAAAACTTCTACAGGCTGATCTAGAATATCCTTATAATGTTTTGATGGAACAACAGTAGGTTGTTTTGTGTCCGGATTAATATAGGCATAAGTCATACGACTGATATTTTCACAGACTTCTTTGATCTTCATTTTTTGAAATAAATCAAATTGCTTATCAAATTACATCACCTTCACTTTCTAAATTTGAACAACAAAAAAGAGAAAGCGTAAACTTTCCCTTGATAATAATTACAAATTATATTTCTTTCGAATGTCTTTTATTGCAGTATCTGCATCTTTTCCTTTTCCATTTTTAGATTGCTTTCTTGATTTTTCTAATCGTTCAAGAAATTCTTTTTCTGATAGTTGTTTAAGATTTTTTTGTTTCATCCATAACTCCTAAATTCTGATTCTAATGTTTCCCAAGGAAGCACTAATACTTCAGGTATTTCACGATTCAAAAACAGTTTGATTCCTATAGATTTTGCTACTAGAAGAAGTAAATCGTCTAATTTTTGTTTTTCTATTTCTGTTCCTTTAAAATTCTGTTCTGTTCGATAATCGATTGGATAAACAGGAAGCATCCGGTCTAAAGGAGCTTGTAAGTTTAAAATTGATTGCACATAATATTTGCTCATAATAAGAGCACCGCATTGTTTAATGTTCAAAGATGGGATATCTACAGCATATAAATAAAGTGTATCTTTCCATCCAGTTCCATCTTGTTTTAATAAAACAATGCCTTCAAAATCTTTCAATTGTTTTATCACCTCGTGAAAGATTATAAAGGGTTTATAATGCAATTTCTAATATAGAATTTAATGCTTTCCAGGTTGCTTCTGCATATCTTCTAAAAAATCATCAATTACTTCTTTAGATGCAATATTGTTGTCTATAAACATTTCTTTCACTTCCTTCGTTTGCAACGCTTCTTGTAAGAATTCAGGAGTTAAATATACTGCAAAATCAGGAATGGACTTATACGCATTATATTTTACCAATATTTCTCTGAAAATAGTGAATGGTAAAGTATCTATTCCATATTCATTAATATCTTTTGTGGCAGCTTCTTTGATAATACGTATATGTTTATCTTCCATATTTTGAAGTAAGTACATTGCATCAATTGTATTTGGAGCATTCTTAAATACACAATAATCAAATTCAACGATTTCAACATTTTCAAAATCTAAATTATCTGAATCCATATTTCCATCATAAATATAAACAACTTTTCCATTCGTTTTCTGCATCAATTTTGCCATTACCATTACTAACATTTTTTTTACCTCATCACTAACTTACAACAATTGAAATAGTTTGTAACCTACAGAATAGGCATGATTCTGTCATTAATTCCATATTTCATTTTAACCATAGCTTATAGATTGAGATTTATCCTTGATAGAAAATCAAAAAACTGTCGATAGTAATGAACTTTTATGAATTAATTCTTCATTTACATCTTTATAAATAGGTGGATGTTCATCAATACATTGATATTTTGAATTTAGAATAGAAATGATTTTAGATGTTGCACCAATACCGACTTCATCGTTGTCTAGATGAAAAACAATGGTTTTGATGTTTGGATTTTTCTCTAAATAAGCTTTTAATGCAATAGGAATATCCGCTTCTGATTTAGCAGCTATTTTATCACTGGCTCCTGCCAGAGATAGATAATCAAATTTCGTATAATCCTTCTCGTCCATTTTCAAAAGTGTCATATAGGATAATAGATCAATGGCTGCTTCAAAAACATGGAGTACATCACTTTTTGGATTTGTGTAATTAAAGCTAAATGCCTTATTACTTCCAGCATGATCCAGTTTAAAATTCTTAAAGATGCTTCGCTTAAACGCATAAGCTGGTTTATCTTTATCATATCCAACAAATACTGCATTTTTGAAGTTAGCGGATTGATAGATCATTCCTTTGGATATGAAATCATCTACAATATCTTTGTCAATTTTTCGTACTTCACAAAGATAACGAATCACTAAATCATTGTTTTTATCTTTAATAGGTAATTCAAATGGTTTTACAGGTTTTGGATGATAATAAGTAGTAACGGGTTCACTGACGTTTATTAAATCGGATAGATAATTACACGCATTTTTAAATTCATAGCCTTCCACAATTATTAAATAATCGAGTGCGGATGTACCACCTTTGCCTTGTGACCACCAATACCATTTCCCATTGGAAAAATGCAAGGAATCATGATTTCGATGATAATAATCTGTTCTCCCATTTTTAACTAATAAGTCGGGTGCATAATTCTTTAAATAATCAAATGCAGATAGGGTTCTTACTTTTTCTAGAACCTCTTTTCGTATAAATCGTTTACTCATCTTTCCAACTCCTTACTTTTTGGTGCCATCTTTGCGATTCCATGTTCTTTACAGAATTTTTTAACTGCATTTGGATTTTCTTTTGCAGATAATTCAAATTCATCTGTATAGATCGTTTCTACCTTGTATTTTTGTTCCTGGATATTGTGAATCCATTGATTCATAAAACGATTGAGCTCATTTGCACGAAAAGGATCACCATCCACACGTTCATAGAATTGAAGACTATCCTGTTGATAGGATTGTGGATAGAGCAGTCGGTTTTCTTTATCCACTGTAAATTCCATATCTGGATCTGCCATAAGATCGCCATTTAATTCATAGTTATGCGCCATTGCGAATCGATCATCATCAATGATTTCCACATTCAGATCCATAAATCCAGGTGTTGTATATTTGATGTAGTAAGCATCATTAGTTAGAAGTGGTTGTGCAATCTGTTCAAATAATTCATAGTTTCTATGTTCAATAGAATTTTCAATAAACCAATTCTTGTTTAAATCAAAATTGGGATTGGTGAATGCTTCAAAACATACTGTCCGAAGGGTTTGATAATAGTCGTGATTGTTTCCAAATAAAAAAGCCTGATCAGAATATGCAGGCTTACTGTTAATCACATCATAGATTTGTTGATCTACTATTTCATGAATACCCGAAGTGGATACATTTGGATCATCTAGTGCTTCTTTATATTGTTCCATCAAAGAAGAAACCTGAATCACAATATCATGATTCATCTGTTCCATTTCTAATGGCGTTATATATTTATTTTTGATTTCTATCATATGCAGTTTCTCCTTAAATACAGGTTCTAGTTGCTCAATCATTTCGTGAGCCGTACTTTGAATACTATTCAAGATGGATTTCAATTCATCAAAATCTTTATCGGCATAACTTGCGATATAGCCAAAAGAATATTCAGAAGTATCAAGCCCAAAATGATCGCATAATACAAAAGCCAACGATTCGGCTTCAATTTCTCGTTGGCTTTGATTTTTATCTGTTTGTTTATGAAGCAGGCTGTGAGCATACTCATGAATTAATGTTTTTGCGGTTTGCAAATCTTCCAAATCTTTATTAATCACAACCTTATCTTCTTTAGGAGAATAATATCCCTTAGCTCCTGTCATAAGATTCAAATCTTCTGTTTCTGCTTTAAATTCAATGGGAATTGTACAGATAGATTGCACGGATTGAATGATTGCCTTAGTTTCATTATTAGAACCCGTTAAATCATGAATCAAAGAGGGAAGAGGATCACCAGAAGTTTGTGATATATCAAATACAGTAGTTGTCTTAAATCGAGTAATATTTACTTGTCGTTGTTCTTGGATGGGTGAACCTGATTCATCCAATTCAACATTTCCATTTTCATCCACTTTATTCATTAATCGATCCTCTTTGTACGTAACAGGAGCAAGGATCATCAATCCTTTTTCACCTTTATCCACATGTCGATTAAAGTTTATCTGCCATGAACGATATCCAGCAACCAAACTTGCATCTGGCTTTTGTGCTAATATCAGTAAAGTATTGTTCAAAGAATAGCTATGAAACTTACTTAAACAAGACAAATATCGTTTAAAAGATTCAGAAGAATACACATCTTTCACGCCTTGTTCAATCATTTCAAAAGCTTGTTTAGTTTTTTCATCCGAAGATTTAAAATTAGTCAATCACATCACCATCCTTTCTAAAATAGGGTAAAAGAAAAGCACTACCGAAGAGATAATGCTTTATAAACTGGAATTTTTTGGTTAAAATATAAGTTGCCTCAATCAAACAGCGTTGCCGCATTTGGATTTTCATACGAGTCAAAACACATCAGAATTTGTTCTTTTGTGCATTTTTCTACAGCAAGGTCAGATGGGAGATTGTTTTTATCAAAAAATCCAATTTCTGTAGTTTCAATATTTTTTTCAAACTCTCCACCTTCATACCTGCACAGAACAAAAATCTTCACTACTCCATATGCATAATTCACCACATTATGCTTTCGCCAATCTTGAACTGCGATTATTTTTTCGGATATTACCGAAAATCCTGCTTCTTCCTGCACTTCTTTTTCCGTATTGGATACAACAGACTGGTCTACATCGCACCACCCTCCCGGCAATGACCATGTACCATTATTTTCATGTACAAGCAGAATTTTACCGTCAACAAAAACCGCAGCCCGTGTATCTACTTTTGGTGTCTGGTAGCCAGATTCATTACAAAACAAATCGAAAATTTTATTTACCGGAATATCTGTTTTCAGAGACAACATTTCTGCTGCAATCTGTCTCAATTCCTCATAACGCTCTCTGTCATATTTATCTTTCCCGTACTGAAGCCCAGCCTGAGCAATACTTTGAATACGAATTGCAAACTCAACCCATTTATCATTCATATAGCTTATCACCTCTACAAATTCCGATTTATCTAATTCAACGATATCATACAATTATTAACATTTCATGAATTTATAGACTTTTTGAATCAGTCCACTCGTTTTGCCAGTATGACTGTCCTCTTGTTGTCATTTCTGGTATCGCAAGTCACTAAAGTCATCAGCTTATCCTCTGTATTGACTGAGATACCTGTTTTATATAATCCACGATTAATGGAATCAGAAATAAAGGCATTGAATGCAGTATCTGAATCCCAGATGGATTGAGTAAATTCTAAAGAATCGTTTAAGTTATTAAGATCAACATTCATGACTCCAAAAATTTGATACGTTCTTATTTCATTTTCTGTAATAAATCGAAATCTAGGATGTTCTTTATAGTAGCTTTGGTTTATATAGCTCATTAATGGAGTGAAAATAATGTCGCACCATTTACTAGAATGTCCATAGATTACCACATTTTTGGCTTCGATGTTTCCATCTGCGGATACAAAAGGAATACCTGCGTTGGCATATTCTTTCTTGATGTTTTTACGCACATAATAATCATTATCTGGAGCCTGTACGACAGGTTCATAAATAACGCGATTATCAAATTCTAGAATGCCTACAATATCATTGTTCGTTTTTTGAAGTAAAGATAAAGAAAGCTCCTTTTCAGAAGCTTCCTTATCATCTTTATTTTCTTTTGTTGTTTTACTTGGTTTAGATTCTATATAGTAATCCGTATAATCATAAGATTTTTTTGTTCCAAACTCACTATATAGAATGCCACCTAATAAACTGGCTGCAACAATTGTCAGTGCAGCTATTTTTATTCTCTTATATTTCATACTATTTATACCCCTGTATTTGGAACAACGATACGTGCATTTTCAAAATAATAAATGATCGTATCTGTATCTTTATCTGCTTCTACTTTGTAAGCTTTGGATTTATCCGCTAACTGATAAGAAGTAGGAGCTTTGATTTCCTTGAATTCATATTCATGACCATAGATGGCATCAACTAATACGGTTTTTCCATCTTTAATGACATGTTTACTAACCTTGTCATCTCCAACTTTACGAGAATAATACGTACCATCTTCAATATCTAAGATGATTTGTTTATTTTCATCAGTTTTAACAGTTTTGATGATCTTTGTAAAATCTTCATTCTTAGAGATTTCATATTCTTCATTGGCATCATTACCAACGATCATTAACTGACCTGATGCAAGGGTAGTGACATAAGATTTAGCTGTCTTATCATAGACTTCAAAGATAGCTCCATTTAAGAAATGATCACGATGTTCTTTATCTACTTTGTTGACATCTAATTCTAATCTACGTTTTTCATTGCGCAATTCCATAGGAACAATGACTGTGGCTTTAGTTGCATCTTCATCATAGTTGAATGTAAAATCATGTTCTTCTTCATCTAATTTGAAGCCAACATTTGTTTCAAGTTCTTTTACGTAATAATCCCCAGTAGGAAGATCTAACTGTTCTACATTTTTACCATTTTCATCAATAGTTAATGTACCAACTAATCCATCCTCTGGAATGATGACTTTATCATCGACTGTAATATCATTTTTAGAATAGACGCCAAAGACAACATCTTTGTAAGCTTCTTTGTCTTCATCTTCAAATGTTTTAGTAATCTGTAAATCTAGTTTTTGTCTTTCATTGACATAAACCTGTTTAATTTCAACAACATCGATCATCTGACCCGCATATTCAATATCAAAGTCATAGCTGTTTTCATCTAATACATATCCAGTCTGTGTTGTGGTTTCTTTAATAGAATATTTACCTAATTGAAGTAAAGCTGAAGTTGTTACACCATCCCTTGTTGTAAATGTATCAACTACATCTCCTTTGTGAAACCACACAGTTCCTTCTGGAGTAACAATATCTTCACGAGCTGTGATTTCATACGTAACACCAGATAGATATTTTTCTTTATAGACTGGTGTATAAAGTGTTCCATAATCTGTTTCAGATTCTTCAACACCAGATAACATTTCACCACTCTTTTCAACATAGACCTGTCCTTTTTGAGTCTTGTTATCAAAATTCATGAAGATTTCTGTACTGGAACCATCCACATTGACTGGAATTTCCGCATCTTTTAATACATAGCCATGAGGTGCTTTGATTTCAACAAGTTTATATTCACCAAATTTTAATGGGGCTGGTAAATGAACAGATCCATCTTCATCGGTTTTAAATACGTCGGTTGTATATTTTTTAGGATACGTAACTTCCTGTGTTACATAGTTTCCATCTGCATCTTTGATTTTGAATTCAACACCAGCAGCAGGAATGCGTTTCCCAGTTTCACTGTCTGTTTTATAGATGGTTAATTCGGCTTTGAGCGTATCGTTATAGATGTTATAGAAATAGGTCTTTTGATCTTTATCAATTTTCACTTCAAATGGTTCTAAAGTATCATATCCCATTGTTTCATGTTCTTTAACTATATAAGTTCCATATGGAAGATAATTACTGATTGCTCGACCATCTTCATCCGTTGTTAATGTGGATATAACTTTACCACTAGATTTTAAAATAATATCAAACTTAAATCCTTTGCCAGGCTTTTGAACATTCGACTGGAATAAACCGTATTTGTCTTTATCAATACTTTTCGCAATTTCAATACGTCCTTTAATGACTTGATCTTTGATGGTTGTACCAAAGGTAGAAGGAGTGGAATCACCAGAATCTTTTAAAGTCACACTGTTGCAAGAATCATTTTTTAAATAGCCTTCAGGAGAAGCAACTTCACATACATTCAATGTTGTTCCAACAGGATACTTTTTAGATTTTACTTTTGATCCATTTGTCGTAATGGTTTCAAGGGTATTGCCACTTGTATCTTCAATGGCAAAGGTTGCTCCATTAAATATGGCATCACCTTGTGTCTTATTACCTGTTTCAGCATCTTGTTTTTCCACTTCAATATCGGCATACATTAAATCAAAATTCAATTTGAAATTTGGTGTAGGATCACTTCGAGTGGCCATATAGATGACTTTTTGATCAGAACCAGCACCATAGATGATATGAACATCTCTTGCTGTCTTAGTACGGCCGAAAGTAATCGTTTTATCATAATTTTCCGAAGTAATAGAAACAGTTAAATTATTGCCGTTTACAGACGCATTGATACCATTGGCATTCGTAATAGAGTAATTGTCTAATGTTCCTTTTGTATCTGTTAAAGTAACTGGAGTATTTAAGCCCATTTTGATTGTTTGGTTGTTAAAAGAAGGTCTTCCCTGTGGCTGACTTCTTAAAGAATTGATTGTATTGATTTCACCAGATACATCTAACGGAGTTACACCATCAGGAAGAAATGGATCATACCATCCAGATACCACTTGCCAAATCAATAGCTGTGTAGCCACATAATAATTGTCTGTTTCATGTCCTGGATAAGAATAGCCATAATAATTGATTTCCCATATAGCTTGTCTCTGACTTTCAGACAAATCATCCCATTTTGTTGTGTTAACAGGATAATCATGGTTTAAATCAAACAGTGTATCTGGTTCAATGCAGAACACGATATTTCCATCTACTGTTAATTTTCGAATATAGTCATACCCATAAACTCCCATTCCATTGATTCTAGCCAATCTTTCAGATGCAAATCCTGGTGTTAATCTGGCATAAGGGTTTGTATACATATCTTCATATGCTTCGGGGAACACATCTTCAACTGTACCAAGTTGCGTGACTGTTTCCGTTGCTTCACTGTAATCCTCGTTTGGATTCGTTTCTTGAGCATGTACATAAAGCGTATTTGTCATTGAATTCAAAATCACAAGTGTCGTTAAGAAAAACTTACTTGCTTTCTTCAATATGTTTTTCATATTTCATTTTCCTTTCGTTTTAATTGTTGCAACAAAAAAGACGAGCATAAAATGACTCGTCATATGTTTTTAGATTGTATTGTAATTTATTCAATTGCGTCTTTTCGTATATAATGTGATGTACGGCCTTTACCTTTACGAATAATAGTACCATCTTCAACTAATTTTTTAAGTGCTGATTCCACAGAAGAACTGCCTAAACTTGGACAATTTTCCATAGCGTCTCTTTTTGTAAAAGTTCCTATCGTATTGTTTACATATGTTTTTACGATATCATATGAACTGCTTTTGATTCCACTTTTTTTGCTGATGGTTAATCTATCTTCAAATTCTCGGTAGCACTTTAAAATAATGCCAAGCATATATTTAATAAATGGCTTTGGATCATTTGTTCCTTCATGCCATCCTAAATCTGATTGTTCCAAAGCTTGATAATATGATTCTTTTGTATCCGCAATTTCTTTTTCAATACTAATATATTTACCGACTACATAATCATTACGGTATAAAAGAAGCAATGTTAGCAATCGACTCATTCTTCCATTTCCATCATTGAAAGGATGAACACAAAGAAAATCTAGAATTACACAGGGAATTAATATAAGTGAATCAATAATTTCTTGATCTAATGCTTTCTGATAGCTATTGCAAATCTGCTCAATAGCATCAGGTGTTTCATATGGCTCTAATGGTTTGAATAATACTCTTTTTTCTCCATTTGGTAAAACCGCATCGATTTCATTTGGTGAGGTTTTATATTTTCCACCATAGGATAATTCTGTATATTGAAGTAAATCTCTATGCAACTGCAATATATAATTTGACTTTAACGGAATGTATTGATAATTTTCATGAATTAAGTTCAAAACATTACGATATCCTAAGATTTCTTTTTCATCACGATTTCTAGGTGTTGTTTTATCTTCGACTAATTGTTGAAGGCGAGATCTAGTTGTTATAATTCCTTCGATACGGTTCGAACTTTCTGTACTTTGAACTTTAGCAACTTCAATCAGACGTTCTAATTCAACGGGCTTTTGTCGGATATATAGTTCCTGTTTCCCTTTGAATTCATGGATTTTGGCTACATAAGTTAATATTTCATTGTCCCATGTACGATTTTTAAGATAACTATAATCAAAATTTCTCATTTACTTCTCCTTTCGTTTACTCCCAAAGTATGTGCTCTTTCTCCCAATTATATACTAATTTTGGGAGAAAATGAATTAGATTGGGAGAAAAATGTGATGAAAATCTTATTGAACCAAATTACCATTACTCCAAAGATTCAAACCATAATAGGCAATACTATGATCATTTCGATACACAGGCTGCACAGAGTAATTTGTGATTTCAATATCACCGATGTACATCACTTCATCCAAGTAATACATACCTGCAGCATCTGCTTCAGTTTGTGATCCGTAGGTTGCATAGTAAAAGTTCGTATCTAAAATCACATCACAACTCACATCTGGATTGACTCCGCCTGGACAAGCATAACTTGGTCTTGTAGGTTCTGGAGTAGGTGTAGATTCTACCGCAGGTTCTTGTTTGGATTCATTAGGCTTTTCAACAGGTTGACTCACAACATCATTGTTTGATTTACTCGATGCATTGGAACTGTTTGAAGTTGAAGATTCTTTATCTGAACTGGAAGAACTCTTACTAGAACCTTCTTTTTTGGAATTTTGTTTTTTGCTTTCCGAAGAAACACTGGCTGTAGTCTCACTTTTACTTGTAGATGTTTGCTTACTTGAAGATTTTTGAGATTCATTTTTTTCAGTAGATTTGCCTTTGTTTTCCAATTTCTCAGATTCTGATTTTTTTGGTTGAGTTACTTCACTGGATTCTTCGTTCTTGCCAACATTCTTATGTTTACTAACATTTGCTGAAGTATCTTCCGTAAACTTTTCTACAGTAGGTACAGATACATCTTGATTCATGTTAAAGATGATTCCATTTCCAACAAGTACACTTGAAACACATAATGCAATTAACTTTCTTTTCATTGTTTTTACCTCCAATTGTATGTCTTGATAAATATCTCTATCTTAAAAATACATACTTTTCTAAATCATTACCTAGATACAAATATTTCTACTACTTACTCAATAAGAACATTTTTTCTTTTTCGGTAGGTAATAAAGATTGTTTCGGTAGGTAGGAGGGGTTTTAGGGGAGGCTACAGTCACACGTCCTGACGCAAAGACAAACTGCCCCTCCAACAGTTTGGAAACAATCACAAGTAGAAAAAAAGCAGTTGCATGTTCAACTACCGTTCTTGTTCTCGTGATCTTTTCTTTGCCCAGTTTTCCAGCAAGTGAATCATCAAATCCTTCTTCTTGCCTGGTGTGAAGTCCTTGGGAAAATATTTATCGATTTCTTTCATTTGAAATGATAACTTTTCTCTTTGGTTTGGTTTTTCTTCGGATAAAGTATCATCAATGAATTCAGTAGTAAGTTCACCATCATGGGATAATCTTTTGAATTCCTGACATTGTGCTAAAGATGGTGTTCGTTGGTTTTCAACAATCGCATTGGCTAAATCATACTGTTCGGATTCAGTTAAATACGAAAGTTCAACAGCCGGGTTAAATGCGATTTTGATTTCATTTTCATGACGGCCATCTATCATTTTCTGTAGTGGTTCAACAAGATAGGTTAAACGAATAAAGCGCTGGATTTGTTTTGAACTTTCACCTAATTGTTGAGCTAATAAATCTCGTGATACAGCAGTTGATAACTTCTGGCCAACTTGACCAGAAGTTGACTTAGTGTATTCAATACCTAGCTCATCATCAGGAATTTCTTCAATCTTTTTACCTTGATGTTTCATGGCTTCCAGTCTCATTTTATAAGCATAACCACGTTCACTAGGAAAAATGTTTTCTCGTTGGATATTTGAATCGACCATCAAGATTGTTGCCTGGTCATCGTCCAAATCACGGATAATGACATTCATTTCTTTTCTTCCTAGCTGTGACAATGCAAATTTACGCCTGTGACCGGAAATCATTTCATACGATCCATCTTTTTTCGGACGAACTAATGCAGGCATCAGCATATCGTTTTCCTTAATCGAATCAATAAGCTTTGCCATATCCTCATCCATCGTGACATGGAAGGGATGTTCTTTAAAATCTGTAATCTTATCTATAGGGATTGTCATTACTTTTTCACTGTTGGCTTCTTGTCTTTCTTCTTCTGTAGAAAACAAAGAGTCATAGCTAGGCAATCCTAAATCTAGTTTTGGCAAATGTGCCACCTCCTTAAAATAGAGTGAGTTGTATTGTATTTTTCATTGTTTGATGATTCCATTCATCAATGGCTTGATCTGCATTTTGTTTGGTTTGTGTCCTTGCAGAACACAAAGTACATGTAACATATTGACCATAATATCCATTGATTTTTTTACTGTCCCAATCAATCAACAAATGTGCTGCACCATGACAATAGGGACATCGTTTTATTCTACTCATTTAACAATTCAAAAGACTCAACAACGACATTGGTTGAATACTGTTTTTTACCATCTTTTTCATAAGAGCTTGTACGAAGATTGCCTACAATACAAAATCCTGTATCTTTATCACCATGTTTACAGATATCATTTGCCATATCACCAAAGGCAATACAGTTAATATAATCTGTCCATGGTTTCTTTCCATCTCGTAAACAAGCTAAAGAGAACTTTACAAAAGTATTTCCTTTTCCATTCTTGGATACTTCAATATCTCTTGTCAAAGTTCCTAATAATTCCACATGATTGTTTTTCATTCTACTTCTCCTAAAAACTTATTTCATCTTTATGTCTTATTTTTGGATTTTTTACCAATTCTTTTGTCAGATTATCATAGGCGACAGCTACTTTTGAATCTTTGGCATACGCATAGATACTTTTACCGGAAATAGATGCTTCACTGGCTTTCGTAGCTTTTGGAATGATCGTATCAAATACACGAATGTTCTTTCCAAAGCTTTCTCGTATCGTATCAATTGTACTTTTGGTAATGTTGGTATTTAGATCCGCAAGTGTCATTACAATTCCAGTAATCTTCAAATTACTATTAATCTTACGCTGCACTTTATTGACCGTCTGTAACAATTTCGTCATTCCTTTAGCTGGTAAATACTGAGTTTGTACTGGTATTAGTACTTCATCTGCAGCAGACAACGCATTGACGGTAAGCATTCCAAGAGAAGGTGGACAATCAATAAAGATGTAATCGTATTTATCTCTTAATGGTTCAATACAATTACTTAATGTCTGTTCCCGGTTAATGACACTGACTAAACGCATTTCAAAATCGGCCAATTCAATGTTTGCCGGAATCAGATCTACATCTTCTTCATGATGCAAAATCAAAGAATCATAATCAATATCATTGTCATTGATATAATCGTCCAGCATAGAAGATACAGAATGTTCTAAAGCATCATTGTTTTTCCAACCTAAGCAACTTGTCAGATCACCCTGAGGATCAAAATCTACAATCAGAACTTTATATCCATAACGTTCCAATCCAATCGCAACATTGGCCGTCGTAGTTGTTTTACCAACACCGCCTTTTTGATTGGTGACGGCAATCACTTTACATTTACGCATAAAAAAAACTCCTTTCTACATATCCAGTGTTTTGACTGGTATGTAAAAAGGAGAAAAAAATTTATTTAGAATAGTATTTTTGATTTTTGCTTTTAGGCTTATTTGGAATTGTTAGCTTAAGTTTTCCTGCATCAACTAACGGTTGGATGTATTCTCTTGTAACAAAAGTGAGAGTTTTAATACCTAAATATTCAGCAATTTCTTTTCTTGACTTTGGTGTTTTACAAAAAGAAATTAAATCATTATTTTCATCAGTACCCTTGGTTTCAGCTTTTTGCTTGTTGTATAACGTAACAACGAACTCATTTCTTTTATTTTCAAATACAGGGTCAGGCAATCCATACTCTTTCATTTCTCTACGAATTGTTGGGATTCCGGAATATCTGTTTTCTGTTTTCAATAAGAATTCAGACATTGTTGCAAGTGCAGGATTTCTAAGATCCGGTCTAGCTTTTCCTAGATCATTTACGGTCATTCTTCCATATAGACTTCCAGGACTGTGAATTTCTAAACGGTCGGTGAAGAAACAAATTTGAATGGGTGTCCCCTCTGTATAAATACTATAATCTCGATGAATTAAAGCATTTAGAATCGTTTCTCTTATGGCATTCATTGGATATTCCACTCGATCTTCTCTTTTTCCGCTATTTGGATTAATGATGGTTTGAACTTTCATGTTTCTCTTGCAAAAGGCTATAGCTTCATCTAGCATTTCGGATAAAGTGCCTTCAATCCTTTTGTTATCTAAGAAACGAATTCCGTCCTCTGTAATATCACCAATTGTCTTACCAGGAACAACAATTGCAGTAATAGCTAATTGGGGAAGTAATCCTTGTGGATAAATTCCAAAGTTTAAAACAGAAGCCAATGTAGGAATGGTATTGCGTGTAATGGATAACAATTCATAGATTTGATCTTCAGATAATTTTGAAAAACCAGGACGATTTATCTTCATTTGTAGAATAAAATTATTAATATCAGTTTCTCTTAATAAAGACAAAGTAGCACGTTCAATTGGTCTTTCATCGTCATGAACATGGGCTTTAAAAGACTCAAAATTATAAATTTCATAGTCTGTCATTGGCAAATCTGCATCACCAACACGGACATAAGATCCTTTTACTTTTCCTGCTCCTGCATAATAACAAGGACGATTTGTTATATCAACAGCGGGTATTTCTGCACTGCAGATATTAACACCTTCATATTCCGTAATGGTGAAAATAGCGCGAACCTGAGGACTCATTTGATTACATTGTTCTGTTACTTTCTTTTGAAGATCTTGTAAATCGTATACCCCAACAGGTTTAAAATCTTGTGCTTCATCAAGCCCAAATACAATAATTCCACCACCATCTTGATTGGAAAAGCTTGAAAGCGTGTCATATAAGCGCTTTGGCGTTCCGCCATGAGCAGCTTTCACTTCAATTGTTTGGGATTCAGCTTTCGTACTAATAATTTGTTTAATTAAATCATTTAATTCAACGCTTAACATATTTTCTCCTTTCTACTTTTCTAATTTAATTAAATTATAACGAAAAACTTAACTAAATTCAATTAAATTAATAATTCATTTCACTAAAATTGAAATAAGTGAAGCAATCTGCTGAAAATGATTCTTACTTCACTTATTTTTTAATAACTTACATTTTTAAGAAATTCATTACTAGTTTGACCATTGTTTCTTTTTCTTCAGGTCTGGATTCTGCAATCATTAAAGTAATGGCAACAAGTGCACTGTCTGAAATAATTTGCTTCTCATTAATAATGAGATGTTTATTCTTATTTAAAAATTCAAGGAATATAGAAGCACCTATGCGTTTACAACCATCTACAAATGGATGGTCTTTTATTAAGAAGTAAAGAAGGTTTGCAGCTTTTTCTTCGATACTTGGATACAATTCAGTCCCAAAAACATTTTGGTAGATAGCCGCTAAGATTCCATTGAGTTTTCCTTCCTCTTTTTCAACACCAAATACATCTGAAAAGTTGCCATATTTCATAGAATCAATCAATTCACGACATTCTTCATAGGTTAAGCAATAAATAGAAACTATACCATCTGGTTTAGGGATGGTCCCATGATCATAATCATCAAGTAATGATAGTGCATTTGAATAAGCTTCAATCACATTCAATACTTCTTTTTCTTCAATATCTAAAGTAGAAGCAAGCATCCTAGATTGAATGGATACAGTCTTGTTTAATACTTCAATTCTTTTCTCATTTATTGCATATCCCTTCATCATGTAATCCTTTAATATAGAGGTAGCCCATTTACGGAAAATAATACCATTTTTAGACTTTACACGATAGCCGACAGAAATAATCATATCGAGATTATAGTATTCGACCATGTGAGTCTGGGTTTTTCCTTCAATAGCTCCATGTTGACTGGTTGTCGCAAATTTTGCGACAACCACTTCATTCGATAATTCTTCTTTCAGAGCATTATTAATATGTTTGCCAATTGTTTTAATATCTCTGCCAAATAATTGTGCTATTTGATTACGATTAAGCCAAACTGTTTCGTTATCAGGTGATACTGTAACATCTAGTTGTAAATCGCCATTTACAAATCTAATAATTTCATTGTTCATGTGTTCTCCAATCTTTTTATATTTGAATGATTTTAATAAAGAGTTTCTTTAAAGAAACTATAGCATAGTAAGCTTTATTCATCAAAATCGTAATAATTTTCTTTCCATAACCCATGTTTTAGACTACAGAAGAGTGTATTTGGGGCAAAGTAGGCATCCAAAAGAGCATCCGAACGGTTCGGATGCTGTCGGGGGCTCCAAATTTTTTCAGGCTCCGTGCCGTAGGGTTCGAATGCACGTCAAACGCACCCAAAAATGGGGGAAAAGTGTTCGGATGACCTACGCGTATCCGAACTTTTTTGCTAATATTTTGCTAATTAGAGGGGTTCGGATGACGTCATCCGAACCATCATTCGAACCCATTTATTAGCACAAAACGGACGAAAATGAAGAATTGAAAAAGTGCTAAAAATGCCGTATTTACGGCACAATTAACACTTCACGATATCAAGCGGACAAAACATGGGTTCAACTCCTAAGTGAAAGGTCGTAGGTTCGACTCCTATCTGGGACGCCATATTGAGTTAAAAATAGCGCTGAAATCGTTTGACTTCAACGCTTTTTTGTATTCTCTTTTAATCAGAATAATACTTTTGATTTTTACTTTTAGGCTTGTCAGGAATTGTCAATTTTAGTTTACCTGTATTAACTAGTGGTTGAATATATTCTTTTGTCACAAAAGATATTGTTTTAATATCCAAATAATCAGCGATTTCTTTTCTTGATTTTGGTGACTTACAAAAACGTATTAAGTCAATATCTTCATTGTCGTTTGAGGTATATTGATTATTATATAAAGTAACAACAAATTCATTTCTTTTGTTTTCAAATACAGGTTCAGGTAAATTGTATTCCTTCATTTCTCTACGTATTGTTGGAATACCAGAATATTTGTTTTCAGTCTTTAATAAAAATTCAGACATTGTAGCAAGTGCAGGATTTCTTAAATCGGGTCTAGCTTTGCCTAAATCAAAAATTGTCATTCTTCCGTATAGGCTTCCAGGACTATGTATTTCTAAGCGGTTTGTGAAGAAGCAAATTTGGATAGGGGTACCTTCCGTATAAATGCTGTAATCACGATGAATTAACGCATTTAAAATTGCTTCTCTTATAGCGTTGATAGGATATTCTGTTTTATCTTCTCTTTTACCATTGTTTGGATTGATGATTGTTTGAACTTTTATATTTCTTTTACAAAAAGCTATGGCTTCATCCAACATTTCTGATAAAGTGCCTTCAATTCTTTTGTTGTCTAGAAAACGTATTCCATCGCTAGTGATGTCGCCAATCGTTTCTCCTGGAACAACGATTGCGGTAATAGCTAATTGCGGTAATAGGCCTTGTGGATAGATTCCAAAATTTAAAACGGATGCTAGTGTGGGAATATTATTACGTGTGATTGATAGTAATTCATAAATTTGATTTTCGGATAATTTTGAAAATCCTGGCCGATTTAATTTCATTTGTAGAATAAAATTATTGATGTCATTTTCCCTTAATAAAGAAAGAGTAGCTCGATCAATGGGCCTTTCATCATCGTGTACATGTGATTTAAAAGATTCGAAATTATAGATTTCATAATCTGTCATTGGTAAATCAGAATCTTTAACTCGCACATAAGAACCTTTGACTTTACCTGCACCAGCATAGTAGCACGGGCGATTTGTGATATCGATAGAGGGAATTTCTGCACTACAAATATTGACGCCTTCGTATTCAGTAATTGTAAAAATAGCGCGGATTTGAGGAATCATCTGATTGCATTGTTCGGTTACTTTTTTCTGTAGGTCTTGTAAATCATAGACACCTACTGGTTTAAAGTTTTGTGTTTCATCTAATCCAAATACAATAATTCCACCGCCATCTTGATTTGAAAAACTAGAAAGAGTGTCATATAAACGTTTTGGCGTTCCTCCATGAGCTGCTTTTACTTCGATAGTTTGTGATTCTGCTTGAGTGGTAATTATTTGTTTAATTAAATCATTTAATTCGATATTCAGCATTATTTTCCTCCTTTAAATTTGTTTATGCAAATAAATTATAGTAAATAAAATAAGCTAATTCAATAAAATTAGTTAAGTAATTCACTTAAAATGAATAAAAATTGATTTAAATTAATCTAAATTCATTTAAAATACAAATCAAGTTAATTAAAATGCATTTAACTTAATAAAAAAGGACTTTCAGTCAACTTATTTTTGTAGAGGAGTTAATAAAAATGATAAAACTAAAAATATTATACCTGTATCTTATTTGGATAGAGGGTTTTCCTCCTAAGCGAAAGGTCGTAGCTCGACTCCTATCTGGAATGTCATTTTTTTTGAGTTTTAACAGGATTTTTAATGGATTTTGGCGTGTGAATGATAAAAGAGATTTGTCTGATGTGTTCATCATTCAAATCTCTTTTTGTTTTGTGATAAGTGAGGAATGGGAAATGTTTTCGTACCAAGTTAATTTCTTTGTATGAATTCTTGTAGAAAAATTGGGGTTTATTTCTGCTTGTTCTTTTCAATAGCATTAATTGTGCAAGCAAAACCTGTAATCATTGAAAGTAGTATTGCTCCATTCATTGCTTCGTTCATTTCAGCACCAAAGAAAAAAACAATCAACGCTACAATTACCATAAGAATGATTGAAATTATTATACCTTCATCAAGTCCGATTTGTAATTTTATTCTTCATTTAAAAGATGTTGTAATTCTTCTTTGCTTGGTAATACTGTTTGGTATTTACTCGCAAATATTTGGTTATTGTCTTCAGCTAATGTCATTTCCACAATAGATTGTTTTTTATCTTATATAGAACACGCCGATATGAGTCATGACAAATGCTAATGTTTTTACTTTTTTATTTTCCAGTAACCACTATATCCATGACCGATGTACTCAATGTTATCCATTTCCTTAATCTTTCTACGCACAGTACGAATGCTAATCCCAAGCTTTTCTGCTAGCTGTTTTGCTGAAATTTTGTTGTTTCTTTTTATCATTTCTAGAATCAAGGTATAAACATCATCTTGAGTGACATCTTGAGTGACATCTTGAGTGACATCTTGAGTGACATCTTGAGTGACATTGTAATTTAAATTTGGCATAATGACTGTAAATTGATATCTATCCGATCTGAAATATGGTTTCTTTTCTTCAGTATAGTTTATTTGGAAAGCATAATTATCAAGAATCTTGGCAAAACCACTACCTTTGCGTTCCATATATCCTAATCGGTTAAATACATCCGCAATGACAGGATTTCTCCTTGTTGATGGTACTGTTGTTGGATCTCTGTCTTGAATAACAGAGCCATCTGGCATTCCACCAGGGGAATAGATTTCCATACGATCGTCATAAATATCAATATGAACTTCACTTCCATTTACCAAATAATCACGATGGGCAATCGCATTAACTAATGCTTCATGGTATGATCTTTCAACATACTCTGGAAGTTCTTCTCTTGAATTAGCAGTCTTTCGCCACATCATTTTTGCATTGCGCTTTATAAATCCTTCACCATTTTCAATCAAGGATATAAGACTGCCAGAATATTCAGCATCATCCAGTGCGTCCATTGTTCCGCCACTTTTTGTTAATCCATTCCATCTAGTGCAAAACACTCTAGAATAATGGATAGGACTTTCATCGACAATTAATGCACCAGCATTAGTAAGATATCCATCTTTTGTTGCTAATCCAAAAGAAATGAGGTCCTTGTCATTAAAACTTTGTCCAGTCCATTTCTTATATCTTTCTCTTAGTTTAGAAAAAGCGTAATCTTCAACTTTATACATGGAGTTTTGAGAATCGAATGTTGTATTACGGCCATGAAGGACTAGTCGTTTTAGTTCTGTGGAACTTGCTTTTACACTTTCGTTTCCTATGCGAACATAGGCTTCCAACACGCCATCACCGGAATAGTAATATGGAGTTTCTTCTCCCTTCAATATGTCTACAATCAATAAAACCTTATCCTTTTCTTTTTGAAATCGAATCTTAAATTCAGGAATAGGATCTAAACGAGATTTAATCATTTCACTTATTATTTCTGCATCTTTATCTGGGTTTTCTAATCCAATTATTTGATTATCATCAGATATTCCAAAGATTAAAGAACCGCCATAAGTATTTGCAAAGGCGCTTACACTTTTGCACCAGCTCTTTGGCTTTTTCATCTCAAGTTTTAGCTTCTTGTCATATTCAGATGTTTCACCAATTAATTTTGTAATTTCCATTGCCTCATCTCCTTATTATAAAATAGTAAAGCTATTAACTGCTTAAAAGATACCATAGTTTTATCGTCGCTTCAAAAATATCGATATTAAAAACTCTAATAAAATTAATTTTGGTTTTTGTCTTAAATAATTTTGATAATTGATTTCTTCATAGAAAAATATAGCATCTTAAAATATATTCATGAATACTGTAAAATATTTCTTCATAGTCAGATATTTAGATTGTATAAAGATTACATTTTGTGGATAATCGAAAGTATAAAGAACTATCCAATGATATGGATTCTATGGGGATTTAAAATTTTTTTGGGCTTTGTGTCGCAAGGCTTAGTTGACGGTATCTGAATCATTGTTCGAACCTATTTACTCTATAAAATGGATGATTGATGGTATTCTCTTAAGCGAAAGGTCGTAGTTCGACTCCTATCTGGGATGCCATTTTTTTGAGTTTTAACAGGATTTTTAATGGATTTTAGCCTGTAAATGATAAAAGGGATTTGTCTGATGTGTTCATCATTCAAATCTCTTTTTGTTTTGTGATAAGTGAGG
>OGLM01001217.1_pt1 | contig 27732 bp, 26 predicted proteins | sample 1572531 | NCBI WGS metagenome assembly OGLM01 (sample SAMEA2581909, study PRJEB24529) | metagenome | biome: Human gut stool | place: China | collected 2011 | reverse complement strand
GCCAATTGCAAGAACGAATGAAATGATTAAGTAAAGAAGAACAGCTGGCTATGTCGAAAGCTATTTTCGGGCAGCAGGCAGCAGCGGGGTGGCTGGCAGTACTACAGGCAGGACCTAAAGTGCTTGGTGATTTGACAAATTCTTTAGTTAACAGTGATGGTGCGTCTGAAAAAATGGCAAAGCAGATGAATGCTAATGCAGAAGGTGCAATTATACGTCTTTCTTCGGCATTTGAGTCGTTGCAAATATCATTAGCAAATGGATTTTTACCTGTCATAGCTAATGTAGGTGATTCTTTAGCTGTATGGACGGGGAAGTTATCGGCTTTAGCTACAGCACACCCAATAGTAGCACAGGGGATCATATACACTATTGGAACTTTTGGGTTATTATGGCTTACATTTAAAACGGGTAGAGCTATTATCTCCGGCTATAATGCGTTTATGGCTACCTGTGCTTTATGGCAGACGACTTTGGGAAATTGTACGGCAGTATTAAGATCAAAAACAATGCTTCTTGCCGGCACACAAAGGACTGTGGCTTTGGCAACGAAGCTGTGGAGTGGTGGAATGATGTTGGTAAATGCGGCTATGGCAGCTTGCCCTATTGGTTGGTTATTGATTGGAATCAGTTTATTAGTCGTTGCCGGAACTATTTTATACAGGCATTGGGATACAGTCAAACAGTTCTTTACAACTTTGTGGGACAGTCCAATAGCTAGAATAGCCTTTTTTGTCACTGGGCCTGTAGGTTGGATCATTGGCGCGGTTACTGCAATAATTGCTAACTGGGATACATTAGCGGCATATTGGGATTATTTTTGGGATAATCCATCTGCTGCAATATTTAGATTCACAAGTTATATTCAGGAACAATTTACAAGTGCTGAAACCTGGCTTCGCGAAAAATGGCAATCTATTAGTAATTTTTTATCTACACCTATTTTTGGCAAAGTTAATATTACGGCATCCGGTAATGGTGCAGAGGTTGCAGAAAATGCGTATGGCGGTATTTATGGCAGGGGGACATTTCTTACTACTTTTGCGGAAAACTCTGGTGAAAGTGCGATACCTCATACTCCTAATAAACGTAATATAGGCTTGCTGGCCAAAACTAATGAAATCATGGGTAATCCATTGGGTACCAGTGGCAGTATAAATGCGACTTTTGCTCCTCAGATTCCCGTACAAGGGAATACCGATACTGCTGAAATTTCAACTTTGTTAGATCAAAAAATGCGTGAATTTAAAGCAATGTTGGCAGAAGTGCAGAATCAGAACAGGAGGCTTTCGTATGGCTAAAACCTATTACACAATTCAGGGCGATATGTGGGATGGTATAGCAAAAAAGTTATATGACGATGAAAGTGGCGTAAACGCGCTGCTGGAAGCAAACCAGCAATATGCTGACATAGTTGTTTTTCCAGCAGCTACTATTTTGGATGTGCCGGATTATGAAAAGCCTACTCCGACCAACTTGCTGCCGCCGTGGAGGCGTTAAATGGAAGCACGTAGAATATTGACGATCATAAAATATAATAATAAAGATATTTTATATTTAACAGATAGTAGTGAAAGATATATATCTAGTTGGTTAAATATAATGAGAGATGATTTTGGATGTATAGATTTTGAAGCAAAATCTTCTTTAAGAGAAATAAAATATATACCTAAAGAATTAAATAGTAGTATTAGAGTACAAAAAATAAAAAAATATTCAAAAGCGAAAAATTATACGGATTCTCTAGGAAAGAAATTAAAAAATATCTTAAAAGAATATGAAGGGAACTTATTATGAAGGCTAATACAGGATACAGTATTTTTGAAACTTTTGTAGGAGCGGGAGGATCACATATAGGATTTATTCAAGAAAATTTTAAAACAATATATGTAAATGATTTTGTAGAAGACTGTTTAAAAACTTTAGTATATAATAATCCTAATTTAATAGAGGAAAAAGCGTATATAGATAATAGATCTATTTTAGATATAGATGCAAAAGAATTAAGAAATAATTTGCATGTAAATAAAGGTGATATTGATGTTTTTTTTGGTGGTGTAGTATGCAAAGGTTTTAGTTTAGCTGGTGAAAGAAATCCAAATGATGAAAGAAATTATTTTTATCATAAACAATTAGAGTTAGTAGAAGAATTTCAGCCTAAAATTTCAATAATAGAAAATGTACCAGGTATATTAAATGCTAAAGTATTAAGTGAAAAGGTAAATGAAGAATTAAGAAGTAAAGTTGATGATTTATGGAATAAATTAGAAAACTATAAAGGAAGAAAAGCTGCATTAAGAAAAATTAATGGAATAACAAATTCTTTTAATGAGGAAGGAAATATTTTACGGAAAAAGAAAATAGAGCTATTAAAAACTTTAACAAAATCTGGATATTATATTTCAGTAATAGATGATATAAAATCTATTTATAATAATATAGGATATAATGTATATATTAGTGTGTTAAATTCAGCATGGTATGGTGCAGCAACTAAAAGGGAACGTGTTATAATTGTAGCTGTGAGAAAAGATATAAATATAAAATTTGAATTTCCGCAGCCAATATTTATGGATGAAAGTTTATTAAAAAAGAATATGGATAAAAATTTGCTAAAATTACCTAAACCTAAAACAGTAAATGAGGCTTTATCATTAATTGATTATGAAAAAAATGATATAGACAATATTCCAATGAAGCATAGTGAAAAAACTATTAAACGATTTAAATACATTCCAGAAGGAGATAGTATATCTAATCATATTGAAAATTTACCAGAAGATTTGAAAATAAGTAAATTTTATTCTAGGGGTTCAACTATGCGTTTAAATGGAAATCAACCTAGTCCTACATTAGTACCAGGTCATAGTAATTTTCCAGTACATCCTAAATATCATAGATCAATAACTGTTAGAGAAGCTGCTACAATAACAGGTTTTCCTCTAAACTATAAATTTTTTGGAAATCATTCTAAGCGATGTGAACATGTGGGAAATGCAGTACCACCACCATTAGCTAGAGCTCTAGCAAAGCAATGTATAAAATTGTTAGATGAATATTATTTTAAGAAAAAAAATAATTTATAGTAATTTTTATATTAATTAGAACTTAATTATAAAAAAATATTAAGTTCTAATTAATATCTTTATTTCGTTATAACTCTTTTTTTGTGGTAAAATATAAATATAGTAGCCGACAAAGAAGGTGTAAACATGGGGAAAAAATCATTATTGACTAAAGAGGATATTGATATATTAGAGTCTTGGGCTGATGGATACTTTTACAAGATTTTTTATTATTTAGAAGATTTTGTTAAAAAAGGTATAGAGCAAAAATTGTTTACTTTGGAAGAAGCAAAGGAAGATTTAAATATTGCTTTATGGTATGCATATGCAGGCAATAATATTGATATATATGAATATTATTACAAAGTGATAAATTGGATGCCTTATTCAGAAAAAAATGCTAAAGGCTCAGGCGCATGGTATTATCGTTATTCAGTGGCTTTGACTTATTGCAGTGATTTGGAAAAAGCATATAGTTATGCACAAAAAGGTGTACAAGAAGAAGCTGATTATCCATGGGGTTGGTTGAATTTAGCAAAATTACAATATCATTTTGGCGAAAAAGAAAAAGCAATGGCTTCCATAGAAAAGGGCTTATCTCTTGTGCCGGATGATTATGAATTTAAAGTTTTACAAGAGGAAATAAAGGAAAATTGTAGCTTAGAAGAAATGCTATGTCATTATATAAAACCAGAAGATGATGCATTTTTCAAAAATCGACAAATGTATAAACAGCATTTAAAAGAGAAAATGCAAGCTGTAGATGGAGTAATTTGTCATGAGGAGTCTTTGCAGAAGGTAAAAGAATTTTTAAAGGGAAATAAATGGCAAGAAAATAATCCTTATTGTACTTGTATGGTAAAGTTAGATGATATAACAGTAAAAATTGTTTTTACCATGAATAGAGCGATGTTATCAAAGATAAATATGGATTGGTTAATTAAAGAGTATACTGACATAAAAGATAATTTATTGACTTATGATAAATATGATGTTGAATATAAATTGCAGGAAATAGAGATAGATAGAGATTATCAAATAAAATTAACTTATTATAATAAAAAGAAAAAATTATCTTTAGTTTTGGCTAAAGATAGTAATAAAAAAGTTCAAGAAAATCATAATGAACATTTAAAAAATGACAAAGAAGTAGAAAATTTAGCTTTGACATTATATAAAAGAGATGAACAATTTTCTTATGTGGAATGTTGGTTTGAAGATGATAAAATCGTTAAACATTATGGTTTAGTTGGCGATAAGGGAGATATCAAAAAATATGAAAATTGTTCAATTGATGATTATAAATTATACTTAGATATTTTCGTAGGACGATATGAAAAATTAGGCTATATCTCATGGCGAGAATTCACGAAAAAGACTTTATTGATGAAAATCACTATAGAAGATAATGAACAAAATTTATGGAAAGAAGAAAATGAAGCGCCGATATATTTCCTTTATGAAATGGTACAAAAAGCTTTAGAAATTAATGTAGTGGGCTTTTTAAATGATTGGGGCTATAGAAGAAATGAAAAGAAAAATCTGTATGAAATCGACTTTTATTTTGATACAGTTGATAAAGATATAGCAGTGAATTTAGTAAAACATGTCATAGAAGTATTTTCAATGAATGCTAAATCAAAGGTAGAAGAAGTCATAGAATTAGCAGAAGTTAAAAATGGAGTTGTTTAATTTTTCGCTTATAATAGACGATGCCAAAAATATCTGCTAACGCCCAGCCGATAGGGATAGACCACCAAATACCGATTACTCCGATAGAAGGTATGCTAGCAAGGTAATAGGCAAGTCCTACACGTGTGCCTAATGAAATAATGGTTAAGATTACAGACATGCTAGGGAAGTTAATAGCACGATAAAATCCATATAATAAAAATAAAATGCCAATGCCAAAATAGAAGCTACCTTCTATGCGGAGATAATCCACACCGATATTGATAATTTCCGTTTCAGAACTATCAATGAAAATAGTCATTAGAGGGCGAGCAAAGATAAAGACGCCAACAGATATAATTAAACAAAATAGAAATGAGATTTTTATAGCAGATTTAATGCCTTGTTGAATTCTATCTGTTTTTTTAGCACCGTAGTTTTGCCCAATGAAAGTAGAGAAAGCATTGCCAAAATCTTGTGCAGGCATATAAGCTAGTGAGTCTATTTTTACAGCAACGGTAAAGGCTGCCATTACTGTTGCACCAAAGCTATTTACAAGATTTTGCACGAGTAAAATTCCAAAATTCATTACAGATTGTTGTGTAGATGTTAATAATGAAGAATTAGAAATATCTTTTATCATGGCTAAATCAAATTTGCAATGTTCTTTTTGCGGAATTAATTCAGGGCATTTTTTTATAGTGTAGATTGTTAGACCTAAGGCACAAAAACCTTGAGCTATTACTGTACCGAGTGCAGAGCCTGCCACACCCATTTGAAAATTAACAACTAAAATAATAGAAAGAATAATATTGAAAAGGGCAGAACTGGCTAAAAAGATAAGTGGTGTTTTTGAATTGCCAATAGCACGAAGTAGACAAGTGAAATAATTATAAACAAAAGAAAAACTAAATCCGATGAAAATAATATAAAGATATGTATAAGTCAAATCGAAAATTTCGCTAGGAACTTGCATAAAATAAATGATTTCATCAATGTAAATAAAAATAAAAATATTTATTATTATTGTAAGTATTAATATTAAGATGAAAGAGATAAAAATACTAGATTTTAATTTGAAATAATCTTTTTCACCATAAAATATCGAAAATAAAGCTCCGCTACCCATACAAAGACCTAATAATACTGAGGTCAAAAAAATGATTAAGGCATAGCTTGCACCAACAGCAGCTAAGGCATCTGTGCCAATAAAATGACCAACAATTAAGGTATCGGAGATATTATATAACTGTTGCATAAGATTGCCTAAAATCATAGGCAGTGAAAATTTTAACATAGTCATCGAAACAGACCCTGTTGTTAAATCATATTTCATAATAAAAGCACCTCGCTTAGACTATAAAGAAAATATATTGCATAAGTTAGAAAATATTTATATAATAAATATAACTAATTAATTGATTAATTTATACTAATACTTAGAATAATGAAAAAATAATTCAAAAGAAAAGAGGAAAACTAATGGAGGCTTTAGTTACGATTATTAATAAATCAGGAGTTCATGCACGACCAGCAGCAATGCTTGCTCAAATGGGACGCAGATATACGTCTAAAATCACATATACAGCAAAAGGTATCACTGCTGATGGGAAAAATATCATTCCTATAATCAATTTAGGATTATCTTGTGGTACACAAGTGCTTATAACTGCTGAAGGTGATGATGAACAAGAAGCTATTAAAGCTTTGAGTGAACTTGTAAATAATCGTTTTGGTGAGCATCAATAATAATATTTATAACACAAATATATTAAGAAGTTAAGAGTTGTCTTCGCTCTGAAATTATGCTAATATATCTTATACAATTTAATGTTTTGTAAAAGACAATGAAAAAGAGAGTATAGATATAATTGAGTTGTGCAGAGAGAAAATTTATAGCTGAAAAATTTTCCAACCCAGTATCTAGAAAGTAGCTTTGGAGTCCTCATACCGAAATAATATTAAGTATGAGCGCAGATGCAGCGTTATGTAATGAAGTTTTATCTGAATTTTATGTAGTTGATTTATAAATTTAGATAAGAAAAATTAGGTGGTACCGCGAAGATATCTCTTTCGTCCTTTTATGAGGAATGAAAGAGATTTTTTTGTGTGATTTTTGCCTGATTTAATTGAATAACTTTAGTTTTTGTGTGAAAAATAGGAGGTATTTTTTTGATGGAAGAAACAAATATTCCAAAGGTTTATGACCCGCAATCTTTTGAAAAAAAATGGTATCAATATTGGGAAGAAAATAAATTATTCCATGCAGAAGTAGATGAAACTAAAAAACCATTTAGCATTGTAATGCCACCACCAAATGTAACAGGTCAGCTTCATATGGGACATGCTATGGATAATACTTTGCAAGATATTTTAATTCGTTTTAGAAGAATGCAAGGATATAACACTTTATGGATGCCTGGTACTGACCATGCAGGTATAGCAACTCAAGCAAAAGTAGATGCACAACTTCGTGAACAAGGTGTATCTCGTTATGATATTGGTAGAGAAAAATTCTTAGAACATGCTTGGGCATGGAAAGAAAAATATGGCAATCGCATAAAATATCAAATTCGTACACTTGGTTCTTCTTGTGATTGGGATAGAGAACGTTTCACTATGGACGAAGGTTGCTCTCATGCCGTTCGTGAAGTATTTGTACAATTATATAAAAAAGGTTTAATTTATCAAGGTAAACGTATAACTAACTGGTGCCCACACTGTAATACGGCACTTAGCGATATTGAAGTAGAACATCAAAATGAACAAGGTCATTTATATCATTTAAAATATCAAGTTGAAGGCGAAGATAGATTTGTAGAAATCGCTACAACTCGTCCTGAAACTATGTTTGGTGATACTGGCGTAGCTGTTCACCCTGATGATGAACGCTATAGCGATTTAGTAGGTAAAACTTTGATTTTACCAATCGTTGGTCGTCGTATACCACTTTTTGCTGATAGTTATGTAGACCCACAATTTGGTACTGGTGCAGTAAAAGTAACACCAGCTCATGACCCTAATGACTTTGATATGGGTGCTCGCCATAATTTAGAACAGATTGTAGTAATTAACAATGATGGTACAATGGCAGAAAATACTGGTAAATATGCTGGTCTTGATCGTTATGAATGCCGTAAACAATTAATCGAAGATTTAAAACAACAAGGTTATTTAATCAGCATTGAAGAACATGAACATGCAGTAGGTCATTGCTCTCGTTGCTCTACAACTGTAGAACCACTTGTATCTAAACAGTGGTTTGTAAAAATGGAATCTTTAGCAAAACCTGCAGCTGAAGCTGTAAAATCTGGCAAAATTAAATTTGTTCCAGAAAGATTTTCTAAAATCTATTGCAATTGGTTAGATAATATACGTGATTGGTGTATCTCTCGTCAGCTCTGGTGGGGTCATCGTATTCCAGCATGGTATTGTGATGATTGCGGTGCAACTATCGTAGAAAATGAAGATGTAACAGTTTGTCCTCATTGTGGTAGCAAACATGTTCATCAAGATGAAGATGTACTTGATACATGGTTTAGCTCTGGTCTTTGGCCATTTGAAACTATGGGTTGGCCAGAACAAACAGCAGAATTAAAACAATTCTATCCAACAAGTGTACTTGTTACAGGATATGACATTATTTTCTTCTGGGTAGCTCGTATGGTAATGATGGGCTTAGAATTTGGTAAAGATATTCCATTTAAACATGTATTTATTCATGGTCTTGTACGTGATAGTCAAGGTCGTAAAATGAGTAAATCTTTAGGTAATGGTATTGACCCTGTTGAAGTAATTGAAAAATATGGTGCAGATACACTTCGCTTTATGCTCATCACAGGTAATACACCTGGTAATGATATGCGTTTTTATTGGGAACGTGTAGAATCTGCTCGTAACTTCGCTAATAAATTATGGAATGCTTCTCGTTTCATGCTTATGAATCTTGAAGGTTTTGACAAAACTTTTGTTCCAGAAGCTAGCGACTATACTTTAGCTGATAAATGGATTTTAAGCCGTTATGCTAAAACTGCTATCAGCATTACTGAAAACCTAGAAAAATTTGAATTAGGTGAAGCTGGTCGTTCTTTATATGACTTCATTTGGAATGAATTCTGTGATTGGTATATTGAACTTAGCAAAGCTCGTCTTTACGATAAAGAAAATGTTCGTCCACGTAAAGTAGCTCAATATGTTTTAGGTTATGTACTTGAACATACACTTCGCTTATTACATCCATTTATGCCATTTATTACAGAAGAAATTTGGCAACACATTCCACATGAAGGTAAGAGTATCATGGTAGCTGATTGGCCAACAGGTGAAGAAGCAAAACTTGATGATGCAAGCGAAGTAGAAATGACTACTATCATGGAAACAATCAAAGCTATCCGTAATATGAGAGCTGAAGTAAATGCAGCACCAAGCAAAAAAACAGAAGTAATTCTTCATTTAAGTGATGAAAGCTTAACTGATGTATTTGCTAAAAACAGTGGATATTTAGAAACATTAGCTTCTGCTAAAAATGTAACTATTTTAGCAAAAGATGATGCAAAACCAGAAAATGCAATGACAGCAGTAGTAAATGGTGTAGAAATTTATTTACCACTTGCTGGTTTAATTGATGTAGAAAAAGAAACAGCTCGTTTAAATAAAGAATTAGCTACATTAGATAAAGAAGTATCTCGCCTTGATAAAAAACTTTCTAACGCAGGCTTTATTGCCAAAGCACCTGCTGATATTGTAGAAAAAGAAAGAGAAAAATTAAAAGGTTACGAAGAAAAACGTGAAGCTGTAAAACAGCGTTTAGCATATTTAGCAACTCTTTAATTTTAGATTTTTTATGAAAGGCGTATATAAAATGAACTATTTAGAATCGCTAGAATATCTAGATGAGCTTAGTACCTTTGGTACTAAGCTCGGTCTAGGTCGCATTAAACAATTAGTAGCTTATTTAGATAATCCACAGACAAGATATAAAACCATACATGTGACAGGGACAAATGGAAAGGGTTCCACTTGTTCTATGCTTTCTAGTATATTGACTACATCTAACATTAAGACAGGGTTATATATTTCACCGCACTTAGTATCATATACAGAACGCATTCAAATTGATGGTAAGCCAATAAGTGAAGAAGATTTTGCTGATTGTATTAGTGCTGTTAAAGTCTTTGTAGATAAAATGGTTGAAGATGGCGAAGAGTCACCTACACAGTTTGAAGTTATTACAGCAGCGGCATTTTTGTATTTTGCGATTAATAAAGTAGAATATGCTGTCATCGAAGTAGGATTAGGTGGATTATTAGATTCTACTAATGTGGTAAAACCAGAAGTTAGCGTCATCACAAATGTGGCATTTGAACATGCTCATCTATGTGGGGGAACTTTAGAAGGTATAGCAGAGCATAAAGCAGGTATTATAAAAGATGGTGTACCTGTGGTTACAGCAGCAAAAGATATACCATTAGATATAATCAATCAAACAGCTGAAGAAAAAAATGCTGATATTTTCATAGCAAATAATGATTTTTCAGCTATGTTTGTGAATTTTGATGGACAGTATCAAGAATTAAAATTTAGTTCTGAATTATTAGGAGTTAATTTCAATTATAAATTGAAATTATTAGGTGACCATCAAATAGAAAATAGTTCTTTAGCTATTATGACCGCTAGTATCTTAGGTAATAATGATGAACGTATTACTAGAGAAAATATCATTGATGGTTTAGCATTAGCAAAATGGCCAGCACGTTTTGAAGTATTTAATTTTGATGGACAGATTTGTATAGTAGATGGCGCTCATAATCCAGCAGGTATGATGATACTTCGTCAAAATTTAGATAAATATTATCCAAATGAAAAAAGAGTTATTCTTTTAGGTATATTAAAAGATAAAGACATAGATACTATGCTTATTGATTTATTGCGTGATGATGATGAAATCGTTATAACTACTCCAAATTCAGAAAGAAAAGCTTCTCCTGAATATATTGCAAGTAAGATATCAAATCATCGTGTAGAGACTTTTAATAATATGCAAGAAGCTTTAACTTTAGCTCGTCAGTGGGCAGGTAAAGATAAAGTTTTATGTATAACAGGTTCTTTATATTTGACAGGCGAACTGAGAAATATTTTAGTCAATGAAGCATGATTTTAGTAAAGGTATTTTTAGCTTTTAGAGTAGTAGGTGTATAGGTGGATATATTTAAAAAAAATAGATTGAATAATGATTGTAAACGATTGATGTTTTACATTGTTATAGCTATGGCAACAATGTTACCTTTTTCCTATGTTGTATCAAGTCTATTGTTAGTAGCTGGCTGGGGTGTTTTTGCCTATAAATCATTTAAGGGATTTTTTGAATGGAAACGTACAATACTTGACTTTCCAATTATGATTTTTGTGATTATATCTTTTTTATCCGTTTTAGTATCACCAGATTCAGCATTTAGTTTTTACAATTGCTATAATTTAGTTGGTCGATATGTACTTACATATTACTTAGTTGTGCAAAGTATAGATTTAAAAAATATAGGACAATTAAAAGTATTTTTAAGCTGTATAAGTTTATCTTTATTTATTGTTGTAATATATGGTTTTATGCAAGCATTTTTAGGTATAGGATTAACTTCTGAGCAAATAGTATGGACTGATGGAGCAATGTTTCCTGGATTAAAAACGAGAGTATTTTCCACATGGCAAAATCCTAATTTATTAGGTGGCTACTTTGATTTGATGTTAGGCTTGATGGCTGGAATGTTTTTATTGATAAAACATAAAATCGTTCGCATTGTAATCGCAGTTTTATTCTGTTTAACAGCCTTTTGTTTGACATTGACATATGCTAGAGGGGCTTGTCTAAGTATTGCCTTAGTAATCTTTGTCTACAGTATTTTATATAATCGAAAAGTATTATTAGCATTGATAGGATTAGCTGTCATCTTATTGCTTTCAGATGCAACTTTAGTGGATAGAATGACATCTATTTTTACGAAAATGGATACATCTTCAGAAATGCGTCTTGCTTTTTGGGAAAGTACTATAGCGATGATTTTAGACCACCCATTATTGGGTATAGGTTGGGGTTCATATTTTATGGTTTATCCTAATTATGATTATTATATGCAGGGGAATTTTATAAAAATTGTACATGCACATAATATGTATTTGAATTTTATGGCTGAAATTGGTTTATTTGGTTTTGCAAGTTATATGGTTTGTTTCTTTGGTGTAATTTACAAAGCCTTTAAAGCACAAGTTATGAAATTAGATATATTGGTTAAAGCTATGTTTTTAGGCATAGGTTTAGGTTTATCTGCATTGGCATTAAATGGTTTTACAGATTATGTAATGTTTAATACAGAATTATCTATGCTTGTATGGCTATTTTCAGGAATTGTAGTTTCTGGATATAAAAATTAAATTAATAATATTATTTAAACTCAAGCCTTAAAGGAGTGAATGCAGTGAAAGAACAAACTATTTCTAAAGCAACTATTGATAGATTACCACTATATTATAGAACTTTGAGATTGGCTCAAGATGATGGCATGGATATCATCTCATCAGATGAATTAGGCCGTCGATTAGAATTAACACCGGAGCAAATTAGAAAAGATTTAGCTTTATTTGGTCAGTTTGGTAAAAAGGGAGTTGGCTATTATGTCAATGAACTTAAATTTAATGTAGGCAAGATTTTAGGGCTTGATAATCATTGGAATATTGCAATCGTAGGGATTGGTCATTTAGGTGTGGCTTTGGCTAATTATCAAAATTTTATTGCTTTAGGTTTTAATCTAGTAGCATTATTTGATAATGACCCCAATATTATTGGTAAGACAGTAAATCATGTAAAAGTAAAAAGTATTGATGAATTGCAAAGTTGTGCTAAAAATCTGAAGATAGATATTGGGGTTATTGCAGTACCTGCTCAATTTGCACAACAGGTCGCTGATAAATTAGTTAAAGCAAATATAAAAGGAATATGGAACTTTGCTCCTGTAAAAATGAGAGTCCCTGAAGATGTGAAAATTGTTAATGAAGATTTATCTGTGGGACTTAGTAGATTGTCGTATTATATTACAGGAAAATAGCTTTCTTTTCCTATAGTAAAACTTGACGCTTTTCCCTAGTAGTGGTATGCTTTTGTTAGTGATATGCGTTATTATTTATTAAAAGATGGAGTGTTGATTTTTTATAATTTTTATTTATTTTTTATTGAAAAATTATAAATAAAAAAATTTATTTCATAAATGATACAATAATCTTTGATTATCGTATTAGACAATGATATAATGGAACACGACATAATAATGCAACAATATATTTTGGTAAGGAGGAGAATTTTTAATGATTGACATTTTAGATCGTGTGCGTAATAAAGCTTTGCATGCGAAAATTGTCAGTGCACAAGAAGCTGCTGAGTTAATTAAACCAGGCATGAATGTGGGAACTAGTGGATTTACACCATCTGGTTATCCTAAAGCTGTGCCTTTGGCTCTTGCTGAACGCATGAAAGAACACCCATTTAAAATTAATTTATATACAGGTGCTTCTGTAGGACCAGAACTTGATGGTGCACTTTGTGAAGTTAATGGTATCGATAAACGTATGCCATATCAAACTAACAAATTATTAAGAAATTTAATAAACTCTGGTGAAATCTCTTATAGCGATTTACATCTTAGTGAATCCGCTCAGTTATTACGTTATGGTTTCTATGGTAAACTAGATGTTGCTATCGTAGAAGCTTGTGCTATTACAGAAGAAGGTAACATTATCCCAACAACATCTATGGGTAATACAGCTTCTTTCGTTCAACAAGCAGATATGGTTATAGTAGAAGTTAATACTAGCCAACCATTAGAACTCGAAGGTATGCATGACGTTTATGTGCCTCTTGATCCACCACATCGTCTTCCAATTCCTATTGTTAAGGCTAACGACCGTATTGGTACACCTTACATACCTTGCACTCCAGATAAAATTAAATGCATTGTTCCTTGTGATATTACAGATAAAACTCGTCCATTTGGTGAAATTAGTGAAGCTGATCACAAAATGTCTGAATATATCATTGAACTTCTTCAAGATGAAGTTAAAAAAGGTCATATGCCTAAAAATCTCTTACCATTACAATCTGGTGTAGGTAATGTAGCAAATGCAGTAATCAGCGGGTTCGTTGATTCTGATTTAAAAGACTTATCTGTATATACAGAAGTTATCCAAGATGGTATGTTTGACTTAATTGATGCTGGTAAATTAAACTTTGCATCTGGTACAGCATTATCTCCATCTCCAGACGGATTAAAACGTTTCTATGAAAATATCAAAGAATATAGAAAACATCTTTTACTTCGTCCACAGGAAATTTCCAATAGCCCAGAAGTTGTAAGAAGAATTGGTGTTATTGCTATGAATACTGCTATTGAATGCGATATTTATGGTAATATAAACTCCACTCATATCATGGGTACAAAAATGATGAATGGTATTGGTGGTTCTGGTGACTTCGCTAGAAACGCTTACCTCACTTGCTTCTTTACAGCATCTACTGCTAAAAACGGTCTTATCTCTTCTATCGTTCCTATGTGCTCTCATGTTGACCATACAGAACATGATGTAGATATCATCGTTACAGAACAAGGTTTAGCTGACTTAAGAGGTCTTGCTCCACGCGAAAGAGCTCGTGAAGTTATTAACAAATGTGCTCATCCAGATTATAAACCTATGTTAATGGATTATTTGGAAAGAGCAGAAGCTGCAACAAAACATGCACAAACTCCACATATTATTAAAGAAGCTTTGTCCTGGCATGAAAAATTCATGGAAACAGGTTCAATGAAATAATAACCTTTTTAGGGAGGAATTTAAAATTATGAGCAATGAAAAAGAAAAAATCCAAGCTGGCTTAGCTGAATATAACGCTAGTGTAGAAAAAACAGTTGCAAGATTCCCAGAACGTGGACATCTTCCAGAACAACGTTTATATACTCCACTTGACATTGAAGGTACTGACTACACAGAAGAAATTGGTTTCCCTGGTATGTATCCTTATACTCGTGGTGTTCAGCCTACTATGTATCGTGGTCGTTTCTGGACAATGCGTATGTATGCAGGTTTCTCCACTGCTGAAGAATCCAACAAACGTTATCGTTATTTAATTGAATCCGGTGCTACAGGTCTTTCTTGTGCATTTGACCTTCCAACTCAGATTGGTTATGACTCTACTGATGACATCTCCGAAGGTGAAGTTGGTAAAGTTGGTGTTGCTATCGACTCCTTAGCAGATATGGAAATCCTCTTCGATCAGATCGATCTTGGTAAAGTTTCCACTTCTATGACTATCAATGCTCCAGCATCCGTACTTTTAGCTATGTACATTGCAGTTGCTGAAAAACAGGGTGTACCTGCTGATCAATTAAAAGGTACAATCCAGAACGATATTCTTAAAGAATATGCTGCTCGTGGAACATATATCTTCCCACCACGTCCATCTATGCGTCTTATCACTAACATCTTTGAATATTGCTCTAAATATGTACCAAAATGGAACACAATCTCCATTTCCGGTTACCATATTCGTGAAGCTGGTTCTACTGCTTCTCAGGAAATCGCATTTACTATTGCTGATGGTATCGCTTACGTTGAAGCAGCTATTAAAGCTGGTCTTGACGTTGATGCTTTCGCAGGTCGTCTCTCCTTCTTCTGGAATGCTCATAACAACGTACTTGAAGAAGTTGCAAAATTCCGTGCTTCCCGTCGTATCTGGGCTAAAGTTATGAAAGAAAGATTTGGCGCTAAAAAAGCTAAATCCATGATGCTTCGTGTTCATACACAAACAGCTGGTTCCATGCTTACAGCTCAACAGCCTAACAACAACATTATCCGTGTTGCTTTACAGACTGCAGCTGCTGTTATGGGTGGTACTCAGTCCCTTCATACAAACTCCCGTGATGAAGCACTTGCTCTTCCTACAGAAGAATCCGTAATGATCGCTTTACGTACTCAACAGATTGTTGCATATGAAAGTGGTTTAGCTGATGTTGTAGATCCACTTGCTGGTTCTTACTATGTTGAAGCTATGACTAACAGAATCGAAAAAGAAGCTTGGGATTACATCAAAAAAATCGACGAAATTGGCGGCGCAGTATCTGCAATTGAAAAAGGTTATATCCAGAAAGAAATTCAGGATAGTGCTTACAAATGGCAAATGGATGTTGAATCCGGTGCTAGAACAATTGTCGGCGTAAACAAATTCCAGATCGAAGAAAAACCAGTTGAAGGTCTTCTCAAAGTTGACGCTTCCGTTGGTGAAAAACAGAAAGCTAAAGTTGAAGCTATGAAAGCTAAACGTGACAACGCTGCTGTAGAAGCTGCTCTTGCTGACTTAGAAGCTGCTTGTAAAGATGAAAACGAAAATCTTATGCCTCATATCCTCGCTGCCGTTAAAACTTATGCAACTCTCGGAGAAATCTGTGGCGTAATGCGTAAAGTATTCGGCGAATATGAAGCACATGTAAATCTTTAATAAGTGAAGATATTTGGAGGTAAATATAATGATTAGAGTATTAGTAGCAAAACCAGGTTTAGATGGTCATGACCGCGGAGCAAAAGTTGTAGCACGTGCTCTTCGCGATGCAGGCTTTGAAGTAATTTATACAGGTCTTCGTCAGACTCCTGAACAGATTGCAGAAGCAGCTTTACAGGAAGACGTTAATGTAGTTGCTATGAGTATCCTTTCTGGTGCTCATCCACATCTTTTCCCTAAAGTTGTAAAACTTGTTAGAGAAAAAGGCATGAACGATGTATTAATCATCGGCGGTGGTGTTATTCCAGAAGGCGATATCCCAGCTCTTAAAGAAGCAGGTGTTGCAGAAGTATTTACTCCTGGTACACCAACAACTGACGTTATTGAATTCATCAAAGCTCACGTAAAAGAAGCTTAATTTTTAACAGTTAACGTTATTAATTAAATAATATAAAGAAAATCATCTTGTCTTTCTTAGTCTCTATAAGGAGACAAGATGATTTTTAATATAAATGTATTTGTGGCTTCTGTGCATAAGGGACAGGAGCTGACATCAAAGGTGGTGCTTATATGGATATAGCTCAAGAATTGTTAAATGGAAATCGTTTAGCATTAACTCGTGCAATCACAGCAATTGAAAATGAAACAGATGCTGCAGTAGAAATCATGAAAAAACTGTATCCACATACTGGGCATGCCTTTGTCCTTGGTATTACTGGCCCACCAGGTGCAGGTAAATCCACTCTTACCGATAGACTCGCAAGAGCTTATCGTAATCAGGGAAAAACAGTTGGTATTATAGCTATTGACCCAACTAGTCCATTCACAGGCGGAGCTATCTTAGGTGACCGTATAAGAATGAACAGCTTAACCCTCGATGAAGGTGTCTTTATCCGTAGTATGGGGACAAGAGGTAGCTTAGGCGGCTTATCTCATAAAACAGCTGATGCAATAAAAGCTATGGATGCTTTTGGTAAAGATGTAATTATTGTAGAAACTGTAGGGGTAGGACAATCTGAGGTTGATATCGTTAAAGCGGCTGATACTACTATGGTTGTAATGGTACCAGGCCTTGGTGATGATATCCAAGCTATAAAAGCAGGAATATTGGAAATTGGTGATATCTTCACTATCAATAAAGCAGATCTTGATGGTGCAGATAAATTATATACAGAGCTTAATATGATGCTAGACCTTGATGGAGAAACACCAGATTGGCGTCCTCCAGTTAAAAAAGTCATGGCTAGTAGAGGCGAAGGTATTAATGAATTAGTAGATACAATTACTGAACATCAAAATTATTTAGTAGAAAGTGGAACATTAGCTATTAGACGTCATAAACGTGCTAAAAATGAGTTATTGGACCGCTTGAGTGCATCTATTGGTTCTTATATAACAAAACATATTGTAGAAACTGGCGAATTAGATGCTTATGTAAAAGATATTGAAACTCGTCAGAATGACCCATATACAGTAGTTAATACTATTATGGATAATATGTTAAAAAAATAATTTAGATATAATATTTATATCAGGAGGGTTTTATCAATGAAAATCAACAGAGTTGACCATATCGGTATTGCTGTACCAAATCTTCAAGAAGCAAAAAAATTCTATGAAGAAGTTTTAGGTATTAAAATCACTAAAGAAGATGAAGTTATCGAAGATCAGAAAGTAAAAGTAAGCTTCGTTCCATGTGGCGATTGCGAAATTGAACTTTTAGAATCCACTACTGAAGATGGCCCAATTGCAAAATATCTTGCAAAAAATGGTGGCCGTTCTGGTATTCAGCACATTGCATTAAACGTTGATAACATTGAAGAAGCTATCGCTGAAATGAAAGAAAAAGGCGTTCGTATGATTGATGAACAACCTCGTTACGGCGCTGGCAATTCCAGCATTGCATTCGTTCATCCAAAAGCTAGCGGTATCTTAGTTGAACTTGCTCAGCGTTTAGATGAAACAAAATAATCTATATTAAATTTTTTAATAGATATAGATTTTATTAAGGAGGTATAACTTTGGCTACAGTTCAAGAACGAATTGACCTCATGAATGCCAAAAAGGAACATATTTTACAAGCAGGCGGTCCTAAACGTGTTGCAAAACAGCATGCTAAAGGTAAAATGACTGCTCGTGAACGTATTGAAAAACTTTTTGATGAAGGTACATTTGTAGAATTAGATCAGTTTGTAAAACATCGTTGCACTAACTTTGGTCAGGAAAAGAAAGATTTACCTGCTGAAGGTGTAATTACAGGTTATGGTACAGTTGATGGACGTTTAGTATATGCTTACGCTCAAGACTTCACTGTTGAAGGTGGTTCTCTTGGTGAAATGCATGCTAAAAAAATCTGGAAAGTACAAGAAATGTCCTTGAAAATGGGTGCTCCATGCGTTGGTATCAATGACTCTGGTGGGGCTCGTATTCAAGAAGCTGTTGACGCTCTTTCTGGTTACGGCGGAATTTTCCAGAGAAATACAGACGCTTCCGGTGTTGTTCCACAGATTTCTGTAATCATGGGACCATGCGCAGGTGGTGCAGTATATTCTCCAGCTCTTACTGACTTTATCTACATGGTAAAAAATACTAGCCAGATGTTTATCACTGGTCCTGCTGTTATCAAATCTGTTACTGCTGAAGAAGTAACAGCTGAACAGCTCGGTGGTGCTATGACTCATAACACTACTTCTGGTGTTGCTCATTTTGCTGCTGAAAATGAAGATGATTGTATCGAACAAATTCGTTACTTATTAAGCTTCTTACCAAGCAACAATATGGATGATGCTCCAGAAAGACCTACAAATGATGATCCATCCCGTATGGATGAAGAATTAAACACTGTAATTCCAGATAACGCTAACATGCCTTATGACATGAAAGATGTTATTCGTTCCTTAGTAGATGATGGTGAATTCTATGAAGTTCATCAGCATTATGCTACAAATATCATTACATGTTTTGCTCATTTTGATGGACGTTCCGTTGGTATCATTGCAAACCAACCAGCTGTAATGGCAGGTTGCCTTGATATTAATGCTTCTGATAAATCAGCACGTTTCATTCGTTTCTGTGACGCATTTAATATTCCTATCGTTAACCTCGTTGACGTTCCTGGCTTCTTACCAGGTACAGATCAGGAATATGGCGGTATCATTCGTCATGGTGCAAAAATGCTTTATGCTTATTGCGAAGCAACAGTACCAAAAATTACACTTATCACTCGTAAAGCATATGGTGGTTCTTACCTTGCTATGTGCTCTCGTGAACTCGGTGCTGACCAAGTTATGGCTTGGCCTACAGCAGAAATTGCTGTTATGGGTCCTGCTGGTGCAGCAAACATCATCTTAAGAAAAGACCCTGATGTTGCAGCAAAAACAGCTGAATATGTAGCTGAATTCGCTACACCATACAAAGCTGCTGAACGTGGTTACATTGATATGGTAATTGAACCTAAAGAATCCCGCCCTCGTATTATCACTGCATTGAACATGCTTGCAAGCAAACGTGAAGCACGTCCTGCGAAAAAACATGGTAATGTTCCATTATAATAAGAGGAGAGAGTTTTAAGATGGCAAATAATAATGCTCCTATCAGTGAAGAAATAGTAGCTGCTATTACTGCTGCTGTAGAAATGATGGTTGGTCATAAAGTTATGGCTGTTCGTATTAAACGTAGCGATGCATGGGTTATGGCTGGCAGACGCGATGCTGTTTAATAAATCATCAATCAAATAAAAAAGATAATTCTTGGAGGAATACGTCGTGAAAAAATTTAACATCACTGTAAATGGTAACGCTTATGAAGTTGAAATTGAAGAAGTAAAAGCTGCTGCTCCAGTTGCTGCTGCACCAAAAGCTGCTCCAGCTGCTGCACCTGCACCAAAAGCTGCTCCAGCTGCTGCTGCACCTGCTGCTGGTGACAACACTGTTACTGCTCCAATGCCTGGTAAAATTGTAAAATTAGTAGCTTCCGTAGGTCAAGCTGTTAATGCTGGCGATGTTCTTTTAATTCTTGAAGCTATGAAAATGCAGAACGAAATCACAGCTCCAGCTGCTGGTACAGTTAAATCTTTCGCAGTTAACGCTGGCGATAGCGTAAAACCTGGTCAGACTATGGTTGTTATCGGTTGATTTTAATCGATAAATTACAAAGAAAGGGCCCATTAGTTAAGCTAATGGGTTCTTTTTGTATTTGTATATAATCTTTATGTTTGTAAATGGAGAGATTATTATGGATATTGATAAAGTTTATAATCTGTTTTTTAGTCCAACAGATACAACAAAATTCGTATTACAGTTTTTGAGTGAGCAAATAAGCCCTAATTATAAAAATATAAATTTAACATCAAGAAATACAAATCTAGATGATGTATCTTTAGCTGAAAATGATTTAGTATTTTTAGGTGTTCCTTCATATGCAGGTAGAGTGCCTGTTACTTTTAAAGAACGTTTTAGCAAAATTAAAGGTAATAATGCATTAGCTATAGTAGTTGTAACCTATGGAAATAGAGCACAAGAAGATACTTTAATAGAATTATTTGATATGGCTAAAGAGCAAGGCTTTAGAATTTTAGCAGGTTCAGCAGTTGTAACAGAGCATTCAATAATTCATGACTTTGGCAAGGGTAGACCAGATAGAAAAGATAAAGCTGAATTGATAAGTTTTATGCAAAAGGTAAAAAATAAACTTCAAGAAGATGTTTTATTAGTAGATGAAATACCAGGAAATAGACCTTATAAAGAAGTAAAATTAGCACCAATGGCGCCAGATTTTATAAAAGAAAATTGTGTAGCTTGTGGTAAATGTGCAAGTGAATGTCCTACAGGTGCTATTGATAGTAAAACCTATAAATGTAATAGTGAAAAATGTATTTCTTGCTTACGTTGTGTAAAAGTTTGTCCTATAAACTGTCGTTTTGTGGATAATAGAGTATTGGAAAATTTACGTGTTCATTTGACTCCATTATGTAGTGAACGTAAAGACAATCAATTTTATTTATAAAAAAATACTCTAGAGCAATATAAGCTCTAGAGTATTTTTACATTAAAATTGATTAGTGTCAGTGAATACATCGTCCCAGAATGTATAAAGAAAAACTACAACGATTAGAAATAATAAAAATAAATCACCCATGATAAAATCTCCAATATAAAATATATTAAATTTTAATTATTATATTTGAGGATAAAGTAGCGTAAAGGCTTATAAATATTATATAAAATGGCAGCTTTTATCGGTAATAGAAGAACTGATTTTACGATACGCATGATATAAAAAGAAGTAGCAGCATCTTTATACATTAAAGTAAGCCAGATATTGTTGAGAATACAATCAACAAATAAGAAAATAGTTAAATTCATAAGCAATAATTTTTTTAAAGTAATAGTTTTTTTATAAAGAAATTTGCCATAAATAAAACTAGAGGCAATAGCACTTATAGTAAATCCAGGAAAATATAAACCTGGCATAAAAAGATTGCTACCGATAATATCTGCAAGAGCTGACATAATAATAGTTTTTGCCGTGCCAAAACGCATGGCATATAAACAAATCGGAATAAAAGCAAAATCTACGCGAATGAAAGTGGTTTGAATGGCAAAAACATAAGTAAATAAAATTGTTAAAGCCATGAAAATACCACCATAAACGATAGATGATAATGATGAGTTGTTGTACATGAGATTAAACCTCCTTGATATTGCGTTGCCACATAGGAGGAATATTCCTTCATGTAGCAGCGGGATGCGATATTTGTACCGCAAGAAAAACTTTTCGTTCAAATAGCAACTCCCCGTCTATTTGACACTTAACGCACAAATATCTACTCTGCTGAATAGCACTATCAATTATAAAACTATAAAGAAGGCTTGTCTATATAAAAATTTCTAATGAGTATAAGTAGATAAAGATGGTAGTATTTTTAGCTAGATAATAGATACTACGAATAAAATGTGATATTATGTAAACGATATAATATAATTTTTTGGAGCAAAGGAATAGTGATTCATAATGAAAAAATTTATCGTATTTTTGCTTTTAGGCGTGATGTTTGTATTTAATACAGTAGCATATGCACAAGCTGAAAATACAGCGCAAGATAAGATTGGTGGAGCTGATAAGGCAACGGATATACAGGTAAATAATAATATAAATACTGTAAAACGTTGGATTTTGATAAATATACCAGCACGTTCATTGCGTTTATATGATAATGATAAATGTATAGAGATGTATCCTGTTGGCGTAGGTAAAATAGAAACTAAAACTCCAGTTGGTTTTTATAAAGTTGTAGAAAAAATTGTAAATCCTACTTGGACAGACCCTGCTGATGTAAGCGTAGTTATTCCTTCCGGTGAAGATAATCCACTTGGTTATCGTTGGATTGGCATTGGTGGCAATTATGGTATACATGGGACAAATAGACCAGATTCTGTAGGTCATTATGTTTCTAATGGTTGTGTACGTATGGTTGAAGCCGATGTAGAAAAAGTATTTGATAAAGTTGAAGTTGGTACAGAAGTTCAAATTATGTACAACCGTCTAGTTATTGATAAAACTTTTGATGGTAGAGTAGCTTATTATATTTATCCAGATGGATATGATATGCAAAATTTAACAGTGGATTTTGTAAAACAAGGTCTAAAAGGTTATGGTATAGCTGATTTTATAACTGATGAAGCTGTGGCTAAATCTATAGAATTATCTAATGGTCAACCAAATTATGTAGCTGGACCTGTAAACATTATATTTAACGGAAATAAACTTCCATATAAAGCAGTTAATTATAAGAATTTAATTTATGTTCCAGTTAAAGCTTTAGCTACTACATTAAATACGCCAATAACTATGGATAATAATTTAGTAAAAACACAAAAAGGTGAAGCTGATGTAAGTCTTTATAGTAATGTAGCTTATATGCGTTTGACTGATATAGCTAATATTTTCGATTATGATTATAGTTTAAATAAAAACTTAACAGAAATAACCTTGAATAAAATAAACGAACCTAATGCTATTACAACAGAAAATACTAACACACAAGTTAAAGAAATCGTTGTACCTAAAAAACAGACAGATGAAAAAATTAATTTAGATGGAACTGTAATTGAAGATACTAAACAAAATATAAATACAGTAAAACAAGATAATACAAAGGAAAAAGTTGATACAAAAAACAGTAATAGTGATGTGAAATCTAAATAATAGTAATGGAGGTCATTGTGGAACGAGAAAAAGATCATCAAAAAAGATTTATTGTCATAGATGGCAGTAGTTTAATGTATAGAGCATTTTTTGCTTTACCACTACTTACGTCTTCAAGTGGTATATATACAAATGCTATCATGGGTTTTGCTAATATGTTAGGTAAAATTTTGACGGAATATAAGCCAGATAATATTGTTGTGGCTTTTGATAAGAGCCGTCAAACCTTTCGCACGCAAATGTATACAGAGTATAAGGGACAAAGAGAAAAAACTCCAGATGAATTAAAATCACAGATACCGTTACTACGTGAATTTTTGGAAGCTTTGGGTATTGCTTTTATTGAAAAAGATAATTATGAAGCAGATGATATCATCGGTACTTTGGCAACAAAAGCAGCTAGTCAAGATTATGAAGCCTTGATTGTAACAGGTGATAAAGATGCTTTGCAATTAATTCGTCCTAATTTAAAAGTTATGCTCACTAAACGCGGTATCATGGATATGCAGATTTTTGATGAAGAAGCATTTAAAGAAAAATATGCAGGTCTTGAACCGATAAAATTAATTGATATAAAAGCGTTGATGGGTGATAGCTCAGATAATATTCCAGGTGTGCCAGGAATAGGAGAAAAAACAGCTTTGAAATTATTATTACAATATCAAGATTTAGAAAATCTTTTGAATAATATCGATAATGTTTCAGGTAAAAAATTAAAAGAAAAATTACAGGAAAATCAAGAATTAGCTAGATTATCTTATAAATTGGCTACTATATGCTGTGAAGTAGATGTGGATTTTAAACCACAAGAGTTTGAATTGACTCCTAATTTGCAAAAACTAAATGATTTTTGTCAAAAATATGAGTTGAAAACAGTTCTGACTCGTATGAAAAAAGTCTTAGCTGATAAATTAGAAGTTGCAAGTCAAAATGATGATGCTGAATTAGCTTTGAATTTTGAAGCTACTATGCCAGTTTATGAGGAATTTACGCAAGATAAAATTGATGCTTTAATATCAAAGATAAAAGCAGAAAAATCTGTTTCCTTTATGGTTTTATTTGAAGGGAAAGTGCCGGATATATCCATTGATATGATGGCTATTTGTTGCAAAGATAGTCTTGGTATCATAAGAGCAAAAGAAGATATAGATAAACTCAGTGAAGTATTGCAAGATGAAACAATCACTAAATTTGTTTATGATGTAAAAATGCTTTACCATTTGAATTTAGATTTAAAAGGTAAGATTTATGATACTTTGCTTATGGCATATCTTTTAGAACCTGCTAAACGAAGCTATGAAATGAATGTATTGTGGCAAATGGCAGATATTGAAGAAGAAATTCCATGGGAAAATCTCAATGAAGAAGAAAAATTAATTTGCGGTGCAAGACATTTAGCTGATTTGAGTAATGTTTTGGCGGATAAATTAGCTGATGAAAAAATGGTAAATCTTTATGAACAGATAGAATTACCACTTGCTAAAATGCTTTGTGATATGGAAACTGTAGGTATTTATATTAATGAGCAAAAACTCGATGATATGAATGAACAGATGTATAAACAAATCACAGCTTTAGAGCAAGATATTTATGAATTGGCTGGAGAAATATTTAATATTAATTCACCGAAACAATTAGGCGATATTTTATTCAATAAATTGGGCTTGCCAGCTTTGAAAAAGACAAAGACAGGATATTCTACAAATGCGGAAGTACTAGAAAATTTAATATATGCTCACCCTATTATCGCTAAGATTTTAGATTATCGTATGTTAAATAAATTAAAAACTACGTATTTAGATGGCTTGAAAGCATTAATCAATCCACAGACTAAGAGAATTCATACAAGTTTCAATCAGACTGTAACAGAAACAGGAAGACTCAGCAGTTCTGAGCCGAATTTGCAAAATATTCCTGTACGCACAGCGGAAGGTAAAAAAATTCGCAGTCTATTTGAGCCTGGCGAAGGTTATGATTATATCTTATCTGCTGACTATTCTCAGATTGAGCTTAGAATAATGGCTCATATGTCAGAGGATAAACATTTTATAGATGCTTTTTGTCATAATCAAGATATTCATACAGCGACAGCAGCTCAAGTATTTAAAGTGCCTATAGATGAAGTTACTTCAGAACTTAGAGGTAAGGCAAAGGCTGTAAATTTCGGTATTATCTATGGTATAAGTGCTTTTGGTTTGGCAAAAAATCTGCATATTTCGCCAAAAGAAGCTGGGGAATATATAGATAATTATTTACAAGAATGTAGTGGTGTGAAGAATTTCATGCATGAAATTGTAGAAAAAGCACATCAAGATGGTTTTGTTACGACTTTATTTGGTCGCCGTCGCTATTTGCCAGCGATTAAGAGCAGTAATTTTAATCAGCGTGCATTAGCAGAACGCATGGCTATGAATACACCAATTCAAGGAACAGCAGCTGACATCATAAAAATTGCGATGAACAGAGCTAGTGAAGCGATAAAAGAAGCTAATTTGAAAAGTAGAATTTTATTGCAAGTACACGATGAATTAGTGTTAGAAGTTGTAAAAGAAGAAATAGAAAAAGTATCAGAAATTTTGACAACAGCTATGCAAAATACAGCTAGTTTAAAAGTGCCACTTATCATTGATATTAATTATGGTAAAAACTGGGCAGAAGCAAAATAAAAAGTAAATTAATTATAAAAAGGTGGTGGTTTTGTGCCTGAAATGCCAGAAGTAGAAAATATTGTCGTGGGGATTAAAGATTTTATCGAAAATAAAAAAATCGTAGATGTAGAAATCATAAAGGGAGATGTAATAAAATCTCCTAGTAGTGATGAATATAGAAAGCTTTTGCAGGATAGAATTATCAAATCTTTAAAACGCAGAGGAAAATATATCATCATGTCCTTAGATGATGGCAGATTAAATATCATTCATTTGCGAATGACAGGAAAGCTATTATATAAACAGGAAAATGAGGATATAGATAAATATAGTTGTGTAATATATCATTTAGAAGATAAAACTAAGTTGATATATGCAGATATCCGCAGATTAGGAACTTTAGATTTAATAACTACAGATGAAATTTCTCGCTTAAAAGGGCTATATACTTTAGGTGCAGAACCATTATCTTCAGAATTTACCATAGAGTATTTAAAAGATTGTCTAAATAAGAGTAAAACAAAAATAAAACCATTTTTATTAAATCAAAAAAATGTGGCAGGTTTGGGCAATATATATGTAGATGAAGCATTAGTCATCAGTAAAATTCATCCAGAACGCAAAGCAAATTCTTTAAGTGATGAAGAAATAGAAAGACTTCATCAAGCTATTAATTTGGTTATAAGTGAAGGTATAAGAGATGGCGGCACAAGTTTTCGCGATTATCGCAATGGTTTAGGTGAAAAAGGAAGTCATCAAGATAAATTATATGTATATAATCGCAAAGGCAAAGAATGTAGATTTTGCGATACTTTAATAACTAAAATCGTATTAAATGGTAGAGGTACTTATTTTTGCCCTAATTGTCAAAAATTAAATGATGATAAATAAATTTTAAATAAAAGCCAGAAAGGAGGATTTTTATGAAGATTATAGGTCTTACTGGTGGTATAGCTTGTGGAAAAAGTACGGTTAGTGCTTATTTAAAACAAAAAGGAGCTTTTATCATTGATGGTGATGCTATAGCTCGACAACTATCTGAGCCTAAAAAATCAATTTGGCAAGCGTATGTAAATCATTTTGGCGATAAAGTTTTAAATGCAGATAATAGTTTAAATCGTAGACTCATTGGGCAGATTGTATTTACTGATGAAAAAGAAAAAACATGGATGAATACAACAATGCACCCGTTGATTAGAGATGAAATCGTAAAACAAATAGATGAGTGTAGACAAAATGGTATAGAAGTAGTAATCTTAGATATACCTCTTTTATATGAAGCTAATTGGGATAAATTTGCAGATGAAGTTTGGGTTGTAAAAATCAGCAGACAGTTGCAAATAGAGCGCATTCAAAATCGTGATGGCTTAACTAAAGAAGAAGCAATAAGTAGAATAGATGCACAGATGTCTTTAGAAGAAAAAGCAAAACGTGCAGATGTGGTAATTGATAGTAGTAATGCTCCAGAAGTTACGTTACAATTAGTAGAAAAAATATGGAATGAGAGATTATTATAAAGGGTTGATAATTCATGTCTAGTTTGATTATTGTGAACCGCACACTTGTGATTTTAATCATGAGTTAGGCAAACAAAATAGTCAGCGTATAT